>Ga0187770_10000071_pt1 | contig 44818 bp, 47 predicted proteins | sample 0116_SJ02_MP02_2_FD_133154 | JGI IMG/M metagenome (GOLD analysis project Ga0187770, IMG submission 133154) | Tropical peat soil microbial communities from peatlands in Department of Meta, Colombia - 0116_SJ02_MP02_20_MG | ecosystem: Environmental > Terrestrial > Soil > Wetlands > Peat | place...
CAGTCGTTCACGCCATCAACTATTCTGCCTTCGTCTCAAAGTGGTATGATTACCATGGCGTGCCTCTGGCTGAGCTCTTCCAGCCGCCCGCACCTCCCGGCTGGGGTCCGCTTGACAATCCCGGAATGATTCAGTTGTATTCCTACAACTATACTCTGGCCGCCCAATATCTGAACAGGTCTGGGTGGGAGGGGAACTTCTTCACCCTGACCACAGCTGCCGTTGGCCAGATTCCAGAAAATACGACCCTCGGCAACCCCGCGGGTCAGAGGCTCGGCTCCATCGACTACTATTACATCGTTCCTCTCACTCCGTTCCAAAGCACGGAAGATGCAATAATATCAGGCGGTTTGTCCAGGATTGGAATAAACGTAGACTTCATCGGATGGACGGGCTGCTCCTTCTACCCCTGCCAGCCGAACTCCAACCTGTGGGGTGCTGGTTGGTACGCTGATTGGCCCGACCCCATCCTTCAGGAGTTCCAGCCTTTGGCCGACCCTACGTTTCCAAACGGGGCCTTTCCAAACGGGTCTCTAATCGGCAACTCGACTCTCCTTGCCCTCCTGCACAGAATACCCGGCGAGACCAACCCCGTTCAGGCCACTTCAGACTCCGCAAAAGCATGGATGATTTACGCCCAACTTGCCGAGATGATACAGCTCCCACTTCCAGAGAACTACGTCTTTGCTCAGCCCTATGTTCAGGGTATCGTGTACAATTCCTTTCAATTCTCCTATTACTACAATATGATGTACTATCAGAGTGCCTAATGACAGGACGAATCCCGTGGGACCCAAACCTTTGTCGGATTTGCAAGTGGACCAGTGTAAGTGCGGCAGATTTGAGATAGATTTGAGCCGGACCAAAACCAAACAGAACTCGACATGTGTTTAGGCGTGGATTTGCACGGTAAACCGTGTGAATCCGGGCGACCCCAGCCTTGATTAGCTCGAAGCCAACTCCGTTTGATAATGGGGGCTTGATTCGAGCTATTTGTCGACATGCCTGGAATGAACCCAGTCCCTCACTTAGAACCCGATCCTGGTATTCAGATTCGAATCCAAATCATGCCAACGGTCAATGCATTCGAGCCAACTTTCGAGCGCAATTTTCCCACAATGGATTTATCGCCAACGTTTTTCCATGCAGGATGATTGTTCCAAGGCCAGCGAAGACTCGCAGCGATCATGTTCACTGACATGGTCGGCTATACGGCCCTGGGCCAGAAGAACGAGTCTCTTTCGATTGCGCTCGTCGAAGAGCAGAGACGACTGATACGTCCTGTTCTTGGCAAGCACGGCGGGCGGGAAATAAAGACCATTGGAGACGCGTTCTTGGTCGAGTTCCCGAATGCCATCGACGCAGTGAGGTGTGCCTATGACATTCAGAGGGAGATAAGGGAATTCAACATGTCTCTCGCGCTCGAGAAGAGAATTCATCTGAGGATCGGCATCCATGTTGGCGAAGTTGTCGAGGACAAGGGGGACATAACTGGGGACGCCGTGAACGTCGCATCGAGAGTTGAAGCGATTGCGGAGGACGGCGGGGTCAGCCTCAGCCGCCAGGTCTATGACCAGGTCCATAACAAATTGGAGTTCCAGTTTGACGGCCTCGGACCTAAGAACCTAAAGAACGTCAGCGCGCCCCTGGAGATGTTCAAGATGGTGATGCCATGGGAAGGAGAAAGGGGAAGCAGTCCAATCCAGCTGGACAAGAAGCGGGTCGCGGTCCTGCCGTTTGCGAATATGAGCCCTGACCCCGCCGACGTCTACTTCGCCGATGGGATGACGGAGGAGCTCATCACTTCGCTCTCGGGGGTGAACGGGCTTTCGGTGATAGCGAGGACATCGGTGATGAAGTACAAGGACGGCTCGAAGGGCGCCTCCGAGGTGGCAAAGGAGCTGAAGGTCGGTACCCTAGTCGAGGGGAGCGTCAGGAAGGCGGGGGACAGGCTAAGGATCACCGTCCAGATGATTGACGGGCAGACCGAGAGCCATTCGTGGGCGAGGAACTACGACAAACGGCTTGACGACATTTTCGCGATCCAGAGCGATGTTGCAAAGCAGGTTGCCGAAGTTCTTCAGGTCAAGCTGCTCTCGGCAGACAAGAAGAAGCTGGAGACTGTGCCTACTTCGAACATCGAGGCTTACACCCTGTATCTGAAGGGGGTTTATCACCTCAACAGGTCCTGGGGAGGAGAACAGCCGCTCAAGACAGCGCTCCTTCATTTCGAGGAGGCGATTGCAAACGACCCCATGTTTGCCGGTGCATACGCGCAGCTGGCGTATACCTATGACACGCTGGGGTGGTTCGGGATAATGTCCCCCAGGGTAGCTGGCGAGAAGGCGAAGGGCTATGTCGAGAAGGCACTGGCGCTCGATGATTCCCTCGCAGATGCTCACCAGGTGATGGGGAGGGTCTGCAGGAACTACCTATGGGACTTCCCTAAGGCTGAGAGAGAGTTCAGTCGCGCGATAGAGCTGAGCCCCAGCCATGCCGATGCGATGGGGAACCGAGCCATGTTGAAGACCTTCAACAGACAGTTCGATGAAGCCGCTGAGGAGATCAAACGAGCAGTCGAGCTCGACCCCGTTTCAGGGAGGGGAGCAGGTTATGCGGGTACCGTCTATCTTTACGGGGGGAGATATGACGAAGCCATAGAACAGTTCACCAGGTACCTGGAAAACGACCCGGGCAGCACCTATGCGATGGGCAACATAGGTCTCGCTCACATACAGAAGGGGATGGTTGAGCTGGGACTGAAGGAAGTTGTAGAATCAAGCCGCCGTCAGGGGGCATCCCTTTCCGACCTCTCCTATGCGTACGCGAAGGGGGGGAAGTTGGAAGAACTGCGCGGCCTGTTGAAACAGATGCTCGAGGAAGTCGCCGGTAACGATGGGCTTACCACCGCGGTGGCTTGTGCCTACGCCAACCTTGGCGAAGTTGACGCAGCGATAAAGTGGCTGGAGAAGGCGTACGAGGGGCGTGTCGGGTACCTGGTGGCCGCGAACAATGATTTCGCGTTCGATGCTATCCGAGCAGACCCTCGATTCCAGTCCCTGATGAGAAAATTAGGCTGGACAAACACACTGTAATCTGGAACCAAGACGACGATACGAGGGATGAGAGTTGATGGGTATGAAGCCGCCGAATAGCCGGATGCCCGGTATATCTGCAGGTCTCGTAGCAGTAATCATCGTCGTGGTTGCTGTCGCAGGTGCCGGTGGCTACTAAGTCCTGAAGGGTGCCGGCTCCAGCTCATCGTCGCTCCGCAGCAGCTCGTCATCGTCGTTTTCGAGCAGCACCAGCGCAGGTACCTTTCAAACCATAACCAGTTCCGGGAACACTAGCGGACTGGAGGATTTCAGGGGCACCTTTCATTGGACGTCAATCTCGAATAGCAGCTTTGAGGGTAAGCCCCTGGACACCGCGGAAATAGCCCCCGGGAGCTTCACAGTAACGATTAATCTGACTAACGATACTGGGCAGGGCAGCGGTCAAGGGCAGGTGTCATTCGAGTGGAGCGGGGAGTGCACGGGACAGAATAGTTCTGGCTACGTGTTCACGGTTACAGCGGACCTGTTGCCGGCTGCGACAGGCACGAACCTGACGATCTTTTTCGGGCCAGCGAACCCTAGTGCTTCAACGTTAGTCCGCACCTGTCAAGGTTTTTCGTCCTCGATGGAGAGCTGGACGTGGGTAGCTGTCGGGTCTCCATCTGGTATCAGTATCACCGATGGCCAGACCATTGAGGGTACCAATTCATTTGATTTCGGCGACGTCATGTACGAGATAACCTTACTACAGAACTGACTGTTGTGCCTGGGAATGTAGGCGGGCCAAAGGTAGACAATCTACCTAGTTGGTGCAAAGCCCTCCGGGGCAATCCTGCATCCTTCGAGATTGCTGGGAATAGTGTCCAAATCAACAGCTGAAACTACAGCGTGGCCCCTCGCCCCGCAATCACACGCAGAACCCCCAACAGAGCCTCGAATAAGGAGGAGGAATGAGATGGGGAGAGGTGCCACCCCATCTCATGCGCGGCCTCTCTGTGGACAGTTGCTCTGACTAGAGGTCGTCGGCTGCCTGAAGCAGAGACAGTCGAGCTACTCCGGATAGGCCGTCTGTCTGTCTAATCAGCTTCATGTCCGGACTCGGGCTGGCCGGGGCCAATGATACTAGCGAAGACGCCAAGTCAATGCGGGCAGTCTTGTAGGCCGTGTTGGCGCGGATAATCTCGATTTGGTCGCTAGCGCTTGGACTTGACGCTAATGCAAGAGGCGTTATTGCGAATGCAAGGACGAAGGCAGCGGTCATACCAATTACTGCGATGACGCGAGTCCATTCCTTCTTGTTCGAGTTCATTCTAGGGCTTCACCTCTTGTAGCATCATATTACGCAAAATCGGAAAAGACTTATGGCGTAGTTGATGCATAAACCATGTTGGGTGACGCACTTACGTCAGATTCAGAACGTTCTACAGGCGAGGTCGTGAGAGAAACAATCGAACGAGATGGTTCGATAAAGATCGGTCTCGCCCGAGGGTTGATCAATGCGAGAGCGCTCGCAAGGTACATTCAGGCAGAAACTCACAACAAATACACTTTTGAGGCACTAGTGAGTGCTATCAGAAGATACCCCATCAAACAGAGTGCCGAGAGCCGAGTGAAGTTTGGCAGTATCATACGTAAGCTCTCCATGAAGAATAACATGTCGGTATTAGTCCTGCGGAATCATCCTGAGCTCCAGATGATCCTGGCGAAATTTGCCGGTGAAATCGACCACTCGGGTGGTGACACTCTAAGAATGGTGTCCACTCCCAATATAGTGACTGTCGAAATCGATTCCAGGAACGAAAAGAGATTGGCTTCCAAAGTTGTGAATCGGGACATCCTACGCAGAGGGCACAGCCTGGCCGAGGTTACCGTAGCGTTTCTTGAGGAGGCGGAGGTACCGGGGATTTTGTCAGCCATGTCAGGGGAACTGACGATGAACGGAATAAACATCGTAGAGTTCTACAGTGCCGGACCACGAATCGTTCGGGGCGAACACAATGAAACCGAAGCCATCTCGGAGATGTTCTTCGTCGTCGAAGAAAAGGACGTATTGAAAGCCTACCAAGCCTTCGAAAGGCTTAGCCAGGAGAGGTAACCCCATAAGCCCGTCGAGAATCGACAGGTTTACCGTTCAAATCCAGGAATGGTAACCTTCGAGTAGTCAATATATCGGCCAACTCCCACCACATCCGCGTATGTTGGAAACGGAGGAAATCAAGCAGGCGGTCAGGAGTGTTTACGGCGCCCTGGCAATGAGTAGGACCATACCTCTGGACACCGGATGCTGCGAGCCAGCCACGAAAGACAAACTGTTGAGATACGGATACACCGAGGAGGAGCTTGGAGGCTTGCCCGAGTCTGTCATCGCCATGTCCGATGGTTGCGGCAATCCCACCGGTCTCGGGATGATCAAAGAAGGCGAGACCGTCCTCGATCTTGGCTCAGGAGGCGGGATCGACGTGTTCCTAGCCAGCAAAAAGGTCGGCCAGCAGGGCGAGGTCATCGGGCTGGACATGACCATGGAAATGATTCAGAAGGCCATGGCCAACGCCCAGAGGGCGGGCCTTTCCAACGTCGAGTTCCGGTTCGGAGAGATAGAGAGTATGCCCGTTAAGACAGGAAGTGTGAACGTGATCATCAGCAACTGTGTGATATGTCTCAGCCCTGATAAGGGGAAGGTCTTTCGTGAGATGTTCAGGGTGCTCAGACACGGAGGAAGAATCGCAATAGCTGACGAAGTCGCGCTTAGACCATTCACGCGAGAAGAAAGAGACGACGCCGACAAGTGGTGCAGTTGTGTTACAGGGGCCATTACTGAACACGAGTACGCATCCAACCTGATAAGTGCGGGCTTCAAGGATGTCTACGTAAAGCAACTCCGCAAGCCCGGGGAATTGACCCCTTCCGTGTTCAGCGCTTTCGTGAGCGCAACGAAACCGTAGAGAACAGGGTGCCCCTGCAGATTGCGGGTCACTTCGACGTATTAATATATGTGGATTAGTTAGCTCAAGAGTAGTTGAAAACGCAGAAGTCTGTCCAACGTTTGATTGAACTGGGCATGTGTCGGGCCTCGGATGTGGAGAGAGCTAAGGAGGAAGCGAAGAAGTTCTCTTCACCTGTCTTCGCCATGAGAATACGGAGCGCAGAGAAACTGTTAGGAGCTGCCGGAGACTCAACCAGAATTAAGATTCTATTGCTTCTGTCCGAGCGAGAGATGTGCGTCTGCGAGCTGGAGTCAGCACTAGGGCTCACGCAGCCCACCGCATCGCATCACCTTGGAATACTGGAACAAGCCGGGCTCGTGGAGAGGACCAAGAAGGAAAGATGGGCATTCTATCGGGTGCATAACTCCCCAACACTAAGTCTTCTGAAGGATCTGACTAGCAGATGACCTCGGAGCATAGTTCGAAGCCTAAACTGCTCTTCGTCTGCGTTGAAAACGCCGGCAGGAGCCAAATGGCGGAGGCTTTTGCAAGGAGGAAGGGATTCGAAGCGGCGAGTGCTGGTACCCAACCCGCGGTCACGGTCAACCCAGCTGTTGCTGAAGCCATGGCGGAGAAGGCGTTCAACTTCACGATGAAGAAACCCAAGCCGCTCACGCTTGAGATGATCGACAATGCAGACCTTGTCATCACAATGGGATGCTCTGTGGAGAAGGTCTGTCCGAGGCCTATGCTCGAACGAATGAACAAGAAGCTCGTAGACTGGAACCTCGAAGACCCGAAGAGCAAGCCACTGCCCGAGGTGAGAAAGATCAGGAATGAAATTGAGAGGCGGGTCGATGAGTTGGCAGAAAGCCACTTCCCGACTGGTCAGGCTTAGGGTGGGCAATCCGACTGTTCTGGGGTGAATACGGCAAGCGGTGCATCGCGGAGCTTATCGGCACTTACGCCCTTGTTGTCGCGGGACCATCATCGATAGTTCTCCTCTCAAGGCTTTCGCTCTCCTCCACTCCAGAGTCGCTGTGCCTGGTCGCTCTGACCTTCGGAGTGAGCGTCTCGGTAATCATACTCATTCTTGGAGAGCATTCTGGAGCCGTAATCAATCCGGCGCTCACGCTGGCTGCTGCATACGCCAGACTCCTCAAGCGGAATCTTGTGGTCCCATACCTCCTCTTCCAGACAGCCGGGGGAATACTTGCAGGTCTGACCCTGAGAGTTGTCTTCAGTCCCATGGGGGACACAACCAACCTCGGCTCGACGAAACTTGCAACTGGCGTCAGTCCCATGGTTGGAATATGCCTTGAAGCCCTGGGTACCTTCATTCTCGCAGTGTCCGCTCTAGCTGCGACCGCGTGGATCAGCCGAGCCGTACTTCAGGCAATTGGCGTGGGAGGGACTCTGACGATTCTGATCCTGTTCATTGGGCCAATGACCGGCGCTGGATTCAACCCAGCGAGGAGCCTCGGCCCAGCCCTCGCCTCAGTATACCTTTCGAACCTTTACGTGTATGTTGTTGGGCCAGTTGTCGGAGCGTTGCTTGCAGGGCTCTTATTCAGGCAAATTCGTGCGAGGTTGATTCCAAATCCGGAATGACTCGGAACGAGCCTTAATGGACAATCAGAGTCTATTCTGAGCTTATTTTACGTGGGGCCGTCGAGATTTGAACTCGAGATCGCCAGCGCCCCAGGTTCACCGTGAAGGTCATTCACACTGGTATGCTGGACCAAGCTACACTACGGCCCCATGAGACCGGGCCGACCCCCGAGTCAGTTTAAAGGTTAGGCGTTGGGTCCAAACAACTTGAATGCCTCCATGGTTCTCCTAGGCTCCTCAGTTTTTGGAAGCATCGATCAAGCCGGAGCGAGCTTCAGAAACTCCAGAATCTTGACATAGGAATAGTCGGACAGATCTCTCTTGTACTCGCCCAGAAGCCTCTTCAGCGTCTCTGTGTCCCGCACCCCCAGCGTCCTCCTCATCAACGGGGAGAGGCCACCCCCGACAAGTAGGTACTGGGCCGCCGTCGTCACGTTCCTGGGCTTCCGATTTGTTCCAGCAGACTCGAAGTCTATGATCCAGGGCTTTCCCTCGGCTACGACGGCATGTTTCCTGAGGTTGCTGAGCTGACCATGGTCAATCCCCATTATGTCGAGCGTGCGGCATTGGTTGAGAAGGGAGTGGACAATTTCTCTAACCTCTCCCCTTCGGCCTCTGCCCCGAAGGCCCTTCAGCCAGTCGACGATCTCCTGGGACTCGAGCAACTCCATGAGAATCATATCCCTGGTGTGCGCGTAAATCTCTGGACCAACACCCACTCGGTTTGCAAGAGCCGCTATCCTGACCTCGGCCTCCATGTTCGGCCTGTTGGCATCTGTCCTTCTGATCTTCAGGGCGCAGACCCTGTCTCCCACCCGAGCCCTGACTACAATTCCAACCGTTCCGAGACCAAGGATGCCGAGGCGCCCAATCCTGGCGTGCCCTTCGAAAACGAACTCTTCGACGCCGAGTCGCTCCAGTTGCTTTATCCTGGACTTTGCTTGTCGAAGTGAGATTCTCGGGTAGGTGAGTATCTGGATGTACGGCGTCCGGGACAGGTCCTCCCGCCTAGCGCGTTCCGATTGCATCGGAAGTGATTTCCCTGATTCCGTCTCGCAGCCATTTCGAGGAAGATGCGAATCGCACGAGGGTGTGGCCCCGCAGTACAACACCGTTTTTCCTCATGCCTTCCTCGATTTCCTTCGAAGCACCAATGGGGCCAGCCCTCCCCTTGATAACATCCTCAAGAAGGTCGAGAAGGTGCGCATATTTCCTCGGCCTTAACAGTCGTACGCGAGCATCGTCATCCACCCAGACGAGGCGGGACTGCTTGGCGTTCGTCGAGATGAAAGATTCGACATCGTTCCTTCTGTCCACCGTAGGGCCTACACGCTGTTCGACTTTGGGGAGCTCGGTGAACTCGGGTATCAGGAGGATTGCACTTTTCGAGATGTTGTCTGATGCAGCCATGGCGCGGGCGATGTCGAAGCCCTGGGTCTCCATATGCCGGACGACATGCTTGAGCGTCTTCCGGAGCTCTCCCCAGAGGGTATCTTCGCTCATCCTCCTGTGGGAGAAGAGAACGACATAGACGCCTCCTCCGAGGGACGTATGGACCCTGCCTTTCATTTCGCCGAAGTAGGCCAGACTGGGGCGTCTTAGAAACTCTCTGCTTGCTAGGACCATCGTTCCTAGGCTGCGCCCCGAAACGGCTATCCCAAGGTCCCGTCCTTGGTCGACTGGGTCAGGTAGGCTGAAGATTTTCCCATCGGCTTGAAAACTGTAGTCCGCGAACCATCGAATTACTGGCTCTAGGTCTCCGCGCCTGATTACCAGCACCTCCGCGACATACCCACTGAATCCCTGCCGCTGGATTTCGGCCCCATAGACGCCAACGCCATTCATGAAGAGCTTCAGGAGTCTGATTTGGTTCTTCTTACCTTCGGGGAGCCCCTCAACGAGCTGGACGTGATATGGGGACCGGTCTGCAGCGCTCTTCCACTCGCCTGCCTTTACGTCGAAGCAGGGGACGATGTTAACCCGAACCCCTTCGACGGTCGCTTCGGTGTAGGGGTGCTGCGCGTACTTCTTTCCCATCGGATAGCCTCTCGTGGCGACAGACCCGATGTCTAGCCCCACCTTTTCGAAGCGCTCCACCGGAGTTGATGGATCGATCCTGACGAATACGTCGAGATCGACGTGCCTCGGCAGCCATGTCCCCTTCGCGAATGAGCCCCCCATTAGCACGCCTCTGACCTCGGGGAATCTTTCCGCGGCCCGCCGCGTCTTCCGAAGAAGAACCGCCGCCAGCGCGCTGATCTTCGCCGTCTCGGCAGGGGAAGGGACAACCAGTTCGTTAGCACGCTTTAGCACCGAGTCGAGTGAGCTCATGATAGCGGGTATACCCCCTCGTCTCTGTAGATCGGACCGTTCGGGGTGAGGCTGCTGGACTTCAGTTTGATTTCACTCAAATTGACTGTCCCGAATTCCATCCGCGAGATTTGCCGCAGGGCTTCTGTGAGCTCGCGCATGTTCCGGCCAGAGCGGACCCTAGCCAGCGTGACGTGTGGCTTGAACGGCCTGTCGTCCCTTTCTCCTATGCCTTCTAGGATGTCGATGACTCCCCTGGCGATTGGGACGACGAGGGGTTCGTCCTCCGGTGCGATACCAGCCCAGACTACCCTCGGCCTGCTGAAGGTAGGGAATACGCCCACGCCACTGACGGTGACGCTCGCGCCCTTAAGCGAAAGGCTGCTGAGACGGGACCTCACCTCTGAAACCTCCGAGTCTCGGAGGTCGCCTAGAAACTTGAGATTAAGGTGGAGGTTCTCGCGCTCGACCAACTTGATGTCCGCCCCGGTGGTCTCCAGCTCCTTCTGAGCCCTAACAAGAGCGTCCACGACATCTCCTGGAATCTCGAGGGTGACGAAGACGCGCACGAGCCGAGCCAACACTGCTTCCTTTAAATCCGCTCCCTGTCGGCCGGGAACCGAACAGGTTGCTTAGGATCGTAGCGATCACAGGCATGCCGGGTGCAGGGAAGTCGACGGCCGCTCAGGCCCTCGTCAAGCTTGGTTGGACGCGCGTAGTCATGGGGGACGTAATCAGGGCAGAGACGAATCGGCGCGGACTGGAGCCTGATGCGAAAAACACCGGGGAAGTGATGAAGCTCTTGAGAAAGGAGAAGGGGGAATCTGCAGTGGCGGACCTGTGCCTCGAGACCATCGCGAAATTGAAAGCTGGGCGAGTGGTTGTGGATGGTATAAGGTCGTTGGCCGAGGTGGAAGCATTTCGGAGGAAGGCGGATGTTCTCTTGGTCGCCGTTGACGCGTCCCCGGAGAGGCGCTTCGAGCTATTGAGGGAAAGGGGAAGGAAGGACGACCCCCTCACACAAGAGATGTTTGTTGAGAGAGATAGGCGTGAACTTGGTGTCGGGATCGGCAAGGCGATCGCACTTGCAGATGAGACAGTCTCGAACCAGCATGGGACCCCAGGGAGGTTGGCTGCGGAAATCGTCCAGGTGGTCGAGCAGTGGGACAAGCATGGCACAACCTGAACCTGGAGCAAGACTGGAACTAGATGCCATTGTTTCGCCCTCCGAAGACCCCACGAAGGTCTTGCAGGCAATGACGAACGTCGTGGGAGATGCCAAGCGCGAAATCGCCACCGATTCTCATTCCGCGAAGGTGGTGACCGAGGACAGGAGGGGGCTGGTCCGCATTAGGGACCAGCTGAGAGACAGACACGTTCGCACCGCAGCCAGGAGGCAGATGCTCCTGAACAGATCGGGGCGGAGGACCTCTCTAATGCTCAACCGTCAGGCAGCTGCAGCAGGCGTGGTCGCCCTTTGCGGAACCCCAGAAGAATCACCCTTGGGGCCGATATATCTCACAGTGGAATCGGATAACATCGACGCCGTGATTGTTTGGCTGACCGCCTATTCCGGATAGGCCACTTCAATCGATAGCCCGTCCGACGCGGCAGTGGTATTGGGGAAAACACTTCGCGCTTCCCTGACCAGGCTGGAGACGCTGGTGTACCTCGCGCTGAAATGCGTCAACACGAGGTGGCGGGCTTTTGCCTTCCTGGCCAGCTCCGCGGCCTCGAGGCTCGTGCTGTGCTTCCTCTCCACCGCCTTCTCCCTGTCGCTGTCTCTGAACGTCGAGTCGAATATCAGGAGGTCACAGCCAGAGAAGAATCGGGCAAGCTCCGCTGACGGACGGGTGTCGCCAGAGTAGCCTATCTTCCTGCCCGGTCGGGGCGGACCGGTGACCTGGGAAGGTTCGACCCTCTCCCCCTCAAGCTTGATGGATTTCCCCTTCTGGAGCCTCGACCAGAGCTTCCCTTCAGGAACCCCCAGAGACTTGGCCCTCTCTGGGTGGAAAACCCCGGGCCTCCTGAACTCTTCCACGAGATAAGAGAATGCTTCAACTGAGTGAGCCGCTCTGGCGGCCCTGATGCGGAAGCCCCCCGTCCGGAGAACCACGCCGGGTTTGGCCGTAGAGAAATGAATGGGGAAGGTGAGGCCGATGTGGAGAAGTTCGGAGGTGACCTCCAGCCACTTCAGGAGCTTTTGCGGACCGACCAGGTTCAGAGGCTCCCGTCGCTGGGCGAGGCTCATCGTCTGAAGTAGACCCAGCAACCCGGTCACATGGTCGCCGTGAAGATGGGTAATCAGGATGGTCATGTCACCACCAAGCCCCAAAGATCCTGATAGCACCCTCCGCTGGACCCCCTCGCCGCAATCCATGAGTACGACTTCCCCCTCACGCTTGACCGCAACTGCGGGGAGTCCCCTGTCGGCCGTGGGAACGGCCGCGCTAGTCCCGAGAAACGTCACGATGAGCTTGACCAAGCTATCTCCTCTTCAGGACGGTGATTGTCCGGGTAAGGAACTTATGAACATGGAGGTGGTGCTCCTCTTCAATCGTGAAATCAGGCGCGGGCTCCACTGCTACACTCTTGGGGTGCATGAGGACGAGGAATGAGTCCTGGCCCATCGCATGGGCGAGCTCTGGAAGTAGCAGGTTGAGCATCAGCTCGGGGAGGCGTCCACGGGTGCTTGAGACCCTCCCGTAGGGTATGTCTGTGGCCGCCGCACGCACGCCGCGAACGGGGAGGTGGGCAGAATCAGCGCGAAGCACCCCCAACCAGTCTTGTGCATAGTGCCTCATGTTTGAGGACGCGCCCCGTGCCATTTCGGCGACGAGGTCTATGGCCACCACCTCAGCTCCCACCAAGGAGGCTTCTATCGCTATGCTCCCAGTCCCTGCGAAAGGCTCCAGGAAGATGTCTCCCCGCTTGCACCGGGACATGTTGACCAGGGCCCTGGAGAGCTTGGGGAAGATGGCGGAGGGGTGGAAGAAAGGTCTGGATCTGGGACGGCGGAGTGACCACCCCTGCAGCATGTTGGCTGGTGCTGTGACCGCCAAGTATTCTCTTTCGCCTCTTACAAGGGTGAACTCATACTCAGGGGAGCTTAGGTCGATTGTGGCACCGATCCCTTCCAGGTAATCGGCTGGATCTGGCTGCGCCCTGCCGGGGCTCAAATCGAACGACCTGAATCTGACACGGCGGCCCGTCAGGAGTGCGCTCGCATCAGCCGGGGACCGCAGAAGGTAACCAACCCTCCTCGCAAATGCGATTCTCGCGCCGACGGCCAGAGGGTCAGCCTCAGAATCGGCAATCAGCACCCTGGGTTCCGCCCTTTCGAAGGTGGATCGGGGGTCATAGGCGAGGAAGAGTGCCCTCGCCTCAGAGGGAGGGACGGTAGTCCCCTCCCCCGATAAGAGGACCAACGACCTATTCTTCAAGGGTCCTGAGATGAGACGCCAGTGCCTCGGAAACGTCCACCCTGCTGAACCTGCTGGGGACGGTGTTCGTGCAGACGATGGGTTCGACCGAAGCTTTCTCCAGCTTCTGAAGCGCGTCGGCAACGAACAGGCCGTGGACGCAGACTGCCAGAACACGCTTAGCCCCCTGATTGAGGACGGCGTCGGCCGCTGCCTTCACCGTGTCCCCCTGGCTAATTATGTCGTCGACGATGATCACTTCCCTGTCGGTCACGTCCAGCTTCGACTCCTTCACGCTGACCCCGCCTGTCGCCCTGTCCCTCATCTTGCTCAGTTGCAAGAATTTGGTGCCATACAGCTGAGCGAAGGCTTCCGTCCTCTTCGAGCCTCCGAAGTCCGGGGACATGACCACGGGGTTCTTCAGGCCCAGTTCGGCCTTCACGTATTCCACGAGGCCCGGGATGGCGGATACGCTGTAGGTCGGGAATGAGAAGAGGGCGAGACCCTCTGCCGAGTGGATGTCAACGGTTACAAGCCTGCGAACGCCCATTGAGCGCATGAGGTGGGCGATGACGCCCAGCGTGACCCCCTCCCCGGGAAGGAACTGCTTGTCCTGCCGGGCATACGCGAGATAAGGGACGACCGCGGTCACCTTTGCTCCCGCTTCGCTGAGCTGATGGGAGGCCAAGAGAAGCTGGAACATGTGCTGGTCAACTGGGTTGTAGGTAGACTGGATCACGAAGACGCTCTTCCCTTCTACCTTCTCGTGTAGGGTGAACTTCGACTCGCCGTCAGCGAAAACCTTGAACTCTGCAGCGAGCATAGGAAGGCCGAGTCTCTCCGACAAGGAGCGCCCCAGCTCCTCGGAGGCAGGACCCGCCAAGACTAACTTTTCGGCCACCTGTCGCTCAAACCGGCTCCGCCCCCGTTGCTATTTAACAAGTGTGAGCGAGAATACGGACGGACAGAGCGGAGGGAAAGCATTAAGGACACCGGAAGAGGGAAGGGGCCGAACTTGGATCAGATCTGCCCCGAATGCCACGTGGGGATAATGCTGTATGACGCGCCAACAAAGAGATATGGTTGCAAGAACTGCGGAGCCTTCCTCACCAGGGACCAGCTTTCCGATGCGAGGTTCAAGGCGAAGACGCCAGAGGAAGACGAAAGGCGAAAGCGTTCAAGGCAGCAGGCCGACTACCTAGAATGGTGGCTCAGCGGGAACAAGGAAAAGTAGCAGCCACGCGAAACAGCTGGCGCAAAAGGCGTCTAGCGTAGCCGATTGTCGAAAAACATCTTCAGGACAGCCTTGGTCCCTCTGCTCATCGAAAGCCCCCTGATTTGGCCCCGCGAGAACCAGCCGGAGTCGGAAGATTCTGGGTTGAGCCGAAGCCTGCCTGAGACGGGTCTCGCGAGATAATCAACCAACACGTAGTGATACTCGATCCTTACCCTCCCATCCATGTGAAGGTCTGTCTGCACGTCGAGGAGTCCTTCGATTTCAACGTTCAGGCCCGTCTCCTCCTTTATCTCCCGTATAGCCGCGTCCTGAACCGTCTCTCCCAGTTCGACCAGGCCCCCCGGGAGCGCCCACTTCCCCCTGTTGGGAGGGTTCTTCCGCATCACGAGCAAGACTTGGCGTCCCCTGTGTACCACCGCCCCCGCTCCCACCAGGGGCCTTGTAGGATACCTGCGCGGCGCCTCCATGGTAGGGCGTCGGCCTTCGCACTCGTTTTAAGCGTGAGGCGAGGAGCATCGAGCCGTGGTCCGGGTAGAGATGCTCGCCGTAGGGAAGGAACTGCTCATAGGCAGGACGATGAACTCCAATGCTCACTGGATAGGCAAGCGGCTCGCAAGGATGGGTTCTATGCTGAAGGAGATTACAACCGTGGACGACAACCTCGATGAAATCTCCTCAGCGTACAGGGCTGCTGTGAAGAGAAACCCTGACTTCCTGATTGTGGTAGGGGGGCTGGGGCCTACCCCAGACGACATGACCCTCAAAGGCATCGCTAACGGCATGAGGGTGAGACTACGCAAGAACGGGCAGGCGCTCGCCCTGATCAGGGAGCACTACGTGAGACGAGGCCTTCAACAAATGGAGCTGACCCCTGCTCGTCTGAAAATGACGATGCTGCCCGTCGGGGCCGAAGCGGTCTTCAATGAATCGGGAACGGCGCCCGGGGTGAGGATGGTCGAGGGGAGGACGACTGTCTACTGCTTGCCTGGCGTCCCCGTCGAGATGCGGGGGATGTTCGCGAGGACCGTCGAGCCCGAGATTAGGGAGAAGCTGGGGAGACTGCACAGGAAGTACGTTACCATGAAATTGGAAGGCATACTGGAGTCAGCGTTGGCCCCTGTGATCGCAAAGGAGATGAAGAAGCATCCGGGGGCGTACATCAAGTCTCACCCCAGGGGGATTAAGGAGGGGGTCTCGAGGATAGAGCTCGACATCGCCGTTGTTGGGGAGGACGTGGGAAGGACAGAAGATGAAGGAGAAGAGATTGCAAGTGACATGCGGAGGGAGATTGGGGATGCAGGCGGAATCGTAAAATCATCAAGGGGGCTCGAGGGCTAACAATGGACGTTTCGTTCGTGACCGGGACAGCAGGGTCGGGGAAGTCTCTCCTCACGGGGGCCTTGAAGGATTGGTATGTCAACAGGGGGGAGGACGCCATAGCCGTCAACCTGGATCCGGGTGTCGTGGAGCTCCCTTACGAACCCGACGTGGACGTCAGGGAGAGCGTGCAGCTCCAAGACGTGATGGAAGAGTACGGCCTGGGACCGAACGGCGCACTGATACTCGCCACGGACATGGTGGCGACCAGGCTAGGGCAACTTCAGGAACAGATAGAATCCCACAACGCTGAGAACGTGATCATAGATACCCCTGGGCAGACAGAGCTCTTTGCCTACCGGGAGAGCGGGGAGTTCATTGTGAGCGAGCTGAAGGCAGACTCCAAGCTTCTCCTCTTTCTGGTTGATCCCATGCTTGCCAGCACGCCGTCAAACTTCCTTTCGCTCGCCCTCCTGTCCGCTTCTGTTGGTCTGAGGCTTAACATTCCCAAGATCACTGTCCTCACCAAAAGGGACATCGCCAGGGACAGGGTCAAGCAGATAGCCGAGTGGAGCAAGGACGCAAGGGTCTTCGAGGACGCGCTGGCCGGAACGAAGAATGGCGAGGCGTACTCCCTTTACTCGGAGCTCTTCCGGGGTGTCCGAAAGCTGTCCTTTGGAGCAGATCTGTACCCCGTTTCTTCGACCACCCGTGAGGGGATGGTCGCACTCGTGGGAGAAATGTCTAGGATAGCAAGAGGCGGCGAAGAGTTCACCGAGTGAAGCTTGCTAGGAATCCCTGGACGACGGAGGCAAGGGCCTCGGGTTTCTCCAGGGGGAGCATGTGCCCCGAGTCCTTGACCAAGCGAAGCTCGGACCCAAGTATGTTGGCGTTGAGGTAGTGCGAGAACCTGGGTGGAGTCATCTTATCCTTGTCCCCACATACGATCAAAGTCCTTGCAGATATCATTGAGAGGTCCTTGCGAACGTCGAAGCGCGTGCATGCCAGATAGTCGTTAAGGAAAACTGGAAGGTTCGAAACGGACAGGGCAGCACGTGACTCTCGGCCAAGACTAAGGTCTATGGAGTTGAAGCTCCACGGCGTAATGATGTTCTCGATGGTGCGCATGGGATTACTGTTGAGCCCCTCCAGTATCTCGGGGGCGACGCCGAGCTTTGCGCCCGTCCCAACCAGTAGGAGCCCGCCTATATCGTCCGGGTGCGCGAGGGCAAGGGTAAGAGCTGTTGCGCCCCCCATGGAGTGCCCCCCTAGAACAGGGCGGTCGAGGTTGGCCTCAATGAGGAACTGGTGCACCACCTCGGCGTACTCCCCGACACTCCTGCATGTTATCGCCCCGCTGGGGTGGCCTGGAAGGTCGACTGCCAGGGCCCTTGAGCCCCCTGAGAGTCCCTCCAGCATTGGTTTCCAAAGGAGGCTGTTCCCCCCGGCACCATGGACGAATAGCGCATCGTGAGGGGCACCATGCGAGATGGAGTTGAGCACGGGGCGAACCTCTTCTCCGCTCGATTTAATGGTGATGTGGCTCAGCGCGGGGACAAACATATAGCACCAGCCCGGAGCGTGGTCGCCCGCTAGTTTTGGCGACAAAGGCGGACGCCCTTCGGAGGCTCATTGGCAAAGGAATCGTAGTCGCGCCAGGTGTTTTCAGCCCTTCTGTGGCTAAATTGGCGGAAAAAGCGGGGTTCAGGGCGCTATACTTTTCGGGAGCCGGATTCTCCAACCTGCTCGCCCTCCCCGACCTTGGGATAACGACCCTTACCGAGGTCGCCCAGGCCACTCGGCAGATAACGTCTCAGGTCAGCGTTCCCCTTATAGTAGACGCAGACACTGGCTTTGGGGAGGCGCTCAACGTCGCCCGGACTGTGCGGGAGATGGAGGCCGCTGGAGCCGCGGCCATTCACATAGAGGACCAGGTGCTCCCAAAGAGGTGCGGGCACCTTGAGGGAAAGGAACTCGTGGACGTCGACGAGATGATCAAGAAGATTGTCTCCGGGAAGGAGGCCGGCGGAAAAGACCTACTGATTATCGCCAGGACGGACGCCAGGACGGTTGAGGGGCTGGACGCTGCCATCGAGCGAGCCGTAGATTACTCGAAGGCTGGGGCGGACATGATATTCCCCGAAGCGCTCGAAAGCCCAGAGGAGTTCAGGGAGTTCAGAAGGAAGGTGGAATTGCCTCTTATGGCGAACATGACCGAGTTCGGAAGGACCCCGTACATGTCGGCGAAGGACTTCGAGGAGCTAGGGTACGATGTGGTCATCTTTCCGGTCACTGCTTTCAGGGCGATGATGAAGGCCGTCAAGGAGACGTTCGCCCAGCTCAAGGCCGAAGGCACGCAAAAGATGATGCTCGAATCGTTGATGTCGAGGAAGGAGTTCTACGACCTGATTGGCTACTATAGGTATGAGGAGGAGGACGCTAGAGCGTTGCGCACCGCAAAGCGAATCAGGAGGAAGGGCCGATGACAGACGCGCCAGCCCCTGTCAGAGCACAGAAGGGACTCGCGGGAATCTCAATAACTGACACCCGGATTTCGAAGAGCGACGGTGATGGCTCCCTGATTTACAGGGGCTACCCGATATGGGAAATCGTGACAAACGCGGGGTTCGAAGAGACGGCGTACCTGATTCTGAACGGCAGGTTCCCTACCAAGAACCAACTTGAGTCGTTCACGGAAGGCCTCGGGGAAAGGACAGAGGTACAACCGAAGGTCTTGGAGATAATGCGGGAGCTGGGGCGCGAAGCAGATCCAATCGACGTGATGAGGACTGCGGTTTCGGCCCTGGGGAGCATAGATTCCGAGAAGGACCTCAAGGGGAAGCAGATGTCACTTGAGGCCAAGATGCCTGTGCTTGCCGCGAACTGCCACAGGATCACTCGAGGAGAGACACCCAGGCTTCCCAAGAAGGGACTACGGTTCTCGGACAACCTGCTACAGATGCTCACGGCCAGGGAAGCAAGCGAGTACGACCGCAGGGTTTTCGAGAGGGTGATGATGCTCTACCTCGAACATGATATGAACGCCTCCTCCTTTACTGTCAGGGTGGTCGCATCGACCCTTGCAGATCCCTACGCAGCTGCATCGGCCGGGCTCGCATCCCTCAAGGGTCCCCTTCATGGCGGGGCCAACGAGGCGGCCATGGAGATGCTTCTCCGCGTCAGAGACCCCGCCAAGGCAGGAGAGTTCCTCGAGGCAGCCTTCAAGGAGAAAAGAAAGATCATGGGATTCGGGCACAGGGTGTACAAGGAGTTCGACCCCCGTGCGCGGCTCTGCAAGGAGTACCTGAGGGAGATGCTCGCGAGGAGAGGAAGGGATGACTCCCTGTATAGGCTCTGTGACGCCATCGAATCAGAAATGTGGAGGGCGAAACATATTCCACCGAACCTCGATTTTTACGCCGCGCCCATATTCTACTCCCTTGGAATCGAAGTGCCGCTGTACACTCCGATTTTCTCTGCCTGCAGAATCTTCGGATGGATGGCGCACTACAATGAGCAGTTAGAGGACAACAAGCTGATCAGGCCCGATTCGACATACGTTGGCCTCTCCGGGCTGAAGTACGTCCCTATCGAAGATAGATACCCTTAGGCGGACATCCTGGCCGCTGCCTTCTCGATGGTTGTCTTTCCTCTGAGCACCTTCCTGGCGAGCCCCTCCGCCCTTGCCTCTGAAACGCCCGCGAGCCGTTCCATAGCCGCCCCTCTGGCAGTCTCTATGATCATGCCCCGGACGCTCTTCAGGCGCAGGTCTGCGTTCCCGGCAACAAAGACACCGCGGATGCTTTCTATGGCGTCGTGCAGCTTGTCAATCCCCTCGCCAGAGAGCGCAGAGACCTTCAGTACAGGAGGAGACCTGGGACTGCCTCTGAACAGAGATAGAAGATTCACGACCATGACGTCCGCCCCCTCGATGTCCGACTTGTTCACAACGTAGACGTCACCGATCTCCATTAATCCGGCCTTTGAGACCTGTATGTCGTCCCCTAGTCCCGGCATGAGTACTACAAGCACAGCATGGGAGACCCCGACGACCTCAATGTCCGACTGTCCTATGCCGACGGTTTCAAGGAGTATGATGTCGTACCCTGCTGCGTCCATCAGTCTTATCACCTGGGAGGTAGCCCTTGACAGCCCCCCAGACCAGCCCCTAGCTGCCATGCTACGGATGAAGACATTCAGGTCCCCCGCGTGGTCTGACATCCTGATCCTGTCTCCGAGGAGAGCGCCCCCTGTTATGGGGCTGGAGGGATCCACCGCTATGACCCCCACCTTCAGCCCGTCCCTGCGATATTGTTCAATCAGCCTGTCAACTAGACTGCTCTTGCCCGTGCCCGGGGGTCCGGTTATGCCGACCACGAACGCCTTCCCTGGAGGCCCCATCTGGGCAAGCAGCTTCGACGCGCCCGCAGGGTCGTTCTCTGCCAGAGTGATCCCCTTGGCCAGAGCTATCCTGTTTCCCTTCTTGATCTTCGAAGCCAGTTCCCTGACCTGCAAAGCCACCTCGACGCCGTCAGATGACCCCTTTTAATTGGTTGAAGCACTTTTATCTCCAGGCGACGGCGGCGTCAGGAGAGAATGCTGAGAGGGGGGAAGGACGTCTACTGGAGAAGGAAGGAAAAAGAAATCGTCGAGGCGAGGGCGCGGTCGGGCAGCCTCTACGATAGTAGGACTCTGGAGAACATCCGCAAGGGTCTGAAACAGTGGCAGGAGACGGTCTACCAGGAAGGAGGGGGGAAAACTCACGAGCCCACCGAACGCTACCAGACTGCCTCCGGGATTCCTCTGAAGCCGCTCTACACTCCAGGGGACGTTTCGAATTCAGACTATCCTGATCAGGGGTTCCCAGGGATCTATCCGTTCCTCAGAGGAGTGTATCCGGACATGTACAGAGGTAGGAGGTGGACCATGAGGATGTTTTCCGGTTTCGGCACCCCCGAAGACACCAACCGGAGGCTAAAGCTCCTCCTCGATCACGGGGAGACAGGCCTGAGCATCGCCTTCGACATGCCGACCCTCTACGGCTATGACTGCGACCACAAGAGGGCCCACGGAGAGATCGGAAGGTGCGGGGTCAACGTGTCCTCTCTCAGGGACATGGAGGTGATCTTCGACGGGATCCCCCTTGACAAGGTCAGCACCTCGATGACAATCAACGCCCCTGCGACCGTCCTGACCTGCATGTACGCGGGGGTGGCGAAGAAACAGGGGGTGCCGATGGCCAAGCTCAGAGGGACCGTTCAGGCGGACATGCTGAAGGAGTACATCGCCCAGAAGGAGTGGGTCTACCCTCCAGAGGCCCACCTCAGGCTGGTGAGGGATCTGATGGTCTTCTCCACCAAAGAGATGCCGCTTTGGAATTACATCAGCATAAGCGGGTATCACATCAGGGAGGCGGGATCGAGCGCCGTTCAAGAACTGGCGTTCACTCTCGCAGACGGATTCGGCTATGTAGAGCTTGGCCTCGAGGCAGGTCTGAAAGTGGAGCAGTTTGCTCCCCGGTTGAGTTTCTTCTTTAACTCTACAATGGACTTCTTCGAGGAGATTGCGAAGTTCAGGGCTGCCAGGAGGATATGGGCGAAGGTGCTAAGCGAGAAATACGGCGTGAAGGACAAGCGTAGCCTGTTGATGAGGTTCCACACGCAAACATCCGGTGCGTCGCTCACCTGGCAGCAGCCTCTGAACAACATCGTCCGGACCGCGATAGAGGCCCTAGCTGGGGTGCTGGGGGGAACCCAGTCCCTGCACACCAACTCGTACGACGAAGCCTGGGCGCTTCCGACGGAGCAGGCCGTGGAGGTCGCACTCAGGACGCAGCAAATCATCGCAGAAGAGACGGGGGTGCCGAACGTGATAGATCCCCTGGGGGGCTCCTACTATGTTGAATGGCTCACAGATCAGATGGAGGAGGAGGCCTACAAGTACTTCGACAGAATCGAAGCAGCGGGTGGGCTTCTCAAGGCGATCAAGACGGGGTATCTTCAGCGGGAGATAGCGGAGAACTCATACAGGCTGTCGAAGCGCGTAGAGGTTGGCAAGGACTTGGTGGTGGGAGTCAACAAGTACGCCAAGGAAGAGAAGGAGCCAATCGAGTTCCTGAAAATCAACTTCAAGGCACAGCAGGCGCAGATAAGGAGGCTCACTGCGGTTAAGCGGGAACGGAGTGGCGCCAAAGTGAAGGCAGCCCTGACGAAAATGGAGAGGGCCTTTGAAAACGAGGATGCAAACTCGATCTACCCGATGCTGGAAGCGGTGACGCAGTACGCCACGCTCGGAGAAATCGTCGACGTAGGGCGCAGAGTCTGGGGGCCCTATGCCGAGCCCATCATTCTATGAAACCTCGTGGGCGGCCAGCAAAGGTTTTGAATCCCTCTGAGTCGCGCCGGTGACGAACATGGCTAAGAAGACGGCAACTGTCCAGAAAAAGATTAGAATCCTGGTCGCCAAGCCCGGGCTCGACGGCCACGACAGGGGAGTGCTCGTGTTAGCGAGGGCATTCAGGGATGCGGGCATGGAGGTGATCTACAGCGGCCTTCTCCCTTCGCCGGAACAGGTGGCCCAGATGGCCATAGACGAAGACGTCGACGTCGTCGCCCTGTCACTTCTTAACGGAGCGCACATGACGGCGTTCCCGAAGGTCAAGAGGTTGCTCGAGAAGATGGGAGGGAAAGACATCGTAGTCGTTGGCGGAGGAATAATCCCTGAAGAAGATAAACCCAAGCTCCTCAAGCAAGGCATCACCGGGCTGTATGGTCCAGGGAGTTCATTTGAGGAGATAGTGGAACACGTGAGGGGTCGGGTCGCAAAGGAAAGGTGGAGGAAGTAGATCAGCATGCTGGAACAAGACGAGTTCACGAACCTGTCGAAGATGAACTTCGACGTCTCGGAAGAGCAGGCCATGATCCTCGAGCAGGTCGACAGGGCTTGCAAGGGATTCCGGCCGATAGAGGACAAGTGCTACCTCGAGCACAGGATAAACGACCAGGTCAAGCCCTACTTCGCCAAGGCACATCTTCTTGGTCTCCCCGTTTCAAGGAAGTACGGGGATGGCCAGGGAGCGGACATGGTGACCTATGCTCTTGCTGTGGAGAGGATCGGCAGAGAGGGGACTGGGCTGAGGACGTTCTTTTCCGTTCACATGGCACTGGGGCAGATGACCATACAGCATTGGGGGACCGAGGAGCAGAAGACGAGGTTTCTGACATCGGCTACAAAAGGAGTGGACATACTCGCCTTCGGGTTGACCGAGCCTGGCGCAGAGAGCGACCCCACCGCTCTCACCACCTACTTCGAGGAAAAGGAAGGGAAGTATCTGCTTACAGGGCAGAAGATGTGGATCTCTCTCGGATCCACCGCAAGCAAGATCCTCGTCTTCGCGTACCCAAAGGGAAAGAGGGAGGGGATGTGCGGCTTCGTAATGGACACGTCGACGCCTGGATACAAGGCGGAGATCATCCCACACAAGCTTGGACTCCCCACGGCCGACACCTCGACAGTTTACCTAGACAGGGCTGAGGTCGCAAAGGAGGATATGCTCGGTCCTCCTGGGAAGGGGATGTCTGTCGCGCTCTCGGGGCTAATGAACGGCAGGCTCAGCGTGGCGGCAGGGTGCGTCGGGGTGATGCAGGACTGCCTTGACGAGGCCGTCAGGTACGCAGGCGTGCGTTTCCAACACGGAAAGCTCATCGGTAAGCACCAACTGATCCAGCGACACATAGGAATCATGTCGATGAATCTTGACGCAGCGAAGCTTCTCCTGCTCAAGGCGGCATTCGTCAAGCAGAAGTACGAGGAGAACCCGAAGAACGCGGAACTCCGGGACGCAACAGACCTCGCGGTGACCAAGGCGAAATACTTCGCAGCCAACAAGTCGTTCGACTCTGCCAACAGGGCCGTGCAGATATTCGGCGCGAACGGGTATTCCCTGGAGAACAGGCCTGCGAGGCACCTGGCGGACAGCAGGGTCACGATGATATACGAGGGCGCGAATGAGATCCTTGAGCAGAAGATGGCGCTGGGGTCCCTCGGGAAGGGCTTCGAAGCGTACTCCTGAGCCGTCACTCCGTGGTTAAGATGATCGGGAAAAGGGCGATCGCGGCTGTTGCGGTACTCGCGATCGTCGCCATCGCCTCGGTTGCGGTCTATGAGCTATTCTACACCGGCGGCCTGCCCTGCGGTGCGATCCCGGCAGGGAGCGAAGCCAGAGTCAAAGCCTCGGAGTCCCAGTTCGGAGCTGTGACCGAGTACCAGCTCCCAGGGGTGGACAGATATCCAGACGCGGTCATCGCTGCCCCGGACGGCTCTGTCTGGTTCGGCGTAGACGAGGCACCTGGGGTGGAGCACCTGTATCCGAACAATGGTACGGTCGTCCAGTATGCCTGGCCTAACTATCCCTCGCCGCAGCCGCCTGACTGCGTCTACTCGGCGTCAATCTCGGGAATCGCGCTCTGGAACGGAAGGGTGTGGGGGGCCGACGAGTATGGAAACGTCATCATCGGGGTGAACCCCTCTGACGGGAAGTCTGTCACGCTCAACACGACCGCGCAGGCTGCCTACCCATACTGGCTCGCCGTAGGGCCGGATGGCTATCTCTGGTTCACGTCGGACAACACTCCTGCAAGGCTGGGAAGGGTGGCCCCCAACATGTCAATGCAGGTCATCAACCTCTCGGGTCTTGGCAATGACGAGCCATTGACGCTCGACTTCGTGAACTCGTCCCTGGCCTATATTTCGACGGTGAACATATCCACCTTCTCTGCCACCTCCGCCTGCGCAGAGATCAGCAGCAACTGCGCTAGCGGGCACGTCTACTCGTTTGACCCGTCTGACCTTTCGCCCACGATCATGCCGAAGGTAGTTGGTGCAGGATTCAATCTCACGCTTCCAACCAGCGCCTCTTTCTTAGACGGGGGGGTCTGGGTGGCTCAGCACGACGCGTCAAATGTGGTGAGGTATGATATCAGCGCCGGGACGTGGACGACATACCCGACATCGACCGTCTCCTACGTGCCAATCACCCTCGCTCTGGAGACGGCAACCGAAGGGGGGAATGTCTGGTTCGACGAGCACTACGCCAACAAGATTGCAGTGATAGATCCAGCGTCCAACACGCTGGTCGAGTACAGTGAGTCCGACCCACCTATAACCAACGGCACTGAAATCCAGAACGACCTCTCCATCGCGGCCGGGGACGGGGGAGTGTGGTTCACGTCTCTGACTGCGAACTATGTTGGGTTCGTGAACAGCGCTTACAATCCCGGGTGGGGAATAGCCATCGAAGGTGCAGACTCTGCGGCCGTGCTGCCGGGGGGAAACGCCTCGTTTGCGATGGACGTCACGGGCTCCTGGAGCACGCCCCTCGGAGTAGCGGTGTCTGACTCGGAGAACCTGACCTCGACACCCAAGCTCATTCAGATCATCCCGAGCGTGTCGTCGGTTCCAGGGATGGCCGCAACGACGTACCAGCTTGGGGTAAGAGTCTTGGTGGGACAAACAGTACGACCAGGAGAATACACCCTGGCGGTAACATTGACGAGCGGCGTTATACAGCAGACCGGGTACTTCTTCATCAAAGTCGACTAGCTCCGTGGCCCTTCTATCGGAGAATCGCAAGGGCGAGTAGAAGCGCGGCCACCGTGAGGACGCTCGCGACCACTCCCTTGAGTATCGACTCGAACCTTGCAGCCAGGGAGGGAGGGGCGCCTCCCGGCTGCCGTTTCAGGGCTTTGTAGGGTCTAGAGGCGTTTATCTCGACAAAGGCGGTGAAGAACCCGAAGAGTCCTCCCGCCAGGGCCGGTACTGTGATTGCGTTGGCCTGCACGACGAATCCAACCAGCACGGGAACGAAACCCCAAGACACAGAGAACCAGAAGTCCGTATGGAACCTCCCAGAGAAGAACTCCAAGTTGTAAGCGAGAAGGAAGAAGAGCTCAACAAGCCCCAGAGGGATTAGTAGCAGTGCGTACGAAATGGCAAGGTAGAGGCCGAGGGCGAGAGCCGGTATCAGCGCCGCCACCGCCATCGCGAGCAGCTGCCGTCTCGATAGAAAGTTGCCCCATGGTCTGTTCGGTGACATCGCATCGAGAGAGTGAGCCGACACGCCCACGGCAAGGAGATAGACCAACGCCATCTCTGCCATTCTATCGTAGTGGACGGTTGTAGCGAGAAGAGACCCAATCAGGACGTAACTCGCATTCATGAGGGTGTAAGGGAAGAACGAGAGGCCCACCAGCAGACGGAACCTCTTGGGTCCCCTTTTAGGAACGAAACCATTCCCCGGATCTCGTTTCGCTCAGGATTTCACTTCCTCTTCCCCTTCCTGCTGTTTGGTGCCCTTATCAGCGCTACCATGCGGTGTCTTTGTCGGAAAAGCGCGGAAAAATCCGGAAGAAGTGCTGAGAGGCGGGGACAGCGTTAAGGAGTGGGTCGCGCGCCACCCACGAAAGATGCCGGACTCGAAGGGGATGGGCGGAACAGCCCGTAGGCTCTTTCAGGGACTGGCGGCATCCTACGACAGGACTGTCGACATCGCCACGCTCTACCAGGACAGGTATTGGAAACGATGGGTTGCCGAGCAAGCTTCCTTTGGTGATGGGGCGCTCATACTGGACCTCGGGTGCGGCACTCTACTGTTAGAAGAAAGGTTCGGCAACAAGGGGTGCAGATATGTGGGAATAGACCTCACATCAGAGATGGCGAAGCGAGGTTGGGAGAAGGGGCTGGCAAACGTCCCTCTCGTGGTCAACGGCGATGCGGTGTCACTGCCGTTCCCTGACAAGACGTTCGACGGGGCTGTGAGCTGCTACGTTCCTAAATACGTGAGCGTCGCGAAGCTGGCAGACGAGCTCGCACGCGTCGTCAAGCCAAGCGCCAGGATCGTTCTCTACGACTTCGCCAGGCCCAGAGGGATTTCTGCTCCCCTCCTCGAGCCATACATCCAGGTGGGACTTCGCGCCATTGGCTACGCACTCCGAAAGGCTGGGAGCAGAGCAGCTTTCGCCTTTGAAAGGCTCCCCCAGATCATCGACGGAACGTCGTGGGACAGCGAAGTTGTCGAGACCATGGAGAATCGAGGGTTCGAGACGATGGCAGCAACTCCGCTGACTGCCGGAGCAGTCTTTGCCTACTGCGGCCAGAAGCGGTCCGGCTGACACGGGGTGGGAGCATTCCACGAGTGATTCGGGGCGAGGCTTAAATCCCGAACTGAGTCTCGGCCGCTTCATGCAATTTGTCCATGGAAGAGACGACCTTGCGGGCCCGGGTATAGGGACCTATGAGGAGGTGGAGAAAGTCCTCCCGGCGGGGTACAGGTCGCTCCTAGACAGGAAGGAGACCCAGAAGGCGATTTTCGAGGCCAAGGGGTACATCGAGAGGCACCTCTGCAGGGAGCTCAATCTGATGATGGCAACGGTCCCGCTCATTGTCGACGCCGAGAGTGGAATCAACGACATGCTTGACAGGGACGGTTCTCGGACGCCCGTCCAGTTCCACATTTCCAACGATTACAATAAGCACCCAATCGACGCCCAAGTTGTCCAGGCTGCCACGAAGTGGAAGCGCTTCGCCCTGAAAGAGCTGGGGGTTGAGATGGGGGAGGGAATATGCACCGACATGAGGGCAGTGAGGAAGGACTACTTCCTGGATCACGATCACAGCGCCTATGTGGACCAGTGGGACTGGGAGTCGGTGGTCTCTGCCGACCAGAGGAACCTCCCCTATCTAGAGCAGACGGTGAAAAAGATCTGGAAGGTCCTGAAGGGCGCCGAGACGCACGTCCATGAGGTCTATCCGAAGCTCAAAGAAAAGTACCCCGATATGGCCGACAAGATAGAGTTCATCCATGCCGAAGAAGTCCTAGAGATGTTCCCAAAGCTCCCCCGTAAGGAGAGGGAGACGGCCCTACTCAAGGAGCACCCCGCGGTATTCATCGTTGGGATTGGATGGGTGCTGAAAAACGGGCACCCGCATGAGATGAGAGCTGCCGACTACGACGATTGGGCGACTGAGACGGAAATGAAGGATGGGAGAGTGTTCCACGGCCTGAACGGAGACATTCTTGTTTGGAACCCGGTAACCAAGAGGAGGCACGAAGTGAGCTCCATGGGGATCAGGGTTGATGCTGCGAGCCTGCGCAAGCAGCTTGAGATAAGCAGACAGCTCGATTCACTAAAGTTTGACTATCACAAGGGAATAATGAGCGGCGAGCTCCCCCTTTCGATCGGAGGCGGAATAGGACAGTCACGGACACTGATGCTCCTGTTGAAGAAGGCGCACCTTGGAGAGGTGAGCGTCACCGTGTGGCCGAAGATTCTGAAGGACATGTGTGCGAAACGGAACATACACGTACTAGAGTGAAACTCTAGAACTGTGCCAGTATGTCTTCGAAGTCCCAGCCGGGAATCAGGGGCCCTTTGTTCCGGGGTAAGAGCCCCACAAGGCGTCCTTCCTGACCAAGTTGACTAACCACCAAGGCTGAATATGCGGGAGCGCCCGTGGCTCCAGGAGAGTTGAAGTTAATGACGTGAGCCGATGCTTCACCTCTGAGGAGAATGGCTTCCGGGATGAACCCGGCGGAGTCGATGACCGAACTCCTTACCCCGAATACCGCCCTCCTGTTGAGCATCCTGGTGTTAAGACTGGGGACGAACCTCCTGACCCGGTCACACATTGCCTTCTTCGACAGCGAACTCCTCCACTCCCCTGCAACTAGGGACACGAAGTCTCTGTTCGCCAGTAGCCTCAGCTTTGGCGGAACGGGCCTGTCCAGGAAAGCGTCGAGTTCCGAGAGCCCTACTCCCGTATAGACATAGGGCCCCGGAACGAGTACTGCATTCGGGCCTATCTGCCTGGTGCCGTCTGCACGGACGACGAAGTGCGGGTCAAGGAAAGGGTACTGAGGGAACTTGGGCGGACGGTAGATGTTTGACGAGACTCTAGACGCGAAGGGCTCGTCCACCACCCAATACTCCCCCCTGAAGTTGAGTGACGTGTACTGCTGCGCGAGCCCACAGTAGTGGGCGATTTCCAGAGACCCACCGCCTGCAGCATTGATCATTAACCCGGAACGGAACCTAGTTAGCCCCGAGCTAGACCTTGTTTCTACGCTCGCTGACCCGTTGCTCTCTTCGATTCTAACGACCCTATGGCCTCCGAAGAAACTCACCCCCTGCGAAACGACGCGCTTCCCCAGATAGCGCGTGAAGGTCCCGAAGTTCACCGAGACGTCCGTCTTTGAGACGAGGGCCGCCCTGCAACTCACCTCAGGTTCGAGGTCCCGTATGTCCCTACCGGCGAGCAGGTCAAGCTCATCCTCTTCCATACCGTTCTCCACGCCCCAGCGTCTATACTTCTCCAGGGTCTTGACCTCCCCTTCCTCTGCTGCCACGTTGAACGTCCCAATGGGCCTCCAAGGAAGGCCCTCCCTTCTCGCTAGGCTCTCCCACATGGGGTGGGAAATGAGTGAGGTCTTGGCGAAGATTCGCTTCTTGACCGGGTCCAGGTAGAAGGGCCTGTGGATAACCCCAGTGTTGCGAGTAGAGGTATGGGCCGCTGCCACCTGGGCGGTGTCGAGGAGTGCTATTCTGCAGCTGTACAGGGTTGAAAGCCAGTAGCTGATTGTGACCCCGAGAACTCCCGCTCCTATGACTAGGACGTCGAAATCGGTCTGCTTCTCCATCGACCGGGAGGCGAGCCGAGGGGCGTATTACGTAGTTTTCCTAAATTCCCTTGAGATACCCGTTGGCCTCGAGCCAGTCCTTGTGGGCCGTGATGTATCTCCAGATTATGTCTGCCTTGCTGTTGTCGAAGTCCCAGGGGGCGACGAGGACGACGTCCCCCTCCCTTATCCACATCCTCCGCTTCAACTTCCCCCTTATCCTGCTCTGTCGGGTGACCCCATCAGCGCACTTGACAATGACCTGGTCCCCGCCCGTCATTTTGATGGCCCTGCCTAGGATCTCGCCTTGCTGAGGCATTACGAACTCCTTCAGATTGGCCTCGCTGAGGACCTTTCTCTTTCCCAACGCGTTTCACCCTTCGCCCGAATAACCTGCATATTAAGGACTCGGGGTTGCGCGACCAGCTGCATTCATCTGTATCTTCGGAAGTGACGAGGGTTGCCACTTCGCCTCTCTCTCCTTCCGTGTCGCCAGGGTCTGGGCCCACGTGAAGAGAGCGTCGGGGCCTTTGGTGCCCGGGAGTCCTCTTCCCGTAGGGGCTTGATGGGCGCCTTGGCGAGGGCAGCTATGCGGGCGAAGTCTGCGCTTTCCTCTCCGCTGACGAATGTGTAGGACCTGCCGACATCTCCTGCCCTGGCGGTCCTCCCGACCCTGTGGAAGTAGACCGTAGGGTCCTCCGGGACATCGAAGTTGATGACGCAGTCAACCTGCCTCACGTCGATTCCTCTGCTGGCCACGTCGGTCGCTACCAGCACATCCGCCCTCCCCGACCGGAAGAGCCCCATCGAGTGATCGCGCTGCTTCTGGCTCAGGTCCCCATGCAGCGAGACGACGCTCATGAACCTCCTTTCAAGTTCCCTGGCCAGCCTTATGGTGCCATGCCGTGTCCGGCAGAAGACCACCGCACTCTTCCTGTTCTCCTTCTGCAGGATGTCCAGCAGAAGCTCCAGCTTCTGGTCCCTTTCGACGCGTGCGTAGAACTGCTCCAGGGTCTCCGCCGAGGGCTCGTTCTCGTCGACCATGACTCTCACCGCGTCGGCCATGTACCTCTGAGAGAGCTGCACTATCGATCTAGGCATTGTTGCAGAGAACAGGCTCATCTGCCTGCCAGGAGGGGTCTTGCCGAGGATGTAATCGACGTCGTCAATGAAGCCCATGTCGAGCATTACGTCTGCTTCATCTATCACGACGAAACGGACCCCGTCGAGCCTGAGGGTCCCGCGCCTGATGTGGTCTATCGTCCTCCCCGGCGTGCCGACAACGACGTGGGCCCCTCGCCTCAGAGCGTCAAGCTGAACGTTCATCGATTGGCCACCGTAGATGGTTACGATTCTGACCCCGGTGTAGGAGGCTATTTTCTGGAGCTCGAGGGTGATCTGGACTGCAAGCTCCCTGGTGGGGGCGAGGACTAGGCCCTGGACCCAGGGCTGGTTCTCATCCATCACCTGGACCAGCGGGATGCCGAATGCGAGCGTCTTCCCTGAGCCCGCTTTCGCCTGGCCGATCAGGTTCTTCCCTTCCAGCAGAGGACCTATGGCCTGAGCCTGGATGGGAAATGGCCTCCTATATCCAGCGGCGTCGACTCCCTTCCTAACTGCTTGCTTGAGCCTCAGCCCGTCGAAGCTTTCCAGAGTCAAGCCTCCTTGGGTAGATGCCATCGTTCCTCACGGGAGACCCTGCGTATTGGTGTGAAGTTCATGCGGATGAATAGACTGGGCGCGCGCCGTTTGTGGCGTATTTAAGACCCGAGTAGAGGCTGAGAGGATCCTGCGATTCCGAGTCTCAGTTAGGAACTCGCGCTTCTTCAGGCGTCTCCACTCTGAAAGAAGAAGGTACGGGCCCTTCCGAACACAAGGGCATAAAGCCAGACGCCCTTGTGGCATGGGTTGGAACCCGGTGCACAAGGGCGGTAGTAGCGATGATTGAATTCAAAGACGTGTCCAAGAGCTTCAAGAACGTGGACGCCGTGAAGGGTGTCACCTGTGAGATACGGGACAGGGAAATCTTCGGGCTCCTCGGGCCCAATGGGGCTGGAAAGACGACCCTTATCATGACCATGGCGACCGTGTACAACCCCACCAAGGGAGAGGTCGTTGTCGACGGCCACAGGGCCAGCACGGAGCCGGACAAGGTCAAGTCGCTCATAGGCATAAGCTTTCAGGACCCGAAGTACGACAGGATACTTTCAGCCAGGGAGATTCTGGAGTGGCACGCGAAGGTGACGGGGGTGGAGAAGGGGGTGAGGGAAACGAGAATTGACGAGGTCCTTTCGAAGTTCGGTTTGACGGGGGAAGCCAAGAAGAGGACGTGGATGCTGAGCGGGGGAACTAAGAAGAAGATAGAGAACGCCAAGGTATTCGTCCAGAGGCCTAAAATCGCAGTCTTCGATGAGCCGACGGCCTACCTCGACGTCCCCTCAAGGCTGATGGTGTGGGACATGATCGACGAGCTGAGGGACGAAGGGTCCACCGTCGTGCTCGCGACCAACATGATGGACGAGGCCGACAGGATGTCAGACAGGGTAGGCATAATGAGCAGGGGGGAGATGGTCCAGGTCGGGGAGCCAGGGAGGCTGAAGGGGAGCCTCAGGGGAAGGGATGTGATCGAGCTAAAGCTCGAGGCGCCGGTCCCCGAGCTCGTGGGAGAGGTAACCAAGGCAGAGGAAGTCGAAGAGGCTAGGTTCGAGGGGGATGTGCTGAAGATTGTGCTGAGCAACGGAAGGGGGCTCCTCCCACTGATTCTCAATGTGGTCACGGCGAAGGGAGGAAAAGTGCAGACCGCGAACCTGAAGGAGCCGTCCCTTGAGGATGTGTTCCTCTTCTACACCGGAATGAAGCTTACGTGAGCTCCAAGCCTTCGCCGCTCTTCGTACTCTGGGTACTGATTGAAAGGGACCTGCGGACGCTGCTGAAGTCTCCCTGGATTCTCATCAACAGGACGGCGTTCTTCCTCATCCAGCTCTTTGTCTTCGCCGTCCTTGTAAACAAGCTTGCGACCTCCCTCGGCTTCAACTACTTCGACTTCTACTCTGTCGGCGCCGTAGTCTCCACGATAACGTCCATCGCCTTCATAATCGGAGAAGACCTCTTCGAAGAGGAGGAGCTCGGACTCCTTGACTACCTGCTGAGCCTCCCATTCGGCCACTCCCTGTTCGTTATTGGGAGAGCCCTAGGCGGCGCGGTGAGGGGGCTGATCTATGTGACCCCTATGATGATCCTCGTAGCGTACCTGGATGGCTACTTCTCCCCGGCTGGGATAGTCGGGTCTCTGCTCGTAATCTTCGTCCTGGCGACTGGCATTTCGGGCCTATCGATCACGCTAGCGATGCTGATCAGGAACGCCAACAGGTTCGATATCACCATCGCTCTGGCCGAACTCGCGACTGTCAGGGTGAGCGCGGCGATTTACCCCCTTGTCTACATGCCGAAGGTCCTCCAGCCGGTGGCGAGCTATTCGCCCGTAACGTCGGCGTCAGACATAGTCAGGGCGATCTTTCTACCAGGGTACTCGTCCGCCCCCTATGAGACTCTGATCCTCATTCTCTTCCTCGTGGTGTTCTTCGGGTTGGGGAGCGCGTTCCTGTTCAGGAAGATAGAGGGGGGCAGATTTGAATAAGGGGACGGTCGTCATAGAGAGGGACTTCCGGATTTTCTTCGCAGACAAGTACATGCTTGTGATAATGTTCGTCAACTTCATGATCGACCTAGGGGTCTCCGGTCTGAGCCTCGGGGCGATGATCAGGAACCTCGGTTTCAGCTATTTCCTCTATATCGCGCCGGGAGCGAACCTGATCACAGCCACCGTCGCCGCCTTCCAGTCAGGGAGGGACGTGTGGCGGGAGAGGGTCATCCAAGACACCCAGCAGTACCTTCTCACCCTCCCAGTAAGGAAGAACATCTTCGCGCTGTCGAGGCTCCTCTCGGGTATGATGAGGTCGGTCGTAACAGTCCTCCCTGGGACAATCGTGATAGCGCTGCTCTATGGACTCTCCTTTCCATTCTTCCTGGTGGGGCTTCTGATAATGTTCGTCTATTCGGGTGCTGTCGCAGGTCTCTCAATTGCTGCCGCGTCCCTGGCGAACAGCCTGGAGCTCTTTGCGACCGTCAGGAGCACGGTCCAGGTCTACCTCTCGTTCTTCAGCACCCAATTCTACCCCTCCAGCATACTTCCGCCGGCGGTGGCTGCCGTTTCAGCCTTCAACCCGATGACCTGGGCAGTACAATCGTTTAGGGCCCTGCAGGCGGGGTCCGTGAACCTGGGATTGTTCGTCCCTCTGAGTGCCCTTTCTGGGGTCCTCCTGCTCGTTGGGTTCTTGCTCTATAGAAGGACTATGAACTACTAGGCGTGCTCCGACTCGGTTGCAGAATTGCAATTGTTGCCCTATCCCCCTATTCGTCCCTTCTCATCCACACGACAGCGGTCAATAGGGCCAACGCAGTTGCGCCGAGGATTCCGACTATTGCCGCCGAAGCACCGGGGACGAGTAGTGGCGGGGCGAGGCTCGTCCCGATGAACCCCAGCAACAGTGCGGCCGCCGCGGAGACGCCAAGCCTCCCTGCTCGCCTCGAAAGGAGCGCCTCCCTAGAGGCGGACTGGTCTGCCCCGATGGCTTCGCTCTTCCCGCGCGGATATAGGATCGCGACGGAATGGTCGAGGTCGGCGGCGAGCACCACCAGGACAGCAGTGGTCATCGGCAACCAGTACAGACCAGGCATTAGTTCTGTCTCGCACACCAGCGTCATAGTCCCTAGGACAAGCCAAGCGAGGACCTCGGCGTCGGGCCTCCGTGAAGCGACCCCTAATATGAGAACTACATAACTGATGAGGACTCCCAACTGAAGGATCGCTGTCGAAACGACCCTTTCGGTAAGAAAGAAGGTGATTAGCGACACGGCCACGAAGGCGGCCATCACCGTTGTCCTGGGGACGGACCCGACGCCTAGCTCGGCCTTCTTACCCGCCATGACTCCTTCAGCCCCTCGAGGGCCTCTTCGAGCGGTCGCCGTGGGTTCCAATCGACCACGCGCGCATGCTTCCTCAGGAGAGAGAGCTTCTGCTGCCGGTCAAGCGCGGCGATCTCTCTCGCCAGCCTCAGTGTCTGTTTGTCTCCCTCCTTTGGCTCGTCGATCTCAACCGGGGAAGGAGAGACCACCAGCACGCCGTGACCCCTCCTCGCTAGATCCGAGGCCAAGTATGCGGGGGTCCAATCGACCAAGGGGGAAACAAGTATGACCTGGACCATCCGGGAGAAGAGGGAGACGTGGTAGGAGACGAGGTCAAAACTCCAGTCCTCTTCTCCCACTTCGGTCGAGGCCAATCCTGCCAGGATCTTCTCGAACTGGCGGCGCCCGAACCCTGGGGGAACCCTGACGAAGTGTTTCCCAGCATTCAGGAGACCCACCCTGTTCCTGTCTCTCAGCAGCCGATAGCTCAGGGCAGCGGCGGCTCTGACAGAATAAGCGAGCGCCGTGTCTGGAGGGGTCCCTACCATCGAGGAGGCCCTCGAGTCGAGAATCACTACCGACTCGCCCCCTGCCTCGTTCACGTACTGATTAAGCATCAGTCGGCCGGAACGGGCGGAAGCCTTCCAGTTTACCCGCCGGACAGATTCCCCGGGGGCGTGCTCCCTTATCGCGTAGAACTCGAGCCCCTGGCCCGCACTCCGGGTCTGGGTCTCTCCGGGCCAGTTCCGCGGATGGGGGTGCCGGAGTTCTATTCGGCTCAGATACTTGACCTCCGGGTAGACTCTCACTTTGGCGAATATTTCGATCGACTTCTCCTCGTATTGCGACGTAGACCTGTCGGAGGATCTCACCCTAATCGGGCCAAAGGTGAACACCCCGAACTGCCTGGACGAGAACGTGTAGGGGAAGGTGCGGGTTTCCCCCTGTTCGAGTACAGCGAAGACGTGGCTGCTCCCCCCGGTTACTTCTATCCCCGAAGGGACCTCGTCCGCAACCTCCAGGTCGACACGGGGGCCGTCATTCCTGACTTTCAGGGAGATGGTCGCTCCCTCCCGCTCGTATACCTGACCTTCCGGGGTTATTCGACTGATGGAGACATCGAGGTGAGGCCGTGGGCCGACCATGATGAAGGTGAGATACATGGCGACGGGGACGGCCGCAAGGATGAGGGCTGGGCTTCCAAGCGCCAAGCCAAGTACGAAGACCCAGAGCGCAAAGGCCAAGACCAGACCCGCCTTGCGCGTCGGCAACTTTCTCAGTCGACCTTGGGGACAGGAACCGACCTCAGGATGTCCTCTATCACTGATTCCGGGCGCTTCCCCCTCATCCATCCTTCTGCCTTCAGGATAAGCCGATGGCTGAGCGCAGGGATGGCGATCGCCTTTACGTCGTCAGGGATGACGTAGTCCCTGCCGTCGAGGTACGCCTTTCCTCTAGACAGCTTCATCATCGCAAGTGACCCCCTCGGGCTGGCGCCAACGTCGACGTCAACGTGCTCGCGAGTAGAGCGAACGATGTCGACGACGTACTTCTCGATTGCCTCTTCAAGGTGGATACGCTCGATCTCTCCCTTCATCGCCTGCACGTCTGCCATCGTCGCGACGCTCGAGACTTCTATGTCGTCCGTCATCGCCGTCGCCCTACGTCTTAGAATCTCCCTCTCTTCGTCCGGGTCAGGATAGCCGACGCTCAGCTTCATGAGAAACCGGTCGAGCTGGGCTTCCGGGAGAGGGTACGTCCCCTCGTATTCGATTGGGTTTTGGGTTGCCATTACGACGAACGGGTCCCCCATCCTCATCGTCTGCCCCTCTATGGTGACCTGCTTTTCCTGCATGGCTTCAAGGAGAGCGGACTGGGTACGGGGGGGCGCCCTGTTGATTTCGTCAGCGAGCAGGAGGTTGGTGAAGATGGGGCCCTTCCTCAGTTCGAATTTCGAAGTCTTCAAGTCGATTATGAAACTTCCTGTCACGTCTGCTGGGAGAAGGTCCGGGGTGAACTGGATGCGCTTGAAATCGAGACCGAGCGCCGTAGCGAGCGATTTAGCCATCAGGGTCTTGGCGAGGCCTGGGTAGTCTTCGATCAGGACGTGCCCCCCTGAGACTATCGAAAGTAGCAGCAGGTCGAGTACGTCCCGTTTCCCTACAATCACCTTCGAGACCTCGGCGAGGACTTTTTCGTGTACTGCGCTCGCCGCCTTAGCCGTCCTTCAACACCTTGACTGCAGATTCGAGTGCAGACATGTACTCGTTCCCCTTGAGCCTGGGTGTTGAATCGACGGGTTCGACGACCTTCTTGGGGAGAGCCAGTTCGGGCATGACAGCGCCCGCAGACCGAAGAATGAGTCCGATCTGAGCCTGGGAGAAATATGACCCCCGCTTGGCCGAGCGGAGCGTCGCCACGAGCCCGGTGACCGGACCAATCTTAGCAGTGGGGCCACGCCGAGGGAGGACCCACTGGCGCACCGGGACGCCGAGGAGGATCGCCCGTAAAGACAGCGCCATCCCCAATGCCAGCACGGCCGCAGCAGCTCCATCGTAAGACGTAGCGAGTCCCGCCCCGGCCGCAGCGACGACAAGGCCGACTGCGACATAATCGAGTATCCCGGAGGGCCTCATTTCTAACCGGCCGTTCCCTCCAACTCGAGCCTGAGCTCGGAAAGCGTTGCTTCGGCTTCGGATGCCTCCTTCCTGCCCACATCCCTGTTGCTGTATCGCGCTATCTCGAAAAGCCCCGTGAGCCGGTGGACGGCGTCGCGCCGGACGGAAAGGACCTGCTGACTCGATAATTCGAACTCCCGGGCCGTCATGGCAGGGCTGTTGACAGCCCCGCTCCTCTGAAGGATCTCGGTAAGAGAACGGTAGCAGTTGATGATGACTGATCGGGGATCTGTCCCCCTACGCAGTGATGCCAGTGCGCCGCGTATGACACTTGCAGCCTGCTTGCTCTCCACATTCCCGGGAGGAGGGCTGCCCTGCGTCCTTCGGTGCCTCTGCAGTGCCCATACGGTACTCGTTACCCCAAGAGCCAGTACGAGAGCGAGTGGCACAAACGAAAGAGCCGCGTCGACGGACTGTCCTACCCTGAAACCCGGAGTGGAGATTCCTCTGAACGAGTTGAATATCACTACGAGGAGGTACACTATCCCGGCGACGACCACGCTCATGGGCAACCCCCATAGGCTATCTCGTCTACCGCTGAGGTCGTGCCGCCAGGCGTAGTAGCTGATGGCAATGAAGAGAGCGGCCATCAGAGCAAGGTATAGATCGAGTGCGTATGGAGAAATCTGCCCCGCACCCGGAAGGATGGCCTGTGAAGCCGAACAATCCGCTGCGCAGGTGATGGTCGGTGGACCGAAGGCGGACGAAGCAATCTCTAGGTTGGACGCTATAGAGATGGCAAGCCACGGGAATGCGATTAAGGAACCGATCGCGAGCCCGAAACCTAGCGACCTCTTCAATAGGGAGAAGTGGTTGATTCTTTATAAAAACCCGACGTGCTAAAGCGAGAAGCGTCACAGCTGAAACAGAGAAACCTGCTGCGAGAATCAGGGTGGAAAGACGTAGTAGACACCCAGTCCCACGACAGCCGGGGGATGGAGAAGTGCCGAAAGTCAGGGTGAACGACATTCAGATGAATTACGAAGTGAACGGCGAAGGCTTTCCTCTGGTGATGATTATGGGGCTAGGTGCAAATCTGGACTGGTGGGATCCTCGCATGATTCAGGAGCTTTCCAAGTATTTCAAGACAATCGTATTCGACAACAGAGGAACGGGACGGACAGAGGTCTCCGACAAGGAGTACAGCATCAGACTGTTCGCCGACGACACAGCGGGTCTGATGGATGCATTGAGAATTCCAAGTGCCCACGTACTCGGAATTTCGATGGGCGGGATGATAGCACAGGAATTGGCCCTCAACCATCCAGAAATGGTCGAGAAACTGGTCCTATGTTCAACCTTTTGCGGAGGCAAGAGGGCGGTTCAGCCATCCGGGGAGACGCTTAACACGTTGGTTCGGGGTGGGGCTACTCCGTCCGAAGAAGAAGCAGCCAGGCTAACTCTTTCACTCTGTCTCACCAAAGAGTTCATGGACAAAGACCCCGACTACGTAAAGTCCATGACCCAGCGAATCCTAAAGGCTCCAATCTCACCTGAAGCCTTCCAGCGCCAGCTAGGCGCAGTAATGAGCTTCAGCACCTTCGATATACTGTCAGGGATCAAGGCTCCCACTCTGGTGTTGCATGGCAAGCAAGATATCCTGGTACCTCCGGAGAACGGTTCAATCTTGGCCAAAGCCATACCAAACGCTAAACTTGTGCTCCTTGAAAAATCGGCCCACGCTCTTGCAGAGGATACGGAAGAGGCGACTAACGCCATAACGGAGTTTCTTCCAAAGTCCAGTTCCTTGCTCCGACCATTGGGCCCGAACGTTGGACTGTAGCGACTTGGAGGGCGTCCTTGAGCAGTTACCAGCCAGGCTGACCAGTTAAGTGCTGTAGAAGAATCTCACTAAGAATCTGCATCGATCAGAACGAACAGAACGGGCAACTGTAATGAAGCTGAGCGCCGTTAAGAGTTGATGCAGGGGTGGCGCCCTGGCCGAGCATCCTTGAAGTTGCAGGGGAGGTGCCGCTACATCTGTCTTAGGCGATCCGGAATCGGGCATCCACTGCCTGCTCATCAGCACCTTGCAGTTGTTACTCCCTAGAGGTATGGGGAAGTCTTCATCGTCAACTACGCGACAAAAGGCCTCTTCCTGAAGGAGGAAGAGCCTCCCGCTCAAGAAGGTCATTTCTTGAGCGACTACCAGGAGGTGCTGTGGCTCGCTGAGAAAGAGAGGCGTTACCTCAGCCCTAAAGAGGCTCGGCGCTTCTTTCACCTGAGACAGGAATGGTCGAAGATGCAATCGCGAAACGAGTGTTGACAAATCCCCATGGGTTAGATTTCAAGCATTCCACAGTTCGACCGGTCCCTTCTGATAATCAAAAATGGGCGTGCATGTCTCCACGCACGCCCTCTCGCCCTCTTCTATGGGCCGACTTTCCCGAAGCGTTTGTTCTTTCTCTTGGCGACCTTCTTAACTCGTGCCATACCCATCCTATGGGTACCATTCGAATAAAGCCGTGATTACCACTGGCTCAAAAACAGGTAGTGCTTCTTTAACCTGGAGAACTCCTTTGATTCTTTAGAATCCCTTTGACCACCAAAGGGTTCTCAACCATGAACAAGCCCAGGGACTTGCTCTTGACGATTATCCCCGCACTTACCAGCCTGTTGAAAGATTGAATCACTGCCCCCTCATCCACCCCCTTTCTTCGGACTCTGGCTAGGGCCCCCTCCTGCGTCGAAGCCCCGGCCTGGGCCAGGGCCCTGTACAGGCGCTCCTCCGCCTTCGAATACCCTGCCTCTGATAGCTTGGAGCACGCCTCCGCGACTTGCTCTCTGACCTTCGGGAGGACAGCGTCAAGCGGCTTGGCCTTGTCCCACATGGCATCGAAGTGATCCCGGAAAACCCCGTAGGCGGCTTCCGACTTCATTAGCATGGCTATTGAGCCGAACGCAGATAGCTTTGGGTCGTAGAGGTTCATAAGGACGTTACCGCCGTCGGCGAGCATGAACTTCTCCAGGATGTCCTCGTCCCTGTCGTAGTACCTCCTCTCTGGAGGCTCCGTCACTCTCAGCCCCGGGTACGACGGCAGCTCTCTGGTGAGGCTGAGCCACCTTACCTTCACCCCCCGCTCAGCCGCCTCTCCGGTATGTCTCCAGTTCTCCATCCTGAGATAAAAGGGGTCGAACTGCCTGGTCCCCACCAGGTCGGGGGGCCGGGTGATTCTCATCAGCTCCTTGCGGGCTCCTTGGACGAGGGAGACCACCATCTTCTCAATATTCTCTCTACCTTCGAGCACCCACACAGGTTCGGCGATGGATTGCGAAGACCTAGAGCTCCCCCCGAGGTCTTCGCTTAGTTTCTCGTAAGCTTCGGTGAGTCGGTCGAGCTTGAACTGGGCCTCTTCATGGGCTTTCGCGACCCTCGACTGTATCTCCTCCTTCCTCGTCTCGTAAAGAGCAGGGAAAACCCTCTCGAATGGGATGGGCGTGTAGAGCTTCGGGGACGAAGGCGTGGAGATGGCGTAGCCCTTGGTCCTCAGGCTCTCGAGGACGTCGTAGGTCCTACTATGGGGTACAAGCGCGGCCTGACCTACACCCCGCGCCGTGAGCTGCCCCCCCCTGATAAGGGCGAGGTAGGCGCGGGATTCGTAAAGGTTCAGCCCCAGGTCCTGGAGCCTCGAGACGATTTCGCCGTCTGGACCGAAATCCCTTCTCAATGGCCGGAGTTCGCCCCGAGCCGTATTTATCCCGGTCTCATACGTCTTCGCTCAGCTTATTAGAGAAACTGTCTCCCAGGACGCCCGAGACGCATTGGGAGAGGAACAGACGAACGCCGACCTTTTCGCGGCAGTCCCACTCTTCAAGGGTCTTGGGCCCAACGAGCTGAAGTCCCTTTCAAGCACTTCGAAGACAGTCCAGTTCAAGGCAGGAGATTACATTGTCAGGGAGGGTGAAGCGGGCCTCGGCTTCTACGTAATCGCAAGCGGCCAGGCGACTGTAAGGAAGAGAGGGAAGACGGTGGCCAAGCTCCACAGAGGGGACTTCTTCGGCGAGATGGCTCTCCTGGACAACCAGCCCCGTTCCGCGGCGGTCGTCGCCGAAGACTCTACGAAGTGCATCATCCTACTCAGATGGAACTTCTGGGCACTCGTGTCAAATAACAAGAAGATCGCCCGGGCTCTCCTAGAAGAGATGGCCAAAAGGCTGAGGGCAGCGAACGAAGCATTGACGAACTAACGCGGGCGCTGGCAAAGGATTAAGACGGCAAACGTAGGTACTATGTAAATCGCTGCTTGGCAATCCGCTCCAAGGACGTAAGCGCAATCTATGAGCTGCTCTACAACCCCAACTTCATCCCCAGGAGGTCCCCTGACGCCCATATCGAGCCCCTGACCATTGACGGGAGGGCCACCTTTGTCCTGATCAAGGAATCCGAACACGAGGACTACGAGGTCGACGACGACACCAACGCGGTATGGCAGCTCCTAGACGGCAACAGGACGGTAAAGGAGTTGGTCGCAGACGCAGCCATTGCGAATCCCTCACTCACAGAGAAGGATGTCAAGGACATCGTCGCAACACTGGCGGAGGAAGGAGCCATTGAGACCTCCGAGGCCGAGGTTGAGAAGAAAAGAGTCGAGGTGGAGTCTGCGTTCCAGGTTAACGTTAATGTCGTAGAGGACAGCTCCAAGAGCCTGGCCGGCCTCTACAAGATAACGAGGAAGCTCATAGGCAGATGGGAGCTCTACGTCACCCTAGGAATCTCAGTTGTGGGGGCGGTCCTCTTTTCGGAGAAGTTCGTACAGATTTTTTCATCCCCCACCGTCCTCGCGTTCGCCGGCTCTACCCTCTTGGGGTACTTCGTCTATCAGATGGTCATTCTCCTGCCCGTGTACGCCGTCCACGAAGTCGCCCACGGGGCAGTCTGCGACTACTATGGGGCCAAACCGGGGGGGATAGGGACTGGGCTCTACTATCTTGCTCCCTTCTTCTACTGCGACACTTCCGCTGCCTGGAGGCTCCCCAGAAGGGCCAGGATCATGATTTCTGTGGCGGGGCCGCTCTCTGAGCTCACCATCTCCAGCGCCTTCGTTTTCGCGAGTTTTTTCGTCGCGCCCGGTTTCTTGAAGAACGTCCTCTACGTCGGGGCATTCCTGGGTTATTACGGTTCCCTGATCAATTTCTCACCGATAGTTGAGACAGACGGCTACTACATACTCACCGACATCCTCGACATCCCGAACCTGAGGGACGAGACGTTCAGCTTCATCAAGAAGGGCATCCTCGGTGCCCTTGGGAGGCCTGTCTCCAGAGTCAGAAGGAGCGCCAGGATGAAGCGCATCTTTGCGCTCTACTCCCTGATCATGTTCGGTTGGCTGGCTTTCTTCGGTTACACTACGGTTCACCTCTTCGCCATCTATGGAGGTGACGCCTACGGCTCCCTAGTCTCGTTGGGGTCGACCGCCCTAGGCCGGAGTCCCTTAGACCCTGTCAGCATCGGTATCGACTTGGCCACAGTCGGTTACTTCGCACTTCTGATGGGAGGTTTCGCAGTCATGGGATTGGTGGCCTACCGCAAGGTCCACATACGAGGCAAGCTCGAGACCATACACGACAAGAGGGTCTCCGTCTTCATGCCCGTCCCGTCTTTCATAAACCGCAAGAAAGCCTCCGACCTTGTCAGAAGGTCAAAGTCCCTCGCTAGGAAGCATTCGCGTTCTTTCTCTGTCACCCTGGAGCCCCCTTTCGTCGTGGCTTCTCTAAGGCTCGGCAGAGCGGACGAGACGCTGGAAGAGACCCGTTCTAGCATGGTGAAGGTGGAACAATCGTTTCGGTCCATGCATTCGTCCTTCCTCGCCGGAAGAGCCGTCTCAGAGGATTCGCTTTCGGGGAAGAAATGGATAGGGGAAGGCATGATGGCGCTGGCTCGTCAGCTCTCGGCCGAGGAGAGGGGGATGGCAGCCGCAGGTGCGACGGAGTACCTACTCAGGAGGGAGCAGGCCCTGAGAACAGTCCTCCTGTCCGGGTTCGGCACCGTCTGGACACTGGAACTGTCGCCCGAGGACTACAGGAGACTCAGGAGGCAGATCTTCCCCGCCCTTGTGGCCGAGGACTTGGGGGGCGCCGGGCTTCCGCCTGACCTTGAGGCATACAAGAAGAGGGTTGTGTTCGGCCACGAAGCGCTTGCCAAGCTTTCATTGGAGATCGAAGAGGAATCGGGAGAGGTCTTTGGGAAACCGGAGATCTACCAAACGGCCGCATTCCTCGAGCCCATTGGCAGCAATCTAGTATTCGCAGGGAGGACGGACAAGGCTGAAGGGTCCGTGGTCTGGATAGGAGGGCTCTTCCTCTACCAGGCTTGGATGGCGTGCATATTGGAGGCACTTGGGGAGGCCACCGTCGGCCTCAAGTCCGTCAGGCTACTTCCCTCGCCGCTCACCAGGCCCCAAACGGCAAAGCTCACGGACAAAGAACTCTCGTCATTGGTGTCAGATTTTGCTATGATGGATTCCCTGCAAAAGGCAGCTACAGACGGGACAGCCAAGATAATGAGCACCTACCAGAGCGCGACAAATTTCCACGAGGCTTTACAGTCTCTCGTCACTGACGAAGTGTTCGAGGTAGGGCTCTTCATGCCAATTCTGAACGCCAACCGGAAGCGACTGGAAGGGCTGGGGGAGGCTCTCGATCTTTTTGAAAGGGAATGGGCCAAGACGTACGACAGGTTCGCCAGGTCCAAGGGCATAGTCGAGGAGGAGATATCGAAGAGGAGAACAAAACCCGGCGCAGCCAGGGAAGGGACTCTGCCCAGGGCGATTCTGAGGTTTAGGGGTGCCAAACCGGCGACCCCCGCTTTCGAAAGAGAAATCAAGCTGATGTACACGGCGGGTCGACTCGTCTACGACGTCATTTCCGCTTCAGACCTCGTGATGTAACCCACGCCTAGACAAAGCGCAAAAATGCCCTCTCTTGCGACGACGCTTTCCTATCTTAGCTCACGCCTGCATCCCTGCAGGCGGAGGCGCTCGACGAAGTTGATACGTCGGTATGCCACTCGGGGGCGGCGGCGGTATTCGGACTCGCGTCCGTAACGGCCCTGTTGCTATTTCTTCTACTTGGGGAGGCGGGGTTGGCGAAGGCTTTCGAGAGGATTCCTCCCAAGTACAACGATGCGCTGGTGGGATTCGTGGTTGCAGCGGTAGGGATTTACATTCTCCTGTCGGGTTGAGTCCTGTTTTGTGGCGCCCTTCCATACCTGTAGCGCCTACCCCCTCCCCGCTTGTTTTCTGCATGTTACTGGCCGAACTTGATTTGCGTACTGCAAGCCCCCCAACCATGGGAGCTTGCAGTCGCTCCTTGCGCAGACCAGCCTCATAACGTCTGGCCGCGGGTCAGTCTGAGGCAGAACCTCTTTCTACGGTGAAAGCGACTCTTACAAGGGCTCGGAATTCAACAATCCTGTTTTTCTGCACTTTACCTGTGTATGACACCACATGAACGCTCGTGATATTTCTGACGGTCTTGGCTGCTTCCTTCACTGCGCTTCCAACTGCTTCCTCCCAGCCCTTGGGCGAACTCCCCACCAATTCGATTATTTTCTTGACTGCCATTCCTCTCACTCGTCAAGAAACTTATTGCGTTATTTACGGATTGTAGATGGGCTACCGAATGACG
>Ga0187770_10000072_pt1 | contig 43956 bp, 35 predicted proteins | sample 0116_SJ02_MP02_2_FD_133154 | JGI IMG/M metagenome (GOLD analysis project Ga0187770, IMG submission 133154) | Tropical peat soil microbial communities from peatlands in Department of Meta, Colombia - 0116_SJ02_MP02_20_MG | ecosystem: Environmental > Terrestrial > Soil > Wetlands > Peat | place...
ATCACCTACGACGGCAAACCGGTTATGAAGTGATGCCCGGGCAGGGCGGAGACGTCTTCCCGCTCTGCCTTCTTTTTCCCCTTGCCGGACTGAGGGCGGGGGGATATGATGATCGCATGCCGAGAGAAAGCGCCGATCCGAAGACCGCGGACGGTGGGAGATCCGCCGGCCGCCGGCCGCTGGTCTCGGGGGGCAGAGGGGCCATCTCCGAAGGGTCCTTCCGGAAATCTCTCTACTTGGCCGGCTTGACCCTGCTAGTCTTGCTCGTGGCCATCTTTTTTTCCTTGGTCGCCGCCTCCCTGCCGTCCCTTCGCAAGTTCGGCATCGGATTCCTGTTCGGCACGACCTGGGACCCGATCAAGGGGAGCTTCAGCGGCCTCGTTTTTCTTGTGGGAACATTGATGACGTCTTTCATGGCCCTGATCATCTCGATGGTCTTTTCGCTTCCGGCTTCGATTTTTCTCGGGGAGTATTACCGGCACGGCAGGGCCTCCGCGTTCATGAAGAGCGTCATCGAATTGCTGGCGGGAATCCCGTCCGTCATTTACGGATTCTGGGGGCTCTTCCTCTTCGTGCCCCTCGTCAGGAAGCTGGAGGTGAAGTTGGGGGCCGCCCCCCAGGGGGTTGGAATTCTCACCGCTTCGTTGGTGCTGGCGGTCATGATCATCCCTTACGCGGCGTCTATCGGCACGGAAGTGATCGGGCTGGTCCCTGCAGACTTGAAGGAGGCCGCGCTGTCCCTGGGTGCGACCCGGTTTGAAGTCATCCGCAAGGTCGTCCTTCCCTACGCCTCTTCGGGCATCTTCGCCGGCATCCTCCTGGCCCTCGGACGGGCCCTCGGCGAAACGATGGCCGTGACCATGGTCATCGGAAACTCCAATTTCCTTCCCAAGACGATTTTCAGCCCGGGCAACACGATGGCCAGCGTCATCGCCAACGAATTCACCGAAGCGACGGGCAGCCTGTACCTGTCGAGCCTGATTGAACTGGCGCTGATTCTCTTCGTGGTCACGACGGCCATCAACATCCTGGGAAAGCTGGCCATCAAAAAGATGACGACGAGGATCGCATGATCCGGACGATCGAGGCCTCGGTCCACCGGCGGATCTGGGCCGATAGGGTGTTCAAGGCCGCCGTCGTCGTCCTCTCGTTCGGGGCCATCGTGCCTATGTTCCTCATCCTCTTCATGATCGTCCGCAACGGCATCTCCGTGATCAACTGGGGATTTTTCACCCAGCTTCCCAAGCCGGTCGGAGAGAGCGGAGGCGGGATCTCCAACGCCATCGTAGGGACCCTTTGGCTCATCGTCATCGCGTCGGTCATCTCCGTTCCCCTGGGAGTCCTCGCGGGCATCTTCGTTTCGGAATATCGAGGCGGGAAGATGTCCGGCCTGGTCCGCCTGTCCATCGAGATCCTCGAAGGGATCCCCTCGATCGTCATAGGAATCATCGCCTACGTCTGGGTGGTGGTGCCGATGCGCTCGTTCTCGACGCTCTCCGGGGGCATCGCCCTCGGGATCATGATGCTCCCGATGATCGTCATGGCCACGGAAGAGACCCTGAAGCTCGTCCCCGACACCCTCCGGGAGGCCTCGTTGGCCCTGGGAGTCTCCTATCCTAGGACGGTGCTGAAGGTGATTCTGCCGGCGGGGCTGAGCGGGATCCTTTCCGGGATCCTGCTGGGCATCAGCCGCGTCGCGGGCGAGACGGCACCGCTGCTCTTCACCGCGTTCGGCAGCCCTTTTATGAACATGAACATCCTGAAGCCCATGAACAGCCTGCCCCTGGTGATTTTCAACTACGCAACCAGCCCGTTCCCCAATTGGCAAACGCTGGCCTGGGGGGCATCCTTTGTCCTGATCGCCTTTGTTTTGGGCCTGAATCTGATCACGAAGCTGGCGACGAAAAAATGGAAAGTGCAGTTCTGAAGATCGAGAATTTCGGGGCCGCCTTCGGCCAGAACACGATTTTGAAAAACATCAGCCTGTCGTTTTCGCGGAACACCGTGACCGCCATCATGGGGCCCTCCGGATGTGGGAAGACAACGCTCATCCGCTGCATCAACAGGATGCATGAGCTCGTCGCGGATTCGCGAATCTCGGGGAAGATCCTCCTGGACGGCCGGGACGTCTATGCCATCGACCCCATCATCGTGCGCCGGCAGATCGGCATGGTCTTCCAGAAGCCCAATCCCTTCCCGACGATGAGCATCTACGACAACGTGATCGCCGGCTACACGCTGAACGGGATCAAGATGAGCAAGGAGCAGCTGGACCGGAAAGTCGAGGAGTCCCTGAAGAAGGCCGGCCTCTGGAACGAAGTCAAGGATGCTCTCCACCGCAGAGGGACGTTTCTCTCCGGGGGGCAGCAGCAGAGGCTCTGCATCGCCCGGGCCCTGGCCATGGACCCGGAGATCCTCCTCCTCGACGAGCCCACCTCGGCTTTGGACCCCAAATCGACGGCCCACATCGAGGATCTCGTGACCCAGCTGAAGACGGCCGTCACGATTATCCAGGTCACCCATAACATCGCCCAGGCGGCGCGGATCTCCGATTATTCGGCCTTCCTGTACCTCGGCGAACTCGTCGAGTCGGGTCCCACGGCGACCATGTTCATCAGCCCTCGAGACAAGAGGACGGAAGAATACCTGACGGGGAAATTCGGATAAGGGGGCGTTTCGGGGAACAGACTGCCTTTATCTGCTCCCTCCCAGCTTTCGCTTCCCTTAAAAATTCCCGGTCTTGCGCGTGACCGGAAACCGGCTTCCCGTTTTTTTCGGCGAAACCGATGCTAGTCAATTCTACAGGGGCTTGTCCGCGAGCCGCGGATGATGAATAATATCCCGGGTTTTGTGGAGGCGCTCCCGGAAGAGCAACGAATGTCGCCCCGGGCGGCCGCCCGCGTGTATTCGCGCCGGCCGGAGCGGGAGGCCCGCAGCTTCCGGAGGAAGAGCGCCGCCGCTCCGAGCACGCACATACCAAGGAGGCTCAATTGACTCGTCGGAATCCTTTGATCTGGGGCTCAATCGTCTTGGCCCTCTCTTCGGCCCTCGCTCTCGGGCCAGCCACCCCAGGCATGCGGCAGAAGCCGCCGGCGCCCACGAAAGCGAGAATTTACGGCCGCGTCACGGACTTCGACGGGAAGCCCGTGGAAGGGGCCGACGTCGAGCTCAAGACAACCGCCTTCCATAATGCGGCTGCCGCCAAGACCGCCGCCGACGGCTCTTATGTGCTGATGGTCGAACAGGGCATGTATGTCGCGCTGGCGGCGGTCAAGGACTACCAGACGAAGCACCTCGAGTATTGGGCCTGGAATGTCCCGGCAAGCGGCGACATCCGCATCGACCCGCGTTTCGACCGCCTGGAGGTCTACGCCCTCAACGCCTGGCGGCCGCAGGGAGCCTACCCCTCTTACCAGATCTATTTCCGGCCGATGAGCCTGACGAGGACCGTGTCCTTGGTGATGAAGTCCGGAGGCATGGAGGGTCTGCACAAGCTGCCGGTCATCGATATCGCCCCCGACCTCGCGGCCGGGGACATCGAGGTCAAAGTCGACGGCGAACGCGTCGGCGTGCTTCGTGTCAACAAGGTCCATGAAGCCAGCGGCCCGGACCAGGACATGTTCGCCTCTCTCATCCAGGTCTCTCTGCCAAAAAAGCCGGCGGGAGGCGAATGGGTCGTCATCGACGTTACCTTGACCGATAGGGAGACGGGCGAGAGAGGAGAAGGGCGGCTCTATCTTCGCCGGCCGCAAGGGAAGTGAAGCGGACAGGGGCATCCGCCCTGCCGGAACTTAATGGATTTCGCTGTTGACGGCTCCTCGGTTCCTTGATACTCTCTGGGCTGATTCGACGAGTAGGTTGATTCGTGACCATCCTGTGTCCCAAATGCCGGGCCCCAAACCCGGAGTCCGACCAGTTCTGCGGTGAATGCGGCGCGCGCCTCGCGCGTTCGCTTGAGCCATTGCCGGAAATGACCAAGACCGTCCGCACGCCCTTCAGAGAGCTCGGCCGGGGCGGGACTTTCGCCGGCCGCTACGATGTCATCGAGGAGCTCGGCGGCGGAGGCATGGGGAAGGTCTACCGGGTGTTCGACCGGAAGACCGAGGAGGAGGTCGCCCTCAAACTGATCCGGCCGGACATCGCCGAGGACCGCGAGACGATCGACCGGTTCCGGAACGAGCTCAAGACGGCGCGCCGGATTTCCCACCGGAACATCACCCGAATGTACGACCTCGGAGAGGATGACGGGACATACTTCATCACCATGGAATACGTTCCCGGCGAGGATCTCAAGAGCTTTCTCCATCGCTCGAAGCTGCTCAGCGTGGGAACGGCCGTTTCGATAGCCGAGCAAGTGTGCGACGGCCTGGAAGAGGCCCACCGGCTCGGGATCGTCCACCGGGACCTCAAGCCCGGGAACATCATGATCGACAAGGACGGCAACGTCCGCATCATGGATTTCGGCATCGCCCGCTCGCTCGCGGCGAAGGGCCGCACGGGCGCGGGAGTGATGATCGGGACGCCGGAATACATGAGCCCGGAGCAGGTCGAAGGGCAGGGCGTCGACCCGAGGACGGACATCTATTCGGTAGGGGTCATCCTCTTCGAGATGACTACGGGCCGGACGCCGTTCGGCGGCGACACGCCCTTCTCGGTCGGCATGAAGCATAAGATCGAGAAACCGGCCGACCCGCGAGAGATCAACCCTCAGATTCCCGAGAATCTCAGTCGCCTGATCCTGAGATGCCTGGAGAAGGACAAAGAACGGAGGTTCCGGACCGCCGCCGATCTGCGGGCCGAGCTCGAGAGGATCAAGAAGGGCCTCACGACCACCGAACGGGAGATCGGGGCGGGAAAGCCTCTGGCCTCCAAGGTCATCACCGTTAAGCTCCCCCTGAGGAAAGTCCTCTGGCCGGGGCTGGGAGTCGTCGCCGCCGCGGCAGTGCTTTTCTGGATCTGGAAAGCCGCGCCCCGGCGCCACGCCCCGCCTCCGGCCTCGGGGCGGCCGACGCTGGCCATCCTGTACTTCGAAAACATCTCGGGCGACAAGTTACTCGAGCCTTGGAGAACCGGGCTCACGGAGCTTCTCATCGCTAAGCTCGGCCAATCCCGCTTCATACGGGTTCTGGACGGGAACACGATATACGGTCTCCTTCGGAGGCTGAATCTGCAGGATGCCAGGAAGTATACGAAAGAAGACCTTACGAAAGTCGCCAACGAAGCGGGGGCCGGCTACACACTCAGCGGGAGCCTTCTCCGGGCCGGGCCGGACGTCCTCATCACCTTCTCTCTGCAAAAGCCCCAGACGGGCGAAGTCGTCAGCCCGATCAGCGTCGACTGTAAGAACGAGGGCGAGGTCATCGCCCGGATCGACGAGGTCGCCGGCAGGATCAAGGCCGATCTCGACCTCTCGCGGGACCAGATCGCCGCCGACCCGGACAGGAGCGCCGGCTCCATCACCACGGCCTCGGCCGAGGCGTTCAAGTGCTACAGCGAGGGACGCAAGTTCCATTCTCTGGGAGACAATCTGAAGTGCATCGAGTGGATGCAGAAAGCCGTGGCGCTCGATCCGGAGTTCGCCATGGCCTACCGGTCCATGGGCTCGGCCTACGGCAACCTCGGCGAGACGCCGGAGCAGATGAAATACTATCAGAAGGCCTTGGAATTCAGGGACCGCGTTTCGGGCCGCGAGCGCTTGAGCATCGAAGGGGATTATTACCGGCTGTCGGAAAATACCATCGAACTGGCCATCGAGGCCTACCGGAAGCTTCTGGCGCTCTACCCCGATGACGTTATCGGCCATACCAACCTCGGCGTCTTATATAGCGACCTCGAAGAGTGGGACCGGGCGATCGAGTGCGAAACGCCCCTCGTCGAGAACGGGACGGGAAATGCCATCGCCCTGAACAACCTCGCCGAGGCTTACCAAGCCAAGGGGCAGTATGCCCGGGCTGAGGAAGTTCTCGAACACTATCTCAGCCTCAACCCCGACAGCGCGATGATTCACAGCAAACTCGCCCAGGACTATGTCCTGGAAGGCCGGTACGACGCCGCGCTCCAGGAAATCCGCAAGGCGATCGCGCTCAATCCGGAGGATTTCTCCTACTCCCTGGTCAAGGCCGGCATCCATTTTCTCATGGACGATGTTTCGTCTTGCGAGCGGGAAGCCCGGAAGCTCGAACAGTTCGCCAGCCCCACGGCGAAGTTCGCGGCTTGGCAAACTCTGGCCAACCTGGCCGGCTCCCGGGGCCAGTTCAAGAAGGCCAGGGAATACGCCGAGCAAGGCTTGGCATTGGCCAGGGAGATCGGGGACCGTGGGGCGGAGGCCTCGATCCTCTCGAGCCTCGCCTGGCTTGATCAGCTCGCCGACCGGCGTTTCGACCTGGCCTTGAGCCGCATCGACTTGGCGATGAGCGTCGCCGCCCAATCCGGAAACGCCGCCATGCAGCGGTCTCTTCTCCGCCAGAAGGGTATAGCCGAGCTCGAAAAAAACTCAATTCCCGAGGCCGTGCGGACCGCCTCCGAGCTCAAGGAGATGTGCGAGAAAGCCGCGAGTAAGAAGCAGATGCGCCTCTATTTCGAACTCCTGGCGAGGATCGAGCTGGCGAAGAAAAATCCGCCGGCCGCCATCGAAGACGCCCGGAAGATGATGACGTTCTGGTCGGCGCCGGGCCCGAGCGATATCCTGGCCGACGCCTACGATATGGCGGGCGACAAGAAACGGGCCCTCGAGGACTACGTGAAGATCAACGCCAGCCCCTTGGTGAAACAAAATGATATTCTTCTGTATTTGAGAAGCTTCATCCGGCTCGGAGAATTATCAGAGGAACTGGGCCTCCGCGATAAGGCGGTCGGTTATGGCCAGCAATTCCTCGACCGCTTCAAGAATGCCGATCCTGGGGCTCCTTACGTGGAGGAGGTCAGGAAGATAGTCGCCGGGCTCAGAGGAGCCTGAACGGCCCGGCCTCCGGCTCAGCAGCAGTTTTTCTAGCGCTGGGGCGTCATCTCGATGAAGTTCGCGACGGCCGATTTCAGGAGAAGGCGCTGCTCTTCGACGACGCCCCCCAGGCGGACGAGGTTGCAGGGATCGTGAAGAATCATGATCTTCGTGCTCCGGGACGGATCGAGCATGATCCGGCCCGCTCGGACGGCGTCCTCTTTCAGCCCGATTCTCTTGCCGCGGAATTGGACGGTCGGCATGGCATGACTCCTGGAGGAAATTCAACAGATCGCTATACCGCATCGCCGGGCCGTCCGTCCAAAAACGCTCGCGCAGGCATAAGATCATGGCTGGCGGGCCGAAGTGTCCGCGGCGTCTGCAACCGTTTCATCCGGGGCGCGGAAAGGCCGGGTTCGGGGGTTGAATTAACCGAATTTTGAGCCGTTCTTAATCCTTCCTTAACACTCTCCCTCTATCTTAAGCGCGAACCATCGGGTTCCCTCCTGAGAAGGCCAAGTCGAGGGAGGTCAAGGCACACCGTATCTTGGCGCATCAATCTTTTAAAGGAGAAAGGAGACACACGAATGACTGGAAAAACAAGAGTCGCAGGACTTCTCTTCCTCGCACTTTTGATCCTTCCCTCGGCGGCCCTTTTCGCCCAGCAGACGTTCTCCACGGCGGTTTATCTCGATTACCGGTACGACCTCTCGACGGACGGCCCGATCACCCTGAAGCCCACAAACCCCGCCGTGCCCTACCTCAGCAACCAGTTCGTCTTCCGCCGGGCCTATTTCACTTATGATAACAAGATCAACGACAACCTGAAATTCCGCTTCCGGCTCGACGCGGACAACACTGCCAACGTGACCGGGGTCAGCCTGAGCGGTACTCCGCCGACGGCGACAACGACCACGGACAATAAGTTCCGCCCCTTCATCAAGAACCTGTACGTCGAGTGGGACCATTTTCTGGTCAAAGACATGACGCTCAGGATCGGCATGGAGGATACGATGACGTTCAACATCGCCGAAGCCAAGTGGGGCTACCGAAGCGTGGCCAAGACGATCGCGGACGGCTTTAAGGACATCACGGGGACGGATAACCATGCGACGAGTGCGGACATCGGGGCCAGCCTCCAGGGCTCGCCGGCCAAGTTCATAAGTTATGGGATCCAGGTCACGAACGGAACCGGCTATGCTCACGTTGAGACTAACCAGTGGAAAAAATTCGCCGGCCAGATCGTCATCACCCCGGTAACCGGAATCTCCATCGTCGGCTACATCGATTCCGAACGGCAGCAGTATCAAGCCAATCCCCTCGCCCTGACAAAGCCGATGGCCTACACCTATAAGGTCGACGCCTTTTTTGAAATGATCAAAGGCCTCACTATCGGCGGGGAATGGTTCAATTACAAAGACGACCTTTATCAGGCTGTGAACTCGACGACCGGCGATGAAGAGGTTTACAAGGTGGACGGCTGGTCCGTTTTCGGTCACTATACGCTGATTGACAAGAAGCTCAACGTCTTCGCCCGCTACGACAGTTACATACCGAACAGCCTGAACAGTGTGAAGGACATCAAGCTGACGATCCTGGGCCTGGATTGGGCTCCGATCCATTCGAGCCTCAAACTCCAGCCGAATATCTGGATATACGATTATACCGATGGGTTGCTCTACAATCCGAGCGCCACTTCCAACCATGACCTCGTCTTCAACATGACCTTCTTCCTGGCCTTCTGACGGAGGGACAAGAGAGGCCCGCAATTCTCAAGGGACAGCGCGGGGCACCTATTAGAGATCCAATGTCAGGAAGGCCCTGGTGGCCGGATGAGGAAGAGGAAGGGGCGGCTGACCGCCGAAATCCTCACAGGAATCCCGGCGGGAGACCCGGCCGCCGTCGCCGGGCTTCCCCCGCTCGCGCTTTTTCCGGCCGTCTCGCTCTTCGCGGGCTTGAATGCGGCCCATAAGACAGGCTATACTAGCGAAGCCGTGGCTCCGATGCCGCAACCAGCGCGGTGTTCAAGGGGGTGACAGCCATGAGGCTCGCGAAGCCCCGGCAGAGGCTGAAAACAGATCGCCCCGGCGGCCGCTTTGAAGGATCGGACCCCGCGCCCTCCGGGCGGAGGAGGACACATGTCACAGCCGGAACGGCCCTTTGACGAAGAGCTCAAAGAGCTCAAGGAAAAATTGCTGGAGATGGCCTCGCGCGCCGAGGAACAGATCGGGCGGGCCATCCGCGGCCTCAAGGAACGCAAGCAAGATCTGGCCTGCCAGGTCCTCGAGAACGAGGAAGCGGTCAACCGTCTGGACATCGAAATCGACGAATTGGCCATGCGGCTCCTGGCCCTCCGTCAGCCCATGGCGGCCGACCTCCGCTTCATCACCTCGGCCATGAAGATCGGCAGCGATCTGGAGCGGATCGGGGATCTGGCCGTGAACATCGCCGAGCGGACACTCGAGATCCTCAAGTACCCCCAGCTCAAGCCTCTCATCGATATCCCCCGCATGGCCGCCCTGGCCCAGAACATGGTCCGGGACGTCATCAACGCCTTCGTCAACGGCGACGCGGAGCTGGCTCAGAACGTCTGCACTCGGGACGATCAGGTGGACAAGCTCAACGACCAGATCTTCCGCGAGCTCCTGACGTACATGCTCGAGGACGCCTCGACGATCCACCGGGCCGTGGACCTGATCCTCATCGGCCGGCATCTGGAAAGGATCGCCGACCACGCCACGAACATCGGCGAGGACGTAATCTACATGGTCAGAGGTAAGACCATCAAGCACCACATCGAAGAGGGCCGCCTCTCCGGTCTCAAGCGGTGTCCCGATAAGGGGTAGCGGACCGAACAAGGGTCCGGCCCTCAGTGCATCTCGCGTATCCGGACCTCGATCCCTTTCTCTCCCTGAAGGAGCTTCGCGAGCGCGGTGGCGTCCGTTTCGCCGTAATGGTAGGGATAGAGGATCTTCGGGCGGAACGCCTTGGCGGCGTCTGCGACCATCTCCGGTGTCATCGTGTAGGGAAGATTCATGGGCAAAAAGGCGATGTGGATATTCTTGAGGGCCTTCATCTCGACGGTATTCTCCGTGTCGCCCGCGATGTAGACCCGCTTGTCGCCGAACGTGACGATGTAACCGTTGCCGTCGCCCTTCGGGTGGAACGGATGGCCGTCGGGCCGCTTGTGAACCAGGTTATAGGCTGGGACGGCTTCGATCTTCAGGCCAAGGGGAGTTTCCTTATCCCCGTTGGACATGATGATGGCGTCCTTAACCTTGCCTTTGCAGGACCTGGCCGCGACGACGGCCGTGCCCGGTTTGAGGACGGACTTGAGGGCCGCCGGATCCAGATGGTCATAGTGGTCATGGGTGATGAGGACGAGGTCCGCTCTGTCCAGCCGGCTGTAATCGGCGACCTCGCCGTAAGGGTCGACCTGGATGGTCTTCCCACCGTATGTCATAATCAGAGAGCCGTGACCGAGAAAGGTGATGACAAGGTTCCCCTGGGATGTCGGGATCGTGTCCTTTTCGTATTTCGAGGAAATGGCTGCCACGCCGAAACCTAAGACGAGGATAACCATGAGGATTTTGATCATTGCGCGCCTCCTTGTTTGAAGAATGTATTATAGCCCGATGTCGGGCCGCGAACAACGCCTGGCCGGGGGCTGAAAAAACCTCTAGCGTCCCGCCGGGTTTCCCGTATAATACGTGACAAGAGGTGTATCCGTGCCTCAACTGATCGCCGCTCTCGACGACGAAGCCGACATCCTCGAGCTTCTCAAGGTCAATCTCAGGCAAGCCGGCTTCCGGTTCGAGGGATTTCAGGACGCAGACGGACTGTACCGGTATCTCCAGAGGGAAAAGCCCGACCTGATCCTCCTCGACCTTATGCTCCCGGATATCGACGGCCTAGACGTCTGCCGGCATCTTCGAAAAAGCGAGGGCCTGGCGCATATCCCGGTCATCATGCTGACGGCCCGAGGAGACGAATCCGACAAGGTCCTCGGTCTCGAGCTCGGAGCCGACGACTACCTCACCAAACCCTTCTCGGTCAAAGAACTCATCGCCAGGATCCACGCCGTGCTGAGGAGAAAAGGGCAGAAAGAGCTTGTCCGGCAGATTGTCCTGGGGCCTCTTCGAATGGACCTGGACAAGCACGAGATCACGCGGGGGGGGACGAAGATCGACCTGACCGCGACGGAGTTCAAGATTCTGCAACTCTTGGCCTCGCGGCGCGGCCGCGTCTTCACGAGGGATCAGATCCTCGATCATCTCTGGGGACACGAGAAGGCGGTCGTCGACCGGACTGTGGACGTCCATATCCGGAACCTCCGGGAGAAGCTGGGCTCCGCCGCGTCCCTTGTCAAGAATGTCCGGGGGGTGGGATATAAGGTCGAGGAATGAGAAAATCGCTGTTTTTCCGTGTTTTTTTGGGCTACACGGCGGTAATCGTGTTCATGGCCGGCGCCGTGGCCCTGTTCGCTCCGGGCCTGATGCGCAATCATTTTATCAAGCAGCAGTCGGCCGGGCTGGAGCATCTGGAAGCGCTCCTCGAGCCGTCCGTCCTGCCCTATCTCGAGGGCCAGGGGAGCGGGAGCCTTGAGGATTTTGTGCGGATGATCGACAGGAAGACGGGGACTCGGCTCACGGTCATCAACAGCGACGGGCGGGTCCTCGCGGACTCTGCAAAAGAGCCCGAGGACATGGAGAACCACCAGAACCGGCCGGAGATCTTTACCGCCCTTCAGGGCGAGCCCCGCATGTCCATCCGGTTCAGCGCGACCCTCCAGCGCGACATGATGTACATGGCCTTTCCCTTGAAGTCCGGGGGCCGGGTCGTCGGCGTCCTGCGGCTGTCCCTCTTCATGGACGCTCTGGACCGTTTCTTCGACGGCTTCCGGACCGATGTTCTGGAAACCCTCGCCCTGGCAACGCTCCTGGCCCTCGTCGCTGCCTTCTTCTTCACCCGGTCGATCTCCAGGCCGATTCAGGAATTCAGCCGGGCGGCGGCCCGGGTCGCGGCCGGCGATTTCGAGGCTAAGGTGTCCATGTGGCAGAGGGGCGAATTCCAGGATTTCGCCCGGAGCTTCAACACCATGACGGAAGAGTTGAAGAGCTCTTTCCAGGAGATCCAGCTCCAGTCCGAGGAGCTCACGAGCATCCTCGGCTCCATCGAAGAAGGGCTCTGCGTCCTCGACGCGGACGGCCGGATCATCCTCAGCAACGGCAGCTTCCGGCGCATCGTCCAAAGCGACCGGCCGGAGACGAAGCATTCCTGGGAAGTGGTGCGGAGCTCGGACTTCGCCGCGACCGTTAAGAAAGCCAGGGACTCGAGATCGGCCGCGGCCGGTGAATTCAGCCTGGGCGACCGGGTCTATTCCTGCAGCGTGTCCTTCCTTCCGTCCCGGAACCGCTTTGTCGTCATGCTCCACGACGTGACCGAATTCCGGAACCTCGAACGGGTCAAGAAGGACTTCGTCATCAATGTTTCTCACGAGCTCAAGACGCCGCTGACGGCCATCAAGGGCTTCATCGAGACGATGGAGCCCACTGTCGGACCGGACAGCCGCGCTTATCTCGAGATCGTCAAGAGGAACACCGAGCGCCTGATCGCCATCGTCGGCGACCTGCTGGTCCTCTCGGAGCTCGAAGAAAAGGGTGCCAGGCTCGAAAAAGAGGATGTCGACCTCCAGGCCCTGTGCGGGCCCATCCTCCGCATCTTCGAAAAGCAGGCCCAGGACAAGGGACTCGAGCTCGCTCTCGAGGCCGCGCCCGGCCTGCCGGCGCTCAAGGCCGATCCTTATGAAATCGAGAGGCTGCTTCTCAACCTCGTCGATAATGCCGTGAAGTACACGGACAAGGGGCGGGTGACGGTCCGGCTGGCCTCCTCCGCCGGGCAACTCACGATCGAGGTTTCGGACACCGGCCTCGGCATCGACGAGGAACATATCCCCCACATCTTCGAACGGTTCTATGTCGCCGATAAGTCCCGGTCGAAGAAACTCGGCGGCACGGGGCTCGGCCTGGCGATCGCCAAGCACATCGTCCTGGCTCACCAAGGGACCATATCCGTGAAGAGCCGCCTGGGCGAGGGCTCGACGTTCACCGTATCCCTCCCACTCTCGTGACCGGGGCCGTGAGGGGTCGGGACTTGCGAAGCCCCGACGGCCGCGCCGATCTCGCCGCGGGTCCTAGCTGATAATCGCCGATGGGTTGGGGTTGAAGGGATTGATGCGGACGGCCAGGGAGAACAGGTAGGGATAGCTTTCCTTGAGGTGCGCGACATAAACGATCCATTCCGCCGCGAGAAGTCCGTAGGCGCGGCTGGCGTCTTTCATCAGGTGCTCGTAATCTCCGGGAGGAAGGGCGGCCAGGTCCCCCGTCCGCTGGGTCAGCTCTTCGGAGAGATGAAAGACCGCCCACAGAAGGTCCGTGAACCTGTCGTGCTCGAGAAGGTTGGGGTTTTCGAGGAGTATGATGAGGAAATTCCGCTGGCCTTCGAGGAAGACCTTGATGCCGGCGAGCTCCTCGGGTGTGATCTTGAGGTCAGAGGAGGAGTTTCTAGCTGCGGCCGCGGCGCTCTCGAATTCCCGGCCCGACCATGAGGGCCGGATGTCCAAGTCCTTCTGGAAAACGTCGCATCCCCGTTCGCAGCGCGCCAACCGGGTGAGAAGGTCGCGTCCGACGACGCTGAAAAAGGCGCCGATGACCATGTTGAGCTTCTTGAACAGCGCCCGCTTCTCCCGGAGGCTCAGCAGCCGTTCGATGAGCAGGATGACGACGATCACATTCAGGAACATGAAGGCGATGTCCTCGAGCATGAGGAAGAACATCTCCCGCGGATTCCGGAAGATCAGATAATTGAGCCCGTAGATCAGCGCCGACAAGACGACGAAAACAAAGATCAGGATGAGAAACCAGCGGGCGTCTCTCTTCATTGTCGGCCTCCTCTCTCTGCGCAAATCCCGGCCTCTCGGCCTCGCCGTTCCATTGTAGAGGAACCTCCGGCTTTGTCAAAAACGCCCCTGTCCCGGGGGAGGGAAGGGCGCCGGTGAAGAATCCGCGCCGCCAGGGTTCCCTGGGCCTAGCGCCGGTGTTTTTTCGACGCGGCGATTTCGCCGATGGGTTGGATCGTCCCGATCACATTGAACGCGTGGTTGACGATGGGCAGCCCCGTGTTCGGCCGGAATCTCTTCCGGATCTCGTCCGGGTCGACAAAGCCAGCCCGTTGTAGAACGGCCGCGGTCCCGGGATTGCATCGCCCGGGCGGGGGCGTACAATAGAGGATATGAAAGGGAGTCCGGGGCAAGCGAAACGCGTGAAGGCTCGAACATTGAGCCGCGGGACGGTCTATTTCCTCGGCCTCGGAGGGAACCTCGGCGACCGCGGCGCCAATTTGGCCCGCGCCCGGCGTCTTCTCGGGTCGGCGGGCGTGGAGCTGCTGCAGTGTTCTTCCGTTTTCCGGACCGAGCCAGTCGGCCTCAAGGACCAGCCCTGGTTTTTCAACCAGGTCGTCGCCGTCCGGGCCGAGCGGACGCCCTTCGAAATGCTCGAGCTGATCAGGTCCATCGAAAAGGCCATGGGCCGGGCGACGGGCCCCGTGAACGGACCGCGCATCATCGATATCGACATCCTCCTGGCCGGCGAGACCATCCTGGTGACGCCGGAGCTGACCATCCCTCATCCGCGCCTCGCCAAGAGGAACTTCGTCCTGGTTCCTTTGTGCGAGATCGCCCCCGCCGCCGTTCATCCGGTTCTGCGGATGACGGCCGCGGAGCTTCTGCGGGGCTCGCCGGACCGCTCCTCCGTTGTCCGGGCGGGGCGTTGACGGGCGGGGGAGGAGCGCCTCAGAACGCGTTCTTGAAATGCCGGATGGAGGGCGCGGCTTCTCCTTGTTTCAGGATCGAGATGACGTCGAACCGGCACGGCGTTTCTCCCAAGCGCCGCTGGAAAAGGTAGCCTCGGGCGACCTTGCGGATCTGCCGCTGTTTGGCCGGGGTCACGGATTCTTCAGGGCGCCCGAAGAGGGGGCTGGTCCGCATCTTGACCTCGATAAAGACGAGCGTCGGCCCGTCCCGGGCGATGATATCGATCTCGCCGCGGAACATGCGGAACCCGGTTTCGACGATCGTGTATCCCTTGCGGCGGAGAAACCGCCCGGCCAGCCTCTCTCCGGCCCTGCCTGCGGAAGTCGTTGATCCACGGGCAGGCGGCGTTACCCGGCCGCTCGCGCGGGGGAGGTCGCTCATGGGCGGCGGGGCTGAACCCTCTTCCAGCGGACGCCGTCCTTCATGTCCTCAAGCAGGATGCCCTCGGCGAGGAGCTCCGCGCGGATCTCGTCGGCACGGCGGAAATCCTTTTCGGCTCGGGCCCGCTGCCGCGCCTCGATCTTCGCCCGGATGGCGGCGTCGAGTTCTCCGGAGACGTCGGTTTTCACAGCGGGGGCCCCCTCGTCGGCCCGGGCCGATGCGGAGTCCGGGGCGACGATGACCGAAGTCGGCTCGATCTTGAGAATCCTGTCATCGATTTCCCCGACGAAGCCCGTCAGGGCCTGAGCGTCCGCCCGAGACAGCGCCCCTTTCGCGATCAGGCCATTTGCCCTTTCGATGAGCGTGAAGAGCGCGGCCAGGGCCTCGGAGATGTTGAGGTCGTCCTCGAGGCCGGCGACGAACTTGCGGCGGGCCGTCTCGATCAGGCCGGACACCTCGGGGTTGGGGCCGCCTTCACGCTTGACGCTCCTGAGGTCGACGAGAAAATCCCGGATCCTGTTCCGGCCGGCTCGGGCCTGGTTCAGGGCCTCGAAGGTGAAGTTGAGCATCTTCCGGTAGTGCGTGGAGAGCAGCAGGAGACGGACCTCCCTCGGGTCATAGCCCCGGGCCAGGATGTCCGCGAGCCGGTAGACGTTTCCCTTGGATTTGGCCATCTTTTCCCCGTCGACGACGAGATGATGGCAATGGAGCCAGTAGTTCACGAACTTGACGCCGTTGGCCGCCTCGGACTGGGCGATTTCGTTCTCGTGGTGGGGGAAGATATTGTCGATCCCGCCGCAGTGGATGTCGAAGGTCTGGCCGAGGTACCGGGAGCTCATGGCCGAGCACTCGATGTGCCAGCCGGGCCGGCCGGGGCCGAGTTCCGTATCCCAGGAGGGCTCGCCCTCCTTGGGCGCTTTCCAGAGGGCGAAATCGTGGACGCTCTCCTTGGCGTATTCGTCCGCGTCGCCGCGCCGGCCGGGTTTCAGATCCTCCAGGCTGATCTTGGAGAGGCGTCCATAGGCGGGGAACTTGGCGATGCTGAAATAGATCGAGCCCTCGTTCCGGTAGGCGTAGCCCTTTTCGAGAAGGACCTTGATCAGGCCGATCATCTCGGGGATGTGCTCTGTCGCCCGGGGGTAATGGTTGGCCGGAAGGACGTTCAGCCGATCGCGGTCCGCGTAGAAGGCCTCGATGAACGGCCGTGTGTATTCATTCAGCTTCAGACCGCGGGCATTGGCCCCGAGGATCGTCTTGTCGTCGACGTCCGTCAGATTCATGACATGAAGGACGCGGAAGCCGCGGAACATCAGGAAGCGCTTGAGCAGGTCCTCGAAGACGTAGGCCCGCCAGTTTCCGATGTGCGGGGCGTCGTATACCGTAGGGCCGCAGGTGTAGAGCCGGACCTCGTCCGGACGGAGAGGGGAAAAGTCCTCGACCCCGCCGCTGAGCGTGTTGTGGAAGCGGATCATCAGGGTCATTATGAAAATTCCCAGGCCGGGAGTCAATCTCTTTCGTTCCCCCTGAGATAAGGACGGCCGAAGCGCCACTTTTGCGCCACCTCCCCTCCGGATAAGGCTTAGAGCGGTCCATTGACCCGGAAGCCTTACCTGTGAAATAATTTCCCCTCCGTCTGAAAGGAACCGCCCCATGACAAGGAAGATCGGCATCCGGAGAGAAGACATTAATAAATGGGAGAGGCGTGTCCCTCTCATCCCTTCCCATGCCCGGGAGCTTGTCCGCAACAGGGGCCTCGAGATCATGATCCAGCCCTCCCGGATCAGGGTCTTCACTGACGATGATTATCGCCTGTCCGGGATCGACGTCCGGGAGGATATCTGTCCCTGCCCCATCGTCCTGGCCATCAAGGAAATCCCGGTCGAGCTTCTGGAAAAAGGGAAGATCTATGTCTTCTTCTCCCATACCGCCAAAGGGCAGAGCCACAACATGCCCATGCTCAGGAAGATGATGGAGCTCGGGTGCACGATCATCGACTACGAAAAGATGGTCGACGGCAAGGGCCGCCGCTTGCTCTTTTTCGGCAGCTATGCCGGACACGCTGGCATGATCGACACCCTGTGGACCCTGGGCCGCCGGCTGGCCTGGGAGGGCATCCCCAACCCGTTCACCGTCCTTCATCCGACTCACTGGTATAAAAGCCTCGTGGAAGCCCGGGAAGCGGTCGGCCAGGTGGCCTGGAAGGTCACCCGGGAAGGCCTCCCGGGCGGGCTCGCGCCCCTCGTCGTGGGCTTTCTCGGCTACGGGCACGTATCCCAGGGAGCCCAGGAGATTTTCGACATCCTGCCCGTGGAGACCGTGCGTCCCGCGGACTTGCCGTCGCTCTTCAAGAGGCATACCGACTCGCCGCACATCGTCTACAAGGTCGTCTTCAAGGAAGAGGACATGGTGGAGCCTGTAAAAAAAGGGAAGGGCTTCGATCTCCAGGACTTCTACGACCATCCTCAATCTTACGGGCCGGTCGTCGAAAAGTCGATTCCCTACCTGACGGCCCTCGTCAACGGGATCTACTGGACCCCCAAATATCCCCGATACCTCACCCGGGAATTCCTGAAGACCCTCTACGGCGGCGCGGCCCGGCCCCGCCTCCGGGTGATCGGCGACATCACCTGCGACGTCGACGGCTCCTTAGAGAGCACGGTCAAGGCGACCGACCCGGAAAACCCCGTTTATGTCTATGATCCCTTCTCTGGCCAGGCCGTTGCGGGCGTGGAAGGGAAGGGCCCCGTCGTCCTGGCCGTTTACAATTTTCCCGCCGAGCTGCCGCTCGAGTCTTCCACCTACTTCAGCGGCGTCTTCAAGGAGTTCGTCCCGGCCATGGCCGAGGCGGATTTTCAAAAACCCTTTGCGGAATGCGGCCTTCCGGACGTGCTGCGCCGGGCCGTCATTCTCTACCGGGGCGAGCTGGCTCCCGATTATGCTTACCTGAAGGCCTATCTTCACGGCTAGGGAGAGCGGAGGGCGAAATGGACAAAAAGGTCCTCGTCTTCGGCGCGGGACTGGTCGCTGGTCCCCTGGTGAGATACTTCGCGGACCGTTCCGGCTATTCGGTGGTCGTCGCGGATGTGGACGCCGCCCGGGCGCGCAAGCTCGTCTCTGGGCATCCGCGGGCCGAGGCCAAGAGAATCGCCGTGGACGACCATGCCGCCGTCGCCGCGGAGATCGGGCGGGCCGACATCGTCGTCAGCATGGTGCCCAATACCCTGCATCCGGTGGTCGCGGCCGCCGCGATCGACGCCGGGCGGAGCGTGGTGACGGCCTCCTATGTGAGCTCGGAGATGAGAGCGCTCGACGGCCGGGCCCGCGAGAAAGGGGTCGTCCTCCTGAACGAGCTCGGCCTCGACCCCGGCCTCGACCATATGGAGGCGATGCGGGTCATCCACGAGGTCCATGGGCAGGGCGGCCGCGTCGTGGGCTTCATCTCCTACTGCGGGGGGCTGCCGGCTCCGGAGGCCAACGACAATCCGTTCGGGTACAAGTTTTCCTGGAGTCCCAGGGGAGTCCTGCTCGCTTCTAAGAGCCCCGCCCGGTTCGTCAGGAACGGGAAGGTCGTCGTCATCCCCGCCGCCGACCTTTTTAAGGAGCCTGAAGATATCCGCATCCCCGGACTGGGCGTTTTCGAGGGCTATCCCAACCGGGATTCCGTTTCCTATCAAGAGACCTACAAAATTCCGGAGGCCCAAACCGTCCTGCGGGGCACGCTGCGCTATCCGGGATGGTGCCGAACGCTGATCAAGATCGGCGAACTCGGACTCCTGGACGAGACGGCCGTCAAAGACCGCAGGGGACGGACCTATCGCGATCTCATGGCGGAGCTGGCCCCGCCGGCCTCAGGTTCCGACGTCAGGGCCTCCGTGGCGTCCCGGCTGGGGCTCGGGCCGGATTCGGACGTCATGGGACGCCTCGACTGGCTCGGGCTTTTCACGGACGACCCCCTGCCGGTCGAGTGGGGTTCGGCGCTGGACATCTTGGTCGCGAGAATGGTCGAGCGGCTCCGGTACGCGGAAGGGGAGAGGGACATGGTCGTTCTCCGGCATGACTTCCTGGTCGAGGATGCCCGGGGCGGGAGGGAAAAGATCTCTTCGACGCTGATTGATTATGGGATACCCCACGGTGACTCTTCGATGTCCCGGACTGTGGGACTGCCGGCGGCCATCGGCGCGCGTCTCCTGCTCGAAGGCCGCATCCGCGAGCCCGGGATCCGTGTCCCCGTGACGGCCGACATCTACAACCCCATCCTGAACGAGCTCTTCGAGCTCGGCGTGCGGTTCAAGGAAGAGCGGCACCCTCTGTGATCCGCGGGCGCGGACCCGTCGGCCGCCCGCCCGCCGCCTATCGCCGGAGAAGGAGGTCACGATGAAGAGAAAGGCGTTCGTCGCCGGCCAGTTCTATCCGGGAGGGCGGGCTTCCCTTCTCGAGGTCCTCGACAGGATGACGGACCCGAAGGCCGAAAGGAAAAAAGCCCTGGCTGTCGTCGCCCCTCACGCCGGCTACGAATATTCGGGCCCCGTCGCCGGGGCCGTCTTTTCCTCGGTCGAAGTGCCGCCCACGGTCGTCATCCTGGGCCCGGCGCACCGGGAGATCGGGACCCTTTTCGCCATCCAGAAAACAGGAAGCTGGCTGACGCCTCTCGGGGAGTCGCCCGTACGGGAAGAGCTCGCCTCCCTGATCATGGAGCGCACCTCGCTCGTCGAAGAGGACGAGCGGGCCCATCTCTGGGAGCATTCCCTCGAGGTCGAGCTGCCTTTCATCCAGTATTTTCAAGCGCAGGCGGCTCTTGTTCCGATCTGCGTTTCGTATGAATCGGAATACGCTGATCTCGACGCGCTCGGCCGGTCCCTGGCCGCGGCCATCCGCGCCTTCAGCCGGCCCGTGCTGGTCGTCGCCAGCACGGATATGAGCCATTACGTCAGCCAAAAGACGGCTGAAAAGATGGATGCCCTGGCCGTCCGGAAGATCCTGGACCTCGATCCTCGAGGTCTGTACGATACCGTGCGCGACGAGGGGATCAGCATGTGCGGCTTCCAGCCCACGGCCGCGGCCCTCGTCGCGGCCAAGGACATGGGCGCGACCGGAGCTGAGCTCGTCAAGTATCAGACGTCAGGCGAGCGGACAGGGGACTTCTCACAAGTTGTTGGTTATGCAGGAATTAGGGTCATCTGAGGCCCGGGCCCATAACTGCCAGTCATTTGACAACAGTCCCTTCTTAGTGTTATAAAAATCTGGACAGGGGCACGATGTCAGAGTCTGTGTTGCGCGATAAGGACCGGAAGGTTCTGAACCTGATCGTGGAGATGTATGTCCGCGTCGGCCGCCCGGTCAGCTCGGGGGCGATCGCCCAGAGCGGCAAGATCGACGCCTCTCCAGCGACGGTCCGGAACATCATGGCGAAGCTCGAGGAGCTGGGTTTCCTATCGCAGCCCCACGCCGCCTCGGGCCGCGTCCCGACCGACAAGGGGCTCAGGTTTTATGTCGACGGACTTCTCTCCGAGATGAGCTTCGCCCAGGACGATCTCCCCTTGATCCAGGAGGAATTTCCCGCCCGCACGGCGGATTTCGACCATTTTCTGATACAGGCCTCCCGGGTTCTGGCCGACTATTCAGACAACCTGAGCTTCGTCATCTCGCCGCAGATCTCCCACGTCCAGTTTGACCACATCCGCTTCGTCAAGATCTCCCAACAGAGGATCATGGCCGTCCTGGTGACGCCCTTCCAAATGGTCCTGACCGAAACGCTGGACACCGAGCTGCCGTTGACCCAGGCCGAGCTCGACCGGGCGGCGCAGTCCATCAACCAGAACTTCCGCGGCCATAACCTGATTTTCGTGCGGGACGCCCTGCTCCAGGAGCTGCCCCGGTACCGGGTCAAATACGAAGACATCCTCAACAAGCTCACGGACCTCGTCAAGGTCGTGATCAGCCGGGAAGCGGACACGAACCGGATCTACTTTCAGGGCACCTCGCGCCTGCTCAATAAAGTCGAGCTCTTCGACATGGGCCGCCTGCAATCACTGTTCCAGAATCTCGAGGAGCGAGCCTCTCTCGTCCGTCTCATCAGCGATTTCATCAGCCTGGACCGTGTCAAGGTCCTGATCGGGTCCGAAGTCGATTTCCCCAATGTCCGCGACTGTTCGCTCGTCCTCTCCCACTACGGCACGAGCCACCAGGTCCTCGGATCCCTGGGGATTATCGGTCCCAAGAGGATCCCGTACAAGAAGATCATCCCCCTCGTGGATCGCGTGGCGCAGAAGTTGAGCCAAGCCATCACGATTCTCGGAAAAGAGGTCTCCCTATGACGGACGACGAAAAGGATAAGCCCCCGGAGGATATCGAGTACCTTCCCGACGCGCCGGGCCCGGAGGACTCCGGGTCCGCGGCGCCGCTGGCAGCCGAAAAGGAGAACAAGGAGCCCGCCGCCGCTCCGACGGAGAAGGAGCCCGAGCCGGACGGGAGCAAACACCTCAAGGAGAAGCTCAAGAAGAAGGATATCGAACTCAGACACCTTCGCAAGGAGCTCGACGAGCTGAAGGAGCAGCGCCTCAGGATCCTGGCCGAAACGGAGAACATCCGGAAAAGGCTCGAGCGGGAGAAAAGCGAGTACTTTCAGTACGCCCTGAGCGAGGTTCTCCTTGAATTCCTGGGTGTGATGGACAATTTTGAACGGGCCCTTCAGGCCTCCGGGAGCGAGACGGACGGGAAGACCTTCCGGGACGGGGTCGAGCTCATCTACAGGATGGCGATGAACCTCCTGCTCAAAAGGGGCGTCCAGCCGATCGAGATCCAGGGCGGGAAGTTCGATCCGACCCTCCATCACGCCGTCGAAACGGAGGAGTCCGAGGAGATTGCGGAGCCCCGCGTGACCGAGGAGTTGCAGAAAGGCTATATGATCCACGGCAGGCTCCTGCGCCCTTCTCTCGTCAAAGTCGTAGTGCCGAGGAAAGGCTGAGCGGATGGATCACATCGTCGGCATCGACCTCGGCACGACCTATTCCTGCGTGGCCTATCTCGACGCGGGCAACCCGGTCGTCATCCCCAACCTGGAAGGCCTGCCGACGACCCCTTCGGTCGTTTCCTTCACGTCGTCGGGGGAGCGGCTGGTCGGGACCCTGGCGCAAAGGCAGGCCCTCACGAATCCCCAGAACACGATTTTCGCCGTCAAACGGCTGATCGGCCGCAAGTTCGGCTCGCCCGAGATCACGGAGGCCCGGACGAAGCTCTCGTACGGCCTGACTGAGGCTCCCAACGGAGATGTCCTCGTCGCAGTGGATTCGAAAACCCTGAGTCCCCAGGAGATCTCGGCCATGATCCTCTCCTATCTCAAGAGCTGTGCCGAGTCCTATTTCGGGGATAAGCTCTCCGATGTCGTCATCACCGTCCCCGCGCATTTCAACGACCATCAGCGGCAGGCGACCAAGGATGCCGCCCTCATCAGCGGCTTCAACGTCCAACGGGTCATCAACGAGCCCACGGCGGCCGGCTTGGCTTATGGGCTCAACAACAAGAAGAACGGGACGGCTGCAGTCTTCGACCTCGGCGGCGGGACATTCGACATCACCATCCTCGAGATCCGGGACGGCGTTTTTCACGTCCTGGCGACGAACGGAGATTCCTATCTCGGGGGGGAGGATTTCGACAACAGGATCATCGAATGGCTCGTCGAGGACTTTCGCCGCGAAACGGACATCGAGCTCGGCCAGGACAAGCTCGCCCTTCAGAGGATCAAGGAGGCTGCAGAGAAGGCCAAGCGGGAGCTGTCCTTCACCTTGGAGTCGGAGATCAACCTGCCCTTCATCTGCTCGGACCAGATGAGCTCCAAGCACATGAAGAAGGTCCTGACGCGCCAGCGCCTGGAGGAGCTGACCGTCGATCTCGTCGAACGGACGATCCCTCTCATCGAGGAAGCCTTCGGCGAGGCCCGCCTCGACCCCGGCAAGATCGACGACGTGATCCTTGTCGGGGGCCAGACCCGAATGCCTCTCGTCAAGAAGAGGATCACGGAGTTTTTCGAGAAGAAGCCGGCCGAGCACATCAACCCCGACGAGATCGTGGCCATGGGCGCGGCGATCCAGTCCGGCATCCTGCAGGGGCAGGCAAGGAGCCTGATCCTGCTCCTGGACGTCACCCCATTTTCCCTGGGGATCGAAACGGAAAACGACGGCTATGAAACGATCATCGAGAAAAACGCGACGATCCCGACGCGGAGGACCAAGTCGTTCACGACCGTAGAACACAACCAGCGCCGGGTCAGGCTGCACGTCCTTCAAGGGGAGAACGCTCTGGCGTCGCTGAACAAGTCTCTGGCCGTCTTCGAGCTCGTGGGCATTGAGCCGGCCCCTGCGGGTGTCCCGCAGATCGATGTGACGTTCGAAATCAATGCCGACGGGCTCGTCAAAGTCTCGGCCAAGGACATCGCGACGGGGCTCCAGCAGAAGATCGATGTCCGGCCGTCCTCAGGGCTGGCGCCCGACGAGCTCGAGATGCTCATCCAGAAAGGGAAGGCCGAGAGCTTGGGGAAGACGCCGGATGGCTAAGCGGGATTACTATGAGGTCCTGGGGGTCGGGCGGAGCGCCTCCGCCGAGGAAATCAAAAGAGCCTACCGCCAGATGGCCTTGAAGCACCATCCCGACCGCAACCCCGGCAATAAGGAGGCGGAGGAGATGTTCAAGGAGGCGGCGGAGGCGTACAGCGTCCTGATTGACACGCAGAAAAGGTCGGTGTACGACCGGTTCGGTTACGAGGGGCTCCGCGGCCAGGGCTTCCAGGGCTTCTCGGGGTTCGATTCCTCCGTTTTCGAGGATTTCGAGGACATCCTCGGGAATTTCTTCGGCTTCAGCTTCGGGGATTTTTTCGGGTCCAGGGACAGGGGGCGAGGCCGGGAACGGCAAAGGGGCCGGGACCTGGCCCTGGAAGTGGAGATTGGACTCGAGGCGGCGGCCGCCGGCGTCGAGAAGGAGATCAAGCTCAACCGGGCGGAGAGTTGCCCGACTTGCCGAGGGTCAGGCCGGAAACCGGGCACCGAACCCGCGGCGTGCCCGGCGTGCGGCGGAAAAGGCCAGATCCGCTTCCAGCAGGGGTTCTTCACGGTTTCGAGAACCTGCCCGAGATGCCGGGGACAGGGCGAGATCATCACGTCCCCGTGTGAAACCTGTCAGGGCAAAGGCCATGTCCGGGAAAAGAGGGCGCTCAAGGTCCGGATCCCGGCGGGCGTCGATGAGGGCTCGCGGCTCAGGCTTGTCGGGGAAGGGGAGGCCGGGGATGCCGGCATGCCGGCGGGAGATCTCTACGTCATCGTCCGGGTGCGGAAGCATCCCTTTTTCGAGCGGGACGAGAGCGACCTCTCCTGTCAGATCGAAATCTCTTTTTTCCAGGCGGCCCTCGGGGCGCGGATCGAGATCCCGACCCTCGACGGGAGCGATATTCTCAAGATCCCGGCGGGGGTCCAGTCCGGAGAGATCCTCCGCCTCAAGGGGAAAGGCGTCCAGGACGTCGCGGGCCGCAAGAAGGGGGACCTGTTCGTCAGGATCCAGGTGCGGACCCCCCAAGGGCTTTCGAAAGAGCAGAAAACGCTCCTCGCCAGGCTGGCCGAGCTCCGCGGGGAGGACGTCGAGTCCGTCGACAAGAGCGTCATCCATCGGATCAAGAATATCATCCAATAGGCCAAGAGACGGCGTTGACATCGCACCAACGGACAGGGCCTCGACCGATGGGGGGAGGGGACAGGAGCTTCGGGCGGGGAGGGCGCCCGTCCCCGTGACTCTCCGGTCCTGGGATCGCTGACATGTTTCTTCAGGGACAGAAAGTCGGGAAATACGAGATCCTCCGCTCCCTGGGCAGTGGCGGCTTCGGCTCCGTTTACCTGGCTAAAGACACTTGGCTCGACATCAGGGTCGCCATCAAGGTCCCCCACAAGCAATCGGCCGAGCTCTACAAGCTCCTCAAGGAGCCGCGCCTCCAGGCGGCCCTCAACCACCCCAACATCGTCCGGATGATCGCCGCCGAGAAGGAGAAGAACGTCTTTTTTATGGTCATGGAATACGTCAAGGGTCCGACGCTCGAAAAGGTGCTGGAGAAGGAGAAAGTGCTCGATTGCGAGCAGGCCCTGGACTACATCAAGCAGGTCTCCTACGGGATCGATCACGCCCACAAGAACAAGATCATCCACCGGGACCTCAGGCCCTCCAATATCATCATCTCTGAGGACGGGACGGCCAAGATCACGGATTTCGGGACGTCGGCCTGGCTCAACTCCACGCCGTACGCGTCCACCCGGATCGGCTCGCCGCCCTACATGGCGCCGGAGCAGTTCCTGGGGAAGGCCAGCTACGCTTCGGACCTCTATTCCATCGGCTGCATCTTCTACGAGATGATTATCGGCCGGCCGCCGATCTTCGATCCGGACCCCTTCAAGATCCTGGAAAAGGCCCAGCAGGGCCGCATCACGCCGCCTCGTGTCCGGAACAGCCGTGTCCCCAAGGAGATCGATGCGATAATCATGAAGGCCCTGGCGCCCAAAGTCGAGGACCGCTATCAGAGCGCCGCGGAGATCATCCGGGATCTCTCCCTCTACAAGGGGAAAACGCCCAAAACGTCGGAGCTCGAGGACATCATGCTCCGGATCAAGGCCAGGGAGCGGAAATCTTCGGGCGTCTGTTGGAACTGCCGCCGGCCCCTGCCGCTCAAGTCCCGGACCTGCCCCCACTGCGGAGAAAGCGTGTGACCCGAGGCCGGGCGGCGGTTTGACTTCCCCGGCGGGCTTGATATAACATGGACTTTTGAAATAATTCGCGGATCGTCCAGATTCCTCTTGGGCGTTCGGGGCACGGTTGAGCGAAGGAGTCATCGATGAGCCCTTTTATTGAAAACGGACTCGTATGGATGAACGGGCGGTTCGTGCCATGGAAAGACGCCCATATCCATGTCGCCTCCCACGTCGTCCATTACGGGAGCTCGATCTTCGAGGGGTTCCGGGCCTACGAGACTCCCCGGGGGACGGTCATCTTCCGACTCGGGGAGCATACGCGCCGCCTGTATAACTCGTGCAAAATCTATCGGATGGAAATCCCCTATGCGGAAGGGGATTTCAACCGCGCCGTCGTCGAGACAGTCCGGGCGAACAAGCTGAAATCCTGCTATATCCGGCCGATCGTTTACCGGGGGTATAAAGCCCTGGGCGTGGACCCTCTGCCCAATCCCGTCGATGTCGCGATCCTCGTCTGGGAGTGGGGTCAGTATCTGGGCGCCTCGGCCCTGGAAAACGGCGTCGACGTCTGCATATCGTCCTGGTGGCGCATGGCCCCGAACACCTTTCCCGCCCTGGCGAAGTCCGGGGCCAACTACATGAACTCCCAGCTGATCAAGATGGAGGCCCTGCTGGACGGCTACTCGGAAGGGATCGCCCTCAACATCCGGGGCCACATCAGCGAGGGGAGCGGAGAGAACATCTTCCTCGTAAGGGATGGAACGGTCTATACGCCGCCCCTCTCTTCGTCCGTGCTTCCCGGCATCACCCGGGACTCCGTCATGACGCTTCTCGGGGAAATGGGGATCCGGACGGTCGAGGACACGATCCCGCGCGAGATGCTGTATATCGCGGACGAAGTGTTCTTCACGGGCTCGGCCGCGGAGGTCACGCCCATCCGGTCCATCGACAAGATCGTCGTGGGCAGCGGCAAACGCGGCCCCGTGACGAAGAAGATCCAGGACGCCTTTTTCTCCTGCATCGCCGGCGCGGACGGAGGCGCCCGCGGCTGGCTGACCTATGTCTGAGAAAATTTTCGGGAGGAGCGCTCATGGTCATCGATGAATTCTTAAAAATCGCGATCGAACGCGACGCCTCGGACTTGCATTTCAAGGCCGGCAATCATCCCATGATCCGCGTTCATGGCACGCTGACGCCCCTGACCGGGTTCCCGAGACTGGCGACCGGGGATTGCGAAGAGCTGGCTAGCCAGATGATGTCGGATTATCAGAAGAAGCGGCTCCACGAGGATTTCGACATCGACCTCGCCTACAGCCTGCCCGGATTCGGACGTTTCCGCGGGAGCATTTATTACCAGCGGGGCTCCCTGGCCATCGCCCTGCGCATCATCCCGCTCGAAGTCAAGACGATCCGGCAGCTTCTGCTCCCCGAGGTCCTCGAGAAGATCGCCTTCTACCAGAGAGGACTGGTCCTCGTGACCGGCACGACGGGCAGCGGCAAGACCACGACCCTGGCGGCGATGATCGACTACATCAACACCTTCCGTCGGGAGAATATCATCACCATCGAGGACCCCATCGAGTACCTCCACAAGGACAAAAAGAGCACGATCAGCCAGCGGGAGGTCGGCATGGACGTCACGAGCTTCTCCCGCGGCCTCCGGGCCTGCCTGCGCGAGGACCCCGACATCATCCTGGTCGGGGAGATGCGGGACCTGGACACGATCGAGACAGCGCTCCTGGCGGCCGAAACGGGCCACCTCGTGCTCAGCACCCTTCACACTCTCGACGCCCCGGAGAGCATCAACCGCATCATCTCCGTCTTCGCGCCCCATCACCAGCGGCAGGTCCGCCTCCAGCTGGCCAGCATCCTCAAGGGCATCATCTCCATGCGCCTGATCCCGAGGATGGACGGGCAGGGGCGAGTGCCGGCGGTGGAGGTCATGATCACGACGCCCTATCTTCAGGAGTGCATCGCCGACAAGGACAAGACCGGAATGATCAAGGACGCCATCACGGCCGGCGTTTCGCAATATGGGATGCAGACCTTCGACCAGTCCATCTACCAGCTCTACCGGGACGGCTACATCTCCTTCGAGCAGGGGATGAAATATTCCTCCAACCCGGACAACTTCAAGCTTCGCGTCATGGGGATCCAGTCCACCCTGGACATCGCCACCGAGGAAATGGAAAAGGGCATGGGCAAAGTGGAGCGCGTCGAGACGGGGGCCGAAGAAGAGCCCAAATGAAGTCGTCGGAGATCCGCGAGACCTTCCTCCAATTCTTCGCGTCGCGCGGCCACAAGGTCGTCCGGAGTTCGCCGTTGCTTCCCAAGGACGATCCCACCCTCCTGTTCACGAACGCGGGCATGAACCAGTTCAAGAACGTCTTCCTGGGGCTCGAGAAAAGGAGCTACACGCGGGCCGCGAGCGTCCAGAAGTGCATGCGTGTCAGCGGCAAGCACAATGACCTCGAGACCGTGGGCCGGACGACCAAGCATCACACCTTCTTCGAGATGCTCGGCAACTTTTCGTTCGGGGATTATTTCAAGAAGGAAGCCATCACCTACGCCTGGGAGCTGGTCACGGAGGTCTTTGGCTTGCCTCCGGAGCGGCTCTACGCGACGGTCTATCTCGAGGATGATCAGGCCTACGGGATCTGGGCCGACGGCATCGGGATCCCCCCGTCCCGGATCTTCCGTTTCGGGAAGGAGGACAACTTCTGGGCCATGGGAGACACGGGGCCCTGCGGGCCCTGTTCGGAGCTCCACTACGATCAGGGCGAAGACCTCGAGGCCGGGGCGCCCGAAGCGCTCATTGGGAGCGGCAGCGAGCGCTTCCTCGAGCTCTGGAATCTCGTCTTCATGGAGTTCGACAGAGACGACCGGGGCGCGCTCCGGCCGCTTCCCGCCCCGTCCATAGATACCGGCATGGGCCTCGAACGGATGGCGGCTGTGCTCCAAGGCAAGAGGAGCAACTTCGAGACCGACCTGTTCGCACCGATCATTGATGGCGTGGCCGAGCTCGGGCAACGGGAATATCCGGCCGGAGATGCCGGGGACGTGTCGGTTCGGATCATCGCCGATCATATCCGGGCGGTGGCGTTCCTTATCGGAGACGGCGTCACCCCGGCCAATGCCGGGCGGGGCTATGTCCTGCGGCGCCTCATCCGGCGGGCCCACCGCCAGGGGAACCTGCTCGGAATCGACCGCCCGTTCCTCCACGGTCTCGTCGGCCGTGTGGCGGAGATCATGAAAGACGCCTACCCCGAGCTCCTGGCCTCGACCGAGTACATCTCGAAGGTTTGCCTGTCCGAAGAGGAGCGGTTCGCGTCGACGCTCGCCTCCGGCCTGAGGTATTTTGACGAGGTCGTCGAGGGCACTCGGAGCGAAGGTCGGACCGTCCTCGCCGGAGACAAGATCTTCCGGTTGTACGATACCTTCGGCTTTCCTCTCGACCTATCCCGGGAGCTGGCGCGGGAGAAGGGGCTGGACGTCGACGAAGAGGGATTCACCAGGGAGCTCGAGGGGCAGAAACAGAAAGCCAGGCTCGCCTGGAAGGGAGACCAGATCCAGAAGGAGAAAATGGTCGACGACGAGATCCGGCGGCTGAAGTCCGCCTCCCGCGCCCGCGAGACCGGCGCGCTCGAGGACGTCCGGGTCCTAGCCCTCGTCAGGGACGGCCGGAAGGTCGAGGCCCTCGGCCCGGGTGCGGCGGGGGACGTCGTCCTGAATGAGACGCCGTTCTACGCGGAGGCCGGAGGGCAGGTCGGCGACACGGGCACGATCACCGGGGCAGGCTTTTCGGCCGCGGTGGAAAACACGTATTTCCTCACGCCGGACGTCGTCGCGCACAGGGTGAAGGTATTCTCCGGGACCGTCCGGGCCGGGGATTCGGCTGACGCCGCAGTCGACCTCGCGCGGCGGGAAGCCGTCTCGAACAACCACACGGCGACCCACCTCCTCCATGCGGCCCTCCGGCAGGTCCTCGGGGATCACGTCAAACAGGCCGGGTCGTTGGTTTCGGCGGCGCGCCTGAGGTTCGATTTCACGCACTTCTCGCACATGACGAGAGAAGAAATCCGCAAGGCCGAATTTCTCGTGAACGAAAAGATACGGGAAGACATCGCCGTAGAGACCCGTGTCACCAGCCTCGAGGAAGGGATCCGCGAAGGGGCCATGGCCATCTTCGAGGAAAAATACGGCGAGAAGGTCCAGGTGATCGGGATCGGCGACTTCAGCAAGGAGCTCTGTGGCGGGCTTCATGTCCGGTCGACGGGCCAGATCGGCTTGTTCAAGATCCTGTCCGAGACCAGCGTCGCTTCCGGGATGCGCCGGATCGAAGCCGTCACGGGGGAGGAGGCTCTCCGGCATTTCAGGGACATCGAGGACCTTGTGTCCGAGATCGAAACCATTCTGGGCGCCTCCCGGAAGGAGATCCTGAGACGGGCCGAGAAGCTCAAGACGGACATCGAAGCGCTGGACAGGGAAAATCGGTCTCTGCGCAAGAAGCTGGCCGCCGGCGACGTCGGTGAGGCCGACGATCGCAGCCTCCGGGTCAGGGATGTGTCCCTGCTCATCCGGAGAGTGGAAGGCCTCCCGATAGCCGAACTTCGGGACATGGCCGATGCCCTCAAGCAGAAACTGCGCAGCGGGGTCGTTGTTCTGGCTTCGGTCGAAGCCGGGAAGGTCCTTCTCGTCGCCGGCGTCACCAAAGATCTGACGGGGCGGATCAAGGCCGGCGACCTGATCCGGCTGGCGGCGCCCATCGTCGGGGGGGGAGGGGGGGGCCGGGCGGATTTCGCTCAGGCCGGCGGGCCCCGGACGGAGGATCTCGGGCGGCTCCTCGACGAGACGCCGGCCCTGGTGGAAAAGCTCCTGTCCTGACCCCGCGAATCACCTTGGGAGGGGATTGTCAAGCGGCGCGGTTTTTGGCATGATGACGATGAGACCGGCGATGAAGGCTCGAAAAGCGGGTTGGATAGCGCTCGGTGCGCTGGGCTGGGCGTGCGTCCTGTATTCCGCCTCCGAAACCGATTTCAAGAGGCTCTACGACCCGCTCGTCCGGGAGGCAGCGGCGAGACATGACGTCCCGGCCGAGCTCATCCACGCCATCATCCGGGCCGAATCCGACTACGACAATTTCGCCCTCTCCGACAAGGGCGCCATGGGCCTCATGCAACTGATGCCGGAGACGGCCGCCCAGTACGGGGTCCGGAATGTCTTCGACGCGGCGCAGAACATCGAGGGCGGCACCAAGTACTTGAAGGACCTCATGGATCTGTACGACCGCCAAACGGACCTCGTCCTCGCCGCCTACAACGCCGGACAGGAGGCGGTCAAGAAATACGGCGGCCGGATCCCTCCGTACCAGGAAACCCGGGATTATATCGCCCGGGTCAAAGCCGACTACCCGAAGGCCGTCATCCATCACCGGATTATCAAAACGTACGACGCATCCGGGCATGTCGTCCTGACCAACGACCCGGAATTCTTCCGCGTGAAGAAAAACGGCTGACGCCGAGCGGAACCCCGCGGGAGGCCGTTCGCGCCTCAGGGCACCGCTTGAAGGAAGCCCTTGATCGCCAGATTCCGGGGGTAAATCTCGAAGGTCGCCGGCAACCGGCCGAGCTGTTCGCCGTCGAGTTCAAGAAGGACCTCATCGCTCTCCTCGGGGAGGGCCTCGACCTTTCGGCCGCGGACGAGGGAGATCTTCGGGTGGGAGAGGTGGCTTCCGTTCATGAGCCTCCAGCCGTGCAGGCAGAACTCGAGGAACCTCATGCTCCGGACGAGGACGCTGTCGAACAGGCCGTCGTCGAGCCGAGCGCCGGGAGCGATCTTCATCCCCTTGCCGAAAATCTTGCCGTTGGCGATGGCGCCGATGAGGTACTCGCCTTGCGGGAGTTCGTCGCCATCCACGCGGATCCTGATCCTTCGGCTCCTGTACTGGACCATGGCCGTGACCAGGCAGCGAAGGTAGGAGGACGCCTTGCGCTCGAGCCGGCGCTGGTTGACCCGCCGGACGACCTCACCGCCGAGCCCGAAGTCGGCGACGTTCAGAAAGAAACGCTCGTCATCCTGGCCCTCGTGGTTCTTGAAGCTGACCTTCCCCACGTCCACGAGGACCGAGGGTGCTTCCGTGATGACCTTCAGGGCGTTGGTCAGGCCTGCCGGGATGTTCAGGCTCTTGGTCAGGTCGCAGCCTGTCCCCGAGGGCACGATCCCCAAGGCGGCTTCGGGATTGATGATCATCCGGCGCTCGAAAAACCCGTTGGCGATCTCGTTCATCGTCCCGTCGCCGCCGACCCCGATGACGAGCTCGGTGCCCTCCTTGATGACCTGGCGCGTGATATCGATGGCCTGGAAAGGCTTCTCCGTGAACTCGCACTTGTATTCCCGGATGAATTTTTTCAGCGCGTCGCGGATCTCGCCCCAGCGCTTTCGCGTCCGGCCCCGGTTGGATTCGGGGTTGACGATGACGTGAGTCTTAAACCGTCGCATTCGTCGATCCTTGGGGAGGCGGCCCGGCCGGGGGCTTTTTTTTGCCGAACAGAGAGACGCCGATGACGCCCCCGAGGATGCCCAGAACGGCGAATATAGCGGCCGATATGAAGAGGCCGAGGATCAAGGCCGGGAGCGTGCGGCCCGTGCCCGCCCCGAGCTGACGGAGCTGGGCGAGCTGCGGAACGGATTGGCCGGATGCCTGCGCCCACCGCTCGGCCAGACGCAGTACGAAATTCCGGTTCAGAGCCCCGAGCGGGGACATCTCAAGGACAGTGAAGACGATGGCGGCCACAATCCCTGTCAGGGCCCCCGAGATGGCGCCGTCGCCGGCCGTGAGCGGGCCGCTTGTGTTGCGGGCCAGAATAGCTGTTCCCAGCACGGCGCCGGCGATGATCCACAGGCAGCACAGGCAGTAGAGCACGGGCATGCCGGACAGCACCCCGGCGACGCCGCCGCCGATGAGCGCCGGAACCAGGTATTCGGGCCGCTCGTTGTTCATATCGCCTCCGCGTCGTTTGATGCAGCCTCTATTCTACGTTTTTTCCATTCCCATGTTCAAGAGGGGACGCGACCCGGGCCGGGCCTCCCGCCCGCCGCCAGATCAGGAGCTCGGAAACGCCGGTGACGAAAAAGAAGGGGAGGAGCAAGCCCCAGACGATTCCGGTGGCGAATCGGAGACCGATCGGTGTGGACCATAATCTCAGCCCTTCCCCCGCGCCGTCGATCCCGATCGGCAACGACAGGGCCAGGAACAGGCGGGTGGGCGGCAAGGCGAGCCGGCTGAACCCCCGGAGGAAGGGGTAAAGGGCCAGGCCTCCAAGGAAGCCCGCGTAGATCCCCAGACAGCGGCCGCAGACGGCCAAGGGGAAGCCGCGGAAGAAAAAGGAGCGCCCCGGAATCTGGTGGCAGACGGGCGCGAACAGGGCGTACAGGACGGCCGCCGCTCGGCCCGCCGCGCGGCTCTGAAGATACGGCGCGAGAAAAATGGCTGCCAGCCAGCCCAGCGTTCCGGCTATGGTAAAGGCGTAGACCCGGATGATGGCCCTGCGGCCGCCCGGCCGGGACGCCAATGGTGTTCCGTTGCTCATGCGTGCGTCCCAAGGGGGTATTGTAGCCTTTTGACCGGCTCGTGTCATCCTCATCCTGGGACGGTCCAGCGGCAATTGAAATTCGATTTGACAGCCTCCCGCGTCCTTGGTTACATTATCCATGATTGAATGAGCTATCAAACGCAGACATCGGAAAATGCCAGGAGCGGGAGGTGACGATGAACGCATTCCGGAGAGTCTCCCTAGCCGTGATGGCCATGGCCCTGCTCGTTTTCACGGCCGCTTTAGCCCAGACAGAGGATGCCGCGCGGATCGAGAAGCAGGCCGAGGGGGGTGTCTTGGCCCTCGTCATTTACGGAGCGGACAAGACCGAGGTCGGCAAGGCTTCGGCCATGGCCCTGACCGAAGATATCCTGGCCACGGCGTACCACGTGATCAGCCAGGCCTATGATGTCGAGGCCGTCAGCTCCAAGGGAAAGAAGATGAAGATCGACGGGATCGTCGGGTTCGACAAGAACCTGGACGTCGCCCTGTTGAAGCTCAGGGGCAAGGTCCAGCCCCTGACGGTGAGCGTTTCCGGCCCGGAGGCCCTGGCCGAAGGGGCGCGGCTGTTCGCCCTCGGGTCGAACGAGTCGGGCCAGATCGTCGTTTCGGAAGGAACGCTCCGCAAGTATTTCGAGGTGGGACCCGGACAGAAAGCCATGGAGATCGCTCTGAGCCTCCCGGATCAGTTTTCCGGCGGGCCGATCATCGGTATCGGCGGAAACGTCCAAGGCATGGCGATCCTCTTGGGACAGCAGCTGCAACTGGGGCTGCCCATCTCGGCCGTCCAGAAGGTTTCGAGGAGCGGGAAGGTCACGGAGTTCAAGTCGTGGACGCGGCAGGACTATTTCAGCCTCCCCGAGGGGGCGACGTTCGGCGGCCGCGTCGCCGCCGCCCTGGACAATCTCTCGGCGGCCCGCATGCACCTGGAGAAAGCCGTGAGCCTGATCCCCTCGTTCACGGAAGGCTACTGGCTGCTGGCGAACGTCTATGACCAAGAGAGAGACAACTCCTTGGCCATCGACGCCTACAAAAAGGTCATCGAACTCGACCCGTCGCGGGCCGCCGCCTACGCCGGCCTGGGCGGCGTGCTGAAGAGGGTGGGCCAAATCAAGGAGGCTGCGGAGGCCCTGGAGAAGGCGATCTCCCTGAATATCGAAAGCAAGGAGATCTTCTTCGATCTCGGGGACGCTTACGAAGCGCTCGAGAACTGGGCGGCGGCGGCCTCGGCCTACGAGAAATATCTCAGCCTCAAACCCGAAATGTCCTGGAACGGCGAGTTGCGCCTGGGTCTCTGCCGGGCCAAGCTTGGGCAGTACGATGCCGCGATCGCCGCCTATCTGGAGGCCTTGAAAGAGCAGCCCGCCGACCTGAAAGTGAATTTCAGCCTGGCCGAAGTCTACGAGAAGGCCGGCCAGCTTGACAAGGCCGAAGAGGTCTACTCGAGGCTAGCCCAGATCAACCCGGCCGAGGCCAAGACCTATTATTCCCAGATCATGCGCATGTACGACAGCGCCGAAAAATACGACAAGGCGATCGGACCGGCCCAGAAGATCGTGGAGCTCGACCCCAAGAACGAATCGAACATCTACAACCTGGGCTTCATGTACTTCAAACTCCAGAAATATGACCAGGCCGTCGAGCAGTTCAAGCAGTGCGTGGCCCTCAAGCCGGATTTCGCCACGGCCTGGTTCCAGATCGGCAGCTCGTATTTCAATGAGAAGAAGTACGCCGAGGCCATCGAGCCCTTCAAGAAATACACGGAGCTCGTGCCCGATGAGCCCAACGGCTGGCTGAGCCTGGGGGTCCAGTACATGTTCCTGAGAAATTTCGAGAAGGCTCTCGAGCCCATGAAGAGGTGCGTCGAACTCAAGCCGGACAATCCCAACGCCCAATATAACCTGGCCATCGTCTACCTCAATCTCAAAGACAACCTCAGCGCGAGGGATATCTACAAGAAGCTCACGACCCTTGATCCCGCTCTGGCGGAGAAGCTGAAGAAATTCCTGCGCTGAAGCCCGCCCCCTGAAGCAAGGCGTTCCGGCCCTGCGGCGGCCGGCCGGGTGCGCGTGTTCCCTCATGTCCGCCGGCCGGACGAAAGCCGGGAGAGAGCCTCTTCCTAAGGAAGGGAAGCGTGAAATTGACAGGCGGGGCGTTCTGTGCTAAAAAGAGATAGACCCGCACAGAGAGAAGACTCCCGCCTGCGGAGCGCGTGAACTCCGGTTTTCAGCCTGGAAGATAACGGTGTCGATGGACTGGATAAGGTGAGAAACGGGCAGGTGGCGGAACTGGCAGACGCGCTAGGCTTAGGACCTAGTTCCTGATGAGGGAGTGCGGGTTCGACTCCCGCCCTGCCTATTCCCGGCCTCCGGCCGGAGGCCCATTTTCCAACGAGAAAGAGACGATATGAGCGAAGAGGCGAAAAAGAGCCGTCTCATCGATCGGAGCCCCAGCCGCAAGGAGATCGAGCTGGAGATCCCCGCGGAGGAGGTCGAGACGGAGTACGAGCGGATCCTCGGCGATTACGCGGGGCGGGTCAAGATCGCCGGCTTCCGGAAAGGGCATGCCCCCCGGGACCTCGTCAAGAGCCTTTTCGACCATGACATCGTTCACGACGCCTATGACGTCCTGATCCCCAGGAGCCTTGATCAGGAGCTCAAGGCCCTCCGTCTGGAACCGGTCAGCGCGCCCGTCGTCCGGGACCTCGACTACGAGCCGGGCCGGCCCCTACGGTGCACGGTGGCCTTCGAGGTTCTCCCCGAATTCGACCTTCCGGACTACCGGGCTATTCAAGTGCCCCGGCGCCCGGCCGCCGTGGAGGAGGCGGATATCGCGAAGGCCCTGGAGGAGATCCGTGCCGGAGCGGCGGAGTACGTCCCGGTTTCCGGCAGGGGAGTGGCCGAAGGGGACTACGTCGTGGCCGAAATCCAGGGGAAGGACGCCAAGACCCGGCGCCTCCTGCCCGTAGAAAAGTCCGTCATCTTGGCCGGTCACGCCGACAACGAATCGGCCCTGAACGAGGCCCTGCGGGGCCAAAAGCCGGGAGAGGAGAGGGTTTTCCGCGTCTCCTACGGAAAGGACCACGCCAACAAGCGGGTCGCCGGCCGCGACTTCGAATACCGTCTCAAGGTGAGCGAGATCAAAGAAAAGCGGGTTCCGGAGCTCAGCGACGAATTCGCCAAGTCCGTCGGCGATTATGCTGGCCTCGACGATCTCAAGGGCAGGGTCCGCGCGGAACTGGCCGAATCCCGGGAGAGAGCGAACCGCAGCGCCGCCGCCTCCGAGGTCCTGGGGGCGATCGCCAAGCAGGTCAGTTTGGAACTGCCGGACTCCGTGGTAGAAAAAGAAGCCCTGGCCATCCTAAAGCGGAGCCTGGAGGCGGCCCGGGCGCCCCGCATCTCCGCCCAGGCCCTCGACGAGCTCAAGACACGGGCGAGGCGGCAGGCGGCAGAACGCCTGACCAACCGCCTCATCCTGGAAAAGATCGCCCGGCAAGAGGGTCTGGAGGTCCGGGAGGAGGACATCCAGGGGGAAATCAGGAGCCTGGCCCAAGCCAACAAGGTTTCCGAGTCGGCCGTGGCCCAAGCAGTTGAAAGGGAGGGCCGCATGGACGAGATCCGGGAAACGCTCCTCATTCGCAAGACAGTTGACTTTTTGATCAAAAACGTTATAATAAATTGACCTAAGCATTCAGATGCTCAGATTCCTCTTGAGCCCGAAAAATAGGCTATAGAAGCGGCCCCCATCCTCTCCCGGGCCGGAAAGAGCGGATTCATGGGCCCTTGCGGGTCCGGAGCATAAGTCATGCAGGATTCCAGCGAGCATTCCGACGTCCTGAGGAATATCCCGCTCATTCCCCTGAGGGACCTCGTGGTTTTCCCGGGAACGTTGGTTCCGTTCATCGTCGGACGCTCCTCTTCCATTCAAGCCCTCGAAAAAGCCGCCGAAAAGGACAAGATGATCTTCCTGGCCGCCCAGATGGACGCGTCTGTAGACAACCCCGCAGCCAAGGACATCTATTCCGTCGGAGTGACGGCTAAGATCATCCGGACGATTAAATCCGATGAGAGGAACATGAAGGTGATCGTCGAGGGCAAGAACCGGGCCCGGATCGTCGAGTACCTGAGCACCTATCCGTACTACCAGATTCTGGCGAAGGTGATCAAAGAGATGGACGATCATTCGCCAGAATCCAAGGAGCTTCTCAAGAGGGTCCTGGCCCTTTTCGAGGACTACCTCAAGCTCATCCAGAACGCGAACCTCGACTCCATTATCCCGGCCCTCAGGGAGAACAGCCCTGACCGGATCACGGACATTGTCGCCTCCCACGTCTATATGCCCATGGAGGAGAAACAGAACCTGCTCGAGACGGCGAGCAGCCTGGAGAGGCTCCGGCGCCTGAATTACGTCCTCGAGAACGAGATCCTCAAGCTCAATGCCTCCTACCAAAAGGACGCCCAAAGGGTGACCCGGCGGCGCATCGCCTTCAAAGACCAGGGCCAGAAGACGTTCCCGCCCGGCGGCCCGCCAGGTTTACGCAAGGAAGACCAGCCCAACGAGATCGAGGAGTTCCGCCAGAAGGTCGCCAAGGCGAAGATGCCCGCCGACGCCGAGGAGAAGGCCTACAAGGAGATCGAAAGGCTCGAGGCCATGCCCCCCATGTCGGCCGAAGCGACGGTCAGCCGGAATTACCTGGATTGGCTCATCTCCCTGCCCTGGAACAAGAAATCGCGGGAGAAAAGGGAGCTCAAGGACGCCGAGAGGATTCTCAACGAAGACCATCACGGCCTGGAGAAGGTCAAAGAGCGCATTCTGGAATATCTCTCCATCCGCCAGCTCGTCAAAAACCCCAGGGGCGTCATCCTCGGTTTCATCGGGCCCCCGGGCGTCGGCAAGAGCTCGCTCGGCAAGTCCATCGCCCGGGCTACGGGCCGCAAGTTCGTTCGCCTGTCTCTCGGCGGCGTCCGGGACGAGGCGGAGATCCGGGGCCACCGGCGGACATATATCGGCGCCTACCCCGGTCGGATCATTCAGATGATCAAGCGGGCCGGGACGAGAAACCCCGTCTTCCTCCTGGACGAGGTCGACAAAATGAGCATGGACTTCCGCGGCGACCCGGCCTCGGCTCTCATGGAAGTTCTTGATCCTGAACAAAATAGCACATTTCTGGACCATTATATCGACACGGATTTCGACCTTTCGCAGGTGATGTTCATCGTCACGGCAAACATGCTCGATCCCATCCCGAAGCCCCTCGTCGACCGCATGGAGATCATCCGGCTTCCCGGATACACGGAGGACGAGAAGCTGCAGATCGGCAAGCGGTTCCTCCTGTCCAAACAGATGGACGCCCACGGCCTCGGCCCGGACAACCTCAGGATTTCCGACCAGGCCCTCCTCAAGCTCATCCGGAGCTACACGCGCGAAGCGGGGGTCAGGAACCTGGAGCGGGAGATCACGGCGATCTGCCGGAAGGTCGTGAAAAAGGTCGTCCAGAAAGGCAAGGATTATTCGGAAAGGGTGACGCCGCGGAACCTCGAAGCGTTCCTCGGAATCCCGAAATTCCGGCGGTCCGAATTCGATATGAGAGACGAGGTCGGCGTGGCCACCGGCATGGCCTGGACGGAGTTCGGGGGTGAGCTGCTGAGGTTCGAAGCCAACAAGATCCACGGCAAGGGGAACTTCACTCTCACCGGACAGCTCGGCGAGATCATGCAGGAGTCCGCCCAGGCGGCCTTCAGCTTCGTCCGGGGGAAGATCTACGAGCTCGACATCGCCCGGGACCTGCACAGGAACTTCGATATCCATATCCATGTCCCCGAGGGCTCGACCCCAAAGGAAGGCCCCTCGGCCGGGATCACTATCGCCACGGCCATCATCTCGCTGCTGACCGACATTCCCGTCACCAAGAAGGTGGCCATGAGCGGCGAGATCACGCTCAAGGGCAAGGTCCTGCCCGTCGGCGGTATCAAGGAGAAGCTCCTGGCCGCCTACAGGGAGGGGATCCGCCAGGCTATCCTGCCCTTGGACAATAAGCCCGACCTCAAGGACCTGCCCAAACTCCTGAAGCAGAACATGGCCATCCACCTCGTCGAGACCATGGACGAGGTCCTGAAAATCGCCCTGACCCGAGAGCTCCCGAAGAAGCCCCCGGAGGCGGAGCGGAAGCCCCTGGCAGAGGAGGAGGCCTCCAAAGAGCCGCCTTTGACCAACTGATCTGACCCATCCACACGAATGTTTGCCCGGTCCGGACCGGGGAAGACCATTAATTATTTGAAAATAAATAAAATACGAAGAGGTTAGAGATGAAAGAGTACAATCTGGTCGAGCTCGAAGAAAAGGAAGTCCCGGCTCTGCGGAAGATCGCCGATTCCGTGGGCATCGAAGAGCAGGAAACCGAGGACACGACCAAGCACCACCTGATATTCAGGATCCTTGAGGCCCAGGCCAAGAAGCAGGGCCTCCTGTTCTCCGAGGGCGTGCTCGAATGCCTGGAGGACGGATTCGGTTTCCTGAGGGCGCCCGAATTCAGTTATCTGCCGAGCCAGGACGACATTTACGTGTCCCCGTCCCAGATTCGGAAGTTCCAGCTCCGGACGGGAGACACCATATCAGGACATGTCCGGGCCCCGAAGAACGGCGAGAAATACTTCGCCCTGATCAAGATCGAGGCCGTCAATTTCATGCACCCCGACATCATCATCGAGGAGCGTCGGAATGTCCAGTTCGAGAGCCTGACGCCGCTGTATCCCTTCGAGATGATCAAGCTGCAGGACGGAAACGCCAAGAACATGAACGCCCGGGTCATGGAGCTGCTGACGCCCATCGGCAAGGGGCAGCGCGGTCTGATTGTCTCGCCGCCGCGGGCGGGCAAGACGACCATCCTCAAGACGATCGCCAAATCCATCGAGAAGAACCATCCCGAGATCTTCCTGATCGTCCTGCTAATTGCCGAGCGGCCCGAGGAGGTCACCGATTTCCGCAGGAGCGTCAACGGCGAGGTCGTGGCCTCGACGTTCGACGAACCGCCGACCCGGAACGCCCAGGTCGCGAACGTTGTCCTCGAGAAGGCCAAGCGCCTGGTGGAGATCAAGCGGGACGTCGTCATCCTGCTCGATTCGATCACGCGGCTGGCCCGGGCCCACAACGCCATCGTCCCACCCTCGGGGAAGGTTCTGTCGGGCGGCATCGATGCCAACGCGCTCCATAAGCCGAAAAAATTCTTCGGCTCCGCACGAAAAGTCGAGGAAGGCGGCAGCCTCACGATCCTGGCCACGGCCCTGGTGGATACCGGAAGCCGGATGGACGAAGTCATCTTCGAGGAATTCAAGGGCACGGGCAACATGGAGATCAACCTCGACCGGCGGCTCGTCGACAAGCGGGTCTTCCCGGCCATCGACATCAGCCGGTCGGGCACCCGGAAAGAGGAGCTTCTGATCGAGGAGGCGGACCTCAATCGTATCTGGGTCCTGCGCAAGGTCCTGAGCCAGATGAACGAGGTCGAGGCCGTCGAGCTCCTGATCGACAAGCTGAGCAAGACCAAGACCAACCAGGACTTCCTGGCGGCCATGAGCAAGGCCCTCTGAGGCCAGCCTCAGGCCCCCCGGGGGTTTCCGCCGCAAGGCGGCTCGCCCAAAGATTGTGAATCGTTGGGGGAGGGGTCCGGTTTTTGGGAGCTCCATAATCGGATGCCGGGGAAAAAACCCTCCGAAGAGCGGCTGACCGAAGTCGAAGCAGATGAAATTTAGGATCCGGGGAAGAGGAATCTGCTGTGGCTGGGCCTTACCGAGCCATAAGACAGGCCGGGAAGAGGGACATATGGCGTGGCGGCGGGAAGCGGGCATGCCGTCGCGTGGAGGCCGTTCTCTCAAGCGACCTTTCCACAGTTGCACAAGGTTTGGTCAGGCCGGAATTCCACAGGATGAGGAAAAACGTATCTTATTGATCCGGAACCGGATTAGAGAAATGCCGGGATTGAGTCGCATAAGATATATTATGTAAACTAATGCATGGCAGAGCCTAACCCATAATTATGCCACCGCGAAAAATTGCCCCTTAGTTCTCCTCACACCCTCCACAATCCCCACGCGCCTTTGATTTTATAAGGATCAGTCCCGCGACTTCAGCTTCTGTATGATTTCTTCCAGGATCTGAATGATTTCCTGCTTGCTGACGGTCTGCTTCTTGAATTCAAGTCTCATACGGTACTTGTCGCTATCTTCGGGGACGAAGTTATACACGTAGAATTTGATTTTCTTAGTCTTTCCCTTGAGATATTTGGCGAGGTCTCTCGTGTCTTCGCGTGTCAGGTGGCGCTCGGCGATCTCCTTGGCCAGCTTTTGCATGTCATCGGCCGTCTTCTGCTTAGCGATTTCAATGATGGTGGTCCGGCTGAACATCCCTGAGCCTTTGATGATGTCGCGAACGGCGGCCGGGATCTTGGTAATGGATAGGATTTCGGTTATGGTCGACCGGGCCTTGCCGATCTTCTCAGAAATCTGCTGGTGGTTGTATCCGTAGAGCGAAATCAGGGATTGGAGGCCGTCGGCTTCCTCGAAGATATCGAGGTCCTTACGCTGGAGGTTTTCGATGAGCGCGATCTCCATGGCCTCGTTTTCCTGGACGTCCATCTCGATGCACGGGATTTCCCTGAGGCCGATATTCTTGGAGGCGATATACCTCCGCTCTCCGGCGATGATCTCGAAGCGGTTAGCCTTGGAGCGGACGAGGATGGGCTCGAGGATGCCCTTAATCCGGATGGAATCCATGAGCTCCTGGATATTGCCGAGTTCGCTTCGCGCCTGGTGCGGATTCGGGTCGATGTGCTCTATGGGGATCATGCGAATCCTCGGGCCCATGGAGCGTGAGGATATCAGGTCAACGAAATGGCCGTTGTGTTTCATGCCCACGGTTTCTGGAAGGCCGGATTTCTTAATTTTTTGCACGTTCCAATATCTCCTCGGCGACTTTCCGGTACTGCTCCGCGCCAATTGAGGCCGGAGCATAGGTGAAGATCGATTCCTTGTAGGCCGGGCTCTCCTCGAGCTTGACGCTCTTGGAGATGTAGGTCTTGAAAAGCTTGTTGCCGAAGACACGGCGGATTCGCTCGACGACGTCGCGAGCCAGATTGGTACGCTTGTCATGAAGGGTGATCAGCACGCCCAGGATCTTGAGCTGCGGATTGGCGATCCGTCGGACTTTTTCGATTGTCTCCAGGAGGTCGTCTGTGCCTTCGAGGCACAAATAAGACGACTGGATCGGGATCAGGATCCAGGAGGCGGCGACCAGGGCGTTCAGAGTTATGAGCCCTAGAGTCGGCGGCGTGTCGATAAAAATATATTGGTACTTGTTCTTGATGGATTCCACAGCGTCCTTTAGGCGGAAATGGCCGTCGATTTCGCCCAGAAGAGAAGGCTCAAGCTTGGCCATGGAGATCTTGGCTATGGCCAGGTCAAGGCCGGGGATTGTTGAATGGACGATGACGCTGTCGATCTTCTCATGCTTGTTCATAAGAACGTCGAAGAGGGATTTTTCGTACGAGGAAGGATTAGCCACGGTGGAGATCGTGCTGTGGGCTTGAGGGTCCATGTCGATAAGGAGGACCTTTTTGCCGATCAGCGCCAGCGCCGCTGAAATGTTGATTGATGTTGTGGTCTTGCCCACTCCGCCTTTTTGATTTGTGATCGCGATGATCAACAGACTGCCTCCCTCCGCGCCATTTTTATTCGGAGACAACATTTATAGCCAAAGGAAATATCAATTGCAAGGGAATTCTATAAAACGCAAGAACGGTAAATGTCGGCGTGCCGACATTTTCGATAAATGGTTGAAAAATAATAATAAATGCGGTCGCGAGGGATGATACATATAACACATGATAGAGCAGAAATCGGTCTGACCGAGATAAGATCTAGGAATAAGGAATCCGACGGGAGTTCGGGTCTGCGGCGACGCCAACAATCTGCATGGCCTCGTCAGGCGTTAATGGGCGGAAAGGAGATTCATGGGGGCATAAGATATAGGATAAGAAAAAGAATTAAAATGGGAGAGCTGGGGAGACGAGCGAGTGTGCGGGGAAGTGCATAGTCACGAAGCAATCGGCAAACAGGGATGGTGAAATAATATATAAAAAATAGCGAATGATAGAAAAAACGGAGAATCGGCGACTCCCCTGCTTTTATGTGGGAGCGGTCGATCCTAGGGCAAAGAATATCAAGGAGCACAAGAGCTAAACAGAAACCAGGGTATCTGATTTAATATCAACGAGATAGTCGCTAATAAAAACGGCTCGATAGATTATAAGTTATAGATAATAAAGGAAATACAAACAACGACAAGCCGATAAGGATGGTTAAAAAAAAGTTCCCCAGGCGGAAAAATTTCTGTAAAATGGGGCAGGTTGGAGATGTGTGCCAAAGCGCAGGAAACTCAATTCGACCGCAGGATGAACCTTGCGGA
>Ga0187770_10000074_pt1 | contig 43405 bp, 42 predicted proteins | sample 0116_SJ02_MP02_2_FD_133154 | JGI IMG/M metagenome (GOLD analysis project Ga0187770, IMG submission 133154) | Tropical peat soil microbial communities from peatlands in Department of Meta, Colombia - 0116_SJ02_MP02_20_MG | ecosystem: Environmental > Terrestrial > Soil > Wetlands > Peat | place...
GGTTTTATGGGGCCCGGTCCTTCCTGGAGACATAGACATTGTCACTTGACGAAGCTTCGCTCAGCTTCCGCCAGAACCTCATTGATCCTATCATTCTACGTCGGATGTATCACGAACAGGGTCTTTCGTTGGGAGAGATAGCACGATTGGCAGGGACAACCAAGAGTCACGTACACTACTACATGACTAGTTTGACCTGCAACGGAGACCATGGACAGGACTAGAGCCCAAGCAAGATCCGAACCTAATTCTGGGCCTCTACAAGGACCAGGGCAAAACACCGGAAGAAATTTCTGAGATGCTTGGGATATCGAAGCCAACGGCTTGGAAGCACGCCACGCGGCGGATTCGACTGAGACCCCGCTCAGCGCCGACATATCTGAGGAACCCTTTCTCAGGGAACGACCTTGAGAGGGCATACCTCTTGGGCTATCGGGCCGGAGATCTCAACGCCTTCCAAGATTCGGCGTTGACCATTACGGCCAGGGTGAGTACAACACACCAAGCCATGCTTGAAACATTTCGAGCGGCCTTCACACGATATGGCCACTGCATAATGACTCCTAGGAGGGTATTCCTTACGGGATACGATTGGCAAATCAAGGCATATCTCGACAACAGCTTCAGGTTTCTCATTCCCAAGCCCACAGAACCTCCTTCCGAGACTGTATTGCTGTAATTTTCATCGCAGGGTTTGGTGATTCCGACGGGTGCTGGTCGATGTCCAACGACCACGGGAGGGCAACGTTCAGTTTCGACCATACATCGAGGAGGCGAGACTTGCTTGACAACATCGCAATCGCGCTCCAGAACGAGGGGTACCACCCTCACGTGTATCTCTCAAGGGAAAAGGGGACAATAAAGATGGTCAAAGGTCGTGATGAGACCAGGGCGATTACACTTACAGATGATACCTGGACCCTCGTAATAAAACGAAAAGACGATGTTAAACGACTGGCTCGGTGCGTTCTTCCTTACAGTAAGCACCAAGAGAAGATCGCCAAAATGAAGTTAATCTTGGATACGCGCAGCGAATGGGCTGAGATTGGTCCCGAATTTGAAAGACTGCGTCGGCAAATCAGACTTGAGACTAACGAGGCTATCATGAAAGCAGAGATAGAATATAAGGCCCGTCTTAAGGAGCCGATCCAAGGGGTCGTCGGCTAGATTGTTGAGTTGGGCAACAGCCCTTCCAATAAGGCTAGTCTGGTCTAGGCTTCAAACGAAATCGGGAGATGCCTCGGGAAGGGACAGATTCGCAACGGTCTGTCTCGAGAACGCTTGAGATCGCTGGTTCAAATCCGGCCGACCCCACCAATTCTGATGGTTTGGAGTGGATACGATGGAACGAAACTAAGACCAGGGTGGATTGCCAGTTGGTATACGGCTGGCCTCGGCCATGCGGGGCCCTAGTCCCACTCTGCGGCCCTTACCCCTACTCCTTGGTCACCTTCGGCGTCTTGATTATGATAGTATGATAACGGGGAGGCGTATATCCAAACCATCAGAACAGAAAGGGTCCAGTAGCGACAGGCTCTGCCGATATTAGCGACAGGGGTTGTCCGAAAAATTTACCGACAAGCGTTGTCGCCAGATAGCTACAGGATTGTTGGTGTCCGGCTTCCCGTTAGAGTTAGCCTGACCACTATTGCTCTTCCGCCACACCATGTCACAGAGGTTACAGATGTTACGGTCTAGGAGAAACCCCCCCGGGGGTGCCCTTTCCCTGAGTGCGGAAGCGAGATTTTTCGTTTCCTGCTCGTCGGATTGCCATCCTTATGGCCACACCATAGGCGGCTCTGACAAGGTGGTAACGGTCCCGGGGCCATTCATCGCCTGCACTACTTCTACGTGAACTTGACCATGTCCAACCCACCAGAATTGCCTGGTTCAAATGCGGCCGACCCCATCAAACCCTAAGGCACATCGTAGGATACCCTTATCAAAATGGATGCGCCCCCGACAACTCAATTGAGCGACGAGGAAGGGGAGGAAGACCACTATCTACTCCGAGGGCTACTCTACTTCTTGGGTTGGGTGGCCATACTCCTAATCCTTCACACGACGGCACCTGTCAATAATCCCATGGCCTCTACCCTCGTGAGCCTCTTCTGGTTTCTGTTGGCGACGATTTCTGTCTCCATTGCGTGGTATTTCAGAGTCGGCAGGGCAGGTAGACACCTCAAGGGGAGTCCGCCCACGGTCTAGTTTGAGATACTCAGGTTTCAGTCCGTTTCACTAAAACCGCCACGCACACAATCGTTCACGAACGCCTTCGGCCAGTGTGTCCAAGCCCACCATAATCGCCAGGCTGTCTTCCTGTGACACTCAGAGCTTGTCGATTTCGGATACGACACGTTGCCACAATCCGCCCTCTTTCCTCACAGCCTTGGGCATGTGAGGGGTGTCCTCGTCGTGTTTGCAGCATTGGTCAGCATAATGCTTTCTTTGGTATTGGGCTGCCTGGTCTTCGCTCCAGCTGCTCGAAGCTGGGATGCCTTGGAAGAAACCTCCGAGCATCGTCGGACTACCGCCTCCCCCGCAAGCGCATGAAGCACAGGAGCACCCGCAATTCACCCCACAACAACAGACTCCCAACTATTCCCCACCTCCCACCACGTCCAATCTCTTCGAGACGGGGCCGTATAAGCTGTTTTTGGTAGACTGGTTCTCGTCACCAAGCGCAATTCCAATCAGGGGAACTTGCCCTCTAAAAGGGCGGGGTCCAACCCCACCAAGACTGACGGTTCAAATCCGGCCGACACTTCCATTTTTGACCGCCCAGACCAGAGCCCTTTCATAGTACGCTCACTCTGATTGGCTGGCCCAAACGGATAATACGACACCACACTCCGCACCCGCAGATTTGAGCCAGCGTTCCGTCAGGCGTTTCTTCTCCGAACACGCGGAGGGTTACTCTAGGAGCCAGAGCCACGCCCAAGGGGCCGACCTCGATGCCCTGATCAGTGCTCTGGGACCCAAGAGATTCGAAGTTGCTCTTGACGTTGCCACAGGGACGGGGTTCACGGCCGTAGCACTTGCAGGGTTGGTGGGTCACGTAACGGGCACAGACGTGACAGACGAAATGCTCGCTCAGGCTGGCAGGTTGGCGAGGGAAAGGGGACGCACAAACGTTCGGTTTGAACTGGGCGACGCCCTGAAGATAGGCTATCCCAGTTCGTCATTTGACGTAGTCACCACCAGACGGGCGACTCACCACTTCGAGAATGTACCGAAGTTCCTCCGAGAAGCCAGGCGAGTCCTCCGGTCTGGGGGGAGGCTGGGCATCGTCGACATGTCACCTCCCGAAGGCGCAGAGGCCTTCTCTAACAGGATTGAAAGGTTGCGTGACAAGAGCCATGTCAAAGCCTTCGCACAGACCGCCTGGATGTCGATGGTGTCGAAGGCCGGCATGCGCATCCTAACTTCCGAGATCCTAGGGGAACCAGTCACCTTCGAAGGATGGCTCTACCCAGTGGAAGCCGGAGGTAGGGAGGAAGAAGCAGTCCGCAGGGCTTGGGGTTCGGCTCCTGCCAACGTGAGGCGTCTACTGGCGGCGAGCTTTGAGAACGGGGTCATCAAGGGATGGACGAAATCCAGGATCATACTCGTCGCCTCCAAAACCCCTTAAACGGCGGACCCCAAGGAATCCCATTCTTGCCCAGGATCATCGGCCACATCGACCTCGACTACTTCTATGCGCAGGTCGAAGAAGTGGGGAACCCGTCTCTGAAAGGAAGGCCAGTCATGGTATGCGTCTTCTCCGGAAGGACTGAGGGCAGCGGCGTTGTCAGCACCGCCAACTACGAGGCGAGGGAATTTGGCGTGCACTCCGGGATGCCCATCGCCCAAGCCAAGAAGAGGCTGGAGGGGCACGATCCAGAGGTGATCAGAATGGACCACGAGAAATACGAGGTCATTTCCAACAGGATTATGGAGGAACTTGGACAGATGGTCGATATTCTCGAGCCAACGGGCATCGACGAGGCGTTCTTCGACGTCACAAATTCGACCGGGGGAGATTACGGTCGAGCCCGCAAACTGGCCGAATCAATCAAATCCGCTGTCGTCAGGAGTGAGAATCTTACCTGTTCCATAGGCATAGGGCGCAGCAAGGTCGTCGCAAAGCTCGGTTCTGACATGGCCAAGCCCGGGGGGCTCACCGTCATCCCTTCCGAAACTACCGAGGCATTCCTGGCACCTCTGGACGCTTCGAGACTCTATGGGGTTGGACCAAAAACCACGTCGGCCTTGGAAGAAATGGGCATCAGAACCGTTGGGGAACTGGCGAAGACCAGCCCCTCAGACCTTGAAAGGCGGTTCGGGATGAAATTCGGAGGGTACTTGCTGGCGGCAGCGACGGGAACCGACACCGATTCCGTCGTGGCAGGCCTCGAACCGGCTCAGTTCAGTCGCATCGTGACCCTCAAGCGGGATACTGGGGACCCGAAGGAGGTGACCGAGCAACTTTCCGAGGGGGTCCAGTCCATCCACGGCAAACTAACGTCGTCAGGCAAATCATTCAAGACAGTTACCGCAATAGGCATCCTCACCGACTTGACCACGAAGACCAAGAGCAAGACCTTCGAAACCGCCGTCAGCGACCTCACCGTAATCGGGGATACGGTGTCTGCGCTCTTTGACGAGCTGAGCAGAACCGCCGGGAAGGAATTTAGGAGGGCGGGCGTTCGGGTCTCAGGCTTGGAGGACGTCGAAGACCAGACTTCGCTCTCCGAATTCCTCCGTCCGGTCAGGTGAAAAAGACGAGCGAAGAGACCGATACGCTCCGCGCCCAGTTTCCAGAGTACGCGAAACATGGATCAAAGTTCGACAGGGCAATTGACACTGTCAAAGCGGGCGGGGTCAAGGAAAGCGTGTTCCTCCCCAGCGGGAGAAAGGTCATCACGGTCGTTGGGAGGCTCGGGGACGAGTTCATCGATCCAGACAAACCATACTGCTCCTGCAGCAACTTCTTTTTCCGGGTCCTCGGAGGAAGGGAAGAAACGTGCTACCATCTCCTGAGCTACAGGATGGCAGCCAAGACCGGCAAGCTAGATGTTGTGAAGTTCAGCGACGAGGAGTACGGGGCATACCTCACTGCCACGGTGCGCGACGTCTTTGAAGTTCTACGGAGGAGCGCAAGCTAGCTAGGATGAAGAGCCGCGGGAGGGCCTTCCGTGCCAGAGGCATTTCGGTCCCTCGACCTTGTGCTGTCTCGACATTCGCTTACAAGGCACACGCTCTAGCCAGGCTGAGCTACCGCGGCACGCCCTGCTCGCTCAAAACTCGGTTTATCACCTTTCTCACCACGAATAAAGCCAGGCACTGAGGAGCTCAACTGTGGAATACCGCCAGCTGGGCAGAACCAAGGAGAAGGTCTCGGTCATAGGAATGGGATGTTGGGGCCTCGGATTGTCAAGGGACAGAGGCGAATGGACCAAAGAAATCTCATCATTGCAGAGGGGAATCGAACTCGGGATGAACCTCATCGACACCGCAGAGAGGTATTCTTCAGGCAGATCTGAAGAGCTAGTGGGGGTTGCGGTCAAGGACTGCCGTGATGACGTGTTCATCGCGACCAAGGTGGCTCCGCCGAACCTGCACTATGACGCCGTAATCGGAGCGTGCAAGGACAGCATCAAGAGACTCGGCGTGTCCTTTGTCGACCTCTACCAGATTCACTGGCCGGACCCAGGCGTCCCGATTAAGGAGACGATGTCTGCAATGGAGAAGCTCGTCCATGACGGTCTGGTAAGGTACATCGGAGTGAGCAACTTCAGCGTCTCCGAGACTGACGAAGCAAGGGCCGCACTGGCAAAGAGCGAAATCGCGTCAAACCAGGTTGAGTATGCCCTGACGAACAGGTCGGTCGAGACCGACATTTTGCCGTACTGCATCAGGGAGAAGATCACTCTCATGGCGTACAGCCCTCTCGCCCACGGTAACGTCGCCCTCTCTATCCCGAAAGACATCCTCCAGAAGTACAATACGACGCCTGCCCAGGCGATGCTCAACTGGGTAACTCGCAGCGAACGGGTGGTTGCGATCCCCAAGGCCGGGAACATCAAACATCAGGAGGAGAACGCTTCTTCCGTTGCCGTTCGGTTCACTGCCAAGGACTACGAAAGGATGGCCTAGGGCTAAACTCTAGCGAACGCAGACCCTCAAAGGAGCGCCCAAAGCGGCCTAGTCTGTTGGTAGTGGGATCAGGCAGTCCCTGCAGGTGTTGTACGCAGCTTGGAGTGAATCGCCCATGTCAACACGACCACCGCACCAGACGCATCTGTTTGGTGCGACCGACGCTTGCATGGCCTGAAAGGCGCCGCTTTGCTATATAAGATAAAGCAAAAAGCGATTGTGAGTTCTGCGTTTAACGAACTACTTTGTAATGTGATGCATCCGCACGAGGTCCTTCTCGAACTGCTTCAGATTCGGCGGTACCTTTGTGGTTATGGAGTCCTTCAGGGCGAGCCCCTTGTCCTTCTTGGTCTTCCATACCTGGGCGTTGAACTCCATTATGCTCTGGCTGACTTTCTCGCTCACATCGAATCTTACCGGCTTGGGGAAAGGCTGCAGATGAATGCTCTGTGTGCCGTAAATCCTCCTCCACACGTAGTCCGTCATGTACGGGATGATAGGCGCTAGGAGTAGCAGCATGCTCTTCACAACCGTGTGCAGCGTGTACCATGCCGCCTCCTGCTCCCCCTTCGTGACGCCGTCTCCGTAGGCCCTCCCCTTCGCCATTTCGAGGTAGTTGGAGGCAAATATGTTCCATAGGAACTCCCTGACCTTCGTCGACACCGTGAACACGTCGAAGCGTTCGTAGGCCTCTACGCAATCTTGGATCAGCTTGCCGAGCTCGTTGAGCATCCATTTGTCAGTCCAGGTGAGCTCAGCCTTCTCTGGCATGGGGAACGAGCTGATGAACCTACAGGTGTTCCAGAACTTGGTCAAGAACTTCCCTGACCCTGCAATCCTCTCTTCGCTGAAACGGAAGTCGTAACCTAGCCCGGCCTCCGAAGCCCCCCAGAACCTGAAGGCATCCGCCCCGTACCTCAACAGGATAGGCTCCGGGTCCACGAAGTTCCCGAGGCTCTTCCTCATGGCCCGCCCCTGTGCGTCCTGGCCCAACCCTCCTATCCAGGCATGCCTGAAGGGCTCTTTCCCGGTGAGCTGGTGGCACTTCAGAAGCGTGTAGTAGAGCCACGTCCTCACGATGTCCTTGCCCTGCATCCTGATGGTGGCCGGGTAGGTCAAGCCGCTGAGCTTGCCCCCCTTCAGGTACTTCGAGTTGTACAGCGGGGTCAGACTCGAGTCCATCCAGGTATCAAATGTCCTGGTCTCACCAATGAACCTCGTGTTCCCACATTTCTTGCACTTCTTGAATGGCGCCTCGTCTCTCCAGGGCCTGTAGTAGATTCCTGGCTTGGGGAGGTGGGGCGTGTTGCACTTGCTGCAGTACCAGACAGGGATTTCAGTGGCATAGTACCTGCGCCTGGATATTGGATAATCCGTGGTGAGCACGTCAATCCAGTCGAGCAGTATCTGACGGTGCATCTCCGGATGAAATTCAATCTTCCTGGCAATCTTCTTGAGCGCAGGCTTGAACTCGAGCTGTTTGAGATAGTACTCCTCCATGGGAATAATCTCGATTGGGGTGTGGCTCCTCTCGCAGAGCGGGGTCCTATGTTGGATCTGCTCCACCTTGGTGGCAACCCCCATCTCTTGGAGGTCCTGTATGATTTGGGACCTGGCGTCTTTTATCGGAATGCCCGCGTACTTGCCTGCCGCCCCTGTCATCTTCCCGTCCATGTCAACAGCTACGATCTCCTTCAGCTTGAACTCCCGGAACAGCATGACATCGTTGTAGTCCCCGTAGCTGCACACCATCACCACTCCGCTCCCGAACTTGGGGTCCACGCTCTTGTGCCCCCTGATTGGCACTTCCCTGTTGTAGATCGGGACCATAGCGGTCTTACCGATGTACTTCCTATACCTCCCATCCGCTGGGTTCACAACCAGCATCTGGCATGCAGCCAGCAACTCAGGGCGCGTGGTCGCAACAGGCAGCTCGGACCGGCTGTCCTTCACCCTGAATGTGATCGTCACCAGAAAGGTAGGGAGCTCTTCGTACTCGATTTCGGCGTCGGCGATGGTGGTGTTGCAGTCTATACAGTAGTTGTTTGGCCTGTTAGCCTGGTAGACGAGCCCCTTCTTCCAGAGCTCGATGAAAGACCACTGGGTGAGCTTCCTATACTCCTCAGAGTCCGTCCTGTACTTGTTGTAATAGTCCCCCGAAATCCCCAGGGTCTTCATGAGGCCGATCATGTATGCCTCGAGATCGTCCAGAGCGTGCTTGCAGAGGTTGATGAACTCCTCTCGGGGGGTCTTCCTCATCTGCACCCTGTATTTCCTCTCGGCGTAGATTTCTACAGGGAGGCCGTTCCTGTCGATTCCTATCGGAAATAGAACATTCAGCCCTCTCATCCTTGCGGCTCTGGCCGTCATGTCAATCTGGGTGTACTGGGTCAAGGCTCCCGGATGCCAGGGCTTCCCCGAAGGGTAGGGGGGAGGGGTGTCCATCACGAAGTTACGATTCTTGCTGTTTGAAGGCTTGAAATCGAAGATTCTTCTCTCTGTGTCCCAGACCTGTCTCATCTCGGCCTCGAGCTTCGGGTCCCAAGAGGTCGCTTCAAGCTTCGCTGAGAACTGTGGCTGCAAACGATTTCAGGCTGTCCCATGAGACAGTATATTAGGTTAAGAGGGGTTTTGGGGTCTCAAAATCGTGTTTCTCTCAGTCGCCCTGGAGACCCCCTTCAGGAGGGGGTATCCGAGGATCCCTATCGCGACGACCTCGCTACCTAGGAATTCGACCCACCCCACCCATGCTGGGACACCCGGCGCAGCACCCAGCGCTACTAGGTAAGTTCCCACTATCACCGAAACGATCACAATCTCCAAGGCTATGGCAAGCAGCCAACCACCCCTGAACTTCCGTCTCGTAATTGCCCAAGCGACGGTCGCTGCTACCAGGTTGGCAGCAGGTCCTCCCAGAATGTCCACGATTCCATAGGGGCTCCCGAAGAAGTTCCCAATGAAGCATCCGAGGGTGACCCCAACTATGGCAGGGGGCCCGAAGAGAATGGACAGTGGAAGGAAGGCATCCACCAACCTCACCTGAAGCGGACCGAAGCTCGCGAATGCGAAGTAGAACACATACCCGCCGTAAAGGGCGGCCAGAACCGCCGCGAGCGCCAGGCTACGCGTGTTCCACTCTATCCACAGTGTTCTCTTGTTGCTCATTCCCTCCCACTCCGGGATTTGTATGGCGGATCGGGTGGAGGTCACTCACCCGCCTTGAAACGGGCTCTCTTCCCGCTCAATTTAAGCGATTATCTGAACTTCTGATCCAGCTCTCTCCTTTCGCTCTCAGATAGCTCCCAACCGCTTGCGCCGGCGTTGTCCCTTACGTGCTCCGGATTAGATGCCCGTGGTATTGGGAACACGTTCGGTTTCTCAGCGAGCCACTGAAGTGCGACTTCGGCCCTAGTCTTCCCGCGCGCCGAACTGATTTGCTCCAGGCGCGGATCGGAAGGAAGCTTGCCATGCCCGAGTGGGTAGTACGCGAGCAGGGCGATGCCCTCGGCGTCGCAATACGGGAGTATCTCCCGTTCGACGTCCCGGTGTATGAGGCTGTAGTCGAGCTGGAGGGAGGTGAGCTCGGACTTCGCAAGCGCGGTCTGGGCCTGCTTGAGCTGCTCCAGGTTGAAATTGCTCACACCGATGTGCCTCAGCTTGCCAGCAGCCACCAACTCCTCCATTGCGGACATCGTCTCCTTGATTGGCACCCTGGGGTTCGGCCAATGGACTTGGTAAAGATCGAGGTAGGGCGTCCCCAGTCGGCGCAGGCTGCCATTGAACGCGCGGACGAGCGAATCCCCGTGCAGGTGGTTAGGCCACACCTTGGTTGCAATGAAGATGTCCTCCCTCTTTTTCCCTTCAATGGCCTTCGCAACCAGGGGCTCCGACTTGTAGAGTTCTGCAGTGTCGATAAGGGTAATTCCGCCATCCAGCCCAGCCTTGATTGCTTCGATCCTGGTCGCTCCCCCTCGCCTCCAGCCGAGGAAACCAGTGGTGACCCAGAGGGGGTCGTAGTAGGTGCCCATCCCAATCTCTGAAACCTGCCGCCCGGTCCTCCCAAACTCCTTCAGCCGCATGGAACGAGCGTCGGGAAGGGCCGGTTAAAGAAAACAGCGGGTGTTGACCCTCGCCCACCAACGCCGCGACGATCTATCCCGCCATCTCTGGAAACTCATCGACCCCTGACGGTCAACCAATCTGATTGAAGCGAGTTACCTGGTTACTGCGGAGTGCCTTTCTTCGCGGATTCTCCCGCGACGACCTCCTTGGGAAGAAGCCAGTAGATGTCTGGATGCTCCGTCTTGAGGGTCGAGAACGTGGGAGGGAGGAGGCCGTTTCTCCTGGCTCTGCGCACGTTGTATTCGACGAACCGCCTCATCGCGCTCGTTTCGCCAGCCGCAGCGACGAACGTCCTGATCTTCTCGATTGCCGTCTCATCATCGAGCTTCTTGACGTTCACCAGATAGGGCGCCAACACCAGCCACACCAATCTGTGCCGCCCGTCTGAGACCGGGTGCGCAAGGAGGTCTTCCACGTAGAGGTAGCCCTTGTTCGTCTTGGGCCTCGGAGTGGGGACGTACTGCATCACATCTGCCTTCACCCCCAGCAACTGTTTGGGGAACTGGCCCCTTCGCAGGTTCCTCACCCCCTCGGCGATTGCGGCGAGCGCCAAGTCCCCGAAAAGGTCGTTGACCATGTTTTCGCTCACGTAGACAGTCCCCCCGTCAAGCTCCTGCCTCACCAGCTTCCACCTTGGGTTCTTGGTGAGTTCGTACCTCGAGACCAGTGAGAGATACCTTTCGAATCCCATCGAATAGCTGCCCCGCCCACCTGCAACTTCTGTCACCGAGGGAGCGGCGCTGAAGCACTCCTCCATGATCTCTGTCTTTGCCTTCGGCTCTTCCCTCATGAAGAACTCCTTCGCCCTCTCCGCCTCCTTCTTGGAGAACCTCGACGTCAGAACCGGGTCTTGGCTGGCGACCAGGGCGGCCGCGAAGAAGCTGGAGAACTCGACCAGCTCAGACATGTGCGGCTCGTACTTCGCTCTCCCCAGGGAGCTCAGGAGCCTGCTTTCTGTCTGCCCGACCACCTCTCTGCTGGCCAGCCCCTCTTCGACGGGGACGGACTCGAAGAATGTCCTCGACCGAGGTGCGAAGGGGTACCTCAGCTCTAGGTCAGACAGCAGCGGCCCACCATATGGCATCTATCCCCACCGAACGTTCCGGCCTTGCAAGGCCCTTCTTAGCCTTCTTTCGCCGTGGAGACGATGGAAAGGACGTCCCTGTCCCTTAGCACGTAATTGGTCGGGAGATGGAGCCCCGTCCTGACATCAATGGCATAGAGGAGCCCCTTGACCAGATCAGTGTGTATGTCCCTGGCCAGGTCCTCCACCGTGGACCCGCTAGGAAGGAGGTACACATCCGGGAGTATCCGTCCGTTCTTGTCGGAAAGTTTCTGCGGGTCATGTACTGGGTAGACCGCGTTCTCCTTTAGCAGCTTGAAGGTCACAGAGTTCAGCGCGAACTGCACGCCGGTCCTCAGGTACTCCCCGAAGACTTTCCTTCTGATGTAGGCCAAGGCGCTCTTCTGGGCGTTGTTCAGATCCTGGGGCTTTAGTATCTCGAACCGCTCCTCGCCGGGGACGTACTTGATGAGCCGTTTGGCCTCGGCTCTCCTCAGAGTGAGCTCCGCCTCCCCGCTCGTTGGGACCACGATGAGCCCCTTGAACTTCTCCCGGAGCTTCTGGAAGTTCTCGGCGGCGAACGGGAGATCCATCTTGTTCGCAATCAGAAGCGTCGGCTTCGAGTACTCGCGCAGAGACCAGCAGAAGTTCTGGACGTCCTTCTCGTTCCACGAGTCGAACTGCTTCTCCTCGAGCATCGCCTCCTTCATGGCTGCTATGACGTGCTCCTTTCTTACTCCTATCCCATGCATCACCTCCTCCACGGCTGTAGGGATGCCGTAACCTGGCATCTTCGAAAGTTTCGATATCTTTGGCAGGTTCGTATTGAAGAGCTTCGTGTACCAGAGTACCAGCTCCAGCTCTACATCCGCGAAATCTGCGATGGGGTCTCCAGTCCCCGGCTCAGATATCTTCCCGTCCTTATCGACGCTCCCCGAGGCGTCCACCACGTGCAGCAGCGCATCTGACTGCGCGGCTACGCTGAGGAACTGGTTCCCCAGCCCCTTCCCCATCCACGCTCCCTTGATCAGACCTGGTAGGTCTGTGACCTCGACAGGTATGAACCTCCAGCCGTCCTCGCACTTCGAGTTTGCAGGGCTGTCAGTGACCCCGAACTCCTTGTGAACGCAGAGCGTGACGACGTCCGCGACCCCAGTCTCCGGCGACTTGGTGGTGAACGGGTAGTTCGACACCTCTCCCGAAAGGAGAGTCATCGAATTGAACAGAGTCGTCTTCCCTGCATTTGTCTTCCCTATGATTCCTATTCGGATGACCATAGCCTTGACCTACTTCCGAGCGCCCCTTTACCGGATAAAAACAGTTGCGCACCGGCGCCGTCAGGGGGAGGGGGCTGAACGCCATGCCCTCACGGCCTCGTACCAGAAGGCCGCTGCCGCCACCGCCAAAACGACTGAGAACCATTCGACCACGGGCACTACCCCGAAGTATGGGTACCCCACATAGGCGAGGTAGACTGCGAAAACGGTGAAAACTACCGCGTAGAAAACGAATCTGGGCACGATCAGGGTTCCAAGCCGAAGAAAGTCTCTCATCACGTCCACCTTCACCTCCCCTACGACCTCGTATTCCCCGTTGTTCTCTGAAACGAGTCCGAGGTCCTTCAGCTTGTTCAGATGATACTGGGCCAGGGAGGGATTAGACATCAGGAGAGCCCTTTGGACCTCTCTCACTCCCACTCTGCGCTTCTTGAGAGCGTAGACGTACACACGGAGTGTGTTCCCCTTCAGCTCCGCGTCGACCATCCCTTTCGTCCGCTTCTCGACGGAGGCAGAAGGCTGCTCCGGCGGCGGTTTGGCTTGTTCGGTCACGAATTGCCCCGCTCACCTCGCTTTCGGTTTTCACGTTCAAAAACGTTGATTGGCAAGTAGCCAATGACCTGCGTCTCATGAGAAAAGATGGACCATCTCTGGCTGAAGTTCGGGACTAGGGCGGCGGCTAGCTTCTGTACCGCAGGATGGCGCCCACGCCGCCGAAGCTCTTGAACATGCTCCCCTCTTCTGTCCCTGATGAAATCACCTCGACCTTCGACCCCACTTGGAACGCGAGCTCTTCGAGCACGTCCACCAAGTCCTTCTCCACGACTTCGTAATCAGTCGCCCCGCATTTCGTGCAGGGGGTGGACGTCATCTCCTGGCGTTGCTGGATCTTCTTCGCCGCTGCGACCGTCTCTGTCTTGACAGTGCCGCACTTCTTGCACGCCGCGTCAATCCTTACAGTGTCGAGATCATCGGAGACAAGGACCACCTCGGCGCTCCCTTTCTGGAGCGCGTCCATCACCCTGGGGAGGCCGTAGACAGCTAACCCTGCTTGCTTGTTCACTTCGGCTAGGAACTTCTGGACGAGGCGTTTCTCCTCGACCAGGCGGACGTCCTTGAGCACGTCCGACCCCTTATCGACAAGCTCCCTCACTCCCTCACGCCCAGAATACCCCAGGTCGAGGACAGCGAGTATCTTCTTCTGCAGCTCGTAATGCAGGTACCCCCCCTTCAGGAACTCGTCCTTGGTGGGCCCCGGGCCTCCGACCAGCAGGCCAGTGACCTTGTTGTTGTCTACGAAGACTCTCGTCGCATGTTCTCCCACTCTGTTGAAGTAGTAGGTCAATTCCATCTCCCTCCCGCGCTCATACCTTCTAGCGGACTGGCCCCCCTTCCTGGTCTTCCCGGAGATGCCCGAGGTCAGCACGTCAACTACCTCCAGCCTGTCCCCGCTGAGAATCCCCATCCCGACTTCACTCGAATCGATGGTGAGGATTCCGTAGACCTTCTCCTCTCTCAGCATGTCTCTGAGCCATTCGACGTGGAAATGGTCGTCACACTGGTAGAGGTACTGTGTGACTGGCTTTGGCGGGACGATCTCCCACACATTAACGACCTCGCTACCTGGGCCGTTGGTCGGAAGGGCCCCTGAGAAAATCACCAAGCCCGTGTCCGGAGCAGTCCTGTAGAGTTTGAGCCTCTGCATCGCCTTGGTGAGGGCGTCCTGGACGTGGTTTCTTGTGGTGTCAGACTTGATGTTACCTGCTGTCCCCCACTCATCCCTCAGGTTCGCAATTGCCTCGTGGATGGGCTTCTTTGGTGGTATGTAGAGGGAGACGAGTTCGGTACCTCTCCCTTCCTTGTTACTGAGTTCGGAGATGAGCTTCCTTACCTTGTATAGCCTAACTGAGTCTGTCTTTGACAATGCAGAGCTACCTCTACGTCAGGCCGAAGAAACTGTCGCTTCGAAAGAGGCAGCTGGCATTCGATGCTCAAAATCCTCCTGACCCATTTATAAAACCTATCACTCTCTAAGAGTGCACGAGAGGGGATATGCAACAATGAAAGCCGTGCTTCGGATTGGTGGCTCGGTGCTTGAATCTCCCCCCTCCGCCAAGGTCGTCAATGCCTACGCCGAGGTCATCGCAGACCTCAATTTCGAAGGGCACTCCGTCGCAGTCGTGGTCGGGGGTGGAGAAATTTCCCGTGAGTATATCAGGTCCGCCGCGGCCATGGGCCTCTCGACATACCAGCAGGACACCGTGGCAATCCACGCTTCACGGCTGAATGCACGCCTCGTAGCCATGAAGCTTGGAGGCGTGAGCAGCGTCCCTACTTCAATCGACGGCATGCTCCAGCGCCTCGCGAGAAACAGGGTGGCTGTGATGGGGGGCCTAAAGCCAGGCATTACAACCGACACCGTCGCAGCCATAGTAGCCGCGAAATGGAGGGCAGACATTCTCGTTAAGGCCTCAGACCAAAATGGCATCTACACCGAAGATCCGAGGGCCAACAAGAAGGCGAAGAAACTCGACAAACTAACCTACGAGAGGATGAAGCAGATTCTGGGCGGCGCGCACAGGCCTGGAATCCATAGCATCATCGACCCCGTGGCCGTCGACCAGCTCGTCGAGTCAAGGGTGAAGCTGGTGGTGCTTAATGGTTCAGACCCCAGGGGCGTGATCAGAGCAATCCACGGTGAGAAGATAGGCACAGTCGTAAGCTGAGCGGAGCGGTGAGTCAAGAGCAATAGGAAATGGTTTCGGTAGCAGTCTATGTCGCCCTGGTCGCAGCAGTCTTCGTTTCCTTCTGGTCCTCTCTTGTCGAGGCCACCTATCTGACCCTGCGGCCATTCTCCCTCAGCTCTTCCATCACGGCAGGTTCGTCGAAGGCGACCGTCGCCCTCGAAATCGTGAGCGAGAAGACGAGGCTTGTGAGCGTGACGACCTTCGTCGACACCATCTCAAACGTGGTCCTAGCCACCACCATCGGGCTGATACTGTCAGACATTTTCGGCCCCATAGGCTGGGTCTACAGCGCGATCGGGGGTTCGTTCGTCATCATGACTTTGCTTTACCTTCTCCCGAAGGCCATAGGCATAGAGAACGCCCTGAGGATGTCGATGGCCCTCGCTCCCTCGACGATGACGATCATGTCAGGCCTTGCGCCCATAGCAGTCCCTATGACAAACTTCGCCCGGGCGCTCTCTGAGAGGCTGGTTGGGAAGCCGGGTTACAAGGAGGTTGACCTGGCCGCAGAGTTCGAAGACGTCGTCACGATGTTAGAGAAGGCAGGGCACATCGAACCTGACGCGGGGCGGCTCCTGAGGGCTCAGCTCGCCTCCTCAAAGAACAACGCCGCCAGCGTCCTTACTCCCCTGGACGAGATAGTGTCCATCGATAGCGGCTCGACCGTGTTCGACGCCCTCCGTACCATGGGACAGACTAACCACCCGCGAATGCCCATCTACGACGCAAAGAGGAAGATGTACATCGGCGCGGTGACGTCGAGGACCATCTCGAGGGCGGTCTCCAGAGACCACACCGACTCTCCCATCCTCGACTACATGATACAGCCAGCGAGGGTTGCAGAGGAAGACAGCCTTCCGTCCGTCATCGACAGGATGCAGGAAGCGGGAACCACCATAGCCTTCGTCTACGACGGAGACAACATGATTGGCATGATCACTCTTTCGGATATCCTCGAGCGCCTGCTCGGTATCAAAGTATAGCGGGTCCACTCATGGCTATCGTCGATTGGCTGGTTTCCCCGGGACCGCCAGCGAGTTGAGCTCGTCGAACGTGATGGCCCCCTCTGTCAGCAAATCAAACGTCCCCTTTTCTCGAACTTCCCTAGAGGCCCGCCTGAGGAGTCCCATCGCAGCGTACGACGCTGCCGGCCCGAAGCTCACCCTGGCCACTCCCAACCGCTTCAGTTCAGGCACCGTCGGGAGACCCTTCCTGACCATCACGTTTGTGGGAAAATCAAGAGCGCGTACGAACCTCGAGATCGATGCTGCGTCAGTCAGCCCCATAGGGTAGACACAGTCTACACCGATGTCCCTGTATGCCTCGGCCCTTTTGATGGCCTCTTCCATCTTCGCATCGTCGTCCCCGGGAGCGTACCGGAGCGCGTCGGTGCGAGCGTTAATGACAAAGGGGACCTTCAGCGTTTCGCGGAGGCGAATCAGCCCCCTGAGCTTCGCCTTCTGCTTATCCACCGGGAGGAGCTTCTTTGCGCTGTGCACGTAGTCCTCGATGTTAATCCCCACTGCACCTGCTCTGATGACGGCCCTGACGCTTTTCGCCGCGCCTTGGGAGGTGTCCCCGAACCCCCCGACCACGTCGACGCTGAGAGGGACCGAGAGTATCCGCGAAATCCTCCTCACAGCATTGTCGAACTCTCTTTGAGGGATGCTCTCGCCGTCGGGATATCCGAGCGACACCATCATCCCGGCGCTCGAGGTGGCGACCGCCGGGAATCCCTCGTCCTCGAACATCCTCGCACTGGGAACGTCCCAAGCATTCGGCAGAACTAGTATGTCTTTCCTGTTGTGAAGCTCACGGAACACTTCCGCCTTCTCTACTTGGTTCATCCGGGCGCGAACCCCGTATGGACGGTCATTCGGGCAGTGACTCCTGCTCGGGTGCTAAATTGTTTCTGAAGAACCAAAATCCACGAACAACGACGTTGTCACCGGTCATCCAGGCAACGTCATTTCTGCTTGATCCTCGACAGGAAGGTTCACCGAGCCAGCGAAGATTCGGCAGCCCTCGTGGTGAGGCACATCGGTATAGTGGATTGTTTCGCGATGGGTCAGGCACCACATGAACTCCAGCCCCTCAAGGGAGCGTCCGAAGAAGCAGTCTTCTGCGACCTTGTCTGAGAAGACGGGTCTCCTGAAATGGGCGCTCGACTGGTTATTGCATTCCCCAATTCGTGGCAGGAGGGCGAATGGCAACCAATAATGGCAGTCGACACAGCTAGCGCCGCCTGATGGGAACCCAAGTGCCTCCCCTCCCTTGCGCTCTCCCACGCCTCTTCTGCGCGTGGGCGGATGCGGTGGCCGGACCTTTGCGCGAGCACGACGCGCCTGAGGATGAACCCGATTCTTCGTCAACGGCTGATCAGTTCCTCCGATCGCGCTCCATTGACAATCTGGCCAAGACGCCTCGCGATTTCTTCCTCCGTTCCATCGATAAACTCTCTCCTCCTCTCAGGGGAACGCATCCTGCTCAGGCTGGTGACCTCCGTGCGCGAGCCCTCCAGGCCCACGTCGCCTGATGCGAACCCCAGGTCCTGCATGCTGAACATGGTCAGCGTGAACTCCTTGTCGGCCCACCTCTTCCTCCTGAAATCAGGGAAGCGGGGCGAGTTGCATCCTAGCTGGACGCTCACCAACACAGGTGGCTTCGCATCGACCACTTCAACCCCATCTGTAATCTCACGCCTCGCCCTGACCTTCTCCCCGTCGACGTTCAACTGGCTGACGTAGCTTACATGCGAGATGCCCAGCCATCCCGCCACGCTCGGAGGGACCTGTTCGGTGCTGCCGTCCGCGGAAGCTTCACCACAGTACACGATATCATAAGGCGCGAGCTTCTGTATCCCTGCAGCGAGAACTCTCGAAGTGGCATAGGTATCAGCCCCGGCGAAGGCCCTGTCGCTAAGGAGGACAGCGTCATCTGCCCCCATGGCCACGGCGAGCTTCAGGAAGGGCTCGAAGGATGGGGGCCCCATCGAAAGGACCACCACTGAGCCTCCAACCACATCTTTGAGCTTAAGTGCGGCCTCGAGCGCATTTTTGTCTGCGTCATTGATCTCGTTCTCTACACCTTCCCTGACAATCGTCTTCTTCTGCTCGTCGAACTTGATCTGCTCGAGCTTGGGGGTGACCTTCAGGCATACTATCTGCTTCACGTGCTGCTTCCTCCCGGTCTTGCCATTTCGGCGATGAGCCTGGGAACGATCTTGGACGCGTCCCCCACCACACAGTAGTCTGCGTGCTTGAATATCTCAGCATTCGGGTCGGAGTTCACAGCCACCACAGTCTCGACGTTCCTCAGGCCTGAGGTGAAGTGAGCCGCGCCGCTGACCCCGACGACGAGGGCGAGCTTCGCATTGAGGCTGGACCCGGTCGAACCCACCACCAGGTTCTTCGACGCCAGGCCCTTATCGGCTAGGGGCCTTGAAACGCCGAAGGCAGAGCCCATCACTACAGCGAGCTCTTTCGGCAGTGCGAGGTTCTCCTTGCACCCCAGGCCTGCGACCACCACCCTCTCGGCTTTGCTCACTTTGACTCCCCGCTCGACCTTCCGCTCCACGATTTCACATCTGATATCTTCTGGCTTCAAGCTCACTGGGAATGGTATTACCGCCCCTGCCTGCTCTGTTGGCTCCGGGGCCTTGAACACTCCAGGCCTCACGGTCGCCATCTGCGGCCTCCCCTTCTTGCACTTACAAACGGCCACTATGCTCCCCCCGAACCCTGGGACAGAACCCAAAAGCGCACCCGTTCCTTCCTCTATCTCAAGGTCCACCACATGGGCCATCAACCCAGCTCCCAGCTTGACCGCGAGCATTCCAGCGAGGGCCGTTCCGTTATGGGTGGCGCCGATAAGGAGTATCCCTGGGTCTGTCGTTCTCACCATTTCCGCGACCACCGCCGTGTATGCCTCGGCAGTGAAGTTCTTGAGAAGAGGCGAATCGGCGGCGAGAACCGTGTGCGCACCCCGATGAGAACACGCCTCCGCCATGTCTCGAAGGCCTTCGCCGAGGATGGCACACGTCACGCGGACGCCTAGCCCATCGGCTATCTCTTTCCCCTTCCCCAGAACCTCGAGCGAAGCGTCCTCCACGATGCCATCAGTCTGTTCGATGAAGACGAAGACGCCGCTTGGACTGTTCGTCGAATCAGCTCCCTCCTTTTCCAACACACGCTGCAAGGATCTCAGCTACGTCCAATATCTTGATTCCGGAGCCGATGGTCTTGACTCCGTCTTCGAAGTTCAACACGCAGAACGGGCAGGCTGTGGCCATGACCGCCGCTCCAGTGTCATTCGCCTGGGCAACCCTCTTGTGGCTTGGCCTCTCGCCCGTTGGCTCGACGTACATTCCTCCTCCTCCGCCCCCGCAGCAGAGGGCGTTGTTCCGGTTGTCTTCCATCTCAGCAAGCTTGACCCCGGGAATGCTCTCCAGCAGCTTCCTCGGCTCTTCGTACACCCCTGCGTATCTCCCGAGATAGCAGGGGTCGTGATATGTGACGTTCAGTCCTTGGGCGTCTGAGGTGTGCCCGGCCTTGACAAGGTCATGGTCAAGCAGATCCGAGATGAACTCAGTATAGTGGAATGCTGGCGGGACGTTGCCGTATTTCGGGTAGACGTCCTTGAACACGGAGTTACTGTGTGGCGAAATTGTGATGATGTCTTCCGCTCCCGTCCCCTTGAACGCCTCGATGTTCGACTGCGCAAGTTCTTCGAGGAATCCTCCTTCCCCGATCTGATACACTTCGTCCCCCGCACTCCTTTCCTTCTCTCCGAGGACAACGAAGTCGACGCCTGCAGCATTTAGAATCTTGACCACGGAGTGAGCTATGTGCTGTAACCGAGGGTCGAACGAAACCGCGTCATCTAGGAAGAGCAAGTGCCGGGCACGGTCCGCGGTTTTGACGCCGAGGCCCTCGGCCCACTTACCCCGATCTCCTTTCCTCCCCTCCCAGGCCGTTCCATCCTCTAAGACCCGCCACAGCGCGCTTTCCAGTTTCGGAGGGGCCTTCCTCTCCTTGTAGCTGAGTTCCCTGAGAGCGTGGATTACGCCAGTGATGTCCACCCCTCTGGGACAAGCCACTTCGCACTGCCTGCAGGTAGCGCACATCCAGAGCGCCTCGCTCACTGCCAGATCCCTTATCCCGAGCTGGGCTCCGCGGATTATGCCCCTGACGGGGACGTTTAGCGGGCAGATAGCAGTGCACGTCCCACACTGGTAGCAGGCGAGGAGTTTGCTGCCGGCTGCCTTCGAGACCACCTGTTTGAACTCGTCTGTTGCAAGCTGACTCGTTGCTGTCATGTCACCCTCACTTGGACCTTGGACGCCGTCGACCTGAGCTCCTCGACCGGGAGTTTCGAGATCAGCACAGCCATCTCCCTTGCCTTGTCGGCGAAACGCTTCGGTTCAGCCGCGCTGACCCACCAGAGCTGAAGCCTGCCGGGGTCCACTCCCTTGGCTCTCAGCTGTGTCCGCCACCTCTCCACCCTCTTCTCTGTCTGGAGATTGGCGCTGATGTAGTGGCAGTCTCCTGGGTGGCAGCCTGTAACCAGGACCGCCCCCGCCCCGCGGGAGAAGGCGTACATCACCAGCTTCTGGGATATCCTCCCAGAGCACATGGTCCTGATTACCCTCGTGTTAGACGGGTACTGGATCTTCATGATCCCCGCTAGATCCGCGCCGGCATAGGAACACCAGTTGCACGCATAGATCAGAACTTTCCCTGACGCTCCCTCCGACAGGGCGGCGTCGACCTGGGCCATGATCTGCCTGTCCGTGAACCCCTCCTGCGTTAATGCCCCGTCGACTGTGCACTCGGCGACGCAGGTGCCGCACCCCTGGCAGGCCGCCGTGACGAACTCGATGTTCTTCCTTACCTCGCCGAGTATTGCCCCGTAAGGGCAGACTGGTATGCACCTGCCGCACTTCGTGCACTTGGCAGCGTTGACCACCGCCACGAATGGCTCCCTCTCGATTTCATTCTTCGAAATGATGACCGAAGCCTTGGCCGCCGCCGCGAGGGCCTGCAGGGCCGCTTCCTTCACGAACTTCGGGTACTGAACGGTCCCTGCGAGGAGGACCCCCTGGACCGCGGCCTCGGCCGGACCGAGCTTCGGGTGGCTCTCCAGGGCGAAGCCCTCCTGGTCAATGGAGACCTTCAGCTGTTGGAGAACGTCTCCCTTCTTCTCTTCCAACTCTATTGCTTCCTCCTCGTGAGTCCGACGTTGAGGACCATGAGGTCGGTTTGGAGCTCAACCTCCTTCCCGCTGAGCTCGTCCATAACAGCAAGCTTGCCGTCGACGACCCGGATTGACTCCTGGGGGGCCGCTTTCTGTGAGTACTGGTAGAATCTGATCCCCGCCTCCCCGGCCTTGGTGTACTCTTCCTCGCCATAGCGGGCGAAGGTTCTGATGTCCTTGTACAGAATGCTGACCTCGTTCCCCTTCTGCTTCAACCTCAAGGCCTGGTTGATCATAGTCTGGCAACAGAACCGAGAGCAGCCAATGATCCCCGTCCTGGACCCAACGCAGGCGACAATCGAGACGCTCTTGCCCGTCAGCCCGTCCATCATTCCGTCGAGCTCCAGACTCGTGACCACGTTGGGACGCTTGCCATAGCCGAACTCCGTCGGCACGTAGGGCTCGGCACCGGTCGCGACGACGACCGCTCCCGCCCTGAAGCACGTCCCGTCGGTCAGTCGGACATCATAGCTCCCCACGAACCCTGTTATCGTCTCCACCGTTGTCGACAGGTGAACCTTCACGCTGGTACCGCGAAGGCCGTCCAGGAGCGTAGCAAGCAGGACCTTCGATTCGACGCCAAGGGGTGCCACTTCCGTGACGGAGTTGAGCAGCCCTCCGAGCCGCGACTCCTTCTCCACAAGGTGGGTCTCGAACCCCTGGTTGGCAAGATTGGTCGCTGCGACGATTCCCGCGACACCGCCGCCCACGACCAGAGCAGTCTGCGTGACGGGAAACTTCATGGTCTGAAGGGGCTTCATGTTGATTGCTCTCATGACCGACATCCTGACCATGTCCTTGGCCTTCTGGAGCGCCCCCTCTCTGTCCTCCTTGTGCACCCAAGAGTCCATGTTTCGGATGTTCGCCATGTCAAGCAGGTACGGGTTGAGTCCGGCCCTGTTCAGCGCCCCCTGGAATGTTGGGTAGTGGGTCTTGGGGGAGCACGCGGCCACGACCACCCTGTTGATTTGCTTGTCCCGGATGACGGCACTGATGTCGTTGAGCGTGTTGGCGGCACAGGAGTAGGTCTGGTCCTGGGCGTGCACCACGTTCGGCAGAGTCCTTGCGTACTCGAGGACGGAATTGACGTCCACGACTCCCGCAATGTTGGAGCCACAGTGGCAGACGAAGACCCCTATCCTTGGCTCTCCTTCGGTGCTGATCTGGATTACTTCAGGCAGGGTGGGCCAGGACCTCACCTTCACCAACTCGAGAGCCTTTGCGACCGCCGCACCCGCTTCGATGACGCTGTCTGGGATGTCCTTCGGGCCTGTGCTGCAGCCGGCGAGAAAGATTCCTTCCCTTGTGCTCGTGTTGAAGCCCCCGTCCTTGTCGGTGGAGGCGAAGAAGCCGTCAGAACTCAGGTCTATGCCGAGCATTCGCGCGAGGGCCTCTGTTCCCCTCGACGGGATGGCAGCGGTAGCCAGCACCACCATGTCATAATTGGACTGCAGCTTGGGGCCACCGTCCTCAGTGTTCTCGAATGTCACTTTGATGGAGGCGCCATCGCGGTCAACCTTCGCGGGCCTGCTCCTCATGAAGCGTACGCCTGACGTCATCGTCCTGTCGTAGAACTCGTCGAACCCCTTGCCGAACGCTCTGATGTCCATGTAGGCAACGTCCACCTGTTTGATGCCGTGGTCCTTGAGCTGATACGCTTCCTTGATGCTGTACATGCAGCAGATCCTCGAGCAGTACTTGACGAGCCTCTCATCCCTGGAGCCCGCACAGAGTATGAAGAGCACTCGCTCAGGGTGCACGCCATCGGAAGGCCTGACTATCTCCCCCATGCTCGGCCCCGAAGCCTGCAACAGGCGTTCCAGCTCGATCGATGTCAGTATGTCTGGGTGCCTGCCATACCCGAACTCAGACAAGAGGGTCGGGTCTAAAAGGTCGAAACCAGTCGCGACCACGACCGCCACCGCTTCCCTCTCTATGAACTTCTGTTTCATGTTGAAATCGATGGCGTTGGGTCCGCACACGTCGGAGCACCTACTGCAGGGAAGCAGGTTCGGGGGTTCATTCAGGCAGTTCTCTGCGTCGATGACGTAGGGTCCTGGGACGGACTGCTCAATGGGAGTGTAGATTGCCTTCCTGGCGGCCATGCCATAATCGAACTCGTTCTTCACGACGACCGGACAGACATTCACGCATTCTGCACAGCGCGTGCATGCTTCCGTCACGTACCTAGCGTCCTGCCTGATTCTGACCTTGAAACTCCCAGCTTCCCCCTCGACGCTCTGCACTTCGGCCACGGTCAGAAGTTCGATGTTAGGGTTGAGCGCCACCTCACTCATCTTGGGTGATTCGATGCAGATTGAGCAGTCGAGGGTGGGGAAGTTCTTATCCAGGACAGACATCTTGCCCCCCACTGTTGGGCTCTTCTCCACCAGGGTGACCTTGGCGCCTGCATTCGCGGCATCCAGCGCACCCTGAATTCCGGCTATGCCCCCACCTATTATCAGAATCCTGTCCTGGGAATTAGGCAAGGACCCCAGCGCCTCCTTTTTTTGCGGCCGATGCCAGCTCGACTCCCCTTGCCAGAGCCCTTAGGTTCAGCTCAGCAGCCTTCGGGAATCGGGCAACGACCGCCTTCTTCAGCGGCTCGAGGGTACTCGGCGAAGCTAGGGCCGCCATCGATCCAAGCATAACAATGTTCATCAGGACCTTCTTCCCCAGGGTCTCAGCCGTCTCGGCCGCAGGTATCGCGAAGATTCGGCTGTCCCCTACCACTCTGGAAAGGTCGACAAGCCGCTTCTCGGCGAGGACGACTCCGGTCGGCTTGACCATCTTCAGGTTGCTGTCGAGGCCCTCTTGGTACATGGTCACGAGTGCATCGAGCTTCGTGACAAGCGGGTAATCGATGGGCTCGTCGGAGACCACAACGTCCGCCCTTGACCATCCGCCTGTAACGTACGGGCTGTACCCTTCCGTGACGACGACTTCCCTCCTTTCATGCAGCGCGGCGGCTGTCCCGAAGACGTGTCCTGCGGTAATCGCCCCCTGCCCTCCAGTGCCCGTGATTCTCGCTTCGAACTTCATTTCTTGCTGGCCTCCTTCGCTTCGACCTTGGTCCTGAGCTCACTGAGGAGCTCCTGGTAGGTGGGCCTCCTCCTATCAACAAAGTTCCCGACGACCACCTGATCGTCCGGTCGGACCGTCACGCCAATCTTGCTGAGGTCTGCGTCGTTGTCGACCACCGACTTGTCCCTGAAGTAATTCATCATGTCGAGAGCCTCCGGAAACCCGTTGAACTCCCCAAAGGTCGGCGGACAGGGAGACAACACCTCCATGAAGGCGAACCCCTTCACTTCCATCATCCTCCGGATGGCCGCCGTCACTTGGCGGACGTGCAACGCGGTCCAGCGCGCGACGAATGACGCCCCTGATGCCGCCACCAGATAGGGGACGTTGAAAGGCGTCTCCACGTTCCCGTAGGGGGATGTGTGGGTCTTCGCTCCCAGGGGGGTCGTTCCGCCGTGCTGTCCACCGGTCATTCCATAGTTGAAGTTGTTCACCATGATCACGTTCATGTCGACGTTCCTACGGGCGGCGTGTATCAGATGGTTCCCGCCGATCACCCCGAGATCCCCGTCACCGGCAATCACGGTGATTTCGAGTTCAGGCCGCACAACGGCCATGCCCGTTGCGAAGGCGATTGCCCTGCCGTGGGTCGTGTGGTACGAGTCGAGGTTCAGATACCCAGAGACACGTCCCGTGCACCCTATCCCCGAGATGGAAACATGCCTGTCTCGGGGTATCCCTGACTTCTGGATGGCCCTCACGTACGCTCCCACTACGATACCGATGCCGCACCCGGGGCACCAGATGTTGGGGAGCCTTTCCGACCTGATGACGTCGTCGTTGACGTGATGCTGCACCTTTACCTCTGGTCCTCCCCGCTTCACTTGGGAGATCATGTGGAGGCCACTGCCTCCATGGCCTCGAGTATCGCCCTGGGCTCGATTAGTGACCCGGGCGCCCAGTTCGCTCCCACCACCGGACAGCGGGCGTTCTCTCTGACAGGGTGAATCATTTGTCCAGCGTTCACCTCAGCGACGACCATCCCGGAGACCCTGCGGCTCACCCTCTCGACGACCTCGTCAGGGAATGGCCATGGAGTCATGAGCCGGAGGAGGCCGGCCCTGATTCCTTCTGCACGTGCCTTTTTCACGGCGGCAAGGGCCGCGCGGGCGGCGCTCCCGTAGGACACCACCGCAACATCAGCATCGTCCATGAAACTCTCCTCCCAACGCCATATCTCCCCCGCGTGGTCCCTGATCTTTCGCGCGAGGTGTCTAGTCATCCTCTCTGAGACCTCGTGATCTGTGCTCGGGTAACCCATCGAATCGTGGGTCAGACTGTCGATGTTCGCCCTGACTCCCATCCCTGCAATGGGCATTGGAACGAAGTCCCTGGCGTAGTCGAACAGGGGGTGCTCCCTGTCCGTGGTCGCGCCTGGTTCGGCGACGACTCTTTCAATAAGTTCAATCTCCTCGGCAGGCGGGACGCGGAGCTTCTCCCACATCATGCCCACGACCTGATCTGCCATGACGAAGACGGGGGTGCGGAACCTCTCCGCGGTATTGAACGCCTGAATGGTGAGCTCAAAGAACTCTTGGACGCTGCTAGGAGAATATGCGATGACCTCCAAGTCCCCATGGCTCCCCCACTTCGCCTGCATCATGTCTCCCTGACCAACGAGGGTTGGGATGCCCGTGCTTGGGCCAGCTCTCTGCACGTTGACCAGCACGCAGGGGGCTTCCATCATATAGGCGAGGCCTATGTTCTCCATCATCAGGCTGAAGCCCGGACCCGACGTGGCCGTCATCACCTTGGCTCCGGCGAAAGAGCCTCCCACAAGGGCGGCCATGCTGCCGACCTCATCCTCCATTTCAATGGCGTATCCGCCCACCTGTGGGAATCTGACGCTTGCTCTCTCGAAGATTTCAGAAGAGGGAGTAATCGGGTATCCGGCGTAGAACCTGCATCCCGCGAGTATCGCTCCCTCCACGCAGGCGAAGTTCCCCATAGTGAAATATTCGCCCGGTGCGAGTCCGCCACTTGACTTGCCCAACGGCTACGCTACCTCCCTGGTGTAGATGGCGAACTCGGGGCACACCACCATGCACATACCACAGTTGACGCAGTCGTTTTCCTTTCCTGGCTTGACCCGTGGATGGCGGTAGCCGTTCGCGTTGATTTCCTCCGACATCTCTAAAACGTCATTGGGGCAGAAGGTCCAGCAGTAGTTGCACTCCTTGCACCGTTCGGGGATTATGTACACCTGAGCGACGGGTCTGGTGAACTTAGCCGAGTTTACTGGCTCGCGAGTTATGACACCCGGACCAATCTCCTTCCTCTGCACCGCGACTTGGCTCGGCGGAGACAAGCCACTAGTGCAATTGCATGCAAATGTATAATTTGATTTCGTAGTCGTAATAGCGTTCGGTTCGTATATTCGATTTGGGCTAACTAATTAGGGAGTATTGGTAAATGAGGAGCTACCCATTACCTAGCGGGGCACAATTGAAGATCCCCTTAAGTCTGTTCGGGTCGTTCAGACCCACCGATTGGCGCGAGGAGGCCTATACCAAGCGCCCCCCTTTCATCATCGAGATGATCTCTGGGCGCGTCTTCCTCGTCCCTCGAGACCACGAAGTTGAGTCCGTGCTAGACGCCATGTCGCCTTCACTCGGTTTGAAGAAAGTCCGCCAGGGGCATGTCAGTTATGTGGTCTCCAGAGGACACGCAGTAAAGGCGCTCCGAGAGTTCGACTGGTACGTGCGTAGGAGTTGGAGGAACAGAGAGCTCCTCGCCCTTTGGGCTCTGGCACACATTGGGGAGAAGGGGGACTGGAAGCCGGCCAGCCTCCAGCTCGATTACGTTGCCGAGGTCGCAGGGCTGACAACAAAGGAGTGCGGCCAGGCACTGCAGTCGCTCTTCCACTCAAACTCGGGCAACGACTCTTTACAGGCGCTTGGCGAACTCGCATCTGATAGGAAGCTGATCCAACAGACTCTGGAGACGAAGGTCGCCGAGCTTCCTATCTGGACTGAAGAGATGGTGATGTCAGTCCTCTGTGCGGGTCCTGGAGGCTCCGTCGCTGAGCTATACGAAGCCATGCTCGGCCAAGGGCTGGGCATAGGGGCCGTGTACAAGCTTGCTGAGCGCTTGAAGACTAGGGGGTACATCTATCCGCTGAGACACTACAGGGTGAACGAGCGGGGGCCTATGAGGGAAATGCTGGCGGCCGACTGCAGAAACTGCTTCTTCGGTTACTCTAACCCGGACATCTGCCTCGAGGATAGCCTCAGGCAGATAGAGGATGTCCTCCTACGGGACTACGGGAAAGCGCCCACGAAAGAGGAGCGGGCAGCCCTCTACAACTCTGTGAAATCCATACCGTACGCGTCGAGAACGAACAGGAGGGTCCTCGCTTCACTGAAGCTGATGCATGAGATTGACCGTATGTCCAAGGAAGGGCGCGTGGCCAGCATGCTGAAGAAGATCGAAGAAGGCTATGGGGTGGATCTTCCCGTGAAGGTCATCCGGGAACTCGAGGGCTAGGTCCGCACGATCCTCGGAAATCCTCAGTAACCATTTGGAGCCACCTCTACCAACTCCGGTAAGTGAGCCTCAGACTCCGCCGTCATTCGTTTCCGAGGGCTAAGGATGCTTGGTCTCGTGCAGTGTCTCGAAGAGGAACCACTTGCGTCTGTCCGTCTTGTCTAAGATGTCCTGGAGCAGGTTGCTGGTCGCTACGTCCCGGTTCTTGTCGCACAAAGTGATGGCGTCGTGAACGGCCTTGGCCATACGAGCGTTGTCCTCAGCCAGCCGCTTCACCATCTTCTCCGGCGACACCAAGTCGTCGTTGTCGTCTTCGATGGTCTGCAGTTGACTGATATGACCTACGCTCCTAATGGTCGTGCCCCCAATCTTGCGGATGCGCTCGGCCATCACGTCTATGGATTCGAGAATGTCCTCGGCCTGGTCATCGAACATGTGATGATAGTCGTTGAAATGCGGACCATAGACGTGCCAATGGAAGTTCTTCGTCTTGACGTAGAGCGCAAACGCGTCTGCAATCAGCGGGTTGACGGCCTCCGTTACGGCCTTAACCTCATGGGGCGTGAGCTCTGTCGGTGTCGCGAGCTGCGGAGGAGGTGGGTAGGACTTTATCCTAGTAACAGTCGACGTCTTCATATCAAACCGGGTCACCGGCGTCTCTCCACTTAAACGGTACGGTCAATTTTCAGAGCTGAGAAAATCGCACTTCGGGGGCTTTATACAAGCAGTTCTTACTGCCGGATGACCAACTTGGAACTGGAGACCCTTGAAGTTGAAGACGAGGCCCGCTGGCGTACATGGCTGGCGGTCAACCATCATTCGAGTCAGGGCGTATGGTTGGTCTTTCGGAAGAAGGGGGTGAAATCGGTAAGCTACGATGAGGCTATTGATGGGGCGCTGGCCTACGGCTGGGTTGACAGCCTGGTCCGGAAGATCGACGACGCAAGATACGCAAGGAAATTCACCCCTCGTAAACCTAGGAGCATCTGGTCCAGCCTCAACATCGCCCGAGTCAAGAGGCTGCGAATAGAAGGGAGGATGACCAAGTGGGGTCTGGAAGCATTCGCGAAGAGAACCCCAGAAATCTCCGCGTTAGAAAGAATCAACGCCGAGGGGGTGCGGGTACCGGCAGACCTAGAGGAGGCATTGAGGGCTAACGCCAAAGCATGGAGTAACTACGAGAAATTCGCGCCAACCTATCGCAAGAGATACGTCATCTGGATTTCAGCGGCGAAAAAGCAGGAGACTCGTAAGAAAAGAATTGCCGAAGCCGTAGACCTGATCTCTCAGAACGTCAAAGAGCTTCTGAAATAACCACTGCCGGATCTCTGTCAGGGGACTTTGAACGCCCCAAGACTAGAATGCCTGCGGTAGAACGCTTCGGCTCCGACGTACCTCGCCGTTTCATCAAATGTTCTCTTGTCGGTGTTGTCTGCGACGACCAGCGAACCAGGTTTGAGGTACTTACGAATCGACCTCATTTCGAACTCAAAATGTCTGACGTCAACCGGGCTGTCGTGGCAATACAGATCGAGCGTTCCAATCTCCTCAAGAAGAGGTCTCAGCAGATCTTCGCTCCGCCCCTGCCTGAGATCCCATCGATTCCTGAGCTTCGTCGGCACGGCCCAACCTGAGGACATCCCTTGCGGAATAGCCCAGGACTCGTTCCTGCGAATCCCCTTTCTGAACACAGGGAAATCGATGGAATGGAGGACGCCCGCGGAGTTCGCTCTGATTCCCAACAGGAGAAATGTGGAAGAGACGCCGGAGGCAACCCCGCTCTCAACGAGACGCCGAGGGCGGGACAACCTGACAAGAGCGAAGAGGTCTAACGGCGCTGGGAACTGTGCATAATAAGATCTCCCCGTGCTTTCGATGTTCTTGGACAGTTCTTCTATTAATTCCGAGTGAGCAGCGACCTCGTTGATTACCCCCTCAGCCTGGTCGACCGTGGCCCCTGTCACATTAGATATCCACGATGTCTCGGGTCGCGAGCGGTTCCCGAGAGCCTCCACCATCTGTTCTAGGTCTCTCGCCCGTCGACCTGAATCAACCAAACGAGTTCCTCCTCGCCTCTGCTCCAATCAAAGTGATCAGAGACCTCACGGGCGAACGGACGGTAAAGACATTCCGTGGTCATATGACTACAGGGGCAAGGCCTGACCTCCAGGCGAACACATCCGCAGCGCGTGGATCAGAGTCCCGAAAGCATCTTCCATCTGTAGTTGTACTCGATGAGAAAAGGCCTGGTTCTCATCTCGACAATGCTGAGTGATGCGGGCTCTGCATGCATGACATAGTACCTCTTCGCGTCCATTCTCCTCTCGACCACCCCTTCGAGCATTGTGGTTATGACGTCGCCGTGGGAGACGACTATCACGTTGCCCCGTTCTTTGGCCTTGATTACACCTATGGCCCTTGTAATTCGTTTTTCAAGTTCGTCGCAGGTCTCGAGAAAGGCTTCGGGACTCTCGAGAATGTGATGTCTTCCTTTCTTGCCGACGAACTCTGGCTTTATCTTGACTTCAGTCAGATCTTCAAGCGTATTGACTTTGAGCTCGTGCGGCCGGGCAAGAATCTCTGCCGTCTGCACGGCTCTGAAGACGGGGCTGCTATAGACCGCTTTGATTTCGACCTTCGAGAGCATCTTTGAGATGAATCTGACTTCCTTCCTACCTTTCTTGGTCAGCGGATAGTCAAGAGGTCCGGCCTCAATCCCCTTTTCATTCGCTTCAGTCTGTCCGTGCCTAACCACAAGGAGGTGTTCTAGAGGCATGGCTCCCCCGTTGTCCAGAATTGCGGTAAATGAAGGCGCCGTTCACCCTGCCATTCGCCGCCCGACCGACACGGCCTCCATTGCGAGCCTTCTGCCGTCAACTGGCGGTCACTCAGATTTCGTTCCGTCCTCGGCTCGCTAATTCTCTCTTGGGCGGGGTACTGGCAACCTGATTAAGATACGAGATTCAAACCCGGTCTCGTTCTTATTGGGTCAAGCTTCCCATTAGAAAGTCTAAAAACAAGACTGGCATGTTCGGGGCATGCCCCACGATCAGTCTGCGCACACCACGAAAGACCAGAGGTTGATTGACGTCTTGCCAGAATCGTTCTGGGTCGCTAATGCCTTTGGCTCGGGAGGGGCAGCTGGATTGGGCTTCGCCATAGATTTCACAGCGGCAATGAAAGACCAAGAACAAGAGGGCCTTGCGCAGGGAGATGATGTCAGGTTGATCGAATCCATCGGCGAAACGGAGCGATGGTACGAGAAGCTTGAAGACTCGTTCCATGTGCACGTGGAGACCCTTTCGCCTTCCGCCTTTCTCGATGGTGCAGCAAAATTCCTTCGTTCCGTGGGGCTGGAGGGCCTCACTCAGATTAGCGTCGACGAGGAGGCACTTCCTCGGGGGCAAGCTCAGGCGAAGACGGACCTGAAGCAGGCGGTCCAGGAGTGTTCGGAGTATCTCAGTAAGAAGGGAGAGTCTGTCCGAACCGTCGAGATTACTTCTCACGGAAGAAATGAGAGATTCTCGTTGCTCGCAGACTTCTCCTACAGAAGGAAGCATCGGCCGATGCAGCCACCCATCGAATTGGAGGTGCAGGCGATGTCCAATGAGCTAGGACCAAAGAAAGGCGAGTCATTCGCCGACTATCGTGCCCGCATGAACGCACTCGACTCCAACCTTCAGGGGAGAAAGGAAGTATACGATCAGATCGAAGCCGGAAGAAGGGCCGTGCTTTCGGATTTTGCCCACCACCTTTCGGAAGCCTTCCCCGGAGTGAAGCTGCAGTTCTACGAAAGGCTGGTCCCAGGCGAAGCCTGACCTCAGGTTGTGGATTCATCCTTGACCGCTCTCGGAATCTCAAGGGCACAAGCCGCCAGATGGAAACCGCCAGAGAACTGGACCCGAATCCGGACGATTGAATCCCATACTGGAGGAGAGCCTCTTCGACTGGTGATCGGGGGATGGCCCAAGATCCCAGGGAACACGATGCTAGCGAAGCGAAGGTACGCGAAGGAGCATCACGACAACCTGAGGCGCTTGATCATGCGGGAACCGAGGGGGCACTGGGACATGTACGGGGCGATTCTTACGGAACCGGTGACCGAGGGAAGCGATTTCGGCGTTCTGTTCATGCACAACGAGGGGTTTTCGACGATGTGCGGCCATGGAGTGATCGCCGTGGTTACGTCGCTTTTGGACTCGGGAATGGCCCGGCTAAGCGGAAGGAAGAGAACTCTGCGTCTGGACACGCCTGCTGGCCTGGTCGTCGCCGAGCCGCACATGAAGGGGAGCGCCGTGAAGAGCGTTGCCTTCGAAAACGTCCCGTCGTTCGTCCTGGCAAAGGACCAGTATGCAGACGTCGACGGAGTCGGCTCGGTCAGGTACGACCTTGTCTTCGGCGGGGCGTTCTACGCCTACTGCGATTCGGAGGACTTGCAGGTCGGCCTGAAACCGATCGACTCGCGTCGCCTGATCGACGTAGGGATGCGGGTCAAGCGCGCCGTAGCCGAAACGGCGAAGATTAGGCACCCGGGGGACTTGGACTTGGGCTTCCTGTACGGCACCATCATCAGCAAGAGGATCCAGTCCCCGTCGGCTGACATCAGAAACGTCTGCATCTTCGCGGAGGGCCAGATAGACCGGTCCCCGACCGGCACTGGCGTTAGCGGCAGGGTCGCGTTGGAGCACCAGCGGGGCGACCTGCCCATCGGTCGGACGATCAGAGTGGAGAGCATCGTGGGGTCGGTGTTCAAGGGCACGCCAGTGCGCGAGACCAAGGTCGAGAAGTTCGAGGCGGTCGTCCCCAGGATCGAGGGCTCGGCCTGGACTTCGGGCCGATGCGAATTCTGGTTGGACCCCCGTGACCAGTTCGACCAGGGCTTCCTTGTAGGATAAGACTGGCCCCTGAGGCCTATCTCAGACTGATTTCTGTCCCCAGGCCAGGCCCGTTTCCTTCACCTTGGTGTAGGCGAGAGAGCGGCTTAATCAGCTTCGGCTGCGACAGTTACGGGACAGACTAGGTTTACATAACGTCCAATGCCCGATTCCATTGGGGAAATGTGAGAATATCCCAGATTGCCGCCTATCGGGTCGAACTCCCGCTCCGCGAAGGCGCCTACAAATGGTCGGGGGGAAATGAAGTTCGCGTCTTCGACTCCACTGTCGTAGAGGTTTCGACCGATGCGGGAATAGTTGGGTATGGTGAGGTCTGCCCGCTCGGGCCCGCCTATCTTCCGGCCTATGCAGAAGGCGCGCGCGTCGGAATGGCCCAGCTTGCTCCGGCCCTGCTGGGCTTAGATCCGACCCAGGTGGGAGTGCTGGACCGACGCATGGACGGCGCGTTGCGCGGTCACCCTTACGTGAAATCGGCCCTCGATATGGCCTTCTGGGACATCCTCGGGAAAGCGGCTGACCAGCCGGTCACTGCGCTGCTTGGGGGCAGGTACGGGGAGGACTTCCCACTATACCGCGCGATATCACAGGAACGCCCTTCGCTCATGGCAGAAATGGTGGCCAGGTATCGGGCAGAGGGATACACGAAGTTCCAGCTGAAGGTGGGTGGGACGCCTGCAGACGACGTCTCTCGGGTCAAAGAATGCCGGTCTGCGCTCAAGCCTCGGGACGTTCTGGTCGCGGATGCCAACACCGGATGGACACAGCACCAAGCGATCTGGGTGGCCGACGCCATTCGGTCGACGGACGTCTACATTGAGCAGCCCTGTCAGACCTACGAGGAGTGCCTGGCCGTGCGAAGCCACACCGACAGGCCGATAGTCTTGGACGAGGTCATGGACAGCCTGACCATGGTCTCCAGGGGGGTAAATGACCGGGCGATGGACGTTGTGAACCTGAAGATATCGAAGGTTGGTGGGCTCACCAAGGCGAGAGAGATACGCGACTACTGCGTCAGATCAGGCATCGCCCTGACCATAGAAGACACCTGGGGAGGGGACATAGTCACCGCGGCGATAGCGGCCCTGGCCCACAGCACCCCTCCGGAGTACATGTTCTCGACCACCGATTTCAACAGCTACGTGACCCGGACCATTGCGAGGAACGCACCCAAGCGTCGGCAGGGGAGGATGAAGGCGCCCACGGGTCGAGGACTCGGGATCGAGCCCAGGATGGACGTGCTGGGCAAGCCTGTCTTTGTGGTCGGATAGTGCTCCCGATCGGGCGATGCAGCGTCAAGGCGAAGAAAAGGCAACTCTTCAGCGTCCAGGCAAGAGGAGAGAAGCTAGAGAGGCTTTTCCACTCGGGTGGATTCAATGATCTTGATCTGCTCCCCTTCGTCATCCTGCCGAAGTCGGGGGTGCACTTCAAACCCGTGAGCGAGGAGAGCGTCTTCTGGGTCGCCTGCGAGGACGAGGTCAACCGTCCGTTCATCGACCTGCCGGAGCACGACCTCGAGAAGTACAGGGCGGAAAGAGACTACTTCGAGAAGAGTGTCTACCCGATCCTATCGGCCTACTTCCCCGAGTTCAGAGATTGCCAAATCAAGGCCATGTGGGCGGGCCTTTACGCGTACAACATGCCCGACTGCCTGCCGTACGCGTTCAGGGAGCGCAACCTGATCGTCGTAGGAGGGGACAGCGGCAGCGGCATGATGAAGGGGGACTCTCTCGGAAGGATTGTGGACTCGATTTATCGCGGGGAAGAGGAGACAACGCTCTACGGCGGGGTCTCGTATCGCACGTCCAAGTTGAGCTTTGTAGATAGGGACGTAGAAAGAGAGGAATGGGTCATCTGAGCCACCTGTTTATCCGGTGATGCTGATCTTGAATGGAACTTACCGGACCGCCTCATAGTGCAAGACTAACTCCCCGTAGGGCAGAGTCTTGACGGAGAGTAGCTTCATAGTCTGCTGGTTCGACATCGTACCCCAGTAGTGGTTGCCCTTCCCGAGGATTACGGGACTGATGACCATTCGGTAGTCGTCGGCCAGCCCTCGCCGGATGGTCTCGTGGGTAACAGACGGTCCCCCTTCGACGATGATGTCCTTGCCCGGCTCGGCCTTCAGCTTGGTGATGATTTCGGTTAGATCCCCAGACATTATCCTGGAGTTCTGCCAGTCGGTTTCCTTGAGACTATGGGAGAGACAGACTTTCTGGGCGCGGTCGAGCCAGCGGGAGTAGTCGTACAAATACCACGGGTCGTCCGGCTTCCTCGCCTTCTCGGAGTGGACGGCCAGGTGGCCCTCGAAGGAGCGGCGCCCCATCACGACGGTGTCGACATTGTCGTAGCGGTCGACCCACATCTCTGAGAACTGGGCGTCGGGGTCATTTGGGACGAAGTCGGAACCGGGATATTTGGGGAACTCTCCATAGCCATCGAGCGTCATATAGAGGTTGACAGTAACCTTCCTTGCCATGAACGTTCGTCCTGCGGCTTCGCGTTCACTTAAGCACTGTTAACATCCGAGCCAGCGTGCGCGCTCCAACAGATTTGGCAGGGTGCGGGGGGTGGGATTTGAACCCACGAACCCCTAAGGGACGGGATGCCCCATCCGAAGCGAGGCCCGGATCTTGAGTCGGGGATTTCTGTCCCGCACGGTTGACCAGGCTTCGTTACCCCCGCGCCATGGGCGCTTCATCGGGTTCTGATTAAGGCTCTATCACTGCTGGACAGTCGCCACCCGGCTGGTCTTCCTCAGCAGGCGATGAGACGAGATCTCGATGATAATGTTACAGTACCTGGCGATCTGTCCGAAGTACGACGCCAGCACCCTCGCATAAGCGAACTCCCCGGAGGCGAGCATCTCTTCGGTCACCTCCTTCTCCAGTCTTGCCGTCTCCTCTAAGAGGGCGAGTGAGTTGCGGATGAGTTTGATGTCGGGGGTGAGCAAGCTTTCGATTGTTGTGTTGAACGCCTCCCCTGCTTTTGCGGCGAGCTTCCCGAGCCCCATTGTCACCTGTGAATCCACCTTCGTTCCCAGGCCCTTGAGCCTCACGAGCTCCAGGGCGATGTCTTGGATTATCCCTCCTATCTCGTCCAGCGTCTTCGCCGAGAGCCTATCTCCTGACGCATGGAGCGGGGACTCGATTCCTATCTCAGATGCCAAATCCCTCCTGTTCAGAGCCACGAGGAGTTGTCTGAGTATGAGCCAATACAATTCGTCAATCTCCTCCTTTATCGAACCCACACTTTCAAGGTTCTCCGTCTGCTTCAGGTCCAGCGACTCGGTCACTCGCTCCAGGCTCCCAGAAACAAGCATCTGAAGCCGCTTGATTAGAGAATCTAGGGGGAACTTAGTCGGGTCGATGAAACTTTGGGCCACAACGTGTCTGACGTCAGACTCGACGATTTCCATTCCCCTGAGCCTCTTGACCGTGTTTAGTACCCTATCCGTCGTGGCTTGGTCGAGGGGTTCCCTCCCCACGACTTCGATTGTGTCATAGCCGAGGGCGTACGCCCCCACAATCAGCCTGGCCAACATTTCTGGGCTCCCGGCCTGCTCCGCCCTCACTGTCGCCTTGGTCTCCTCCCTCGCCCTCGTCGCGGGGATTAAGCGCAGCGTCCCGTCGGCGTCCTCCCTGAACAGGAGGGTGTCACCTGGTTTCAGGTTCATATCCATCACGTACTGCTTGGGAATCGAAATCGACAGCGAGTTGTACCCCACCTTCTGCACCCTTCTTGATTCGTCCAGTGTCTCAGTCCTCTGGGTAAGTAGGCGTAAGGGACGTAATAACTATATTCTTAAAGAATGAGGAACGCCTGCGACACTAGGAGTCTCCAAATTGAAGAGGGAAGACCTCTCCTGGATGATCGGCGGTGTCCAGGGGAGCGGTGTTGACACCTCGGCCAACGTCTTCGCGAGGGCAGCCGCGGCAGGCGGCCTTTCTGTTTTCGGCAAGAGGGAATATTATTCTAACATCAAGGGAGAGCACAGCTACTTCCAGGTTCGTGTTTCCAAGAACTTGGTCAGGTCCCATGTCGACACGGTCGATATGCTAGCGACCTACGAGGAGGAGACCATCTTCAGGCATGCCCTAGAGGTCAGGAAGGAAGGGGCAATAATCTACGACCCTGACCAAGACACGAAGCGACTGGACCAGGTACCCACCATTGAACCCCCTATCCAGGCGGCCCTCGGTGCCGAGCTTTCCAAAGCGGGTCTGTCACCAGATGTCAGGGGCGTACTCGAGCTAGCACGGAGGCGTGGGGTCCACATTTACCCAGTCCCCTACAACGAGCTGCTCAAGACGGTAGGGTCCAAGTTCGGCGAGACTTCCCTGAGCACCCTCCAGAGGATGCTTAATGTGATGGCCGTGGCCGCGTCCTTTGCTCTCCTCTCCTACGACGAGAACATTGTGAAGGGGACGGTGAAGAAGCAGTTCAGGTCAAAGCCGAAGGCCGCCGAAATGAACGCCGAGGCGGTCGGCGCAGCATACGATTTCATGGAGCAGAAATACGCAGGGAGTTTCGCCACCAAGCTTTCCCCAGTCAAGGCCGATGGAGTCAGGCTCTTCGTCAGAGGCAACTCGATGGTTGCATTGGCGAAGGAGTTGGCAGGGTGCAGGCTGCAAACCTACTACCCGATTACTCCGGCGAGCGACGAGAGCGAGTTCCTCGAAGGTCACTCGGAGTTCCAGCTCGATGGCCCAGCCAGCCAGGAAAACCCTCACATGGCCGAAGCGGCTGGTTTGACGAGCAAGGGGAACATCGCGGTCGTCCAATCAGAGGACGAGATTGCGGCGATCACCATGGCGATTGGTGGTGGGCTGGCAGGGGTCAGATCCTCCACATCGACTTCTGGCCCTGGCTTTTCGCTGATGGCCGAAGGAATGGGATACGCAGGAATGAACGAAGTCCCGGTTGTGATCACGCTCTATTCAAGAGGCGGCCCGAGCACAGGCCTCCCCACCCGCCACGAGCAGGGGGACTTGAGATTCGCGCTCCACGCGGGCCACGGCGAGTTTCCGAGGCTCGTCTTAGCCAGCGGCGACTTGGAAGAAGCATTCTATGACACAGTCCGGGCGTTCAACTACTCCGAAAAATACCAGACCCCCGTCATCCACATGGTCGACAAGGCTCTAGCCAACTCGGACGGTACCCTGCCGATGCTGGATGTGAACAAGATCAAGATAGACAGAGGTGAATTCCGCCGGGAGATTACCGATGCGGTCAACGGCGAGTACGAGAGATTCAAGCGCACCCCCAACGGCATCTCTCCGAGACCCCCAGTGGGAACTAAGGGAGCGGTCTACTGGCACACAGGCGACGAGCACAATGAGCTCGGCCACATCTCAGAAGATCCGTCGATCAGAGACTACATGATGGAGAAGAGGATGGGGAAGATAGACCTCGCCGACAGGGAGATACCGCTCTCCGACAGGGTGAACTTCTTCGGCCCTGAGCGTGCTGACATCACAGTTGTCAGCTGGGGTTCAACGAAGGGCGCCATACTCGATGCCATGGGGTGGCTTGAGCAGGACGGCATCTCTGTTAATTTCCTCCAAATCCGACTTGTCAACCCGTTCCCCACCGAGTACGTGACCAAGATTCTGTCGAGAGCCAAGAAGGTAGTTGGTATCGAGATGAACTACTCTGCGCAGCTGATAGGAATACTTCGCGAACGGACCTGCATCCCGGTCAAGCAGGTGGTTGTGAAGTACAACGGTAGGCCCATGTCTGCCGAGGAAGTGTATGACGCACTCAAGATGATTTCCGAAGGGAAGGCACCGACAAGGACAGTGTTGACGCGTGGCGCTTAAGCTATCCGACCTGAAGACGAGTGCGCACAACGACTGGTGCCCAGGATGCGGAGACTTCGGCATCCTCAACGCGGTCCAGATGGCGCTGGCGGAGATGAACGCAGACCCGTCCAACACAGTCGTCGTATCCGGCGTCGGGTGCTCTTCGAAGGCACCACACTTCATCAAGACCTACGGAGTCCATACGCTGCACGGCAGGGCCGTGCCCTTCGCGACGGGGATCAAGCTTGCCAACCCAAACCTCGAAGTCATCATCGAGGGAGGGGACGGTGACGGCCTCGGAATCGGCGCAGGTCACTTCGTCAACTCAGGGAGGAGGAACATAGACATGCTGTACATCGTGCACGACAACGAAGTCTACGGCCTCACCAAGGGTCAGGCATCCCCAACCCTTGGCCTGGGGATGAGGCCAAAGTCGCTCCCGACTCCCAACATCAATCAGGGGATCAATCCGCTCCTTCTCGCCATAGCTTCGGGGTACACCTGGATTGGCAGGGGATACTCCTACGACGTTAGGCACCTCAAGGACATGATCATCAAAGGGATACGCCACAAGGGGTACGCCTTCCTCGACGTCCTACAGCCCTGCCCCACGTACAACGACATCCAGACGAAGGAGTACTGGGCCGGGGAGGGGAACCTCGACGCCGCGGGCAAGATGCTGCCTAGGACCTACAAGCTCGAGGACACCGGATACGACGGGATCGTTCACAACGACGATGAGGGCGAGGTCCAGCAGAAGATCCAGCAGGCGGTCCTCAAGAGCTTCGAGTTCGGCGACCACACCCCACTGGGGGTCTTCTACCAGAACGAGTTCATTTCGACCTACGAAGAGAGGCTCACAAGTCGCAGCCCGTCCTACAAGACGAACCCGCCGGCATCCCAGGAGATAGCGCACGCGGACGGGACTCCACTGGCGAACATCTCCAAACTCCTCGAAGATCTCAGGGTCTCCTAGGGCGCTGCTCCCGTTTATAGCGGCCATCCCGAAGCCAGGACCCTTGGACCCAGAAGGTTTTCTGACGGTCGGAGGCTTCAGAATCTACTACCGCTCTGAAGGAGAGCCCACCCGGGGAACGGTACTCGGCCTGCACGGAGGCCCAGGAGGTACCTACGACTACCTGACCCCTCTATTCGACCTAGCGGAATCCGGCTACCGGGTCGTCCTCTTCGACCAGAGCGGGGGCGGCAAGTCGCAGAGGCTGAAGGACCAGGCGCTCTACACCATCGAGAGGTACGTCGAAGAGGTGGAAGGCGTCAGGAGGGCGCTCAAGCTTGGCAAGGTCCACCTCTATGGCCACAGCTGGGGTGGGATGCTCGCCCAGGAATATGCCATGAAGTACCAGGCGAACATCAGAAGCCTCACCCTGTCCGGGACCACTTCGAGCATACCCCTACTAATGGAGGAGATGCAGAAGATCTTCGAAACGCTCCCGGCCGAAATCAGGAAGGCGGTTGCCAAGTACGAGAGTGAGGGGGACTTCCAGAACCCCAAGTATCTCGCCGCCATCGAGAAGTTCAACCACACGCACCAGGCCATCGTCGACCCCTGGCCCGAGACCCTGAACTATGCATTCGACAACTTCAGTCTCCCTGTGGGGAACACCCTGTTCGGACCCTATTTAGTGGGTGTGAGCGGCAACATGAGGTACTGGGATGTGACCGACAAGCTCGGCTCGTTGAAGGTCCCATGCCTGATCATATGCGGAGACAGGGACTTCCTCACCCCTCGGCTCCACGAGGTACTGCACAAGAAGATCAGAAGGTCGAAGCTGGTCATCATGAAGGGAGTGTCGCACGGCTCCATGTGGGACGCCCGCGACGCCTACGTCGGGCACCTCGCCAGCTTCCTGAATTCACTCTGATGAGCCAGTGGCAAGACATGTCTGGGAGCAAGATCGTAATCGCCATAGGCACCAAGAACCCGGCGAAGATCGAGGGCATCAAGCGGGCTTTCGCCAGATACTACGAAGACATCGAAGTCCGTCCCGTCGATGCCAGCAGGGTGGCCAAGGCCCAGCCCAAAGGACTCGAGGAGATGGTTGCCGGAGCGACCGCCCGGGCCAAGTATGCGCTGTCAGTGGCCGGGGGCGACTTCGGAGTAGGGGTGGAGGCCGGCATATTCACCATCGGCCCCATCTACTTCGACAATCAAATTGGGGCTGTTGCAGACAGGAGCGGGAAGGTATCCCTGGGCCACTCCGCGGGCTACATGTTGCCCAGGGAGGCCATGGATGAGCTCTTTCGGGAAGGGAAGGAGCTCGAACGGTGGGCTGAGAAGGTCAGCGGGATAAAAGAGGTCGGAGACAAAGGGGGCCTCGTCAACTTCCTGACAAGGGGGGCAACGACCCGGGCTAACCTCACGGAGCAGTGCATTGTAATGGCCTTTGCCCCGCGTCTCCACAAGGACGTCTACGGGTTCTGACCCGGCACCCGCCAATCCAGCCAATCCTGATAATCGCTACCCGCCTAATTAATCCAGGGGCCGCTCCCTCGCCAAGGCGTGAAAGCTATAACGAATCCCCGCCCCCGAGAGCCGTTGGATTACTCTCGCCTGTTCCCTGAGAAGCCTATCATAGGCATGATCCACATGCCCCCTCTGCCTGGAGCTCCGAACAACAGGCAGTCCATAAACCAACTCACAGAGTTCGCGTTATCAGAGGCGGACAAGCTCGAGGGTGCCGGCCTCGATGCTTGCATTGTCGAGAACGTCGGTGACACCCCGTTGTTCAAAGATCATCTCCCTCCCCACACTATCGCCGCCATGGCCACCGTCACGAAGGCGGTGGTGGACCGCACGAAGATGAAGGTCGGCGTCAACATGCTCCGCAACGCGTGCGAGGAGGCGCTTTCCGTCGCCCACATCGCCGGCGCTCAGTTCATCCGGTGCAACATACTCATCGGCGCATACGCCACTGACCAGGGGATAATCGAGGGGTGCGCTGCCAGGGTCTCCCGACTAAAGAAGGAATTGAACTCGAACGTGCTCGTCTTCGGTGACGTCCACGTCAAGCACGCCTACCCTATCTTCAACGTCGAGATAGAGTACGCCGCACAGGACCTGGCCGAGCGCGGCGGTGCGGACGCAGTCATAGTCTCGGGCGCACGCAGCCCCGTCCCTCCCTCCTTCGAGAGGGTGAAGAAGGTCAGGGACGCCATCAACAAACCTGTCCTCATCGGGAGCGGCATCAGCCTGGCCAACGTGAGGGAGTTCTACCAGAGGTCAGACGGCCTGATCATAGGGGAGCCTGATTTCAAAGTTGGCGGCGTGTGGGGCGGGCCTAGCGATGGCAAGGCCTATCAACGGGCTGTCAGGATGTGCCGCCCGTGAGCGCTCAGAGTCCATGGGGGGGCTATACCATGCCCGTGATTCTCATACTTCTGGGGATCTTCGGACTCATCGTGTCCACGATTTTCCTCCTGGCCTTCTTCGTCGTGCTCGGGTATTACCTGTACAGAATCGAGAAGCGCATTTCCTCACTGGAAGGGAATCCAGCCAGTCAGCGGTCCAAGCCAAAGCAGGACCAGTCGTAGTAGTAGTATCTCACGGTTGCTGGTAGCTTCATGCTACACTGTATTTTCCTCTAACCCGACGGAATCCGATTCCTGCGACCAGGGACATCGCGGTGGAGACGATGTACCCCAAGCTTTCAAGGGCCACATTGTTCTGTACCGAACAGCTCTGGCCAGCCGGCGACGGGATACAGGAAGCCTGCGTTGCTGTCGTGATCGCGCTCGCCATGCCTGCGAGGAACGTCACGAGGAAGCCGACGACGAGAAGGTATCCCGCGTACCGAAAGAGCCTCACTTTGAAGACGCGCGCGGCCGAGAAGAACGCCCCGACTCCCAACACGAAATATGCCAGGGTGATGACCCCCTCTACCTCGGCAAGGATGATGTAGGAGGCTGAAGGGTTCACGCCAGGCATCGTCGAAACGCCCAGCCCAAGCACTATGCTGGCAGCCCCGGAGATGCCTGCGGCCAGGAACCACGAATTATGCGTCATTCGGCCCAGTTGAAACCAGGCCACCGAGATCACGAGGCCCAGGAGGGTCGCCACAACACTTGATGGAATGGAGCCCGAGTAGTCCACACCCGCTGTCGCAGCAAGCAGGACAAAATCTGCCGCGATCAGCACGACCTGACCCAGGTATCCAATCTCGGCTAGGGTCAGGTAGGGCAACGACCCTGTCGGCGCCTTTACCTCAGCGGTCTTCACATCACCAGACGCGTCGCCCTCCAAAGACCCCCCACTCAGCCAGCTCTGGGCCGGGGTTATTTTGGCCTGAGGGCATCCCCGGCTCCCCCGCACGGTCAGTCCCGATCCTTGACTGAACTCTGAGAAATCCAAGACCCTTGAGAGGGGCAGTTGGCTGGTGCGTGCCGATTTCACACGGGAATGCATATATACGAAGTGCCGACCGAGGCCGCTTCTGCGCATTAATTGGCGGCGTCTGCCTCGAGCACAAGGGCCGAGCCCTAACGCCATGAAATGCACGACCTCCAGATGCGCGTACAA
>Ga0187770_10000075_pt1 | contig 43117 bp, 37 predicted proteins | sample 0116_SJ02_MP02_2_FD_133154 | JGI IMG/M metagenome (GOLD analysis project Ga0187770, IMG submission 133154) | Tropical peat soil microbial communities from peatlands in Department of Meta, Colombia - 0116_SJ02_MP02_20_MG | ecosystem: Environmental > Terrestrial > Soil > Wetlands > Peat | place...
CCAGGATGGCGAGCGGCAGCACGAGTAATCCGACGAGCGCCGCGCCCGCGAGCAGTTGGAACCACGGTGCGTTGCGCCGTCTCACAATGAGTAACGGGACCAACTGCGCCGGAATCGCAAGGGCGGCGAGCGTATGCGCATAGACTGCCAGCGTGGTCGCCAGGACCCATCCGGCGAGATTGGCGGCCGAACTGCGCTCGATCGTTCGCAGGAAAAGCAGCCATGACGCCGCGACCAGCATCACCTCGATGCTGTAGCTGCGGGTCTCCTGCGCGTAGGCGATGCTCATCGGATTTGCAGCGAAGAGAAGCGCGGCGGCCAGTGCGGTGGAAGATCCGAACAGGCGTCGCCCGACCAGATAGGCCAGGGGGATGGTCGCGATCGAGGCGATCGCTGAGGGCATCCGGAAGATCGACTCCGTGGTTCCGAGAGCCGTCCACGCGCGCATGAAAAGGAAGTAGAGACCCATGTTGGTCTCGCGCGTGAGCACGACGTGCTTCATCGCCGGCCACGGCATCGTCGCCAGCGTGACGGTCTCAGCCTCATCGCTCCAAAAGCTCTGGCTGCCCAGGAGATGCAGGCGGCGCACGGCCGCGAACACGGTGATCGCGGTCAGGATCACCGCCGGCTTTGCGCAGAACTCGACGAGATGACGGGGCCGGATGGCCGCGATCGAGCGCGCGCGTCCCGCCAGCGCGGAAAACCCTCGCACCGGCGCTCAGCCTTTGGGCAGCTTGAGGACTCGCTCGCCGATGATGTTGTGCTGGATCTCGTTGGATCCCGCGGCTATCGTGAGGCCGCGCGCACCTAGCGTGCGGGTTACCCAGCGGCCTCCATCAATCGCCCCGAGCGAGCCGTGTTCGAGACCGCCGTAAGGTCCGAGCAATTCGTCGGCGAACATCGCGACGCGCAGGTTGAGATCCGTGGCAAAGAGTTTGCCATACGAGCTTTCCGGTCCCGGTACCTGGCCCTTGAGCTGCGACGTGAGCGACCGATACCGGCTGAGCCGCAGACAGCGCGCCTCGGCGGCGAACTGCGCGACCTTCTGGCGGACGTAGGGATGCGTCGATGCGGGGACTCCCTCGAAATCGACCTTCTTCACGAGTTCGGTCAGCTCGCCGATGGTTCGCTCGACCGGATGGCGCGTGCCACCCGAGACGCGCTCGTACATCAGCGTCGCGATCGACACCTGCCAACCCTGGTTGAGTTCGCCGACCAGGTTTTCCTTGGGCACTCGGACGTTCTCGTAGAAGACCTCGTTGAATCCCGCGTCTCCGGTAATCTGGACAAGCGGACGAACGGTAATGCCGGGGCTTTTCATGTCGACGAGCAGATACGAGATGCCCTTGTGCTTGGGCGCCTGCGGATCGGTTCGGACCAGCAGAACCTGCCAATCCGCGCGGTGCGCGAGGCTGGTCCAGACCTTCTGTCCGTTGACGATGAAGGAGTCGCCCTCGAGCACGGCGCGCGTCTGAAGCCCCGCCAGATCCGAGCCGGCATTGGGTTCCGAGTAACCCTGGCACCAGATTTCCTCGGCGGTGAGCATTTTCGGCAGGAATCGCTTGCGCTGCTGTTCGGTGCCCATCAGCGCGATCGTCGGGCCGATGCGATCGAGCGCTAGCTGATTGCATCCGTAGAGCGGGAGGCCCAGGCGCAGGACTTCATCCTGATAGATCGATTGTTCGATTATCCCTGCGCCGCTGCCACCCCATTCCTTGGGCCAGTGCAGCGCAACGTAGCCGGCTGCATTCAGGCGGCGGTGATACTCGACCATCTGGGACCAACCGTCGCCGCCCTCGGCGGATGACCCGATAACCGGGCGTCCGCGGCCGAAGACCTCGGCGGAATTTTTCTCGAGCCATGCGCGCAGCTCGGCGCGAAACTTCTCTTGTTCCGGCGTGTAGCTGAAATCCATAGGCGGCCCCGCGAGATTGATGGTTTGAGAATCGGTCCGCAGTATAGCGCCGCGATGCGCCCGGCGCGAAGCACCGGCGCTGCTGTTTGGGCCTCAGGCGAGGCGCCTGGTTGGGGGTCCGGAGCGCTGGAATCCGCGGCGCGTTCCTGTCACATTAGCGGGATAAATCATTTTCGCGCGGATGGATTAGCCCGCCTTCAACGGGGGCTCCCGCGCGAACCATCGAGGAGAGCAGCAGGCAAATGGCGTACAAGGACGTAAAGGTTCCCACTGACGGCGCCAAGATTACGCTCGGCGCAAACCAAAAACTGAACGTTCCCGATAACCCGATTCTTCCGTTCATCGAAGGCGACGGCACCGGCCGCGACATTTGGCGCGCATCGCAATATGTCTTCGACAATGCGGTCAAGAAGATCTATGGCGGCAAGCGCAAGATCGCGTGGATGGAGGTGTACGCGGGCGAGAAGTCGTACGACAAGTTCAAGACCTGGCTGCTCGATGAGACGGTCGAGGCGTTCCGCGAATTCCTGGTCGGGATTAAGGGTCCACTCACTACTCCGATCGGCGGTGGAATCCGATCGCTCAACGTGGCGCTCAGGCAGATGCTCGATCTCTATGTGTGCCTGCGTCCGGTGCGCTATTTCCAGGGCGTTCCGAGCCCCGTGAAGCATCCCGAGAAACTCGACGTCATCATCTTCCGCGAAAACACCGAAGACATTTACGCGGGAATCGAGTGGCAGGCCGAGTCGCCCGAGGCGAAGAAGCTGTGCAAGTTCCTTCAGGAAGAGCTCGGCGTGAAGAATATCCGCTTCCCGAACACCTCCGGCTTCGGCATCAAGCCCGTCTCTCGCGAAGGCTCCGAGCGGCTGATTCGCGCCGCCCTCAACTACGCGATCTCGCACAAGCGCAAGAGCCTCACCCTCGTCCACAAGGGCAACATCATGAAATACACCGAGGGTGCGTTCCGCGACTGGGGTTATGAACTCGTGCGCCGTGAGTTCAAGGGGCGCGCGATTGGCTGGGATGATTGCGGCGGAAAGCCGCCCGCCGGCCAGCTCCTGGTCAAGGACAATATTGCGGATATCACGCTCCAGCAGGTGCTCACGCGCCCCGATGAGTTCGACGTCGTCGCGACGATGAACCTCAACGGCGACTATCTCTCCGACGCGCTCGCTGCGCAGGTCGGCGGAATCGGAATCGCCCCCGGCGCCAACATCAACTACGTCACCGGTCACGCGATTTTCGAGGCGACGCACGGCACCGCTCCGAAGTACGCCGACCAGGACAAGGTCAATCCCGGCTCCGTCATCCTCTCCGGTGTGCTGATGTTCGAGCACATGGGATGGCAGGAGGTTGCCGATGGAATCATCCGCGGACTGGAGCGGACCATCGCCAACAAGACGGTGACCTACGACTTCGAGCGGCTGATGACGGGAGCAAAGCTGCTCAAGTGCTCTGAGTTCGGAAAGGCGATCGTCGACAACATGTAACCGCGATAAGTTCGCACGGTTGCGCCGAGCGGGGCCGGTCACGCGATTGCGATGCGCGAGTCCGGCCCCCGCTTTGTCGGGAGGAAGACCTCGATGCGGCTTCGGGTACGAGCGTTCGCACTGACATTCCCAATGGCGTTGGTCGTGCTCGTGCCGCTCGCCGCGATTGCATCGGGGTGCCTCTCGGCCTCCGTCACCCCCGTGACTCCTGAGCGCGCAACCGCGCCGAACGAGGCGATCGAACCGCCAGCGGCGGCGCCGAGGCCGGCCTCGGAAGGTTTTCTTCCCGAGCCCGAGAGGATGAGCGCGCTAAAGGATGTGTATCCGTTCGACAAGGCTTGGGTGAAGCCGGATGCGGACTTTGCCCGGTACCGAGGGCTGCGGATAGCTCCGGTGACGATCGCATATTTGACGCCGATCGAGGCCGGATCGCCGCCGCCGCCCGCTGCCGAGGAACAGCACGAAGCTGCGGTCGAGCTCGCGCTCTACATCAATCGATCTTTCACCAAGGCGATCCTCAACGATCAGTCGGGCCGCTTGCGAATCGTCGAGCAGCTCACCCCGAATACGATCATCGCGGAAGTCGCGATCGTCGAACTTTGGCCGAGCCGCGCTGGCGTCCCCGCGGCGGCGAGCGCGACGCCGCGCGTGCCAAGCGCCGAGCCCGAGTCCAAGGCGCCGCAACGCGGATCGATAGGCATGGAGGCGCGGCTGCGCGACGGCGCCACGGGCGAGATTATCGGGATGTTCTCCGACCGGCGCAGCGCGAGAGTGCTCCCGCTAAGTACGACTGGGGCGGAGAAGTGGAGTTTCGCGAACGAGATCATCGATGACTGGACGGAAGAGATCGTGGCGGCGATCGAAGCCCGGCCCGGCGAGAAGCCCAAAGGCGGGGCCACGCAGGCGTTCAAGGAGCGCTGAATGCACGCTATTCGGCAGTTAAGTGTTGCTGATTAGCGGAGATTGGTTTATAAGATAATCTTCAACATCAAATCTGGGGGAAGGGACGAATCAAAGCGTGGCACGGAGAAAAATCGCCTTTATAGGGGCCGGTAATGTAGGTGCAACCTGCGCCCATCTTTGCTTCCTGCGCGCCCTCGGCGACATCGTCCTCTACGACATCATCGACGGCCTCCCGCAGGGCAAGGCGTTGGACATGCTCGAATCCGCGCCCGTCCTCGGCATGGACGTGAACGTGACCGGCACGCTCGACATCGCCCAGATCACCGGCGCCGATTGCTGCGTGGTCACCTCGGGCTCGCCGCGCCGTCCGGGTATGAGCCGCGACGACCTGCTCAAGATCAACGCCAAAGTGATGAACGATGTCGGCGGGGCAATCAAAAAGTATGCACCCGACTCGTTCGTGATCGCGGTGACCAACCCGCTCGACGCGATGGTGACGCAGCTCAAGCGCGTGACCGGCTTCCCCAAGCATCGCATCGTCGGCCAGGCGGGCGTGCTCGATTCGGCGCGTTATCGCACCTTTATCGCGAGCGAACTCGGGGTCTCGGTCGAGAGCGTGAACGCGATGGTGCTCGGCGGCCACGGTGATGACATGGTCCCCGTGCGCAGCTACACCACGGTCGGAGGCGTTCCGATCGAGCGGCTGATCGATCCGAAGCGTCTCGATGAAATCGAGAAGCGCACGCGCAATGGCGGCGGCGAGATAGTGAACCTGATGAAAACCTCGTCGTATTACGCCGCCGGCGCCGCCGCATACAAGATGGCCGAGGCGTACATGCTCGACCGCAAGGAAGTGCTTCCCTCAGCCGCCTATCTCGAGGGCGAGTATGACGTGCGCGGCCTGTTCGCCGGGGTGCCGGTGGTGATCGGCGCGGGCGGCGTCGAGCGCGTGGTGGAGATTCAGCTCACCGCGGAAGAAAAGAAAGCGTTCGCGAGTTCGGTTGCCCACGTGAAAGAACTCGTCGATGCGATGGACAAAGTGATCGCGGCGGGCGCGTGAGTGGCACCGTCCGTTTCGCATCAGCGCCCAGTGTCGATAGTTCAGGAGTGAGCGATGGCGGCAGCCGGAGTTCAGATTAGCCAGACGCCGTTTTTCCGCACCGCACGGCGAGACCTGTGGTGGGCGCAATGGCTCGCCTATTTCGCGGGCCTCGGTTTCTTTCTGGCGGTATATCCGCTCTGGGCGGTGCTGCAGGGTAACAATTACCGTTTCGGCAATTACACTTCGCCCTTTTACTCCCCGGAACTGTTCGGCTCGGCCAAGGCCTGGCTGGGAGTCGGCCGCCCGTCGTTTTGGCCGGCGCTGCTGCCATTCTCTCCCGCGCTCCTCATCATATGGGCGCCGGCGGGCTTTCGTCTCACCTGCTATTACTTTCGCGGCGCGTACTACAAGGCGTTCTTCTTCGATCCCCCGGGCTGCACGGTGGGCGAGCCGCGCCACAGCTACTGGGGCGAGAATTTCTGGCCGCTGCTGGTTCACAACGCGCATCGCTACTTCATGTACCTTGCCGTCGTGCTTCTGATCCCTCACGCTTACGACGTGTGGGAGGCGATGTGGTTTACCGATCCGGCAACGGGCCGTGAGGTGTTCGGAATCGGGCTGGGGACGATCGCGCTTGCGGTGGACGTGACGTTGCTCTGGGGCTACGTGATGGGTTGTCACTCGCTCAGAAGCGCAGTGGGCGGCAATCTAAACTGGTTCTCAAAGGCCCCGCTGCGCGCCAAGTGCTGGGCCTGCACGTCCGTATTCAACGGCCAGCACCGGAATTTTGCTCTTACCAGCCTGGTATGGATCTCATTTTGCGATTTCTACGTCCGGATGCTGGCGATGGGCGTAATCCACGACTTTAGGGTGCTCCTCTGATGCCCGAGTACGAGTTGCGCGAGCATGACGTGCTGGTAATTGGCGCCGGCGGCGCCGGACTGCGCGCCGCGAGCGAGGCCGCCGCCTACGGCGCGAAGGTTGGCGTCGTCTGCAAGTCCCTTCTCGGCAAGGCCCACACGGTGATGGCCGAGGGCGGAGTCGCAGCGGCGATGGCGAACGTCGACGACCGCGATAATTGGCAGGTGCACTTCGCCGATACGATGCGCGGCGGACAGTACTTGAACAATTGGCGGATGGCGGAGTTGCACGCCAAGGAGGCGCCCGATCGCGTGCGCGAGCTCGAGGCGTGGGGCGCCGGATTCGATCGCACGCCCGACGGCAAGATCCTCCAGCGCAACTTCGGAGGCCATCGCTATCCCCGCCTGGCGCACGTCGGCGATCGCACCGGGCTCGAAATGATCCGCACGTTGCAGGACCACGGAATCCGCCAGGGCTTCGACGTGTACATGGAATGCGCGGTCACCAAACTGCTCACCGACGGCGGCCGCATCGTCGGCGCATTCGGTTACGACCGCGAGCGCGGAATGTTCTACCTGTGGCGCGCCAAGGCGATCGTGATAGCGACCGGCGGAATCGGCCGCGCTTTCAAGATCACCTCGAACAGTTGGGAATACACGGGCGACGGGCTGTCGCTCGCTTACGATGCGGGCGCCGAACTGATGGACATGGAGTTCGTGCAGTTCCATCCGACCGGGATGATCTGGCCGCTCAGCGTGGCGGGAATCCTGGTGACGGAAGGCGTGCGCGGCGAGGGCGGAATCCTGACCAACAAGGAAGGCCGCCGCTTCATGTTCGACGACATTCCCGACGCCTACAAGAACCAGACCGCCGACAACGAAGAGGAAGGCTGGCGCTACACACAGGGCGACAAGAACGCGCGCCGCCCGCCGGAACTCCTCACCCGCGACCACGTCGCCCGCAAGATCGTCAAGGAAATCCGCGAGGGACGCGGGAGCCCGCACGGCGGCGTCTTTCTCGATATCGCCTGGATCAGCAAGAAGCTGCCCAACGCCGCCGAGCACATCAAGCGCAAGCTCCCGAGCATGTACCATCAGTTCATGAAGCTCGCCAACGTGGACATAACCAAGGTCCCGATGGAGATCGGTCCGACCACGCACTACATGATGGGCGGCGTGCGCGTCGATGGAGACACGCAGAGCTCGACGGTGCCGGGGCTGTTCGCCGCGGGCGAGGCGGCGGCGGGATTGCATGGCGCCAACCGGCTGGGCGGAAATTCGCTCTCGGACCTGCTCGTGTTCGGACAGCGCGCGGGCCAGTACGCGGCAAAATTCGCGGGCCAGAACGAGCTTGGCCGCGTGAACGAGAAGGAAGTCAGCGATGCGGCCGCGCTGGCTCTGAGACCCTTCGAGAGCGCTGCCGGCGGCAAGGCCCCGTCGCCCTACCAGATCCAGTATGAGCTGCGCGACATGATGCAGGACCTGGTCGGCATCTCGCGCCGCCAGGCGGACATGGAAAAGGCGCTCGCGGCGATCGACGATCTGAAGCGGCGCGCCGAGCAGGTCCGCGTCGAGGGCAACCGGATGTACAACAACGGATGGCATGCCGCGCTCGATCTGAGGAACCTGCTGGCTGTATCCGAAGCGATCACCCGTTCCGCGATCGCGCGCCAGGAGAGCCGCGGCGCCCATTTCCGCGAGGACTTTCCGAATAAGAGCGACGAGTTTGCCAGGTTCAACCACGTCATTCGCAAGACTCCCGGCGGGATGGAGCTAAGGCGGGAACCGATCAAGCCGATGCCGCCGGAACTCGCCAGAATAATCGAGGAAAACAAGTGAGCGCGTCTCGGGCACGATTCAGAATCTGGCGCGGTGACGACAAGGGCGGCGAGTTCCGCGATTACGACACCACCGTCGAGGAAGGAATGGTGGTGCTCGACGTGGTCCACCGAATCCAGGCCGAACAGGCCAACGATCTCGCCGTGCGCTGGAACTGCAAGGCCGGCAAATGCGGCTCATGCTCGGCCGAGATCAATGGCCATCCGCGCCTGATGTGCATGACGCGGATGAGCGACCTGCCGCTGGATCAGCCGATCACGCTTCAGCCGATCCACAGCTTTCCGGCCATCAAGGACCTAGTCACCGACGTACGGTGGAACTTCGAGAAGAAACTCACGATCAAGCCGTTTAAGATCGTCAAGCCAAACGCCCCCGACGGCACCTGGCGGATGGCCCAGAACGACATCGAGCGCGTTCAGGAATTCCGCAAGTGCATCGAGTGTTTCCTCTGCCAGGACGTATGCCACGTGCTGCGCGACCATAATCTGCACGACAAATTCGTCGGGCCGCGCCTCCTCGTGTTTACGGCCGCGCTCGAGATGCATCCGCTCGACTCCGATAACCGGCTTAAGGCGCTCAAAGACGACCACGGGGTCGGCTATTGCAACATCACGAAGTGCTGCACCGCGGTCTGCCCTGAGGACATTTGCATCACCGACAATGCGATCATCCCGCTCAAGGAGCGCGTCGCCGACGAATTTTATGACCCGCTGAGGCGGCTGTTGCGGATTTTCACCAGAAGGACAGAATAAGGCCGGTCAAGCGGCGGCGGCAGGACGCAGTCCGCTCGGACTGGGCGGCGGTCGCACGATCCGTCTAGGATTAGTCTATGAACATCCATGAATTTCAGGCCAAGCAGATTCTCGGCAAATTCGGCGCGCCCGTGCCCAAGGGGCAGCCCGCCTCGACTCCCGATGAGGCCGCGGCGGCATTCCGCGCACTGGGCCAGCCCAAGGCGGTAATCAAGGCGCAGATTCATGCGGGCGGCCGCGGCAAGGCGGGCGGCGTCAAGCTCATCTCGAGCGCCGATGAAGCGCGCGCCTTTGCCGCCAAGCTGCTGGGCAATCCGCTGGTGACGCATCAGACCGGCCCCGAGGGCCGCATCGTGCGCCGCGTGTACGTCGAGGAGGCGAGCCAGGTCGCGCGCGAGCTTTATCTCGGACTGCTCGTCGATCGCAACGCGGCATCCGTCTCCGTAATCGCAAGCACCGAGGGCGGCATGGATATCGAGCAGGTCGCCGCCAAGACTCCCGAGAAAATCATCACCGAGCCGATCGAGCCGCTGCTGGGACTCTCGCCGTTCCTGGGGCGCAAGATCGCATTCGGGCTGGGGCTCAAGGACAAGCAGGTCAATCAGTTCGCCGGGCTGCTCGCGTCGCTCTACCGCGCCTTCCTCGAAACCGACGCATCGCTGGTGGAAATCAACCCGCTGGTCGTCACCGCCGACGGGCGCGTCGTATGTCTCGATGCGAAGATGTCATTCGACGACAACGGACTCTTCCGTCATCCGGATGTCCGCGAGCTGCGCGACCCCAACGAGGAGGATCCCGCTGAGACCGAGGCGGCGAAGTTCGATCTAAGTTACGTGCATCTCGACGGCAACATCGGATGCATGGTGAACGGCGCGGGGCTGGCGATGGCGACCATGGACATCGTCAAGTACTACGGCGCCGAGCCTGCGAACTTCCTCGACGTGGGCGGCGGCGCGGACACGGAGAAGGTCGCCGCGGCGTTCCAAATCCTGTTGAGCGACAAGCGCGTGCGCGCCGTGCTGATCAACATTTTTGGCGGCATCATGCAGTGCGACGTGCTCGCCAAGGGCGTGGTCGAAGCCGCCCGCCAGGTCAAGTTGAGCGTCCCGCTGGTGGTCAGAATGGAAGGCACCAACGTCGAGGAAGGCAAGAAGATCCTGGCCGAGTCTGGAATCAAGGTAATTGCAGCAGCGGATATGGCCGATGCCGCGCGGCGCGTCGTCAGCGCGATCGGAGCATAAGGGTTCCCGATGAGTATCCTCGTAAATAAAAACACCCGGGTCCTGACACAGGGCATCACCGGCGCGACGGCCCAGTTCCACACACGAGCCTGCCGCGAGTACGGCACCAACATGGTCGGCGGGGTCGTGCCCGGCAAGGGCGGCACGGACTTCGAGGGAATTCCGGTTTTCAACACCGTCGAGCAGGCGCGCAAGTCCACCGGCGCCAACGCGGTCATCAATTACGTCCCGCCGCAGTTCTCCGCCGACGCGATCCTCGAAGCGGCCGCGGCCGGAATCGAACTCATCATCTGCATCACCGAGGGCATCCCGGTGCTCGACATGGTGAAGGTGAAGCATTACTTGAAGGCCGGGAGATCGCGCCTGATCGGGCCGAACTGCCCTGGCATCATCACGCCGGGCGAGTGCAAGATCGGCATCATGCCCGGCTACATCCACATGCCGGGTGATATCGGCGTGGTGTCGCGCTCGGGAACGCTGACCTACGAGGCCGTCCATCAATTGACCCTGCTCGGCATCGGGCAGTCCACCTGCCTCGGGATCGGCGGCGATCCGATCGTGGGCACGTCGCACATCGATGCGCTCAAATTGTTCAACGATGATCGGGCGACCCGGGCGGTCATCATGATCGGCGAGATCGGCGGGACCGCCGAGGAAGAGGCGGCTGCATATATAAAGCAAAGCTTTAAGAAGCCCGTGGTCGCCTTCATTGCCGGTCAGACCGCGCCCAAGGGACGCCGGATGGGCCATGCCGGAGCGATCATCTCGGGCGGGCGCGGTACCGCGGCGGACAAAATCGCGGCGCTCAAGACTGCCGGAATCACGGTCGCGAACAGTCCTGCCGAGTTGGGCACCACGATGAAGGCCGTGTTGGAGGGCAGGGCGCCCGCGAATTGAGCGCGCGTCCGGACAGCTCTATCGAAATGGAACGAACCCTTGCGATCATCAAGCCCGACGCCGTCGCGCGCGGCCTGACGGGCGACATCCTGAAACGTATCGAGGCCTCCAGGCTCTCGATTCGCGCTCTGCGCAAGATCCAAATCACGCGCCCGCAGGCCGAGGCCTTCTATGACGTGCACAAGGCGCGGCCGTTTTACGGCTCCTTGTGCGATTACATGACGTCGGGCCCGGTCGTAATCGCGGTGCTCCAGGGCGAGGGCGCGATCGCGCGATGGCGCGAGCTGATGGGCGCGACCGATCCCGTTAAAGCAGCGGCCGGAACGATTCGCAAGGAGTTCGGGATCGACGTCGAAAAGAACGCGGTGCACGGGTCGGATGCTCCCGAGACTGCGGCGCGCGAGATCGCCTACTTCTTCAGCGCAGTCGAAATCTTGCCGTAGCAGCCGGCCGCCGCGGCTGAGAAGTCTTTCTTCCGCGACGGAGCTCCCCGTTTCGCCGGCAGCCTGCCCGTCCCGACCGGCCATGCGCGGGACCTTCATTTTCCGATAAAATCAATTGTGATGGCCGCCTCATCTCCCGCAATTGCTCAAGCCGCCGGCTCCCCGCGGCGCGACTTGCGCGACCTGACGATTGACGAACTCGAGCAGGCCGTCGCCGCGGCAGGCGAGCGCTCCTATCGCGCCCGCCAGGTCGCGCACTGGCTCCATCAGAAGGACGCCGAGTCAATCGACGCGATGCGTGATTTGCCCGCGCCTCTGCGCGCATACTTGCGAGAGCACCTCACGCTCGCCCTGCCCGCCGCCGTGCGGGTCAGCCGGTCGGACGATGGCACGCGGAAGCTCCTGCTGCGCCTGGCCGGCGGCGATGAGATCGAAACGGTCATCATCCCGGCCGGCGGCCGCACGACGCTCTGCATGTCGTCGCAGGCGGGATGCGCGATGGGGTGCGAGTTCTGCGCAACGGCGCGGATGGGACTCCATCGGAATCTCACCGCGGCCGAGATGCTCGGTCAGATTCCTGCCGCACGCCGCGAACTCGGCCCGGGAGAGGCGCTAACCAATTTCGTCTTCATGGGGATGGGCGAGCCGCTTGCGAATTATTCGGCGCTCATTCGCACGCTCACGATCATGACCTCCGCGTGGGGAATGGGAATCTCGCCGCGGCGGATTACGGTCTCGACCGTCGGGCTGGTCCCGATGATGGAACGGCTGCTCGCCGAGATCCCGGTCAACCTTGCGGTTTCGCTTCATGCGACAACGAATCCGCTGCGCGACCGGCTGGCGCCCATCAACCGGCGCTATCCGCTGGAGCGGCTGCTCGATGCGTGCAGGCGGCTGCCGCTCAAGCGCCGCAGCCGGATCACGTTCGAGTACGTAATGCTCGCCGGGGTAAACGATTCGCCCGCCGATGCCCGCCGGCTTGCCAAACTGCTCGGGCCGCTTCGCGCGAAGGTCAACCTGATCTTCTTCAATCCATTCGAGGGAACCGCGCTTCGCACCAGCCCGCGCCAGTCTGTGGAGGCCTTTCAAGCGATCCTGCGGAAAGGTAATTTGACCGCTACCATCCGCGAGAGCCGGGGGCAGGATATCGCCGCGGCGTGCGGACAGCTCTACGCTGAGGATCATCCGGGCGCATAGGCATCGCGAGAATTGCGGCGTCTGCGCACCCTTTTTTTGGGCGCCGGCGCGGCGGCGGGAAGCGAAGATGGCTAAACGAATACTGGGAGTGATCGGCGGCAGCGGCTTCTACCAGATGCCGGGGCTCGAACGCGTCGAGGCGATCGAGCTCGACACGCCGTTTGGCAGGCCGTCGGACCCCTATGTGCGCGGGACGATCGCCGACACCGAAGTCATTTTTCTCTCGCGCCACGGCCGGGGCCATCGCCTGCTCCCGACCGAGATTAACTACCGCGCGAATATCTTCGGAATGAAGAAACTCGGCGCCGAGTATCTCGTCTCGGTCTGCACCGCAGGGAGCATGAAGGAGTCGATCAAGCCGGGCGATCTCGTGCTGCCGAATCAGTTCGTGGATCGCACCTTCAAGCGGCCCGAGACTTTCTTCGGCGGCGGGATCGTGGTTCACGTCTCGCTTGCCGACCCGGTATGCCCCAATCTCACCCGCTATCTCAAGGACGCCGCGGGCGCGACCGGCGCAACGATTCATGAGGGCGGCACGTACCTGTGCATGGAGGGCCCGCAATTCTCGACGCGCGCAGAATCGCAGCTTTACCGGAGCTGGGGCGTCGATGTGATTAGCATGACCGCAATGCAGGAGGCGCGCCTGGCCCGCGAGGCGGAACTCTGTTACGCGGTGCTGACTCTCGTGACCGATTACGACTGCTGGCACGAGAGCGTAGGTGCGGTCGATATTGGCGAGATCTTGCGCGTGATGAACGCGAACGTCGCGACCGCGCAGAAGGCAGTTATGAATCTGGCCAACTCGCTTGGCGAGCGCGAGCGGGCTTGCCCCTGCGAGCACGCGCTCAAGGACACCATCATTACCGACCGCGCCGCCATTCCGGCGGAGATCGTCCAGGATCTCGCGCCGCTGGTCGGAAAATACCTCCAATGAAAGTAGCGCGAGAGAGCACAGCCGGATGAGTATCGTAGTAGTTGGATCGGTCGCGTACGACACGGTCGAAACCGGCCATGGCGGCGTGACCGAGGCGTTGGGAGGCTCGGCGAGCTTCTTCTCGGTCGCCGCGCGGTTTTTTGCGCCGGTCAGCGTAGTCGCGGTCGTGGGCGTCGACTTCAAGCCCGAGCACCAGCAGTTCCTGGCTAACCGGAATATCGATCTCCGCGGATTGGAGCGCCGCCCGGGCAAGACTTTCCGCTGGCACGGGCGCTACCACGAGGACATGAACCTGCGCGACACGATCAATCTCGAGATGAACGTCTTCGAGGGGTTCATGCCCAAGCTGCTCCCCGACCAACGGCGTTGCGATTACCTTTTTCTGGGAAATATCGCTCCCGAGCTCCAGGAGGGCGTGCTCGAACAGGTTACCAGCGCCAAGCTGGTAGCCGGCGACACGATGAATCACTGGATTGCGGAGGAGGGACCGGCGCTCAAACGGCTCATGCCGCGCCTCGACATCATCACCCTCAACGACGAAGAGGCGCGCCTGCTAAGCGGCGAGCACAACCTGGTCAAGGCGGGCCGCGCGATCCTGCGGCTGGGTCCGCGCTCGGTGCTGATCAAGCGCGGCGAATACGGGGTTCTCCAGTTCAGCCGCGAGGGGATGTTCGCGGTGCCCGCCTATCCGCTGGAAGAGGTGGTCGATCCAACCGGCGCAGGCGACACTTTCGCCGGCGGCCTGATGGGGTACCTCGCGCGCGCCGCGCGATTCGATGAATCCGCGCTGCGCACCGGGGTCGTGTACGGGAGCGTGATGGCGTCGTTCGCGGTGGAAAAATTCTCGCTCGACCGCCTTGCCGATCTCACCTGGGAAGAGATCGACCGGCGCTACCGCGCGTTCATCGATTTGACCGATTCCCACCATTCGCGATGGACCTCTCAGTAGTCGTCCCGCTGTACAACGAGCGGGACAATCTGGCCCCGCTGCACGAGGAATTGACGCGCGTGATGGAGGGCCTCGGCCGCTCCTACGAGATCGTATTCATCGATGACGGCTCAACCGACGGCAGCGCCGACGTACTCGGCAGGATCAAGTCATCCGATTCGCACGTCCGCGTGATCCGGCTTGCGCGCAATTACGGGCAGACTGCGGGGCTGGCGTGCGGATTGCGCAGCGCCGCCGGCGGGATCGTCGTCGCGATCGACGGCGATGGAGAAAACGACCCGGCCGACATTCCGCGCCTGCTCGCAAAGCTCGATGAGGGCTACGATCTGGTCAGCGGATGGCGCACCGAGCGCTGGCGCGGCGCCACGCTGACGCGCCGGCTGCCGTCGGTCGCGGCCAACGCCCTCATCTCGCGGATTACCGGCGTGCCGCTCCACGATTACGGATGCACGCTGAAGGCCTACCGGGGCGACCTTGCGCGCCGGCTCATGCTTTACGGCGAGATGCATCGGTTCGTCCCGGCGATCGCGGCCGAACAGGGCGCGCGCATCGCCGAGGTCGAGGTGAACTTCCGGCCGCGCCGCTCCGGCCGGTCGAAGTATGGCCCGGGCCGAATCCTGCGCACGCTTCTCGACCTGATAACGGTCAAATTTCTGTCGGGCTACTCCACGCGCCCGATCCAGGTGTTCGGCGCGATCGGCGTGGTGCTCGGCGCGCTCGGCTCGCTGTGGACGGCGTGGCTGGTGTTCGAAAAAATCGTGCTCGGCCGCCCGCTGGGCGACCGTCCCGCGCTGTTGCTGGCCGTGCTCCTCGTGGTGGTCGGCGTGCAGTTCGTGAGCCTCGGACTTCTGGGCGAGATGCTCGCGCGCACCTACCACGAGTCCCAGAGCAAGCAGATTTACGTGATCAAAGAGGAACTCTAGAGGATGCTTGGATGAATATCGCAGTGATCGGAACCGGGTACGTCGGGCTGGTGAGCGGCACCTGCTATGCCGAGAGCGGCAACGAGGTCGTTTGCGTCGATATCGATGCCGGCCGAATCGCCGCTCTCCAGGACGGGAAGGTCCCGTTCTATGAACCCGGACTCGAAGAGCTGGTGCGCCGCAACATGAAGGAGGGGCGGCTGCGCTTCACGACCGACACGGGCGCGGCGATTGCGCAATCGATGGTCTCCTTCATCGCGGTCGGAACCCCGATGAGCGCTGACGGGGCCGCGGACTTAAGCGCCGTGTTCGGGGCGGCCGAACAAATCGCCAAGGCGGTAACCGGGTACCACATCCTGGCGGTCAAGAGCACCGTCCCGGTCGGCACCAACGACCGCGTGCGCGAGATCGTGGGGCGTCACGCGCGGCACTCCGTCGATGTTTGCTCGGTGCCGGAATTTCTCAAGGAAGGCTCCGCGATCGAGGACTTCATGCGTCCCGATCGGGTGATTATCGGGAGCCTGAGCGAGCGCGCCAGCGCGATCCTGCGCGAGATCCATTCGCCATTCGTCCGCACCGACAACCCGATCATCGTGATGGACCCGCGCTCCGCCGAAATCACCAAGTACGCATGCAACGCGATGCTCGCGCTCAAGATCTCGTTCATCAACGAGATGGCGAATCTGTGCGAGGCCGCGGGCACGGACATCAACGCGGTCCGCCGTGGACTCGGCTCCGACCGCCGCATCGGCTCGTCATACCTGTTCCCCGGCGTCGGCTACGGCGGCTCCTGCTTCCCCAAGGACGTGCAGGCGCTGATTCACACTGCGGCCGAGCATCGGCTCGATTTCGGGCTGCTCAAGGCCGCCGAGTCGGTCAACGCGCGCCAGAAGCGGCTCCTGCCGGCGCGCGTCAAGCAGCACTTCGGCGCGGATTTGCGCGGCCGCGTGTTCGCGATCTGGGGACTCGCCTTCAAACCGCGCACCGACGACATGCGCGAGGCGCCCTCGCTGGTGATTATCGAGGAATTGCTCGCCGCGGGCGCAGCGGTGCAGGTCCACGACCCCGAGGCGCTCGACAACGCGCGCCGCCTGCTGGGCAACCGGGTGACCTTCCACAAGATCAATTACGAGGCGCTCAGCGGCGCCGACGCGCTCATCATCTGCACCGAATGGAACGAGTTCCGCCATCCGAACTTCCAGCGCATCAAGGCGGAGCTCAAGCAGCCGGTGATATTCGACGGGCGCAACCTGTATGATTTAGATCTGATGAAGGCGCTCGACTTCAGGTACTACTCGATCGGACGCCCGGCAGTCTGAGAGGAGGCCGGCGATGCGGATACTCGTAACCGGCGGCGCAGGGTTTATCGGATCGCATACGGTCGATGAATTGATCCGTGCCGGGCTCGGCGAGGTCGCCGTGCTCGATGACCTCTCGGCAGGCAAGCGCCGGCAGGTTAATCCGTCGGCGCGCTTCTACCGCGCGGACTTGCGCGATGTGGGCGAGGTCACCCAGGTAATCGATCGCGAGCGGCCCGAGGTGATCTACCATTTCGCGGCGCAAATGGACGTGCGCCGTTCGGTGTCAGACCCCGCACTGGACGCCCAAATCAACCTGGTCGGATTTCTCCACCTGATAGAGGCGGCAAGGCGCAACGGCTTAAGGCGCGTGATTTTCTCATCGACGGGCGGCGCGATTTACGGAGAGCAGGAGGCATTTCCCTGCGACGAGGATCATCCGCGCCGCCCCGTCAGCCCCTACGGCGTCGCGAAGCTCGCCACCGAGTCATACCTTTTCTTCTACCACGTGCAGTACGGGATCGACTATCTGGCCCTGCGCTACGCCAACGTCTATGGGCCGCGCCAGGACCCGCACGGCGAGGCCGGCGTCGTGGCGATCTTCAGCGCGCGGATCCTCGAAGGCCGCCCGGTGACGATCTTCGGCGACGGCAAACAGACCCGCGATTACGTGTACGTGGACGACGTCGTGCGCGCGAACGTCGCTGCATTGACCTCGAACGCATCGGGGATGGCGCTCAACATCGGAACCGGCGTGGAGACCGACGTGAACACGCTCCACGCCCAACTGGCCGCGATAGCGGGGGAGGCGCGGCCGGCCGAGTATGCGCCTGCCCGGCCCGGAGAGCAGCGCCGCTCGGTGATTTCACCCGCCCGCGCGGAGAAAGTGCTGGGGTGGCGTCCGCGCGTCCCGATGCGCGAGGGGCTCGCGGAGACCTTCCACTATTTTCGGGAACTCAAGGGGCATCAGGGCGGATGACGGACCCGGCCTCGATTCGCAACTTCTGCATCATCGCGCATATCGACCACGGCAAGTCCACGCTTGCCGATCGATTGCTCGAGCGCACCGGTGCGATCTCGAAGCGCGAGCAGAAGGAGCAGTTCCTCGACTCGATGGACCTCGAACGCGAGCGCGGGATCACGATCAAGGCTCGCTCGGTCCGCCTGAACTACGTGGCCGCGGACGGCAACACGTACGTCCTCAACCTGATCGACACGCCGGGCCACGTCGATTTCGCCTACGAGGTCTCGCGCAGCCTGGTCGCGTGCGAGGGCGCGCTGCTGGTGGTCGATGCGAGCCAGGGAGTGGAGGCGCAGACGCTCGCCAACGTCTATCTCGCGCTAGACCACGGACTCGAAATTATCCCGGTCATCAACAAGATCGATCTTCCAAGCGCGGACGTCGAGCGGACTCGCCGCCAAATCGAAGAGATAATCGGACTTAGCGCCGCCGGCGCGATCCTGACCAGCGCCAAGGAGGGGATCGGGATCGATGACGTGCTCGAGGCGATCGTCGCCCGGGTGCCCGCGCCCGGGGCGGCGCCCGGCCAGCCGCTCCGCGCGCTCATCTTCGACAGTTGGTACGACAGCTACGCCGGCGCGATCGCGCTGGTGCGCGTCTTCAGCGGCGAGCTTCGGACCGGCATGAAGGTGCTCCTCATGGCGACCGGCAAGACCGGCGAGGTGATGCGCCTGGGGCATTTCACGCCGCACGAGCGGGTGGCCGAATCGCTCGGACCGGGCGAGGTCGGCTTCGTCGTCTCCGGGATCAAGGCGGTCGCCGATATGCGCGTCGGCGATACCGTCACCGATGCGGACCATCCCGCCCCGGAGCCGCTTCCCGGATTCAAGGAATTGAAGCCGATGGTTTTCGCCGGGCTCTATCCGACCGAGGCGAACCAGTATGGCGCGCTGCGCGATGCGATCGAGAAGCTCAGGCTCAACGACGCGAGCCTGATTTGCGAGCCGGAGTCATCGCAAGCGCTGGGCTTCGGATTTCGCGCGGGATTCCTCGGCCTGCTGCACATGGATATCGCCCAAGAAAGGCTCGAACGCGAATTCGGAATCAACCTCATCGTTACCGCGCCGACGGTCGCATACCGGGTGCGGATGATTTCGGGCGAGACCGCCATGGTCGATAATCCCGCGGCGCTGCCGCCCGAGGGCCAGATCGAGGCGATCGAGGAGCCGTTCATTCTCGCATCGATTCACACCCCCGATGAGTACCTGGGCGCGATCATGAAGCTGTGCGAGGAGCGACGGGGCCTCCAGCGCGACCTGCGCTACCTGGGCGAAAAGCGCGTCATTCTGCACTACGAATTGCCGCTGGCCGAGATCGTGTTCGACTTTTATGATCGTCTCAAGTCGGTCAGCCGCGGTTATGCATCGCTCGATTATGAGTTTCTGGACTTCAGGGCCGGGCCTCTGGTTAAATTGGATATCCGGATCAACGGCGAGGTCGTTGACGCGCTCTCGATAATCGTGCATCGCGAGAAGTCCTACGAACGGGGCCGCGCGCTGTGCGAGAAGTTACGCCAACTGATTCCGCGCCAGATGTTCGAGGTGGCGATTCAGGCGGCGATTGGCGCCAAGATTATCGCGCGCGAGTCGGTCAAGCCGCTGCGCAAGAATGTTACGGCGAAGTGTTACGGGGGCGATATCACGCGCAAGCGCAAGCTCCTCGAGAAGCAGAAGGAAGGCAAGAAGCGGATGAAGCAGGTGGGTCGAGTCGAAATTCCGCAGGAAGCCTTTCTGGCTCTGCTCAGGGTCGGGGAGTAGCGCTGATGGCGGAATCCGCTCCCATGCTCGAAAAGCCCCCCGAGATGCTCGAGACGCCGGCCGAGACGCCTCCTGAAGGCTCGGAAGGCGCCCCGGCCGCGCAGAAATCAGTAGTCCGCGAGTATGCCGAGGCGCTCACGATCGCGCTCGTGCTCGCGATCATCATCCGCACCTTCCTCATCCAGGCCTACAAGATCCCGTCGGGCTCGATGGAGCCGACGCTCCTGGTGGGCGACCATATCCTGGTCAACAAGCTGATCTACGGGCTGCGGATCCCGGACTCGATCCTGAACCTCCAGGTCCCGGGCATGCGGCACCCGACCTACCTGTTCCGGCTAAAGCCGGTCGAACGCGGCGACGTCGTGGTGCTGGTCTTTCCGCTCGACCGCACCAAGGACTTTATCAAGCGCGTCATTGGAACCCCTGGTGATTTGGTTCAGGTCCGCAACGCCGTCGTATGGGTCAATGGCAAGCCGATCGACGATCCGCACGCGCATTTCGAGGTGCCGCCCTACGAGCGGTCGGGAACCTCGCCGCGCGACAACTTTGGCCCGGTCACGGTGCCGCCGGGGAAGGTTTTAGTAATGGGCGATAATCGCGATCGCAGCTACGACAGCCGCTTTTGGGGCTTCGTCGATCAGAACGACATCGAAGGCCGCGCGCTGGTCATCTACTGGTCGTGGGATAGCGACGGCGCGAGCCTGATTCCGGTGCGCTGGAGCCGGTTTGGCATGGTAGTCCACTAGGCGAGGAGCATGGCGGTGGCTGAAGACGGTGTGGCAAGGCTCGGCACGCTGCTCGAGGAACTCGGCGCGCGCTTCGAGCTGGTGGTCGAGGCGGTTTCCGGTTTCGGCGGGAGGCTCGACTCGCTGCGCGAGGAGCTGTTCGGTCAATTCGCCGAGGTCGGAAGCCAGATACGGTTTCTCTCGGACCAGATCGCCGAGAATCGCATGGGCATCGCCGCTCTGCGCGCCGATTTGAGCGCGGAGATGGTGCGGCTGGGCGAGGCGCTTGGCAAGACGCGCGTCGAGTTTCGCGAACAGATGGGCGCAATCGATGCCTCGGTGCGCGAGCATGCGCGCGAGCCGGCGCCGGCAGCCGCTCAGGAAGCCGCGCTGCGAACCTCAATGGCCGATCGCGAGGCAGCCGCCGAAACCGCCCAGTCCCTCAAGCGCGAAATCGCTTCCGCCGCCGAGCTTGCCGCAAAGAAGCTCGGCGCCGAGATCGGCAAGACCAACAAGGCGGTCCAGAACCTCGCGCGCAAGTTCGACCGCTTCGATGATCGCATCACGGTCGAGACGCGCGATCACGGCCAGCGCCTGCGCAAGCTCGAACGCAAAGCCCGCGGCTGACGGCCGCCGCCCGCGGCCCCGCTTGACCGGGTCCGGCCCGGCCGGTAAAAAATAATTAACCTTTAATCCGTCACGGGATGACGGAAAGGTTGGAACAATGGACTTTTGCATAACGGACTCCGGCTGCTTCGGCGGTCGGGGTTTTTTTTCGCCCAAATCATGAACGCGAAACCGGAGGTGGCGCTCGACGCAGCGCAGGTGGGGCGCACCGTGAAGCGTATCGCGCACGAGATCGCGGAGCGCAACGGCGGCATCGAAAACCTCGTCCTGGTCGGGATAATCCGCCGCGGCGCGTACCTGGCGGAGCGAATTGCCGCCGAGCTTGGCGCCAACCAGAAACGCTCGGTGTTGGTCGGCACCCTCGACATCTCCTCCTACCGCGACGACGGCAAAGGCGCGCCTGGCGATCCCCGCCTGCTCGCGCGCAATATCCCGTTTTCTCTCGACGGCAAGCGCGTCGTGCTGGTGGACGACGTGCTTTACACGGGGCGCACGGTGCGGGCGGCGCTCGATGCGCTCTCGGACCTCGGGCGTGCAGCGTCGATCGAGCTGGCGGTGCTCGTCGATCGCGGCGAGCATCAACTCCCTATTCGCGCGGATTTCGTGGGCAAGAACGTCGCCGCTCCGCAGGGCCGGCGCGTTTACGTCCGTCTTACGGAGCTCGACGGCGCCGACGGGGTCGTGATCGGAAACGGCAAGTAACCAGGATGCGCGTCGTATAAGCGCGGAAAACTGAGATGGCGCGGGTTCCAAAATCGGACATCGTCTCGATCGAGGATCTTGCGATCCCCGAAATCGAGCGCATCTTCGCGCTCGCCGACCAGTTCTCCGAGGCGCTCGGGCGCGGCGAGAGTGTTTCACTGGCAAGCGGCCTCATCATGGCGACGCTCTTCTACGAACCATCGACGCGCACGCGCCTGAGCTTCGAGTCCGCGATGCATCGGCTGGGCGGCGCGGTGATCAGCTCCGCCGACATGCAGGCCAGCTCCGCCGCCAAGGGAGAAAGTCTCGCCGACACGGTCCGCGTGGTCTCCGGGTACGCCGACCTGATCGTGCTTCGCCATCCGCACGACGGCGCCGCGCGCGTAGCCGCCGAGTACGCGCCGTGCCCGATCATCAACGCCGGCGACGGCAGCCGCGAACATCCCACGCAAACGCTTTGCGACCTCTACGTGCTGCGCCGCAAGAAGGGCAGGCTCAAGGGACTGACGGTGGCGCTGTGCGGCGATCTCAAGTTCGGCCGCACCGTGCATTCGCTGATCTATGCGCTCGCGCGCTTCGGCGCGAACATCGTCGCCGTCCCGACCAGCGGGATGGATGTGCCCGATTACGTGCTCGAGCGCCTGGCCGCGGAGCGCAACTACAGCTTTTCGACCGTGACGATCGATGAACTCAAGTCGCTGGCCGGCGGTCTCGACGCGCTGTACCTGACGCCGAGCGCGCCGCACCAGATGGCGCTGTTCACCGGTGAGGTCCAAATCGACAAACTTCCCACCAAAGAGCCGCCGGCGGCCCTCGATGCGTTCTACGTGACGCGGCTTCAGAAGGAGCGGCTGTCGGGCCAGGAAATGAAGCCCGCCGAGTACGTCCACTTCGATGCGCGCGCGCTGAGGACGCATCGCACGCAGGAAGCCGTCGTCATGCATCCGCTGCCGCGCACCAGCGAACTCGCATACGAACTCGACACCGACCCGCGCGCCGTGTACTTCGAGCAGGCCGCGGCCGGCGTACCGGTCAGGATGGCGCTGATTGCCCGAATGATCGAACAGGCAGGCGAGCGGCGCTCGCCCCGCGCTCCAACAGGCGAGGCGATTCGATTCAAGGCCGAGCCGTCCCCTCGATGCGCAAACTCGAATTGCATCACGCGTTTCGAGGGCGCCTACCTGCATCCCCGCTTCACTCTGGCTCCGACCGTCACGCGCGCCGAGTTTCGGCTCCGATGCGACTTCTGCGAGCGGGAGCTTCGCGCCGAGTTCGTCGGGCACGTCCGGTCCCATCGCTATTACGCGTACGACGAGAGCCTCTACGGTTACGTCCGCCAGTGGATCGATGAAGGCTCGCTTGCCGTGTTCGAGAACGTCAAACAGGCCGAGGAGAACGGCTTCGAGCCTTACAAGCGCGGCCCGCAGCGCGAGGTCATGGACGCCGATGAAATTGCGCACGCGGTCGAGTCGCTCGCCGCGCAAATTACCGCGGACCTGCCGGATTTGGCGGGCGTGTCGATCGTGGGCGTCGTGAGTCGCGGCGCGCAACTGGCGATGCGGATCCGCGACCTGATCGAGGCGGGCTCCGGCGTGCGGCTGCCGAGCGCTGCGGTCGACATCTACGGACCGGCCGAGACGGTTCATCCGCTCGACGGCGCCGAGAAGTTCGATGCCGAGGGTCGTACGATCGTGCTCGTGGACGACGTGATCAACAGCGGATGGACGGTGCAGCGGGCGATGGCGACCATCTGGCGCCATGGACGGCCGGCCGCGGTCAAGCTCGCGGTGCTGATCGACCGCGGCCATCGCGCCGTTCCGATTCGCGCCAACTACGTCGGCAAGAACATCCCGACCTCCCGCTTCGAGCGCGTCCAGGTGCGCCTGGAGCCGCCCGCGCCGGATGCCAGGCGCAAGGCGCACGACCGCGCGACGATTTACTCGATGGTCGAGCCGCTCAAGGCGCCGGAGCATGCGGGATGAGACCGCTTTTGTTGAAGGCCGGCCGCGTGGTCGATCCCGCATCAGGAATCGACGCCGCATCGGATGTCCTGGTGGTCGACGGAAAGATCGAAGCCGTCGATCGCCCCGGGTCGCTGCGCGGCGGCGATGGGGCGGCGGTCATCGATGCGACCGGATGGTGGGTGCTGCCGGGACTAATCGATCCGCACGTCCATCTGCGCGATCCGGGCTTCCCCCAGAAGGAGACCATCGCGAGCGGCCTGCGCGCCGCAGCGGCGGGCGGCTTTACCACCGTTGCCGCGATGGCGAACACGTCGCCCGTGAACGACACGCGCGAGATTACCCGGTACATGCTCGAACGCGCCGCTGAGGCGCGCTCCACGCGGCTGGTTCCGGTCTCGGCGGTAACGCGAGGGCTTAGCGGAGCCGAGACGGTCGATTATGCCGCGATGGCCGCGGCGGGGGCGCGCCTGTTCTCGGACGACGGCATCCCGGTAGATGACGCCGCGGTTCTGTCGCGCGCGATGGATGAAATCAACCAACTGGGCTTCGCGATCTCACTCCATGAGGAAGAGCGCTCGCTCTCGGACGAAGGCGCGGTCAACGCGGGCGCCGTCGCCGAGCGCCTCGGCGTTCACGGTTACAGTGGGCCTGCCGAGTCGGAGCGGGTGAGGCGCGATCTCTCGCTTGCGATCGGAACCGAAGCCGCGGTCCACATCGCGCATGTCTCGACGCGCGAGTCGGTCGAGTTGGTTGCGGCTGCGCGCAAGCGCGGCGCGCGCGTCACGTGCGAAGTAACGCCGCATCACTTTGCGCTCGATGAGAGCGCGGCGCTGCGATGGGGCCCGAACGCGAAGATGAACCCGCCGCTTCGAAGCCGCGATGACGTGGATGCGCTCCGCGATGCAATCGGCCACGGCGGCATCGATATGATTGCGACCGATCACGCGCCGCACGACCCCGCATCGAAGCGCCTCGATGCCCTGGCCGGGTACTTCAATCCCGCGCGCGACGCCGAGCGGCTCGCGCCCGATGTCGCGGCGATATTCGCGCAATCGGCCAACGGCGTCGTGGGGTTGGAGACCGCCCTTGGCCTTGCGCTCGGCCTCGTGCATTGTGGTTTGATTGGCGCGGGGCGATTGGTCGAACTCATGTCGGTAAATCCCGCAGCGCTGCTCAGGCTCGAGGCTGGCACGCTGGCCGTGGAAGCGCCCGCGGACATTACGGTGGTTGACCCGAATCTCGAATGGACGGTGGAGCCGGAGCGATTCCTGTCGCGCAGCCGCAATACGCCGTTCGCGGGGATGCGGCTTAAGGGGAGGGCGGTGATGACCATCGTCGGCGGTGAGATCGTGTTCGACGGACGGCGAGGTGAACTGCGATGAGTACGGGCGCACGACGCGACGCGATTCTCGCCCTTGCCGATGGGCGCGTCTTCCGAGGGCGCGCCTTTGGCGCGATCGGCGAGACGGTCGGCGAGGTCGTGTTCAACACCGCGATGACCGGATACCAGGAAATTCTCACCGACCCGTCCTACAAGGGCCAGCTCGTCTGCATGACGTATCCCGAAATCGGAAATGTCGGCGTGAACCGCGAGGACGTCGAATCGCGGCGCGTCTACGTCGATGGCTTCATCGTCAAGGAATGCTGGCAGCGTCCGTCGAACTGGCGCTCCGAGATGCCGCTGGGGGAATATCTCGCTCAGGCGGGCATCGTCGGGATCGAAGGAATCGACACACGCGCGCTGGTCCGCCATATCCGCACTCACGGCGCGCAGGAGGCGGTCATCTCCAGCACCGACCTCGACAGCGACGCGCTGGTGCGCAAAGCGAAAGCATCGCCAGGGCTCGTTGGACGCGATCTCGTCAAGGAAGTCACCTGCGCCGAGCCGTACGATTGGGAAATCGGCGGATGGGAGTTGGGCCGGGGCTATGCCCGTCGCGGGCGCGGCGAACTTCGCGATGCGCCGTTGGTCGTCGCGCTGGATTACGGGATCAAGCTCAACATATTGCGCCGGCTCGTATCGACCGGCTTCAGAGTGCGCGTGCTGCCCGCATCGTCGACTGCGGAGCAGATCCTCTCGCACCAGCCCGACGGCATTTTCCTCTCCAACGGCCCGGCGGACCCGGCGGCGCTTCCGTATGCGTACAACGCGGTTGCGGGAGTGCTGGGGCGCAAGCCAATTTTCGGGATTTGCCTCGGCCACCAGATTCTCGGTCTCGCGCTGGGCGGACGCACCTACAAGCTCGACTTCGGCCATCACGGCGCGAATCATCCGGTGATGGATCTTCGCACCGGGCGGGTCGAAATCACCGCGCAGAATCACGGCTTCGCGGTGGAGGCCGAGTCGGTCAAGGAGCGGGCCGACCTATCTCATCTCAATCTGAACGATCGAACCGTCGAGGGATTGCGCGGGCGCGGCGTCCCTTTTTTCTCAGTGCAGTACCATCCGGAGGCATCGCCCGGTCCGCACGACTCGAATTACCTGTTCGCGCGATTCAAACGGATGGTGGAGCTATTCCCGCGCTACGGCGCCGAATCCATCGAACGCATAGCCGCCGAGGAGGCGGTGAGGAAAAACTGACTCGCCGGCGCGCGGCGTAAGGCCGCGAACCGGGAGTGCCGGGAAATCTGAAGTGCCGCTTCGCAAAGATCTCAAATCAGTTCTGCTGATTGGGTCGGGACCGATCGTGATCGGCCAGGCGTGCGAGTTCGATTACTCAGGCACGCAGGCGCTTCGGGCGCTTCGCCAGGAAGGCCTGCGCCTGATCCTGATCAACTCCAATCCCGCCACGATTATGACCGACCCCGAGCTGGCCGATCGCACTTATATCGAGCCGATGACCGCAGGCTCGATCGCCCGAATCATCGAGCGCGAGCGGCCCGGCGCTCTGCTGCCGACGGTTGGCGGGCAGACTGCGCTCAATCTCGCGATCGAGCTGTCCGAGTCGGGTGTGCTCGAGCGCTACGGCTGCGAGCTTATCGGCGCGCGGCTCGACGCGATCAAGAAGGCCGAGGACCGCGAGCTGTTCAAGCGCGCGATGCTCAATATCGGGCTCGAGGTTCCGCGCTCCGCGATCGCGCACTCATTGGACGATGCCGAGGGCGTTCGCGCAACGCTCGGCCTGCCGCTGATTATCCGCCCCTCGCGCACGCTCGGCGGCACCGGCGGATCGATCGCGCGCACCGAGGGCGAATTCCGTTCCAGGGTCGCATGGGGACTCGATATCTCGCCAAGCCACGAAGTGCTGCTCGAGGAATCAATCGAGGGGTGGAAGGAATTCGAGCTCGAAGTGATGCGCGATTGCGCCGACAACGTCGTGATCGTCTGCTCGATCGAGAACCTCGATCCGATGGGCGTGCACACCGGCGACTCGATCACGATCGCGCCCGCCCAGACGCTGACCGACAAGGAATATCAGCTCATGCGCGATGCCGCGCAGAGGATCATCCGCGAAATCGGCGTGGACACGGGCGGCTCGAACATCCAGTTCGCGATCGAGCCGCGCACCGGGCGCATGGTGGTGATCGAGATGAACCCGCGCGTGTCGCGCAGCTCGGCGCTCGCATCGAAGGCGACCGGCTTCCCGATCGCGAAGATTGCGGCGCGTCTCGCCGTCGGCTACCGGCTCGATGAAATCCCCAACGACATCACCAGGATGACGCCCGCCTGCTTCGAGCCGACCATCGATTACGTCGTCACCAAAATTCCGCGCTTCACGTTCGAAAAATTCCGTGGCGCCGTTGACGAGCTGGGCCCGCAGATGAAGTCGGTGGGCGAGGTGATGGCGATCGGCCGCACGTTCACGGAATCCCTTCAAAAGGCGCTGCGGTCGCTTGAGATCGGCTCCTACGGACTGGAGAGCACGCTTGCAGAGCAGGGCCGTGAGCGCGCGCTGGAGGCGCTCCGCGCCCGCATCGCGATGCCGAGCAGCCACCGACTGCACCATCTGGCCGACGCGCTGCGCCTGGGGATGTCGGAGGCCGAGGCGTACGAACTCACGAAGATCGATCCGTGGTTCATCGACGGCATCGCGCGAATCGTTCAGGCGGAGCGCCGCGCCGCGAGCGAGCCGCTTTCGGCCGAGTACTTCCGCGAATTCAAGGCCATGGGATTTTCCGATCGGCGAATCGCCGATCTCAGGCGAACGGACGAGCCGGAGATCGCCGCACGCCGGCGCGAGTCGGGCGTGATGCCGGTCTTCAAGACAGTCGATACCTGCGGCGCCGAGTTCCAGGCGTACACGCCGTATCTCTACTCGACATACGAAGGCGAGGACGAAGCACCGCCCGATGACCGGCGCAAGGTGATGATTCTCGGCGGCGGGCCGAACCGGATAGGGCAGGGGATCGAGTTCGACTATTGCTGCGTCCACGCGAGCCTCGCACTCAAGGAGGCGGGCTTCGAGACGATCATGGTCAACTGCAATCCCGAAACCGTCTCGACCGACTACGACGTCTCGGACCGCCTCTACTTCGAGCCGCTCACGTTCGAGGATGTCATCGCGATCGCCGAGCGCGAGAAGCCGCTCGGCGTGATCGTGCAATTCGGAGGGCAGACGCCGCTCAAGCTGGCGGTGCCGCTCGCGAAGGCCGGCGTTGCGATTCTCGGCACGAGTCCCGATGCGATCGATCGCGCCGAGGATCGCGAGCGCTTCAACGTACTGGTGGAAAAGCTCGGTCTCAGGCAGCCCAAAGGGGTGCTCGCGCGCAGCCTCGATGAGGCCGTCAGGGGAGCGGCGCGAATCGGCTACCCGGTTCTCATCCGGCCCTCCTACGTGCTCGGCGGGCGCGCGATGGAAGTGATTGTCGACGAGTCGGCGCTGCGCCGTTACGTCGCGCAGGCTTTCGAAGCCTCCGAGCGCCATCCGCTGCTGATCGACCGATATCTCGACGGCGCGATCGAGGTCGATGTGGACGCGATCTCGGACGGAGAGACGGTCGTGATCGGCGGAATCATGGAGCACGTGGAACATGCCGGGATCCACTCGGGAGACAGCGCGTGCGTCCTGCCGCCACGAACGCTCACGCCCGAGATCCAGCGCGGGCTTGCGGATCAGACCCGGATGCTCGCGCGCGAACTCGGCGTCGTCGGGCTGATCAACGTCCAGTACGCGATTTATCGCGGCGAGATTTACATCCTCGAGGTGAACCCGAGAGCATCGCGCACGATTCCGTTCGTGAGCAAAGCAATCGGCGTCCCGCTCGCGAAACTCGCCTCGCTAATCATGACCGGAAAGACGCTGCGCGAACTCGGCTTCGCCACCGAGCGCGTGCCGGTCCACCTCGCGGTCAAGGAATCCGTCTTCCCGTTCGCGCGCTTCCCGGGGGTCGATACCATTCTCGGTCCCGAGATGAAATCGACCGGCGAGGTCATGGGCATCGACATGTCGTTCGCGATGGCCTTCGCCAAGGCGGAGCTGGCCGCATCCTCGGACCTGCCCGCTGCGGGCCGGGTCTTCATCAGCGTGCGCGATGAAGACAAGGCCGAGCTTGCCCCGATCGTGGACGGGCTCACGGCGATGGGCTTTGATTTGATCGCGACGCGTGGCACCGCGCGTTACATCGAGGGCCTCGGCCATCCGTGCGAGCCGGTCAATAAGGTCTTGCAGGGCAGTCCGCACGTGGTCGATCGGATGCGCGAGGGCAAAATCGCGATGGTGATAAACACGCCCGACGCGAGCGGCACCGCGGACTCGTTTTCGATCCGGCGAACCGCTCTGGAGCTCAGGCTGCCGTACTTCACGACGATGGCGGGCGCGCAGGCGGCGGTCGAGGGAATCAAGGCTCTCAAGCGCGAGCGCATGGAAGTCCGCGCCCTTCAGGATTATCATCCCCGCTGATCCGCCTTGGCCGCTCCCAGAGCCGATGCGCGCAAGTTCACAGCGGCCCGCAAGGAAGGCTGACGAGGCCCGCGCGGGCGCCAGCCCTGCGCCGTGGACCCTCGATACCCCGGTCGCCGCGCTCGCGGGAATCGGCCCCAAGCGCGCCGCCGCCCTTGCCGATCGCGGTATCGCGACGCTCCAGGACCTCGTGTTTCATCTGCCTGCGCGCTATCAGGACTGGCGCGCGCGGGTTGCGCTTCGCGATCTCGCGGCCGGAACAATCGCTGTCGTCGAAGGACAGCTCGGCGACATCAAGGAACGGCCGATGCGGGGCGCGCCGTGGCGGCGGCTCGCCAGCGGATTGCTGACCGAAGACGGCGGCGCGCAAATCCGCCTCGTGTGGTTCAATCTGCCCGCGTACATGCGGGGACGGATGCCGTCGGGCGATCGCGTGCTTGCGCACGGCCGCGTCGCAGCGAACTCCGAGGGCTCGCTCGAAATCGTCCAGCCCGAATTGTTCGCACTGTCATCCGGCGAGCCGCCGCCGATTCGAGCGGTGTACGGTCTGCCCGCTGGCGTGCCGCAACGCCTGTTCTCGAACCTTGTCGCGCAGGCGCTCGACGCGATCGGCCATGAGATTTCGGGCGCGGTGCCTGACGATCTGCGCACTGAGTACCTGCCAATTGGCGAGGCTTTGCGAATGCTCCACAGCCCGCCGGCCGATGCGAACCTGGATCTGTTGCAGGATGGCGAATCGCCGGGTCATCTCGCACTCGGATTCGACGAGCTGTTCGCATTCGAGCTGGCGCTCTCGATCGAACGGGCGCGATCCGCGCGGCGCAAAGGAATCGCCCTCGACGAGGCGCTGAGCCTCAGTACGCGATGGCTCCGGGAGCTGCCGTTTGCGCCGACCGCATCGCAGGCGTGCGCGATCGATGAGATCGCCGCCGACCTTGCGCAGCCGGGCCAGATGAACCGGATGCTGATGGGCGACGTCGGCAGCGGGAAGACGTTGGTCGCATTCTGGGCTGCGCTGCGCGCGGTCGAGTGCGGGTACCAGGCCGCGATGATGGCGCCCACCGAATTGCTTGCCGAGCAGCACTTTGCGAGCTTCCAACGCCAGTGCGGCTCGCTGGGGGTCACGAGCGCTTTGCTGACGGGCGGCATCGGCGATTCGGCACGCTCCTCGATTCTGCGCGGGCTGGCTTCAGGAGCTATCGCGATGGTCTTCGGCACTCACGCGCTCATCCAGGAGCGCGTGCGCATCGCAAAGCTCGGCCTCGGCGTAATCGACGAGCAGCATCGCTTCGGCGTGTTCGATCGGGCGCGGCTCAAAGCCCTTGGGCCGGCGGCAAACGTTCTGATGATGACGGCGACGCCGATTCCGCGAAGCCTCGCGATGAGCCTCTTCGCCAATCTGGACGTTTCCTTCCTCGATGAGCTTCCGCCCGGGCGAACTCCGGTCACGACCGAGATTTTCACCGAGGACGACCTCGAGCGGGTGGACACGCTCGTCCGCGGGGAGATCGAGCGCGGCAATCGCGCCTATTACGTACTCCCCATGATCGATTCCCCGGAGGAGGAAATTCGCTCCGTCGCCGCGATGGCGAAGCGGCTGGCGCGCGGGCGGCTTGCGAATTTCAGGGTGGGCACGATGCACGGGCGGATGCGCGCGGCAGAAAAGGATCGCGTGATGCGCGAGTTCCGCGATGGCGCCATCGACGCGCTCGTCTCCACCACCGTGGTCGAAGTGGGAATCGACGTGCCCGAGGCGACCGTCATTGTTATCGTCGGGGCGGAGCGTTACGGGCTGGCCCAACTGCATCAGTTGCGGGGCAGGGTAGGGCGCGGCGCTGTGCCGTCGCGATGCATCCTGGTCGCATCGCGCGACGCCGATGAGAAGGCGCGCGATCGCATCCGGGTGATGGCCTCGTGCGCGACCGGCGCCGAGGTCGCCGAGGCCGATCTCAAGATGCGCGGGCCGGGCGATTTGCTCGGTGCGCGTCAGGCCGGCGCGCTTCCGCTGCGTTTCGTGCACCTGATTCGCGATTGGCGTCTGATCGAAAAAGCGCGCACGATGGCGGATGAGTGGCTGCGCCGCGACCCGCGCCTCGAGAGTCCATCATCGGAAGGCGCGCGCGCGGCGCTCAGGCGCATGCTCTCGCTCGGCTTCAGTCTGGCCGACGTCGGCTGAAGGTTCGGCTGGCAGTCTTCAGGGAAATGGCCCGACAGTCGAAACCTCGGAATGAAAAGCCGCGCGGCGGCGCTATCCCGACGCGCCGCGAATTCTCCGCCGGAGGACTGGTGTGGCGGCGCGGCGCCCGTGGCGGAATCGAGGTCGCGATGATTCGGCCCGAGGGGTCGTCCGCGTGGGCGCTGCCCAAGGGCCATGTCGAACAGGGCGAAAGCATGCAGGAAGCCGCGGTGCGCGAGGTCGGCGAGGAGACCGGGCTTAAGGTCGGCGTGGTCGAGAAATTGGGCGACGTGTCGTACGTCTTTTCCTGGCGCGACGAGCCGGGCGGGCCGCTCACGCGAATCTTCAAGCGGGTGCGCTTTTTCCTGATGCAATTTGCCGGCGGCGACTCGGGCCGTCACGACCACGAGATCGAGGAAGTTGCGTGGCTCGACATCGACGAGGCGATCCGGCGCGCCACTTACAAGAACGAGCGCACGCTCATCGAGACCGGGCGTCAGATTCTGCGCGCGCGAGGCGTCGGCGAATAGCGCCGGACGGTCGCGCCGCCGTCCATCGCCCCGGCGGGCGCTCACGACACCATACTCGATCGTAGAGCTGACAGTCCAAAGTAGACCGCCTCAATGACTATCGAGCCCTTACTCAATTCCAACAGCGATTCGGGCATTGCCTACCGTGGCGATCATTGAACTATGCTTCCAAGGGGATGCGTGATGGAAGAAGCTGCGGGACAAAAGCGTTTTAGGTGGCGGCGGCTGCTGTTGTACGTGGTTGCGGGCAATCTCATCCTTTTTGCGCCTGCGGCATTCTTGGAACCAGACCTGTGGCTGTTGGCGTACTTGGCCGCTGTACTAATCATCAGCCTCATCTGGATTGGTTTACTGGTGAAGAATGCAATTGCAAGAAGAACCCGCCGCTGGGTCCCAACTTTGTCGATGCTCCTCTTGGGTTGGACAATTTCCGCGGTTCTGGTGACAAATCAAAGCGGAATCCGAAACGTTGTCAGATGGGTCGTATTTTCGAAGTATTACAAGGCCAGGGTTCTGGCAGAAGCTGTACCTACAGAAGGGGAGCTGAAGCATACTGAATGGGACGGTTGGGGCTGGGCCGGACAGGACACCACGGTCTACGTTGTTTTTGATCCGAGTGATTCTCTGTCAGCCGCCGCAGATAAGGGCCAGTCTGGCCGGTTCAGCGGCATACCCTGTGAGGTCTCTGTTGTACGTCGCCTCGAAAGGCACTGGTACGCCGTTGAGCTTTATACGGACGAGCTCTGGAGCCGATGTTATTGATGAAGTAATAGTGCGAAGGGGTTGAGGGCCACTTGGAGTCAACACTGCGCTGAGCCCCGGTGGATCCCAGCAGCAGCCTGGTCAACGCCGACACCTACGATCCTGCGGGCGCCGTGACGCAAATTTCGCCGCTCGCGTTTCCGTATCAGTTCGCCGGGTCTGAGTGATCGGTGATGGGCGCGCCGGCGATGCGGCTTGACTGCCAGAGCGCCGCCATCAGCGGTCGCGATTGCGCGGCGCCGTCGCCGATCGCGATCAGGACCGCATCGCCACGGCATTCGATGGCGTGCGGCGCCGAGCCGGGTAACCGCCCGAGCACGTCCGCATAAACTGCGCCGAAGCGCGCGGCGGACTCCGCATCGCCGAACGCGATCATCCACAAGACGGTCAAATCGTGTCCCTTGCGCAGCATGACCATCCGGTCGGCGCTCCATCGCGATGCGAGCCGTACATCGGCCGAGTCCTTTCCCAGGTTGCGCTCGAGAATCACGCGGATGAACAACTCGCCGTACGTGTCATCATCGGCCTTGGTCCAGCCCGCCATCACTCCCTGGTATCCATCGAGTGAGATTTGAGGCGGCGGGGTGAGATGATCGAAGTAGTATTCGGGATGGAGTATCTGATGGCTGGAGAGCGGCGGCGTCCGGTAAAGCTCATCGACTTTGCTCCAGCCGCCGCGCCGATAAGCCTCCGCTACGAAGCGGACGCCGTCGGTGTACTGGAACACCATCGGCGCGCTGACGCCCAGCGGGGTTCCCGCGGCCTGCGCGGCGAACAGTTGCGGCATCTGGTCCATGCGCGACACCAGGGCGTCGAGAGTCGACCGGTCCATCCTGCCCGCGATGCAGCCGAAGCCCGCGATTGTCGCATCGCCCTCCGCCACTGACTTGAGTGCAAGCCCGCGATCGTCGTCATCCTTGACCGCATCGAGCTTCTTCTCCAGCTCGAAGTGCTGGTCCTGAAGCGCGTGAGTCAATTCGTGCCCGAGCAGCATCTCGCCGACGTAATCGCGCTGGGCCACGAACTGGGTAGCACTGGTCCAAAATCCGAGGTCGGCTGCGCCCTCGATGAGCACCATCTGCTTGCCGTAAGGGTCATAGAATCCGGCGACCTGGTTCTTGAGAAGCTTCAGCGTCTCCGCCTTGAGGTCCATCCCGGCGGGATAAAGCCCCACCGCCGCGCCCGCCGCGCCATCGACTGCAATCTGTTCGTCGGTGTAGTCGTGCGCGAGATCGTCCTCCATCATGCGCTCGGCCTCATCGGCCGTTTTGACGGTCATCGGCACCTGCTGCTTGAAGCGCAGTTCGCGGACCTTTTGGATCGCATCGACGACGCCCGCCGCCTTGGGCTCATCGATGCGCCCTCCGCGCACCACCGTGTATGCGCATCCGGCGACCGCAAGCGCGCCCGCGATCAGCACGAGCGCTAGCCGCCGATGGAGCAGGGCGCAGCGGAATCGCAGCTTCATTCGGTGATAATCACGACGGGAAGGCCGAGGCGCGCGGTGCGTGCGGCGCGCGATTCAGCTTCGGACCGATCCGAGAACGCGCCCATGCGCACGCGGTAATAGCGACGGCTCTCCGCAACCACCGAGTCGATATGCACGTCGGGGTACCGGGTCGCGATCTGGTCGCGCAGGCGCGATGCGTTCGATGAACTCGCGAACGATCCGACCTGGACGTAGTATCGCGGCGGCCCGATCGGCCGCGAATTCGGCGGCGCACTCAGGAGATCGATCCGAACCCGTGCGGTGCCGGGGCCGACCATTCCGATCAACCGCGCCGCCTTCTCCGATAGATCGATTTTGCGCCCCTTCACGAACGGGCCGTGATCGTCGATCGTCACCTCGACCGATCGGCCGTTGTCGAGATTCGTCACCATCACGCGGCTCCCGAGCGCATAGAGCATCGATGCGGCCGTGAGTTCATCCTCGTGATAAACCGCGCCGCTCGATGTCCTGTGTCCGTCGAAGCCGGGACCGTACCACGATGCGACTCCGACTACGGGCGCGGACGGCGCTCCCTGTGTGGCAGCGGGCGGCTGCGCGGGCGGAGGCGGAGCGCTGCGAACCAGCGAGCACGCGGCGGCGGATATGCTGATAGCCAGCGCCAAGCCGGCGCGCCGCAATAGTTCGCCCCCTCTCCCTCGCCCCACCGCCACGGCCATCCCACGATTATAGGTAGCTGCGCGCCGCGGCTTAAGGGGCCTCTGTTAATCGGTTTTTTCCTCTCCCCGGCGGGAGAGGATAAAGGAGAGGGACCTTGCGCAGCGCGCTCATCATTTCGAGCGCGCGATTAAAGTATTGCCTGCGCAGTTGTCCGGTCACAGATTCGCGGCGCACCAGACATCCGCGCCACGAAGCGGTCCCTCACCCATACCCTCTCCCAGCTACAGGGAGAGGGCTCAGAATGCCGCCTCTCCAACCGACGGCAAATGAAACCCGTCCGTTGCTGTTGATCGATCCCCGCCTGGGCGCTTCGGAGCGCCGCCGAGCCGTGGTAGCATCGCGATGACTGCAACGGTCGCCAATCCCCGCGAATCTATGCTGCGGACACGGCAGGAGTTGGAGGAAATCGAGGCGCGCACGCTGGCGCCGTACGCGATGCTCTCGCGGTTGAGCCGCGGCCGGCGCATCGCGGAACCCGACCATCCGATTCGCACCGTCTTCCAGCGCGATCGCGACCGGATTATCCACTCGGCAGCCTTCCGCCGCCTCGAATACAAAACCCAGGTCTTCGTTAATCACGAGGGCGATTACTACCGCACCCGGCTTACGCACACGCTCGAAGCGGCGCAGATCGCGCGCACGGTGGCGCGCGCGCTCGGCCTCAATGAGGAACTCACCGAGGCGGTCGCGCTCGCGCACGATCTCGGCCATACGCCGTTCGGGCATGCCGGCGAAATCATGCTGAACAGCCTGATGCAGCCGCACGGCGGCTTCGACCACAACGCGCAGAGCCTCCGCACCGTGGACTGGATCGAAGTCCGCTACCCGCGCTTTCGCGGGCTCAACCTGAGCTTCGAGGTCCGCGAGGGAATCATCAAGCACTCCGATTTCAGGGAGCGCCCGGCGGCGCGCGAGTTCGACCTCTCGGCATTTCCGTGCCTCGAGGCGCAGATCGTCGATCTCGCCGATGAGATCGCATACCTCGCCCACGATGTGGACGACGGGCTGAAGGCGCAGATGCTGACGGTCGAGAATCTGAACGGCTCGGCGCTGTATCGCGATGCGGCTGCGGGGGCGCGCGAGGCAGACCCGGCGGGGGTGGGCCGCGTGGAGCGCTACCAGACCGTCATCAGGATGATCGATGCGATGTCCACCGATCTGATGACGCACATCGCCGCGGAAATCGAGCGGGCCGGCATCGGGAGCGTCGATGACGTCCGGCGGGCGGGCAGGGCGCTCGCATCGTTCTCGCCGGTCATGGCGGAGAAGGTCGAGGAACTCAAGGAGATCATGCGCGAGCGCCTCTATCGCCATTACCGGGTCAGCCGGATGACGGAAAAAGCGGGCAGGGTGCTCGCGCGCCTGTTCGAGACCTACATGGCCGAGCCTCGCCAGATGCCCGAACACATCCTTGCGCGCGCCGAGCGCGACGGCGAGGCAATCCCGCGCGTGGTCGCGGATTACATCGCCGGGATGACCGATCGATTCGCACTCGACGAATATCGCAAACTGTTCGACCCCGATGAGCGAGTCTGAGGACGGCAGACGCCCCCCATCGAATCGACGACGCCGCTCGCTCATCATCCGGCGCGACGACCATATCGGCGATTCCGTGGGAAGCGCGTTCCTGCGCGCGCCCGAGTCGCAGGGCGATGAGATCCTGGAGCGCATCGGGGAGTACCTCGGCGCGCAGATCAAAATCCTCAAGGCGGTTTTCTCAGCGGAGCAGATAGAGGTCGATGTCGAGGCGCGCGGATGGCCGCAGGAGGGTGCGCGGCTGGCCGCCGCGGCGCGAGACTTGCACGGGAAGGGCGCACGGCGAAACGCGATCGCGCTATACCGCGAGGCGATCGAGATCGACCCGCTGAACGCGCAGGCGCTGGCGGGCCTCGGGCAGGCGCTCGCCGAGCAGAACCATCACGAGGCCGCCCTCGATGCGCTCACGCGGGCGCGCGAATTCGGCGGCGACAGCGCCGAGCTGCTGGCGGCGATGGCGCGGGCCGCATCGCGCATCGATCGGCAGTCCGCGGCGCTGGAGTATGCGCAAGCCGCGCTCAAGCTCGATCCGGGGAGCTTCCCCGCGCGCCGCCTGCTCCGTCAGTTGGGCGCGTCAGCGGAGCCGCCGAAAAGCGCTCCCGATGCGCCGCGCCCCCGCCGCGAATAGCAGGATGCAGAGAAGGTCGCGGTCGAGGTGCGCCGGCCGCGCCTTTCTTTATTCTCTCCCTCGGTCTTTTCCGGCGGAGAATTTTTTTTACCCTTGTATCTCTGATTCATCCGTTCAGGATGGGGATGAACTTGTGCGCGGCAGGCCGATTAACCCTGGGTCGGAACAGATCGCGGGAGAGCGAGGGTCGCCGCGCACGTATCGGCAGGTTGAAGCCCGAACAGTCGCCGGAGCCGGCCGGGGTCGAGCTCTCCCCCGGTCTTTCCCGGCGGAGAATATTTTTTTTTACTCTCTCCCCCGGTCTTTTCCGGGGGAGAATAAAAGAGGGGGTGCTCTTCTTTGTCCGACGCCGTCAGCGCAGATTGCGCCGCGTAGCCGGTGCAATGGTCAGTGCGAAAATAAGCGCCCCGGCAATCGCCGTGACGAGGGCATATTCTCCGCGGGTATACTCGACGATGGCCCCGATGCCAGCGAGCGCGCTGATCGACCAGTATGCAGTTTCGCGCATCGACATTCCTCCTCAGATGCGCCTCTCGCTCGACATATACCGCCGGGGATCGCGCCACTCAAGCTCGTCGTGGCGAGAGCGCGATTCGGACTGGTGGCAACACGAAGTGATCGGGAGTGCTGGTGCAGTGGCTAGCTAGGATCGGGAGGAGACCAGGAGCTACGCCCGTTTCTCGACCGCTCTCTCTTCTAGTCGCTTCGAGATTGTGGCGAGTTCGGCCGGTTTGAATTCATGCACCATTAGGTCTCTCTTGAGGGCGTCCATGGCCGTGGTGACGCTGGGGGAGAGATGGCCACCCTGTAAGCCGTAATGTCGGAGCTCAAACGCGATGAAGTCGGCCGCCTGAATGGGCGCAACGGCAGCGCTGGAGACGAATTTTCTGCTTACCATGAGCTGTTTCTTATCGAAGCTCCTTTGTAGCCCGTCAAAGATTCTAAGGGCGCGACTTTCGAATCCCTTCTTCTCATCGAAGAAAAAAGCCGCGGGCACGCGCCCGGCAAAACCGCCGTAGTAGAGCAGCCGCCACTGCATCATGAGCGCCTGCTCAAACAGTAGATAATAGCGATCCTTCAGGCGCCGTTTCCGGATAGGCTCACTGAACGCGCAATTGTAATTGCGCGTCGAGACCAACGCCGCAAACCCGGTTAGTGTGCGTTTCTTGATCGTCTGGGCCAGGCGAATCACGCATTCATCTTTGCGAGCCTTCGACCACGTTGCCTTCTTGGCGAGCGCATAGAAATTGCCCGTGCGGAAGTCGTCCTCGAGCCCGGGCGATAGCTCACGTAGTCTCAATTCCCGAAGGACCCTTCGCCACTCGGAGGAGAAAGTCTTCCATTGCCCTTGCTCGGCCAGATATCCGCCGAAAGAAGCAAAAGAGGAGCGATCGTCGGTCCCGCTCTCGTCGCCATAGGACTCAAGCATGATTGGGTACCTCTAAGGGGCGCGGCGCCCACCACCTGTCATTCTCGCGCCGGTGATTTTCCGGCGCAGAGAATCCCGGATCCGGGATTCCTCGCGCGCCAGGCACGCGCGGGAATGACACCACAGAAGGCCGCGCATCCATCGCGGCTTGGCACCACTTCCGCGACCGGGCCGCCCGTGCGCCAGGAGTCTGGAGCGCGATCCTAGCGCAACCGCCGAGGCTTTACCAGCTAGTTTACATAATATCTCTTATGCGAACTGAATTGTGGGCGAGTCGAAATCGCGGGCCCAGCCTTAGAATGGGTGCGCCGGCGGCCCGCGGCGAGGCGGCAGACACCCTCACCCTTTCCCTCTCCCGTATCGAAAAACGGGAGAGGGAACGGACGGCGCCAATGGCGCGCTACCCTTCTCTGGAAGATCGCCCCGGCGGCCCGTATCATTGAGGGCTATGGTTAATCGGCATAGACGCTCGGCTCTGCGATTGGGACTGCTCGTGCTCACGACCGGACTTGCGCTCTCGGCGCTCATCCCGCCTCCGCGCGCATCCGCGCAGTCGAGCGAGGCGACGCCGGCGGCCTCCGCCAGCCCCGCATCGCGCGACGACGAGGTGAAGGCCTACCTGCAAAAGCGGTTCCGAATAGCGACGCTCGAGCAGATGAGCCTCGGACCCATGACCCCGACGCCGCTGCCGGGAATCTTCATGCGTACTCTCACCGTCACGAATCCCAGGGGAATACCCGCCAGCGTGACGCTGTTCAGCGACCAGGATCAGACCAAGGTGATCGTCGGGCAGTATTTCGACCTGAACCAGGAGGCATGGGGACGCGCTGACCTCAAGCCGCTGCATCTCGACGATCGCCCCGTGCTCGGCCCCGCCGATGCGCCGGTCACGCTGATCGAGTTCGCCGACTTCGAATGTCCGTTCTGCGCGCATGCCTTCGGCGCGGTCGAGACGCTCGTCAATACGACCTACAAGGGCAAGGTGAAGCTCATCTTCAAGAACTATCCGCTTCCCGGCCATCAGTGGGCGTGGCCCGCGGCGACGGCGGCGGAATGCGCGCGGGTCCAGAATCCAGCGCTCTTCTGGGACTTCGCGCGGTTCTTCTACACCAATCAGCCGACCATCACGCAGGCGAACGTGCAGCAGCAGGCCGACGCCGAGGCGCGCAAGCTCTCGCTCGATCAGAAGCTCTTCGATGCGTGCATGAACGGCAGCAGCGCCGCCGATCGGGTGAGCCAGGACATGGCGGATGCCAACGCGGTCCACGTGATGCAGACTCCGACGTTCTTCATCAACGGCATCCCGGTGGTCGGTCTTCCCGAGGGTCGCGTGTTCGACTTCGTGATCGGATCGGAACTCGCGTCCAGCGGGCACGCATCGAAGTAGCGGAGCGGACCCCCTTCCTTCCCTTCCCCCGCAACTGAACGCGGGGGAAGGGAAAGAAAAAAAAATAGTGGCGCGGGCCGCCGTGCCCGCGGTCGATGCGCGGGCGCTTTGCCTGCGCGACATTTCAGATTCTTCTGAGGCTAAGCGCGGAGCGGAGCGGGCACCCCCTCCTCTGTCCTCCCCCATATCAAAAAATGGGGGAGGAAGTTTTGGAGAAATCCCCATATCGAAAAATGAAGGAGGAAAAGAGAGGCCCGGTCAGTGCGCGGCGGGGGATGGCTGCGCTGATGCGGCCGGCTTGGGCGCCTCGGACGCCTCCAGCGGCGACGCACCGAGCATCGCGAGCGACTCCGTGACCTCATCGCGCTCGCGCGCGTACGGATGAGCAATCAGGAACTCGCGGTAGGCCGCGATTGCGGCATCGGGGTGGCCCTGTTTGGCAAGGACGCGGGCCGCGCCGAGTTCCGCATCGGGCTGCTCCAGTCCGCCCGCCATCGCGGCCTGCTTGTAGGCGCCGATCGCCTTGTCGAGATCCCCCATCCGCTCGTACACGACGCCGAGATCGAGCCGCGCGAGACTGTTGAAGGCGGGATCGTGCTCGTTTGCGATAAACGCGATGAAGGAGTCGCGCGCGTGGGGCAACTCGTTCAGCGCGAGGTATGCGGTCCCCGCGTAGAAGCGCGCAAGCCGCCCCACCCTGCGGTTGGGCTCATCGGCGGCGAGCTTCAGGAATTGCTCCTCGGCCGCCTTGTATTGCCTGGAATTGAGCGCGGCGAGCGCGTTTGAGAACCGTTCGCCTGCGGCGCGGTCGCGGCTGCGCTCGTAGGCGAAGGTCGCGATTACGATGAGGCACCCGGCGAGCACGATGCCCGCCGAGATGAGCAACTGGCGCCAGTTGTCGGCCAGGAAATCGCGCACGCTCCCGACGAAGGTCACGAACTCGTCGGGCTGCTTCAGCTCTTTGCGCTTAATCTTGTAATGGGTCGGCGGCATCGCGCCATCTCAGGGCATCGCCGCCCGTCAGTCGTGTGTCGGCAACGGGGGAGCGTCGAGCGCGCTCACATCTTGTACTTGAAATCGTCGGGCGACATCCGCTCCAGGATTTCCGCCCACTTGTCGCGCGACACGCCGGCCAGGTTCTGGTCGGTTGCGCCGGGCTCGGCTTCGGTTTCGCGCAGCTCGCTGGAATCCTCGAGCACCTTCTTCGCCACGTAAATTGGCGACTTGGTGCGCAGCGCAATCGCGATCGCATCGCTCGGGCGCGAGTCCAGCTCGAGCGCCCTGCCCTCGCGCGTCTTGAGCATGATGCGTGCGTAGTAGGTGCTTTCGCGAAGCGCGGTGATCTCAGCCGCCTCGACGGTTGCGCCGAGTTCCGCGAGCAGGTTGCGCAGCAGGTCGTGCGTCATCGGACGCGGCGACTTGATACCCTCGCGCTCGGTCGCAATCGCGGTCGCCTCCAGCGGACCGACCCAGATCGGCAGATTGAGCTTGTTGTCGGGGTCCTGCAGCACCACGATGGGCATCTTGGTCGAGGGGTCGAGCGCAATTCCGCCCACCATCATGAGAATGAAATCTTCCCTTTGACCGGCCATATAAGTGCTCGCTGGAGGCTGCCTCTCCCGGGCGGCGCGATCGAATTTCGCGCTGCGCTTACTGCCTCTTGATTTAATCTTGGCCCAAACGCGCTCTGTGGTCAACTGAAGCAGTCGGCGGGCGGCCCGAAGCCAGGTTTTCAGCCGGCCACCAGCCGGTCGACTACGCGATAGAGCTGGTTGAGATTGCGGCATTCTTCCACCATGTCGCAGTGAGCGGCGTAGCGCTCCATCTCGCTATCGCCGAACCCCCAGGTGTTGCGGGCCTCCGGATTGAGCCAGATGACTTTCTTCGCGCGCTGTCGGATTTCGCGCAGGCACCAGTCGTGCGGGAGGTTGTAGTTGTTGCGCGCATCGCCGAGCACGATGACCGTCGTGCGCTTGTTCACCGAGCCGAGATGGTCCGCGATGAAGCTGCGGAAGGCGTGGCCGAAGTTGGAGTGGGCGTAGACGTTGATCACGTCGCCCTTGAGCGCGACGTCGAGCGCGTTCTTCACGTCGTTGGTGCGGAAATGCTCGGTCACCTCGCCGATGTCGGAGACGAAGATGAAGCTGCGCACGCGCGAGTAAAGGTCCTGGAGCGAGTAGACGAACTGGAGCATGAAGCGCGATGCGTTTCGCACCGAGTCGGAGACGTCGCAGAGGATCACCACCTGCGGCTTCTCTTTCTTGCGGCGTTCGAAGCGGAGCTTGAAGGGGACGCCGCCGCAATCGAGGTTGTGGCGGAGCGTGCGCTTGATGTCGAAGCGGCCGCGCTTGGCGCGCTTTCGCCGCACGGTGATCGCATTCTTCAAGCGCTGCGCGAGCTTCTGCACCGCCTCGTACATCTTGCGCAGCTCTTCCTCGCTTAAGTAGTAGAAGCTTCTCTCGCCGATCTGGTTCATCCGCTGGTCTTCGCGGGCGCGCAGGTTGCGCTTCTCGCGTTCCATGCGGACGTAGCGGCGGATGATGTCCTCCAGCGCCTTGAGCCTGCGCTCGAGGTACTCCTCCATCCGCGCCTTCATCGCGGGGCCAAGCCCCATCTTCTCGAGCTGCTCGCGCAGTTCCTTTATTTCGCGCTCGATCCGGTCGAGCCCGAGCGCCCGGGCCAGGGCGCGCGCAAAGTAGTTCTCCTCGATGGTGCGCTCGATGCCCGAGAGCCTCACCGCGCGCGATGCCTGGCGGATTCGCCTCTCGAGTTCGCCCGAATTGTCCGCCAAAAGCTGGCGCGCGAGTTCGGAGAGATTCTTGCCCTCCTTCTTGAGCATCTCTTCGACCTCGTCGAGGAACTCCTGGAATTCCTTGTCCGACATCGAGAGCGCATCCTGAACCGCCTTGCTCGCCTGCTTGATGATTTCGCCGAGGCCCGAGAAATAGACGTCGAACAGCTCCTCGAAGAGCGGCAGCTCGCTTGCGCGCTTGACCATCGTCGCCCGCAGCGCAGAGCGGAACGCATCGCGCTCCGCGAGCCCGGTCACCTCCGATGCGCTGAACGCATCGAGGGTCTCCGCGAGCGAGACGCGCACGCCGTTCTCGCGGAGCAGATTCGCGAATTCGATCAGCTTTTCTTCCATCTGCTAGTCGCCGCCGCCTCGCCGCCCCCTGCCCCGCC
>Ga0187770_10000076_pt1 | contig 42709 bp, 36 predicted proteins | sample 0116_SJ02_MP02_2_FD_133154 | JGI IMG/M metagenome (GOLD analysis project Ga0187770, IMG submission 133154) | Tropical peat soil microbial communities from peatlands in Department of Meta, Colombia - 0116_SJ02_MP02_20_MG | ecosystem: Environmental > Terrestrial > Soil > Wetlands > Peat | place...
CCACAACCGCGAGCACTCCAGTACGTTGGCCTTGTCCACCGACAAAACCTTGCGCCGCCGCTTCACTGCCAGCTCAAACGCTACGCGCGCGATGCGCTCAATTTCTGCCTCGCCGTAGCGCATGGTGTTCACCGCCACCCGCGCACCGGGGCTGCCTTCGATCGACCTAGGCTCGCCGAAATACGCTCCGCCCAGGAGCTCGCGCACGATCATGATGTCGCTTCCGCGCACGACTTCCGGCCGCAACGGAGAGCAGTCTTCGAGGGCAGGAAAGAAAACCGCCGGCCGCAGATTCGCATACGCTCCCAGTTCGCGCCGCAGCCGTAGCAACCCCGCTTCAGGGCGAAGGTGGCCGGGATTGTGGTCAAACGCCGGATTCCCCACGGCGCCCAGCAGCACTGCGCCGGAGGCGAGGCATGCCTGCAGCGTGTCAGCGGGTAGCGGGTCGTTGGCTAAAGTGAGTGCTGCTCCGCCAATGGGCTTGCGTTGCAGTTGAATCTGATGTCCGAAGCCTTCGGCGACAGCCTGCAAAACCACCACCGCCTGCTCGGTCACTTCCGGACCGATGCCGTCGCCGCTGAGAATCGTAAGATTGAGATTCATTGAGTAACTTGGAAATTTCGTAATTTTGCAGTCGGGTAATTTTATTCGCAGATAACGAAAGCCGCCAGCACGGCGGCTTTTCAGGCTTTCAATTACCAAATTATAAAATTACCCGATTGCCAATCCCCCTACACTCCCCACAAATAGTCTTCCTGTTGCTGCTGTTCGTGGTGATCGGGATGCACAGGAAGCGGCGCGCCGAACGCATTCGTGACCGGCGCAATCGGGAACGGTTTTATCGGCTCCGGAGCGGGTGGATTCGAAGCGGCGGCGCTCGAACTCGCCGCAGGAGTGCCCGCCGTGGGAGCGCTCGCCGCGGGAGCCCCGACCGCTGCCGCCTTCGCGCTCGGGAGCGGCTCGATCAGCGGCGTCGCCGACGTGGCAGGCTTATGCGTCTCGCGGATCAGTTCCAGCAGGTGATGATCTTCCACGTTCTTGATCTTGTCGGCCAGACGAACGAACCGACGGTAGATGTCATCCAGCGCGCGGCGATCAAACTGGTAACCCAGCTGCTCGCAGCGTAAGCCCAGCGCGTGACGCCCCGAATGCTTGCCCAACACCAGCCTTGAGTCAGGTACGCCGACCGATTGCGGCGTCATGATTTCATACGTCAGAGGATTCTTAAGGACGCCGTCTTGGTGGATGCCGGCCTCGTGCGCAAATGCGTTGCGCCCGGTGATGGCTTTGTTGGGCTGCACCGGCACTCCGGTGATCTCACTCAGTATTTGGCTGGAGGTGAAAATCTGCTCGCTGGCCACACCGGTCTCGTACGGATAGCGGTCCGGCCTCGTCCGCATCGCCATCACAATTTCTTCCAGCGACGCATTGCCCGCGCGTTCCCCGATTCCGTTGATGGTACACTCCACCTGTCGCGCGCCCGCGCTCACCGCGGCCAGCGCGTTGGCCACGGCCATGCCCAGGTCGTTGTGGCAGTGCGCCGAGATCGTAACTTTCTCGATTCCTTTTACGCGCTGCCGGATGGTAGTGATCAAATCCGCAAATTCGGAAGGTACGGTGTAACCGACCGTGTCGGGAATGTTGAGCGTCGTGGCGCCCGCTTCCACTACGGCGGTGAGCACGCGGCACAGAAACTCCGGATCCGTTCGCGTGGCGTCTTCGGGCGAGAACTCCACGTCGTCGCAAAGAGATTTCGCAAAACGCACGGCATCGCGAGCCCGTGCCACACACTGATCGCGCGTGATACGAAGTTTGTACTGCAGGTGAATGTCGGAAGTCGCCAGGAACACGTGAATGCGCGGATGCGCCGCGTCCTTCAGAGCCTCCCACGCGCGCTCGATGTCAGGGCGGCAGGCGCGCGCCAGGCCGGCGATGACGGGCCGGCGGACTACGGCGGCAATTGCCTTCACCGATTCGAAGTCGCCGTCGGACGCGATTGGAAATCCGGCTTCGATCACGTCCACGCCCAGGCGATCGAGCTGATGGGCCAGGCGCAGCTTTTCCTGCTGGTTCATGCTGCAGCCGGGCGACTGCTCCCCGTCGCGCAGCGTGGTGTCAAAAACCGTTATTCGGGCGCGTTCCGCGGTCATGAGTTTCCTCATTGTGAGACTAATAATCTATCGTACGGGTCAATTCCGTAGAAGCAAAACTTATTATTCTTCAGTTAGCATTAGTTATAATTGTATAATCAGTATTCCTAATCAATCAGTAAGAATCCATTAAGGAGTGTGGGCATGGAGCTTTCCCAACTCGAAGTCTTCCTGGCCGTAGCCCGTGAGCGCCGTTTTTCGCGCGCCGCCGAGAAGCTTTTTCGCACCCAGTCGGCCGTCAGCCAGACCATCCGCAAACTGGAAGACGAGCTCGGTGAGGCGCTATTCGACCGCTCCTCGCGCGAAGGCGTTCTCACCGATGCCGGGAGGGTTCTGTACGAGTACGCGGAAAAGCTGATTAACCTGCGGGCGGAAGCCTCCGAATCCCTGACCGAACTGCGCGAGCTGCAAAAAGGCAAGCTGGTCATCGCCGCCAACGAATTTACTGTGCTCTACGTGCTGCCGGTTCTGGCGGAATTTCGGCGCTTGCATCCCATGATCAAGATCACCGTCGAGCGCTCCCTGAGCAGCCGCATCCCCGACGAAGTCCTGCGCTACAGCGTCGAATTCGGCGTCATTTCCTACGAGCCGCAGGAGGCCAGTCTGCAGTCGGTGGTCGTGTACCTCGACGAGCTCGTCCTTGTTGTTCCGCCCAAACACCCTCTGGCCTCGGCAAAACAGGTCAGCATCCGGCAATTGGGTGCGGAGTCGTTTGTGGCGCACATTGTCTCGTCGCCGTATCGCGACAAAGTGATTCAGCTCTTCAAAACGCACAAAACTCCGCTGCACATGGATCTGGAACTGCCCACGCTGCAGGCCATCAAGCAGTTTGTCGCCATGGGCAGCGGAGTAGCGCTGGTGCCTGAAATCAGCGTCGAGACCGAACTCGCGCGCGGAGAGCTGGTCGGCATCCCCGTGCGCGAACTGGAACTGAAGCGCAAGTTGCGCATCATCTACCGCAAGGATGCCAACCTGTCCCACGCCGCGCGGGCGTTTCTGAAGGTGGTTGAAGCGGTAGCCAAAGAGCGTGATGGACGCTACCGCTTTCAGCGTGAGAATTAACAGCTGGCGCAAGCGTGCTGCTCGCGGAAGGAATCCAGTGCCGCGTCGACAGACGGATGCACTTCCAGCACGCGGTCGAGATTGGCCAGGCCAAGCAGGTGCTGCACCAGCGGATTGGGACCGGCAAACTTCAGGCTCACACCTTTTCCCATCGCACGGCTTTGCATGGCCCAGGTTTGCAGCAGGGCCAGCTGGCCGAGCCCGGCGCCGTCCATACCGCTGACGCAACTCAGGTCCAGCACGATCCCACTCGTCCGCTCCGCGTCGTCAAGCATTTGGCCAACCAGCCGCGACAGTGCAGCCGCTTCGTCGCGATACACGATGCGGCCCTGGCAGCACACGATGATCACGTCGCCTTGTTTGCGCGTTTCCAGATTCAGTTTCAACATCGGTCCGTTCCCCAATTCCAGTGCGGCCAGGCCCGGCCACTGTTCCCACGTTTGCCAATTCGTCTGTGTCAGTTGCATCCTAATAGATAGACGCTTGCGCAGGCCCTTTGGCATCATAAAAGTTCGTTAAATTTTCGCTGTATTCGCCCGCTTCGGCACGTGGGAACAAATTTTGTTAAGCGGGACATCTTAGCCATCCGGTACACTGCATCTAACGGATTTCATTGGCTCGAGTGACATTTTGCCGGCTACGTTGCCGAGGAGGAATTATTCTTGTTTAAGACCGCTGCCGTGGTAGTGCTGGCGTTGGTTGGGCTGCTCTTTTTCTCAATTCCGATGTCGGCGCAGATACTCGCCCGCGGCAATGTCTTCGCCGGCGTCTCCTACGGCCAGTTCTACGATGTGACGACTACGCAGTCCGTCAAGGGCTGGAACGGTTCGGCCGAAGACCTTCCGTTCGCTCGCCTGCCGCACCTCGGCTTCGTGCTCGACGCCAGCGGCTACTACCGCACCGGGATCACACAATACAACGGGCTCTTTGGGCCGCGACTCTCGGGAACATGGGGAAAGTGGCACCCATTTGTTGACGCCATGGGCGGAATTCAGCGGCTCAATTCCAACAAAAACCTCTACTCTCATTACGCCATCGATTTCGGCGGCGGCGTCGACTACAAACTTCCTTTTAAGAGCTTCGCTTGGCGAGTACAAGGCGACTTCATTCACACTCACTACCTGAGCGCGAATCAAAGTGACTACCGCGCCTCCACAGGACTTGTCTGGCGGTTTTGAGCTATCGCATGATGGGTGCCCCATCCTGGCCGCGTTCTTTGCGGGTAGGGTGGGATTCCACTTGGTTCTAAGGGCTTTGGAGATATCGAGAGACCGGTAGTCGAATCCTCGAACCGAATCATCTAACAACTTTCTGCGCCAGGCTGTGTTTACCGGCGCAGACAGGAGGAAACTCATGCGTAAAGCAATCGTCATCGCATTCATGTTGTTCTCTCTTGCCGGCTTTGCGGCCGCACAGGTGCCCACCTCGGGCAACGTCTTCGTCGGATACTCCTACCAGACGGCTGACTCCACGGCCCTCGGCATCAGCGGCGGCAATCGCGTCAACATGAACGGATGGCAAGCCTCGCTGGAAGGCAAGCTCTTTCCCGCGCTCGGGATCGTTGCCGATTTCAGCGGCCACTACGGCTCCCAGATCGTCGTGTCCACACCTCCCTTCGGTTTTAGCGGCAATATGACCGGCCACGAATTCGATGTTATGTTCGGCCCGCGCGTCGGCGTCTCCGTCGGCAAGTTTCGCCCGTTCGGAGAATTTGAGATCGGCGTGGGGCACATGAACACAACCGATTTCGGCTCGAAGACTTCCTTTGCTACTGCCGTCGGCGGAGGACTGGATTACAAAATCGTCCGCATCGCCGCCTTGCGCCTCCAGGGAGACTACGTTTCAACCCGCTTCTTCGGCACTACGCAGAATAACTTCCGCCTCTCCACCGGCCTGGTTCTGCGTTTCTGAGAATTCATGTATCGACCGCCGCCGTTCTCTAGCCTGCTCTGAGCGAGCGAGGAACGAGGCGTAGGGGCGGAGGCATTCCTCCGCCCCGCTCGCGAAGCGAGCGTGAACCGTGATCTTTCCATGAAGAGATTCGTATCAGGGCACGCCTTCAGGCGTGCCGCTCCGATCATCCGAAAGATATGGGCTTTAGCCCCCACGGGAACGCAAGCAAAAAGCAGGATTCAGCTGGTTGGCTGAATCCTGTCTTCTGTGGCCACGTACAAAACTTTCGGAACCTGAACCGCACAACCAATGCCTGCGTCGAGTGATTCGGGAAGGGCACGGCTTTAGCCGTGCCGAACGCCCTCGAAAAACTCGCGGGCTTTAGCCCCTGAGGGAAAGAGAACTCCTAGGCCCGCCCTCGGCTCCCGCCCGGCTCCGCCCAATAATCGTGATCACGCAGGAAATGTTTCTCGTTCCAGAAATTGATCGCCGTCCACAGGAACAGCCAGCCCACGCGCAGGTGTCCCATCCTCTGGAAACGCCGGTTCGTCGTGTAAACGCCGCCGCGCACGATCGCAAACCGTTCGCGCTCGATCTGCTGGCTCAGCCGGTAATCTTCCGCATAGTGAATCTGCTCGTTGAAGCCGCCCAGTTCGCGAAATTTCTTCAGATCGAACATCATGAACATGCCGGTGGCAAACGGACGGTGCACGCACGACAGATACTGAAAAAAATCGTTCCCGCGATAAAACAGCTTGTCCACCCAGTTCCCATCACGACACAAAATGTTCGTCGTAATCAGGTGCGATTGCCGGGCCTGCGCCTTTTCCAGGCAGCGGCGAATCAGGCCGCGATCGGCCAGTTCGATGTCGGCGTCCAGAAACAAAACGTACGGCGTATCCGCCTGCTCAGCGCCCTGATTGCGCCCCACCGACGGCATCCCGCCGGGAATCACGCTCACGTTCAACCGGTCGCGGAAGCTGAGAACAACTTCAGGCGTTCCGTCGGTCGAATGCGCGTCAGCGACCAACACCCTCGTACTCGACATCTTCGAGTAGTCCTGAGTCGTCAGTGAGGTCAGCAAGCGCGGAATCAGCTTCGCCTCGTTCTTCGCCGGAATCACGATCGTCAGTTCGTTCCCGTTCTCCGTTCTCGACGTAGTCATGGATTCGAACCCCCTGTTCGTCAATCGTCAGATAGGTGAGCCGGGAATCCACCCAGCCTCCCGCGTTGTAATACTCAATGCCGTCTTTCTCCACGCGCAGCGCTTCGTGCGTGTGCCCGCAGAAAATGCGGTCGCCCCCGTGATGCCTGGCATACGACAGGGCGCCCTCTGCCACCTTCGGCGACATGCGCAGCCAGCGTGTGTTCAGCCGGTCAATCATCCGAGCGATCGGCTTGCTCCTGAAATCCAGCTTTTGCAGCAACAGGTACAGCGACGTCCCCACCCGGCTCAGCGTTACCCGGCTCACCTGAAATCCGTCGAACTGGTGTCCGTGCACAGCAATATGGCGCAACCCACGGTAAGCCCACTCATACCGCTGGTAAACCCGCACCCCCACCAGGTGCGACATGATGTTCGCCAGGCCGTGGTCGTGATTTCCCTCGACCCACACGACCTCGATCTTGCGCTTCGGATTCGACAGCTTCCGGATATACCCCAGAAACTTCCAGTGTTCCTTGGTCAGGCGGGCGAAGTTGAGGTCAGCGAAAATATCGCCCAGCAAAATCAGCCGCTCGAAGCGGTTTTCCTTCAGCACGCGCGTGGCTTCGCGCGCATGGCTGGTCTCCGCACCCAGGTGCAGGTCCGAGAGGATCAGCGTGTTGTAGGCATGCGGATCCATATTGTTAGTCTGGCAGCGGATTGTTACTGGATGATTAACATTGCATCAAAATTGGTGCATAGGGTAACTACCGTAATAACGTGGGAATCTCGCGTGAGGGTGCCCCACCCTACGTGGTTTTCGTAGGGTGGGGATTTTTTCCTTCCTGCTGGGCTAAACGTTCCGCGCCGAAATCTCCGCGCAATTACCGCTTAATACCTTCGTAACGTTGCCTCCGAATATAGGAATCCTATACTCCGAACATCGGATTCCTATATTGCCGCGAAAGGTTTCGACATCGCGGGCGCCACCGCGGAAGAGCGGCGCTTTAGCGCCGCGTCAAGGCAGGAAGAAGGAAGGGGCTTTAGCCCCGGAAGAAAAACAATGACCAAACGCATCAGCCCGAAAATCGCCCGCGGAAGCGGCGAACTCGCGATTCTCGCTCTGCTCGCCGAGCAACCGCTGTACGGTTTTGAAATCGCCCGCCAGATCGGCGAGCGCACTGGCGGAGCGCTCCAATTCACGCTCGCCTCGCTCTATCCGCTGCTCTATGAAATGGAGAAGCGTGGATGGGTCGAAGGCCACTGGCAATCGAACCAGGCTGGCCGCGATCGTCGCTACTACCGTCTCACCGCCGCAGGCCGCAAGCAACTCGCCCCGCTGCGCGAAGAGTGGCGTTCCTTCTTCCACGCGCTCGACTGTCTCGCGGGGGTGAGCCATGCCTGAACGAATGAAGCCTGACTGGACCCGGCTCGTCCGCGAGCATCTCAAAAACTCTCCCAGTCCTTGCAGCCACGATGTCATCGTCGAACTGGCCACGCATTTTGAAGAGGTCTACGACCAGGCGCGCGCCACTGGATCCAGCGACACGGCCGCCCTGCGGCGGACTCTGCAAGAAGTCGAAGATTGGGACGTTCTAGCAACCGAGATCGCCCGCTCCAAGTCTCAGGAGGATTCCATGAACAACAACGCGATGAGTCAGCGCACGAAAAATATCCTGCTCCCCGCGATCGCCATTCTCTTCGCCATCGGTCTCGTCCTGCTCTTCCTGGACCGCGCCGCCGCCCTCCAGATGTTCATCTGGATCGCCTGCATGGGATTGCTCCTCTTCGCCGCCGCGTCAGAGGCGAGTCGTCTGAACCTGCGCACCAGGTCTGTCTGGCTTCCCGGATTCGTCAGCCTGGTCGCGGCCAGCCTGTTCCTGTTCGCCGAAGAACTCGTCCTCGTGCACGATTCTTCTTTTTACTTCACCGACATCAGCCTGCGCCCCGCTCATCTCATCTTCGGAATGCCGCGCTGGTTTTACATCGCCTGGCTCGTCGCTCAGGTCCTGTGCGGAGCGCTCGGCGCATCTCTCTCCCGCCGCGGCGGCGGAAATTGCTTCGCGCGCTTAGCGTCAGGGTCGTTCCCGGCCCTTGTCATGTTTGCCGTGTGCACAATCGTGATCCCGGCCAGCGCTATGTTCGAGCACAACCATTTCATCTTCCATAATCCGGGCCGTTTGTGGATGGGAGTTTTGATCTGGGCCGCAGTCCCTGCGCTCGCCATGCTGCTCGGAGCAGCACCATTCCTCAAGGAAGCGACAGTTTCTTAGGCGGGTGCTCAGGGCGCGGAGAGGCATGACCGAAAACGCCGTGGCCGGAAGGCTCGTGGCGGAAAAGCAGGACGCCCAAAACCACCGTGGAAGAGCGGCCCTTCAGAGCCTGCCCCGAGCAAGCGCAGCGTGTCGAGGGGGCCGTGTTAGGCTCGCAAAGAGATCAGGGCTTTAGCCCCCGAGGCGTCCTCAATGCGCCGGAGGCACGTACTCCTTCGGCTTGGCCGATCCTTCGCCGAAGAAAAATGCCTCCAGCTGTTTCACGATCACTTCCTGATCCTCGCGCCGCGCCGGATTCAGCCGGTATTCGTTCAGCAGCATCTTGCAATGCTCCATCCACATCCTCCACGCTTCCTGGGACACATTGTCATACACTTTCTTGCCCAGTTCGTTGTCGAAAGGGGGCTCGTCCAGCCCCGGCATTTCTCGCTTGAATTTCACGCAGAAAACGGTGTGCGCCATAACTCCCTCAATGAGTAGTGATGTAAGGATTATCTTACACGGATCGAAAGAGGCACACGTAATGACAGAGACAACGAACGGGAAGGGCGCGGCTTCCAGCCGCGCCGTAAGTTGCCAAATGGATCACGGCTTTAGCCGCTGAGGTGCTCGCTACTTCGTCCGCAGATATTCCGCGATCACTTTCTTCGTTTCTTCATCTATGGCGACGGTGTCGCTGCCGGCCCCGTTCGCCGCCGCGACCTTGCCCTTCACGCCGACGTAAACCGCGTCGTAGGTCGTATCGCCCAGATTCTCCACCCGGTGCTTGAACGGCGGATACCAGCGCACTTCGCCGGGTTTGGAGAACACCTCGCGCGTTTTGCCGTTCTCGTCGGTAAAGCGCAGGTGCGCCTCCGTCAGCGCCACCACCACGCCTCCCGGATGCTCGTGCAGCACTGATTTCTCGTGCGGCCCGTAGTGCACCGAAACCACCTGCACCTTGTCGTTCTCAAAATCCAGCTTGTAATGCTTGGGCTCAACCTTGGTGGGATCCTGTGCTACAGCAAAAGCGACGGCCATGCACACAAACGCGGTAGCCGAAACCAATTTCGACTGCATTCCTGCCTCCTGATTTTCCCCGGTTCCGCTGAAGACCTTGAGGCCACCTTACTTCCGGCGTGGGGCAGTGTCAACGCACGGGAGCCAGCGCAGTAACACAGTAGTAATCCGCACGTCGCGTACCCTGGAACCGCGAAACCGGAGTCCATGCGGCGTGACTTAAAACCGCGCCACCAAGTCCGTGGAGAGGCGAGCCATGCTGCGGAAGCCGGGAGCCCGCAGGCGAAATCCCGAGCGCAGTCTGCGAGGGACCTCGAACGGAACAATCCCGCCAGGAACTGGTGGGCCCACCAGGATTTGAACCTGGAACCAACAGATTATGAGTCTGCTGCTCTAACCGTTGAGCTATGGGCCCGCAAGCTCAATCTAGCAGGATCAGCGGCCAGGGGCTAGGGGGGCAGAGGTCAGAGCCCGAGGTCCGACGTTAGAGGTCAGAGAAGAAAAGGGGCCGGAGCCAGCAGAATGACTTCGTGCTGACCCTGACCCCTGATCCCTAACCCCTGCTGCTAGTGCGCTACCGCTTTTTCCGCGCCCAGACCGGTGTTCGACCGCACCAGCAGCTCGTTGAACTTCTCCTCTGCGGTTGGCTCGCTGCTGATCAGCGTTCCGACAACCGCGCCGATAAATCCCAGCGGAATGCTCAGAATGCCGGGATTTTCCAGCGGGAACCACGCCTTGGCATGAATCAGGTGCCGCGCCGTGTCCGTCACCGTCGGCGGATCAACCGCCATCAGGCTCGGGCTTACCAGAATCAGTCCGATCGAGGCGATCAGCCCCACCGCCAGGCCTGCGACTGCGCCCACCGTGTTGAAGCGCTTCCAGAAGATGGAGAGCACGATCACGGGCAGGTTCGCCGACGCCGCCACGGCAAACGCCAGCGCCACCAGGAAGGCGACGTTAGCCGTTGGCCCCAGCAGAATCGCGATCCCGATCGCCACCGCACCCACCACGAACGCCGAGATGCGCGCCACCAGCACTTCCTCGCCGGGTTTGCGCTCCACCCCGTTGTGAATCACGTTGGTCCAGAAATCATGCGAGAACGAAGTCGTCGCGCTGATCGTCAGACCGGCGACCACGGCCAGAATCGTGGCAAACGCGATCGCCGAAATGAACGCGAAGAAAATATTTCCGGCCACCGCCTGCGCCAATAGCGGCGCGCTCATGTTCGTGCCGCCATGCCCCTTGATGTAATCCGGGCCAACGATGGTCGCGGCTCCGAATCCCAGGAACGTGGTCATGATGTAGAAGCTGCCGATCAGCACCATGGCCCACACAACGCTATGGCGCGCCGTCTTCGCATCGGGCACGGTGTAGAACCGCACCAGAATATGGGGCAGCCCGGCCGTACCGAAGATCAGCGCCAGGCCCAGCGAGATCAGGTCCAGCGGCCCGTACGGCGGCTTGTAACGCAGCCCGGGCGTCAGGAAGTCCTTCACCACCACCGCACCCTTCGCGTCGTGATACGTCACCTGCCCGATCGCTCCGAAGAACTCTCCCAAGCTGAAGTGGAAGTGTGCCAGCACCAGGATGCTGAGCAGAATCGTCCCTGCCATCAGCAGAATGGCTTTGACGATCTGCACCCACGTCGTCGCCAGCATTCCGCCAAAGACCACGTAGACGATCATCAGAATTCCGACGCCCGTCACCGCCTGGTTAAAGGTCACCATGCCGCCCAGCAGCAGCTTGACCAGTGCGCCCGCACCCACCATCTGCGCGATCATGTAAAACGTGCTCACGGTCAGCGTGCTGACCGAAGCCATGGCCCGTACAGGCCGCGGTTTCAGCCGATACGCCAGCACATCGGCCATGGTGTATTTGCCGAAATTGCGCAGGGGTTCGGCAATGACCAGCAGTACCGTCAAATAAGCGACCAGCCAGCCCACCGAGAACATAAAGCCGTCATACCCCTGAAAGGCGATGATGCCCGCGATTCCCAGGAACGACGCCGCGCTCATGTAGTCGCCGGCCACTGCGATCCCGTTTTGCCATCCCTTGATCTGGCGGCTGGCGGCAAAGTATGCGCTCGCCCCGGCTGAGCTCTTCGACGCCCAGTAGGTAATGACCAGGGTGATCGCGATAAACACCAGGAACATGACAAGTGAGATATTCATGACCTACTTGCCCCCTTTGGAGTTCTCGGCCTTTTCCAGAATGTCTTTGGAGAGACGGTCGAAGCCATTCGCAGCTTTGACGTAAAGCCCAGCGATGATCCACGCCACAAAGAACTGCGACAGGGCAAACAGGTAGGCCAAATTCAGAAATCCAACCTTGGTGTCCATGAACTGCGGCGCGCAGCCCACCAGCACCAGCAGCGCAAAATAATAGACGACGAAGAAGATGAAAGCCGGCACGATGAAGGTTTTCTTCGTTGCCATCAGATCCTTGAACTGCCGGCTGGCGGCAATGTCGTCCCAGGCGGACGTTCCCGCCTGGTACCGCTTGGGTTCAGCGATTTCAAAATTCCTTGCGGCGTTTCCCATTAGGGCTCCCTTCCATGTTTGGCGTTCGTCCTGCCAACGTTTCGAACCAGGTTTGACCGAACCAGGTTTGACCCAACAGGTCTGAGCGGGCGCGACGACAGACCAGCGACAGATTCTTCGGCCTTCACCCCAACTGTGCTCGTTCTAAGAAAGGGAAAGAGGAGCAAATCCCGCGATCCCTTCCGCGAGATTTGCTCCCCTTTAGTCCTGTCTCGTACTCCGACTAGTCTTCTTTCCCGAACTGCTTGATGTCCTCGGCAACTTCACCGACGGCCACCGGTTCTTTGCCCTGCACCAGTTCCCGCACCTTTTCGACCACGTCCGGGTTGGCCAGCGTGGTGATATCTCCCGTGGCTCCCCGATTCGAGATCGAGGCCAGGATGCGGCGCATGAGCTTGCCGGACCGCGTTTTCGGCATATCCGGCACGATGTGGATGTGCTTCGGGCGGGCAATCTTGCCGATGATGGTTTCGATCGCCCGGTTGACCTTGTCCACGACCTCCTTGCTGGGCTGCAGTCCCGGCTTTAGAGCGACGTACACTTCCGGCACGCGCCCCTTGATCTCGTCCACTACAGGTACGACTGCCGCTTCCGCCACTTCTTCGACCGTCAGGCACGCGGACTCGATCTCCTTGGTGCCCAAGCGGTGACCAGCGACGTTAATAACATCATCCACGCGGCCCAGAATGCGGAAATACCCGTCCACAGCCAGTACGGCTCCGTCAGCCGCAAAATACGGCCAATCCTGCCATCTCTTACTGTTGGGGTTCTTGCAGTATTTCCGGTAGTACTGGTTCACGAAACGCTCGCGATCGCCCCAGATCGTCTGCATGATGCCCGGCCAGGGATTGCGAATGCAGATATTTCCTGCCCTGCCCGAACCAGCGGCGACTACCTCGCCCATTTCATCCAGGATCTCCGGGAAGATTCCCGGCATCCCCGGTCCCGCGCTCCCAGGCTTCATCGGATCCAGCGCTGGTTTCGTGCTGCACAGGAAGCCGCCGTTTTCGGTTTGCCACCAGGTGTCCACGATGACGGCCTCGCGCTTGCCCACCGTCTCGTAGTACCACCGCCAGACCTCCGGCTCGATCGGTTCTCCTACCGTGGTCATGTGCTTGAAGTGGTAGTTGTATTTGGTGGGTTCATCGTGGCCCGCCTTGCGCAACATGCGAATCGCCGTGGGAGAAGTATGGAAGATGTTCACATTCAGCCGCTCCGCGATGCGCCAGACCCTGCCTGCATCCGGATAGGTCGGGACGCCTTCGTAGATCACACTCGTCGCCGCCAGGGCCAACGGGCCATACACAATATAGGAGTGGCCCGTGATCCAGCCGATGTCGGCCATGCACCAATACACATCTTCCGGGTGGATGTCCTGAATGTACTTGGAAGTTCCAGTCACGTAGGCCAGGTAGCCGCCCGTGCGATGCTGGCATCCCTTGGGCTTGCCGGTGCTGCCGCTGGTGTACATGAGGAACAGAGGCGCCTCAGCATCCATGGAAACGGGTGGCACGATTTCTCCCGAGTAGTTCGGCAGGACTTCGTCCACCCAGAAATCGCGCCCCTTCACGAAGGGGGAACTGGTCGCACTCTGCCCGGGGTGGCGTCGCCACACCAGGACTTTATCCAAAGTGTGTCCTTCCTTCTTCGCGGTCTCCAGCGCAATGTCGGCGGCTGCTTTGTGGTCGAGCAGCTTGCCATTGCGGTAATAACCGTCCATCGTGATCAGGACGTGGCTGCTGGAGTCGGCGGCGCGCAATCCGCAAGCCTCACCACTGAACCCGCCGAACACTACCGAGTGAATCACACCGAGCCGGGCGCAAGCCAGCATGCTGATCGGCAGCTCGGGAACCATGGGCATATGAATGGTGACGCGATCGCCTGCCTTCAGGCCGCAATGATCGCGCAGCAGCGCCGCGAACTCATTCACGCGAACGTACAGCTCGCGATACGTCACCGCCACAGGCGCTTCGCTCTCCGGCTCGGGAACAAAGATGATCGCAGCTTTGTTCTTGTACTTGGCCTGATGCCGGTCCACACAGTTGTACGAGGCGTTCAGCTTTCCGCCCACAAACCACTTCCAGAAGGGCGGATCGCTGGTGTCGAGCGTCGTGTGCCAATACTGGTCCCAACTCAACATATCGGCGTATTCCCGGAAGCATTCCGGGTATTTCTCTTCGCTGAACCGGTTGAGGACGTCGGGATCGGCCAGATTCGCCTGGCCGATGAATTTCGAAGAGGGATAGTAATATTCCTCCTCCCTCCAATGAACTGCAATCTGAGCCTCGCTCGTGCTCACTACCTGTTGTGGTTGCTTCGGAAGCGTACCCATATCATTTGTCCCTCATATATGCTGAATTTGTGCTGCATTGCGGCTCTCCGCCATCCCACGTCACCCCATGGCGGAGTCCGTCAAAGGTCCTGCACTTCATGAACAAACCTGTCCCCGCTGCGCTTTCACCTCCGGCCGCTGCGCCATCACGCGATGCCGAGTGGGCGCGGGAACCACGTCTGGTCTTTTGCCTCGCCCGACCATGGGTCTTGCGGCGCGGGCGCTCCGGCGCTGCGAGCACCGTTCAAGCGTCTTTCAAGCCCTGTATGATGAAACAACCACCGCAGGATTTGCAACTGCATTTCGGAGGCTATGCCGCCGCCACAGGCAACTTGCTGCCCGCCGCCGCGCTTTGCGGGATCGGCGGACGTTTGGCCAGCAGTTCGCATAGCAGGGCAACCGCCGCCAGCACTCCGGCTGTATAAAACGCCATCTGGTAGTTGTGGTATTTGTCGTACATCGAGCCTCCGATCTTGGCGCCAAAATAGCCGGCCACGCCCCACGCGGTGAACAGCATCCCGTAGTTGATGCCGGCGTTCTTGGTACCCCAGAAATCGGACGCGGTCGCAGCATTCACCGACAGCTGCGTACCATAGCACCAGTAGACTACAAACACCACCACATAGAGCAGCGCCACATTGCCGCCGACCAGGTACAGTACGGGCATAGCGATCATCGACACGGCGATCATCAGCCGCAGTACGTTCAGACGGCCGATCGCATCCGAGAACCAGCCCGACAAAATGCGGCCTGAAGCATTCCCTATGGCCCCTACGAAGATGGTCAAGGTTTGCAAGGCCTCCCCTGGTATCTTCATGCTCTTGGCAAAAGGCACCAGCTGACTGATGACCATCAAGCCCGCCAACGAACCCAGCGCATACGCAACCCACATGAAGTAGAACGCCGGTGTGCGCAGCACTTCGCTGGGGCTGAACTCGTAGGCGGTAGCCGCGGCTTTCGCTGCCGGCGCAGGGCTCCAGCCGGCAGGCCTGTATCCAGCTGGAGGATTCTTCAGCAGGAAGGCGCCAAATACGGTCATGACCAGGAAGATCACGCCCAGGATCTGGAACGTGGTGTGCACTCCATAAGCAGGGATGAGCTTAAGGTTGGCCAGCGGTCCAAAGATGGCCGAGCCGCCGCCGTATCCAGCCACTGCCAGCCCAACCGCCAAGCCCCGCTTATCGGGGAACCACTTCGCCATCACCGGAATCGGCGTGGCGTAGCCAAATCCGTTGCCCAATCCTCCGATTACCCCGAAGCACACATACAGCCAGTTCAGACTGTGTGTGTAAGAGCACAGGAAGAAGCCGAGACTGACAAGGATGCCGCCAATCAGCGAGATCCTGAACGGACCCAACTTGTCTTGCAGCCTTCCAGCCACGATAAATGAAAGGGCAAACACCACCACCGCGATGCCGAACACGGTTGAGGTCTGCGCCCGCTTCCAGCCAAACTCCTTCTCCAGCGGGGCAACGAATATGCTCCAGGCATACAACGTCCCCAGCGCCAGATTCATCGACATTCCGCCGACCACACGCCACCACCGACTAATGCCGGGGTTTGATGAAGCATCTGCAGTAGCCACAGTTTTTCTCCTTTACAGAAATGAATTGAGCAGCCAGGAGCCGTCTCGCGCCGCCGCCGATACCGGCGCTCCCGTCGCTTTCGAGCCTGACCAGACACTGAAACGAAACTGCACTTCCACCTTGCCAGAACATCAGGACCGGCCGGACTGCATCGCCGATCCTTACAAAAACCTCGACGCTTTTCGCTCACGCCGGCCGCCACGCGAGGTGCGGCTGCGCTACTGCGCTTTCTCCAAAACTGCGTTCACCGTTAATTCCGATCCCGGAGACACCGTCAGTTCCCGCTTCCAGCGCGCAAAGCCGGGCAGCGACACTTCCACCGCGTGATTGCCGGTGCTCAGGCTCAGAACTGACGGCGTGCTTCCCACATACCGTCCATCCACTGTGACTTCAGCCCCGGGCGGCGTCGAGCTGAAGCTGCATTTCACCGTTCCCTGGGTTGCGCTTACGCTCGGGGCAGCGGCCACCGGCTGTGCTGCCGCCGGGGCCGATGCTGTCGCCGAAGTCGGATTTGCAGCTGTCGCCGGAGTCGCGCCTGCCGCGGCTGGGGCCGCGGTCGAAGATGCCCCGCCCGCAGCTGAGGCCGAACTCGTGGCCACGGTCGAGCTCGCGGTCGTGGCTGCCGCTGGCTCTCCCCCAACCCAGGTGTATAGCTGCTGGCGGAGCTTGCCTTTGTCATCGACGTAGTACACGCTGATGCCGTGCTTCACTCTTCTAGCGTCGAAGGTCTCGCCTTTGGGCAGGGGCGCGCATTTGGAATATCTCGATTCGATGGTGCAGGTGATGCGGAACGGAGGTCCATCGCCTTCCTGCACCAACAATGTACTGATCATTGGCGTGTTCGTGCTGGAACGGCAGTACGCATCGAAATTGACCTGATCGCAATTCCTGGGAACGCCGTTATCGCCGCGGCTCACCGCTTGCGTTTGGGAATCGAGGATCTTGATATGCATCAGGTCCTTCGAAAGGGCATTCGCGAACGTAGCCAGCAACAGAAAAAGTGCCAGGAGAGCCGCTCCGCTGCGCATAGTCATGGAACCCACTCCTCCGAACCCTGCGGATGCGGCCATTGCTTGCCCGGTTCCGGAAGACAGTTCGGGAGGCCGGTCTCGCAGATGCGGTACATTGTGATCCCTTGCCGCGTCCCGCGCAACAGTTCTTGCACGCCAAGGCTTCGAGGATCAGACTCGGCTCCGGGCTATTGCCCCGAACCGAGTCCGCCCCCCGACTTGTTGTCCGCGCCTCAATCGGCACGGGCACTTCAAACATCCGGCCCCAACCCGGCAGGCCGGTTTGGCCCGCCGGAAGGGAGACTCGGTCTAGAACGTGAACACCGGCCCGAACTCCGTACGCTGATCTTTCCATTCGTTGGAAGTCTTGGGCAGTCCGTTCGCGCCAGTCCCAATCACATAGAGTGGAAGATGGTCAAATACACGGGTGGCGTAGTTCGACTGCTCAAATCCGAACGTGCACCACCGGTTGAACCTGTAGTACAGGGTTGCAGCAAACATTTTGCCCATCGCCAGCGGCAACGGCGACACCACGCCGGTGTAGTAGGGATTGTTTATATCGTGATTGTTTGCCTGGTCCTTGCCGATGTCGAACAAGAGCTGCCAGCCGGCATTATGCCCGTTGGGGTTGGCGTTAAACCAGCGGGAAAGCGGGAGGCCCAGGTTGACGAATCCGCCGAAGGAGCGGATCGGCTTTTGCGGCGCAACGACAACACTCCCGGAGCAGGCTCCGGTTACAGCGTTAAACGTCCCCTGGCAACCCAGAATGTTGGTGCCGTCGGTGATAAAGGGACCGCCGTCTGTGGTGGTAAATGTTATGGGGTTGGTTAGTCCGGCTATATCGGCTGCGTAGCTGTTGAATTGGCCGCCGGCGAAGAATCTCAGGTCCGCGCCGCGATAGGCGCTGGCTACCAAAGTAAACCAGCGGGTGGGCAGTTGCACGGCCGCCTGCAGGCCGTACATGTTGCTCGAAGCGGTAAAGCCGTTCGGGAAGGCGGCTAGATAGCTAGCCGGTTCTGCAACTGGGGTGGCCCCCTGAACCACCGTGCCATTGGGCTCCGTGAATGTAGTTGCCAGCGGCACCGGCCCGTTGGAGCTGGTGGTAATGGCGGTGCGCCGGCTCTCGAATCCGCTGACGAACACCTGCGCCGGAGCCACGCCTGGGGCGGGATCCAGTTGGAATTGCAGGGTCAACTTGCCTTCGAGCTCAGGACGGCCGGAGAAGGCGCCTTCGTCTTCGCCTTGGCCAAGCTGATTGTTCAAGCCGACAGCGCTCAGGAAACCTGTTCCATTTGACGGCGACGGAATGTCCTGAAGCTTCAGAATATCGCCTGTGCTCGGCATCATGAGGGCAAATGCAGGCGAAAACTTGAAGCTGCGAGGGGAGGTGCCCAGGGACTGCGAGAAGCCAATAGTAAATTGGGGAGTGCGCGTATAAATGTCGCCGTAGAACGCGCCCAGGAAGGTAGTCTCCAGGATATTGGGAAGGGCACCCGATCCGAAAAGGGACCAGTCCTGCCCACCCTGGAAAAAGAAATCTGTCCGGTCACTGGAGTGATAGTCCAGACGCACATATCCCAGACGGAGTCGCGGTGAAGGGTTGCGAATTGAGGAAGCGTCAGCGTTATCGACCACGCTGAAGTTATTTTCGAAATCGGCCTCTATGCGGCCCGTAAGCGTCAGCTTCGGCGAGATGTCAGGCCATTCGAAATTGGCTCCGATCCGGCTCGAACGCGCCTTGATGTGGAAAGCGGGGCTGCCGTTGGGGCCAGCGTTGAGAATCTGAGTTGAATTGAACCACAGGCCGATAAACGGAAAGTCGTCTCCGTCGGGGGCGCTGGTATCGTGGACAGCAGTCGCTTTGATGAACCCGTAGGGTGCAAACGTCACCGGACCCAGCTTGAGACCAGCTAAACCCCCGGTCTTGGGAGGGTCGAGAGGTAAAGAGCGGACCGGCGCGATCGCCGGAACAACTGCGGGTGGAGGTGGTGCGGGCGCGCCCTGGGCTACAGGTGACGCGGCCGTCGGTTGTGGTGCCGCCACCGCGACCGCAACGGTTGCAGGGGCAGGTTCAGCCGCCGCGGACGTTGCATTCGTCGCGGGTGCCGCAGCCAGGTCGGATGCACTGACCACGCCCTTGCGCGTCAGCACATCCACCAACAACTGAACCTCGGACCCCGCGGGAGCTGCCTCGATGGACTTGGCTTCCGCAGGCGTCAGAACTCCCTTCATCACTAATACGCCCAGCAATGCGGTGGTGTTGGTTCCCGCAGCCGGGGTTAAGGTTGGGCTGGCAGCGGCCGTTGCCGGCTGCGCTGCGGGGCTCGCTGCAGATGTTGCTTCCGGGGTGGCTTTTGCGTCCGCGGCGTCCTTTGTTCCTGCCAGGACCGGCGCGACCGACACGGCGGCGAGTAGGGCACTACAAATCCATCGACTCAACGGCATAAACGATTTTTCCTCCTTGACCGGGGGCGGTTCATTCGAATGAGGTCACGGTAATGTCCATCAGCGGCCGCATCGCGGGGCTTGCAGATTTTGCGCACGCGACGACCGGTCCCAGGTTTGGGACATTGGGCCTAGTCCGAGTTTGGTTCTCTCAGACCTACAGGGGAGCAACACTAGGACGGATTCGTTTCGGGAAGATGTAAGTGTGCTCACCTAGGGTTGTGATTTGTATCACGATCTGATACTCGACAGTCAAGTAGTTCCTGCTCGTCCCCCGTTCTGCGATCCGTTCTGGGACTCTTCGATTCCTACCGATTCCCACTGCCTCACGCCACTTCGTCTCCTTTTTGAGCTTGGATCCCCAAGGCAGCGCCCTACCCCTTCCCTTTCATGTGCTCCTGGAGTAAAAACACACCGCATTGTGATCTGAGTCACCGCCCGCTCTTCGGGATGGCAGCAGAATCCCGGCCATCTCATAGGCTGTTGCCCCTTGTGCCGGCGCAGCCAGCCATCGCAAAAAACGAGGAGAAGCCACGCAGGACAAGAATCCCGGCGACATCACGACGATTGAGGATGAAGGTTCCGTCGAGGAAGTCCGCCGGGCCTGGCACCAGATGCGCGAGGAACTCAAGAGCGCCAGCTAGAGAGGTTTGTGCAGGGGCGGACGCCCTCGTCCGCCTGCCGAGCGCAGCTCGGAAGATTTTGTGGAGTGTCGCCCCACCCTTGTCGCGGTTTGTGCGACAGGGTGGGATTTCGTTTTTCTGCGGTGAAAATTACTCGACGGGTGCCCCATTTCTCGCGCGCGCTTTTGCGCGAGAAAGTCCGCCCTGAGCCCGTCGAAGGGTGGGGATTCCCCTACGCTCCCGCGCCCTTGCCCGTCTGCGCCACTGACCTCGCCAAATCCGCCAGCGACGGCACCGACTCCGGTTCCGTCACCTTGCGTTCCGGCGGCGTCGCTCCGCCCTTGAACGCTTCCACCAGCATTTCGATCGCGAGATCGGTATTCTGACGAACAAAAATCGTCGCCGCCAGCATCCCGTTGCGCACCCACGTCTGCCCGGTCCTGGGCATGCCGTCGCAGCCGGTGAACGGCAACTTCATCCAGCGCTCGCGCTCGCCCGGCGGAAGTTCGTTGAACGCTTTTCGCGCGCCCATCGCCATGCTGTCGTCCTGCGCCGCCACAAGATCGATGTGGCTCTCCTGCGAAGTCCGGAGGCGCAACCACGAACTCACTGCGCGGTAGGCGCTCTCCTCCGTCCAGTTCCCGCGCATCGACTTTACCTGCACGTTCGCCGGCTTGGTCTTGTTCATTCCTCGCGTGCGTTCTTTCGCCGCCGCACTGTTCGGCGGTCCTTCGATATACAGCACCGTTCCACCTTCGGGCAGCAGAGCCGCAAATTGCTGCCCTTGAATCTGGCCGATCTCCTCGTGGTCCGAACTGATGCCGAACACCGGAACCTTGAACATGCGGCGCAGTTCGCCGAGATAATCCGCTTCCGAGTTCAGCACCACCCAACCGATCCCCGCCGCCGCGGCTGCGCGCGCCACCTGCGGAAAAGCCGTTCCGCCCGCCGGTTCGAACATGATCGCGTCCGGCCGCTTCACCGATGCGTCCTGGATGTACTGCAGTAATTGCTGGCTTTGCTTCAGGGCATCGTTGCCGGCATGGACGATCGTCACGTCCACGCCCAGCCGCCGCCCGGCCTTCTCCGCGGCCGCCGCCTGCTCCTGTTGGTAATCGTTGTCGTTATTGGTCAGCGAGACCAGGAAGTTCAGTCGTTTCATGAGAGCGTTCCAATCTGATCATAGCCGAGCGCTTCCCGAGCAAATGGTAACGACAGTAACCACAGGCACGAGAATGCCCTTACGGAAAAGCAAGGAACTGCCGCAGCCACGGGTGCCCCCATTTCTCGCGCGTCCTTTGCGCGAGAAGTGGGTACTCGGAACCGCATTTTGAGAAATGGAGCATTCGGTGGGTTGGTCCTAGCCGCGCGCAGCGGCGGCAGGTGAAAGCCCGGCACGGCAGTACCGGGTAACTGCTCTATGCCCCCGACGACGCGCCCTTGGCCGCATCTCCCAGATACGACTTCAAGCTCGCATCCAGATCCGTGCGGCTCGCGTCCGACATTTCGATAAAACGGAAGGGCTGCATCCAGCCCTGCGTCGCCCACATGGGAAACAGCATCTGCGCTTTTTCCCGGACGGTGGCTTCGCCGATGTGGAAGACCATTTCCACCTGTAGCTTCTCATCCAGCGGCTTTTCCAGATGCACCACGCCTCCGGTCACCGACAGTTGATGGATCGCGGCTCGCACGTCGCGCTTGTTCGGCAGGCGCATGAGCACCAGCACCGATCCGCGCAACTTCACGCGAAACGGACGTGAAATCACTTTGGCATCACCGGGAGTGGCCGCGGCAGTCGTCTGATCCCGTTCGGGCATACCGAAAGTATCGCAGGCAGTTGAAGGCAAAGCGAAGTTACCAAAGAACAAGATCACACCAGACACCGCCGTCGAAAGCGAGGCGAAACTAATGTTTTGCTGCACAACTTTACGTTTGAGGTTCTGACCGGTCTCAGCCGCGCAGCGGCGAGATGTGAAAGCCCGGCACCCTTCGACTTCGCTCAGGGCAGGCTCAGTGCCGGATAGGTGTGAAGGAAAAAGGGAACGAGTCCCGTAGGGACGGCACGATTGAAAAGGATTCGACCTAATGGAAGCACCGACTACTTCTGTCCCGGATGACTCTCCGCGCCTTCCGCAAACAGGTTGTACGGCCACGCCTTCTTGTTGATCTTCAACTGAGGTGCCGTTGCTGCTTCACTCTTCGCAGCCGGCGGCGCCGGTGCGCTCTGCGCCACAATCTTCCAATCCTCCGGCGGATCGGCAATTCCCCACACGTTGCCGTGCGTGTAGAGTGCGGCACCGATCAGAAAATACTTGCCGTCGTTGCCCAGCGGCAGGCAATTCGCCACGCGCGCGGTCACGCTGCCTCCGCCCGGCAGCCCGCTCAACATGATCGGAGTCTCGATCTCGAGCGCCTCGGAACTGCGAAATCCGCAGCCCTGCGCGCTTACGATCAGCACCATGCACTTTTCGCCAAACGGACGCCGCCGGTCCAGGCTGATCACACTGACCGGAATTTCCACGCGGATTCGCGTGCTGCGTCGGGTCGCCTTGGCTGTCAGAAGTTCCATGCCGAGTTCCGGGCAACGTAGTGCTCGTGGGAAAGATGGTTAAAGATTTGGGGGAGGTGCTGCACCTTTTATTGTGACAGACTTCGCGCCCTGGGGATGGTGACAAAGGTAACCGCGTATGAAACTTCCGCGCGCGACCACGAGAGGAACTGAAAAGCACGGCGCGGGTGCCTCACTTCTCCCCGGTTTTGCGAGAAGTGGGGATTTTCTTTCCCATCCAAATCGAAAGTTTTACAGCCCCGCATTCCTCCGCGCCTGCCGGATCCCCGCCCGGATTCCAGCCGCTACAGCGCGGGCATATCCCGACTTGTCCATCGCCGCCATGGTGGCTGCGGCAGTCCCGCCAGGTGTCGCTGCCTCATGCAATAGTTCGTCGAGGTTTTGCCCGCTTCTGCGCCAATACTCGATTCCGTCCGCGAGCGCGTGTGCGGCGGCGATCAACGCCGTCTCGTGATCGAGCCCGGCACTCTGCGCCGCGGCAGCCAGCCCCGCCAGCGCATGATATCCGTGACTCGGCGAGTATGCCGCCGTTATTGCATTCATCTGCTCTTCCCGCAGCTCGAGCACGGGACCCACGTGTTCGAAAAACTTCTGCACGCGCGCTCGATCTGCCTTCGAAACGTCGCGATCAAAACACAGCGCCGTCAGTCCCCTCCCGATCCGGCACACCGGGCTCGGCATGGCACGGATCCAACGCGCTGGCGGTCCAAGCCACGCCTGCAAATTTCGTAACGGCACGCCTGCCGCCAGGCTGATGCACAACCTCGGCGGCGCCGCACCGCTCTCGACAACTTGCGCGAGCATCTTCTTCACCGATCGCGGCCGCACGGCGACGATCAGCATCTCCGCCCGCTCCACCGCCGATTTGAGATCGCGCGCCATCTCCACACGCGATTCCCGCCGCAAGGCCCGCAGCTTCTCCGGATGCCGATCGTAGGCAACAATCGTCCGCTTATCCTTTTTATGGCCATCTGTCTTACGTCCATGTTCGGCCAGCCGTAGCCCCGCCGCCAGCGCACCCGTGATCCGCCCCGCACCAAGAAAAACCGTGGCCTTCATGTTGCCTGACCGTTTTGTGTGATTTGAAGGGGTGCGGCTTCAAGCCGCACCGTAAAGCTTGCCAGGAATCGCGGCTTTAGCCGCTGAGGTCCGAGTCTGTCATCGACTCGCCAGCCCGCCCGCGGTCTCTCCGCCATCAATCGTGATCACCTGCCCGGTCACGTACTCCGCATCATCCGACGCAAGATAAGCGAATAGCCCCGCAATCTCCTCCGGCGTGGCGTGCCGGCCGAGCGGAACTTTGCGGTTCACTTCCGCGAGCATCGCGTCGGTGTATTCCGCGCGCTGCATCGGCGTCAGCACGTATCCGGGAGCTACCGCACAGACCCGCACCTTCGGCGCCAGTTCGAGCGCCATCGTCTTGGTCAACTCAATCACGCCCGCTTTGGTCGCGTTGTAATCAGCATAGAAAGGCTGCCCGACAATCCCGTTCGTCGACGCCGTCTGCAGAATCACTCCCGACCCCCTCTCCCACATATGCCGCGCCGCCGTCTGCGCCACGTAAAACACGCCTGTCAGATTGACGGCGAGAATCCGCTCCCACTCCTCCGGCGTGATGTCCAGAAACTTGTGCCGGATGCTGATGCCCGCGTTGTTAATGACGACATCCACGCCTTCGCCGCCCATCAGCAGGATCGCCTCCGCAAACGCCGCCTCCACCTGCATCAGATCAGTCACGTCGGCAATGATTGCCGAAAAAAAGCCAGCCGAAAAAGCGCCGGCCTCGCCCTGGCCCGCCAGCTCGTGCCGCATGCGCTCGCAGGCTTCGGCGTCGCGATCCAGCACGCACACCCGCGCCCCCTCTTCCAGAAACCGCCTCGCGGTCGCCGCGCCAATCCCGCTCGCCCCGCCGGTAATCAACACGCGCTTATCTTTTAATCTTTTCATAGCAGCAGTCCTCGCATCTCGGCTCCTTCGGTTTGTCATCCTGAGGTCGCCGCTTTTGCGACCGAAGGACCTGGGCGAGCCGCGCGTTGCGTCGCGCTGTTTGCGACGCAACAAACGCGCATTTGGCTCGCATCCCTATTACTCCCCTCGCCTCACCGCGATCGTGTGCGGCACCGCCCGCAACTCGCCCATCAACTCGTCATCGCACCGCCGATTGATGTCATAAATCGCATAGCCGAGCGTGGCGCGCGTATCCAGCACCTGCCGCTCGATGTTGATGCCGCGGTCGGCCAGAATGTCGTTGATCGCGCGCAGAATACCCGGCACGTTGTGATGGATATGCATCAGCCGGTGCGATCCCTCCTCAAATTCCAGATGGCAATGTGGCAGGTTCACGCTCAGCATCGAATTGCCCGTGCGCACATAGTCCACGAGCTTCGCCGACACGAACTGCCCGATATTCTGCTGGGCTTCCTCGGTCGAGCCCCCGATGTGCGGCGTCAGAATCACGTTGCCGAGTCCCTGCAGCACGCTGGCGAATCCCGCGCCCGACTCCGGTTCCTTGGGGAACACATCCACCGCCGCGCCCGCAATCTTGGCTGACTTCAGGCACGCGGCCAGCGCCTCATGATCCACCACAAACCCGCGGCTCAGGTTCAGGAAGCACGCGCCGTCTTTCATGGCAGCAAACTCGTCGCGGCCAAACAGATTCTGGTTCTGCGGCTTGCCGTCCACGTGCAGCGTGACCACGTCCGCCATGGCGAGCAGCTCGCGGAAGCCAACGGCGCGCGCGTTGCCGCGCGCCAGCACGTGCGACACGTCGTAGAAGACCACGCGCATGCCCATGGCCTCGGCTAGGTCCGACACCTGCGAGCCGATCTTGCCGTAGCCCACAATGCCCAGCGTGAGCCCGCGCACCTCGTGCGCGCCCGCCGCCGACTTGTTCCACACGCCTGAATGTAGTTGGGTTGACAGAGCAAAGCCTCTGCGCAGCAGAACGATGATCTCGCCCATGGCCAGCTCGGCCACAGAGCGCGAGTTCGAGTGCGGATCGTTGAACACGGCCACGCCGCGCTCGCTCGCCGCCGCGCGGTCAATCTTGTCCACGCCAATGCAGAACGCCCCAATGGCGACCAGGCCCGTCGTTGCTTGTGTGGGGACGGGTCTCTGACCCGTCCGGGCCGAGCGCAGCTCGGCAGCGAGTTCGGGTGCCCCATTCAAGCCCGCCTTTGGCTTGAGTGGGGAAGTCTTGGGTGCCCCACTTCTGGCCGGTGTTGCCAGAGGTGGGGAAGTCGCCGCCTCCAGCACGGCCGCTGTGATCCGCGTCTTGGAGCGCACGCCCAGGATGGAAACCGGCGTCCCGCGCCGGTTGTGGTCTGCGAGCTTCTGGACGAGCTCGCGCTCGTCCATCGCTGCCGAGAGCGACTCGACTTCGTAGCCCGCGTCGCGGAACACCTGGACCGCGACCGCGCTGATGTTCTCCAGCAACAGAACCTTCACGCCCCCTCCGCCTGCCTTGTTTGAGTGACCATGAATTATCTCAGACACAAGGCAGCTTCACGGGTCATGTAGGGACAGCCGCCCCCGGCTGTCCGGGCTCGTGTGGGTCCGGGTCGGAGCCTGCCCTGAGCGAAGTCGAAGGGACCCGGACGTGCCGAGCGTCGCTCGGCAGCGGGTTGCGTGGGTACCGGGCCGCGATTCTAAAGGAGTTACAGGCGCGAGTGTTCCTGCAGGAACACAAATGCAGTTTGTGAGAAGTGTTCCTGAAGGAACATTCGATGTACATAGGTGTATGTACAGTATTATGCGGAAGTGGTTAGGTGGTGTGGATTGTGGAAGTTGCGGGCGGCGGTCGTCCTGAGCGGCAACCCTTTGATTACGTTTTCCAGCCCGTCTTAAATCCCAGCTGCTTGTTCAGTTCCCACGGCCCGCAGCAGTTCACCTTCAAGGCGGCACACACGTCGGGTATGTGGCGGTTGTGGCGGATTCTCGACGGCCTCGATACTTCTGTCGTAGCTATGCAGCGGTTTCCCTGATCAAGCCCGTAGGAGATGAGGAAGGGGTCGCGGCCAAGCTTCTCAACCTCGTCATCAGTGAGGTCATTTGCGTATCCTTCCCGCACGACTCGACGAACAAGGTTCGCGTCGCATTTTTCGGCGAAAAGAAGCGCTGTGCGGATGCCATCGTTCTTTAGCCAGTCCAACAGCGGATCGTCCTCCTTTCTGCCTTCCAAAACTTCTTCATACATTTCGAGGGGAATCTTTATGTTCCCGGACGTTCCCTGATGCTGCAGCCAGGTCCAGAACTCCGGGACCCGCCCGATGTCATAGTATGTGTTGGCTGCCGTAATGAGAATGTTCGCGTCGAGAAGGTAGAGCACTACTCGCCTCCTCTGCTGAGAGGCTCGCCGGCCAGTAGGGGCTCTACATTTCGGGCTTTGACGCCGAGTAGCTTGGCGGCTCTCGTGTAGGTTAAGACGCCCTCGCGTATCGAGCGATCCGCAATCCCTAAGAGGGCCTTCCCGAGACGGTGCCTTCTTACCACATAGTAACTTGGTCCCCCTTCGCGAGCCTTTTGCTTAATCGCCTCGCGTTCCTGTTGAGCGACCCAATCCTCGTAAAATAAATCCCGTAGCTGCTTCCACGTTTTTTCGTTGATCGCTCCGATTCGGAGCACTCTATACGCAACCATTGCGCGGCTTATGTTACGTTGATCAGCGAACCGAGATATCCGTTCTGCGAGTTCCTCCAAACCAGGCTTCCCTATTTGTGCAAACTCCTCGAGCTCTCTTGGAGGCAGCAGTATTTGCGCTGCGACATCGTTGCAGTATTGTTCGATCGGCTGACCATCGACCCAGCCACTCACCCCCGTGGCACCCAGCCAGAGGTGCGCAATCTCATGGAGCGCAGTAAAGGCCCACGCCGAGAGCGCGTCGTTGTCGTTGACTACGACGAGAGGGGCGATTTCGTCCGCCAATGCGAAGCCCCGGAATGTCTCAATCGGGATGTTGGTGTGATAACTGCCCAGGTTTCCAACTAGGAGAACAAATATCCCGCTAGATTCAGCCGCGGCCCGCAGGTATCCAAACGCGTCTTCAATCGTCTTCTGTTCACGGAAAACTCGTAGGTCGAACTTGAGGTGGTTGGTGATGCGCTCGGAAAGCGCTTGCACGGGTGTCTCTAGTGTCGCGGAGCCGACGAATCGGAGTCTCTCAGCTTCCGCGTCCTCGAGCAACGACTTGAGGATACTTTGCCGACCCCGGATATCTCGGAGTAGCGCATCGAGGACTGGGTTGTATAACGGTTCGACGCCTCCCGGGAGGGTCCGAAAGTCTTGTCCCCGGTCGCCTTTTTTGGGGGGCTCGTCAAGGTAAAACACGAGCAGGGGACGACGGTATGCTTTGGCCATCTTAACGAGCGTTGGGCGAGAGGGTTCCTCTTTGCCGGCTTCGAGCAGTCCCAACCTATTCGGGCCCGATACTCCGTGTGCGTCCTTCAGCCCGATCGCGTGGGCCGCCTCCTCGAGAGACAGGCCGGCCGTCGAACGTGCCCATTCGAAAATTCTTGGATTAAACGTTCCCATGTTCCAACGCCGATATTACAGCAAGCGAGCCCGGACTGCGCGGCTCGCCCGGGTCCTTCGACTCGCGCAAGGAACGCGCTCGCTCAGGATGACAGGCGCTTTCGCAAATGCGCCGCCGAGCTGCGCTCGGCCTGGAAGGGTCGAAGACCCGTCCCCACACGAGCAAAATCCCCACCCTGTCGCAAAGGGCGCGACAAGGGTGGGGCAACCGATCGGGGTTCAATTACAAAATCACCCGATTACCCAATTACAAAATTGGTTACAGTGGTCTGCCTTTGAAGAAGTAGACCAGCTCGATGATCAGGATGACGACGACCATCAGCTCGAGGACGAAGGCGCGGGACTGGTTGAATTGCTCGACCATGAAGCGGTAGAGGTCTTCGGCGGTCTGCAGCTTTTGCTTGACCAGGTCTTTGTAGTCGGGTACGCCGACTTTCTGCGCGGCCAGCTTGTAGAGGCGCGCGGAAAACATGTCGCTCAGAAATTTGATGGCGTTGTCGGCGCGCTCGGTGAGCTCGTCGACGTCGAGCAGCACGGTGTGCAGTTTCGAGGCGGCGCGCGCGGTGCGCCAGCGCGACCAGAGGCCGGTGCCTCCGCGGTCGAGGAAGGCGTAGACGTTTTCGAGTTCGCGGGTGAGGAACTCGTCGTAGTGGCGGAACTCCAAGAGCTGCGAGTTGGCGTACTGCAGGAGCTGGATGGCGGTTTCGGCGCCGGCGGCGGTGTCGTAGATGAAGGCGGCGTTCCATCCGATAACTGCGAGATCGTTGGGATAGTAGGAAATGCGCGACTGCAGGACTTCCTGGCGCTCGCCTTCGGAGAGCTGCGCGGTCTCGCCGCGGACAACCTGGGCGATGCGGTCGCCACGCAAGGCCAGGAGTTCGGCGGCGGAAGGAGCGGAGTTGATTGCGCCGGGCGTTCTTTGTTCAAGCGTGTTTTCTTCGAGCGTGATGTCGCGAATCTGAAAGACGAAATAGTCTTCCTGCAGCCAGGCGTTGTTCTGAACCTCGCCACCGCCCGGGCTCACGCTGCCATAGGGCTTGATGAGGGCGGGGGCGGCGCGCTCCAGTTTCTGGCGGGCGATGCGCGAGGCCACGGCGTCGAAGCTGGTGTCGGAGGTCCAGCGGCAGGAGAGCTGGATGAGGTCGTCCCAGGTGCCGGCGAAGGGCAGCTCGAAGACCAGGCTGACGACGCCGTAATCGTAGTACTTGATTTCGCCGGTGAGGCGCTCGCCGGATTCGAGGACCAGCGGCTCGAGCGTCTCTTCGACCGGAGGGCGCTGGTAGCGGACGTAGGCCGGAGCCTTTTTGAAGCTGGCCTCGGCGGTGCGGGCGCCGAAGATGTCGCGGAGGACGTCGAGGCGGATTTCTTCGCAGACGTCGAATTGCATGAGGACGAGGACGGATCCGCGCAAGGGCGCTGGCGTCTGGGGACGCATGGCAGATTCGGTAGCCCGGGATTCGGTGGGCGTGGGGAGCGTGGTGGTGAGGTCGGGATTCATGAGTTAAGGTTCGCCGGGGCTATGGCCCCTCTTTCTTTATAAGACCCTATACACGGCGCTAAAGCGCCGCTCTTCCACGGTTGCGCCGGCACGGTTGCGCCAGCGAGTCGTGATGTCGGTAGCGGTCGGGAAGCTAGACTCTATTGTCCCAGATGAGACGGGGATTGGGCTAGGGGCGGCAAGCCCCCCACTTCTGGCAACACCGGCCAGAAGTGGGGCACCCTAGTTCGTAGTGCCGGAAACTTTGTAAATATATGATTTATCAGCGGTTGCGGGAAATCTGCCAAAGGAGGAGGCCGCCTGCGGCGACGACTCCCAGACCGATTCCGGCGCGTTTCATCGAAGACTGGACTTCGGCCTCACGCTGCCCGACCAGCGAGGATTCGGGGTAGGGTTCGGAGGCCGGGTGCAGTTCCGGTTCGAGGGCCATCTGCAGGACCTCGGCCAGGTGGAGTGCGTGGCGGCCGGTGCCCTGGGCGATCTGCTCACGGCAACTGAAGCCGTCGGCGATGATGAGCCAGTTGGGCGGGGCCTTGCGGATGGCGGGCAGGAGTTCGAGTTCGCCGATGGCGGCGGAGACGTCGTACATCTCGCCGGCGTGGAAGCCGAACGAGCCCGCCATGCCGCAGCATCCGGGAGCGGGCTGCTGGAAGTCGATGCCGAGGCGGCGCAGCAGCGACTCTTCGGCAGTCATCTTCATGATGGCTTTGTGATGGCAGTGGCCGTGGAGGAGAGCTTTGCGCGGGAACTGCGGGAGCGGGGCGTTGGGCGAATTCTGCTCGAGAAATTCGCTGAGCAGGAAGGTTTGGCGCGAGAGCTTCTTGGCGCGCTCGTCACGGGGGAAGAAGTTGATGAGTTCGTCGCGGAAGACAGCGACGCAGCTGGGCTCGAGTCCGATGATGGGGATGCCGGCGTCGATTTCGGGTTCGAGTTCGTCGAGGATCTGCAGCAGCAGGGTTTGGGCGCGATCGAGCATGCCGAAGTCGTAGAGAGGGCGTCCGCAGCACAGGTTGGCGTGCGGCACGACGACGCGGTAGCCGGCGGTTTCGAGGACTTCGACGGCGGCCTTGGCGGTGGATGGAAGGAAATAGTTGTTGAAGGTGTCGGGCCAGAGCATGACCGGCGGGGCTTTGGAAAAATCCCCACTTCTGGCAAAACTGGCCAGAAGTGGGGCACCCGATTGTGTGTAAGATCGCCGGCGACGAAACCATGACTTAAATGTTTCCGGCGCGAAGGCGGGAATACTGCGCTGCGGGGGAATTCCAGCGATGATCTTTGCGACATCGCGCAGGAAGGGCAGCCGTGTGGCCAGGTTCACGAAGCCCGGGACATTCGAGGCGAGGCGCGCCCAGAAATCGATGTTGCCGAAAGCATAGGCGCTGAACGGGCGCAGGCGGCCTTCGTAGTAGTGCGAGAGGAACTCGGCCTTGTAGGTGGCGACGTCGACGCCGACGGGGCAGTCACTCTTGCATCCCTTGCAGGCGAGGCAGAGATCGAGCGACTGCTTGACTTCCTCGCTGCGCCAGCCGTCGCGGATGATGCCGTCGCTTCGTTCGGCCTGTGTCATCTCCCAGAGCAGGTGAGCGCGGCCGCGCGTGGAGTGCTCTTCTTCGTGCGTGGCGCGGAAGCTGGGGCACATCACGCCGCCTTCGTCGTGGCGGCACTTGCCCACTCCGACGCAGCGCAGCGCGGCGTACGACAGGCTGCCGTGATCGGCGGGAAACTGGAAGTAGGTTCGCGGCTCCCACGGAGAGTAGTTTGCGCCGAGGCGAAGATTCGCGTCGAGCTTGTTGGGCGGCATCCCAGGCAAACCGATCAGTTTGCCCGGGTTCATCTTCCACTCGGGATCCCAGGTCGATTTGAATCTGCGAAAGGCCTCGATCAGTTCGGGGCCGAACATTTTCGGGAGCAGTTCGCCTCGCGACTGTCCGTCGCCGTGTTCGCCGGAAATGGAGCCGCCGTATCCGATGACGAGGTCGGCGGCGTGCTCCATGAATTTGCGAAATTTGGCGATGCCGTCTTTTGATTCGAGATCGAAGTTGATGCGCGTGTGCACGCAGCCGTGGCCGAAGTGGCCGTAGAGCGAGCCTTTGTAGCCGAAGTCGGCAAACATTTTGCGCAGGTCGCGCAGATAGCCGCCCAGCTTTTCGGGAGCGACGGCGGCGTCTTCCCAGCCTTCCCAGTTCAGCGGCTCGCCGGGCACGTGTGAAGTCGCGCCCAGGCTCGACTCGCGCACTTCCCATACGCGCTTCGATTGCTGTCCGGAGTAGAGGCGCACCTTGGGAGGATTCGCACCCTGGCTTAGCGCATTCATCATGGTGAGGGCTTGCGCCTCGGCTTCGGCGAGAGTCTGTCCGCCGAATTCCACCATCAGCCATCCCCCGCCGTCGGGCAAGAGAGCGAGACCTTCGGAGTTGATTCCCTTCGTGCGCGTGTAATAGACGAGAAGATCGTCGAAGCCCTCGAGCCCGATGGGCTTGTACTCCATGATTTCGGGCACGTGGTCAGCGCATTGATACACGTCGGGATAAGCCACGACCACCAGAACGCGCGCAGGGGGACTCTCGACCAAGCGGCAGGTTGCTTCGAGAATCGTCGCGCAGGTGCCTTCGGATCCCACAAGGGCGCGGGCGACGTGGAAGCCATTTTCCGGAAGGAGATAGTTCAGGTTGTAGCCGGAGACCCGGCGGGGGATGCGGGGAAATTTGGTGCGGATGAGGTCGCCGTAATCGGAGGCGATTTGCTGGAGCGAGGCGGTGATTTGCGCGACGCGGTCTGGGCTCCGGCGCGATCCATCCGCGCCGCCGGACAGCCGGGGGCGGCTGTCCCCAAATGATTCGATCAGATTTTGGCCGACGCGCAGGCGCACGCCGTCGTAGGTGACGATGTCGAGTGCTTCGATGTTGTCGTCGGTCTTGCCGGCCATGACCGAGTGCACGCCGCAGGAATTGTTGCCGATCATGCCGCCGATGGTGCAGCGGTCGTGGGTGGCGGGATCGGGCGCAAATGTGAGGTGATGTTTCTCGGCGGCGTTGCGCAGATGATCGAGCACGACTCCGGGCTGCACGCGGGCGATGCGGCGTGCGGGATCGATCTCGAGAATCTTCGCCATGTACTTGGAGAAATCGAGGACGACGGCGACGTTGCAGCATTGGCCGGCGAGAGATGTCCCGCCGCCGCGGCACAGGAGCGGAGCGCCGTAGGTTCGGCAAAGAGAAATCGTGGCGACGACATCATCAGAGTCGTGGGGAATCACCACGCCGATGGGAACCTGGCGGTAGTTGGAACCGTCGGTCGAGTAGAGGGCGCGGGCGCTGGAGTCGAAGCGGACCTCGCCCCGAATCTCGTTGCGTAGCTCCTCGGCGAGGCCGGAGAAATCGCTCACTCGCGCGATGGGAACGAAATCCGCGACCTTGGAGGACATGGTTCCTGCCGGCGAACTGGAGTCGAGTGAGGTCCGACGCGCGAGTATACCGCAGATGATTGGGGAAAGCAGTGTTTACGGGCAGGGTTTGGGGAATCTATGTCGCCCTCTTCGACGCGCTGTGCTTGCTCAGGGCAGGCCCTACCAGGCGCGTGGGTTCTTTCTTGAAGCTTACCCGGCACTGCCGTAGCGGGCTTTCACATCCCGCCGCTGTGCGGCTGTGCCTCGGAGCGTTTGGGATCAGAATATTCGGCCGACACCGAAATGGCGGCGGGAAAGGAGGTTCCTCGCCGCAGAGCGGCTGCGTCGTGAAGCCCGGTTGGCGATCGCTCAGCAGAGACCACATATCGCACAACATCCCGTCGAGCTTCGCTCGACCGGACAGCCGAGGCGGCTGTCCCTGCACGAATCTCCTAGCTCCAGACCCGGGTGCCGTAGTCGGCCATGGAGAGCGCCAGCAGGATGAACAGGAAAAAGACGGTCGAGATCACGACGAGCTTCAGCAGCTTCTCGGAAGCGCCCCTGAGGTGCATAAAGAAGAGCGCCACGAGAAGGGCCTTCACCGTGGCGATGGTGAGGGCGACCGCGGCGTTGAACGGTCCCAGGTTGATGTGCGCGGCGATGACCGTCAGGATTGTGCCGGCGAGCAGCGCCAGCCAGACAGCGATGTAGGTGCCGAGGGATGATGAGTGTTCGGAGGATGAATCGTGGGATGGGGAATGTTCAGACATAGTGCCTCGTGCCTGCGCTTTGGCGTTCGTGGTACGGGAGATCCCTCGCCCCGCTGGTAAAAGCTCGGGGCGTCGGGATGACGCCCGTCATCTTATCTTGGGCGCTGCTCAAGAAATATTCCTCACTTCCGCAAGTCGATCAGGTACAGCAGCGGAAACAGATAAATCCACACAATGTCGACGAAGTGCCAGTACAGGCCGCCGATCTCGAGCGGCGTGTTGTACTCGGCCGTAAACCGGCCGCGCCACGATCCGTACAAAAGCCATACGAAAATGCCGATGCCGATGATCATGTGCAGCGCGTGCAGCCCGGTCATAATGAAATACAACGAAAAGTAAAGCTGGGCGTGCGCCGGATTCGCCATCTCACCGGGATGGCCGGGCATTGGCACGTCGGCGAACTGGAAGCTGGGGCCGGGCACGTGATGCCTCTCAAACTTCTCCGCGTACTCCACCGACTTGATGCCGAGAAAGGCAAAGCCGAAGATAAGCGTCAGCACCAGACTGCCCAGCAGCAGCGCGCGTTTTCCGCGCTGCACAGCCCAGATGGCCAGAACCACGGTCAAGCTCGAGCAGATCAGCACGATCGTGTTGGTCATGCCTAGCTGCCAGTTCAGCGTCTGGCTGGCGGCGGCGAATTCGCCGAAATACTTGAGGCGATAGATCAGGTAGGCGCAGAACAATCCGCCGAAGAACATGACCTCGGTGGCCAGGAAAATCCACATGCCCAGGCTGGCAGAGTCGCGCTGCTGCTGCTCGGTGGCGAAGTGATGCAGCAGGGCGGGGTTATGAGATGTGCCGTGGGTTTCGCCGTGGCTATGACCACCGACGGCGACTGCTGAGCTATCCGGCAACCGGCACCTCCTGCTCGTGTTCGTCGAGTTGCTCGTAGTTGTACGCTTCCCAGGTCACGACGGGCTCCTCATCGAAGTTGAAAGTGGGCGGCGGCGAGGCGGTCTTCCATTCCAGTCCTGCGGCGTTCCACGGATTGTCGGGCGCAGGCTTGCCGTAACGCATCGACCACAGGAAATAAACCATGGGCAGCAGATAGCCGACGCCCAGCACCGTGGCGCCCGCGGTCGAGAGGACATTGAGAATCTGAAATTCCTGCGGGTACGCGTAATAGCGGCGTGGCATCCCGAGATAGCCGAGGATGAACTGCGGGAAGAACGTCAGGTGAAAGCCGATGAAGACAATCAGCGCCGCCAGCCGCGCCCAGCTCTCAGGATAGAGTTTGCCGGAAATCTTGGGCCACCAGAAATGCATGCCGCCGAGATATCCCATGAGCGCGCCCCCAACCATGATGTAGTGGAAATGCGCGACCACGAAATAAGTGTCGGTGACGTGCACGTTGATGCCGAGGCACGCGAGGAAAAGGCCGGTCAAGCCGCCCATCGTGAATAGGCCGATGAAGCCGAAGGCGTAGAGCATGGGCGCGTCGTAACTGATCGAGCCCTTGTACAGCGTCGCAGTCCAGTTGAACACTTTAATCGCAGACGGAACGGCGACGAAATAGGTGAGGAAGGAGAAGATCAGTCCGGCGTAGAGTGAAATTCCGGCGACGAACATATGGTGCGCCCACACCAGGAAGCCGAGCACTGCGATCGCGATCGACGACATGGCGACGAAGTGGTATCCGAAAACGCGCTTGCGTGAGAAGCAGGCGATGATCTCGGTGACCACTCCCATCGAGGGCAGGATCATGATGTAGACCGCGGGATGGGAATAGAACCAGAACAGATGCTGGAACAGGAGCGGGTCGCCGCCGAGCTTGGGATCGAAGATGCCGAGATGCAGGAAGCGCTCCACGGCGACGAGCACGATCGTGATAGCGATGACCGGCGTTCCCAGAATCTGAATGATGCTGGTGGCGTAATGCGCCCAGATGAACAATGGCAGCCGCGACCAGGTCATGCCCGGCGCGCGCATGCGGTGAATGGTGACGATGAAGTTCAGCCCGGTCAGAATCGAGGAGAATCCGGCGACGAAGGCGGCCAGGCCGGCTTCGATGATTTTCGTGTTGGTGTAGGCGGTGCTGAAGGGCACGTAGAACGTCCAGCCGGTGTCGACGCCACCGGTCAGCATGCAGTGCAGCATCAGGATGCCGCCGATGATGTAGAGATACCAGCTGAGCAGGTTGATGCGGGGGAAGGCGAGATCTTTGGCGCCGATCTGCATCGGCACAAGGAAATTGCCCAGCGTGGCGGGAATCGAGGGGATCAGGAAGAAGAAAATCATCACCATGCCGTGCTGGGTGAAGAGCTTGTTGTAGGTGTCGGCCTGGACGAGATCGCCGGCGGGCGTCAGCAGTTCGAGGCGGATGAGGAGCGCAAAGAATCCGCCGATGAAGAAAAAGAACGTGAGCGAGATCAGGTAGAGCAGCGCGATGCGCTTGTGGTCGGTGGTGAGCAGCCACGAGCCCACGCCGTAGTGCTTATTGAGGTAGTTTTCGCGCTCAACTGGTTGAGCAGTTGCAATAGCCATAGCTTATTCCACCTGACTTCCCTTTGAACTCGTCTTGGCGCCGGCCTTGTGACTGGCGTTTGCAATCTCAGCCGGGGACGTTTGCGGCGCGGCCGCGGCCGTCTTCGTCCCCGGTTGAACTTTTGCCAGCGACTTCACATACGCGACCAGCGCGTTCACCTGGTCTTCGCTCACCAGTCCCTGGAACGTGGGCATGATGGGCTGGAACCCTTTCACGCGCTTCGCTCCCGGATCGAGGATGCAGTCGCGGACATAATTTTCGTCGGCCATCACGGTGCGGCCGTCGGCGAGAGTGACTGGCTTGCCGAAGACTCCCTGCAGGTTGGGGCCGCGTCCGGTGTTATCCATGCGATGGCACGTGGAGCAGCCGAGTTCGGCGAACATCTTTTCACCCGCGACGGAGAGCGGGCCGCTCGGTGTGCCGCTCATCCAGGCTTCGTACTGCGCCGGTTCCATCACCACGATGGAGCCGATCATGCCCGAGTGCTGCGTGCCGCAATATTCGGCGCAGAACAGGTGATACGTGCCGGGCTTGGTGGCGCGGAACCAGGCCATGGTGTAGCGGCCGGGGAGCACGTCCTGTTTCATGCGAAACACGGGTACGTAAAAGCTGTGGATGACGTCCTGCGAAGTCATGATCAGCTTCACGTCGCGGCCAACGGGCACGTGCAGCTCGTTGATCTCGCGCTGGCCTTCTGCGTGTTCGAGCTTCCACATCCACTGCTTGGCGACCACGTAGACTTCGGTTGCATCGCGCGGAGGCGTGCGGCCCTTGAAGTAGACCACGGCACCCCAAAGGAAGATGACCATGAAGACGCAGAGCGGAATGATGGACCACGTCAGCTCCAGCGGCGTGGAACCTTCGATCTGCTCGGCCCGAACCCCGCGCCGCTTGCGATAGCGCGCGGCGAAATAAATGAGGGCGGTGAAGATGAGGGCGATCATCATCGCCGAGACGATCACCAGAAAGATGTAGAGTGCATCGACGCCGCCCGCCGATGTGGAGGCCCGCTGCGGCCACAATGGAAAATTATCGAACATAGTTAATTCAAAACCGCTTGGCTGTGACTCCTTGGTTCAGTTCTGTTTGGCCAATATCGAAGCGAGCCAAACGCGCGCCTATTGCGTCGCAAAGTGCGCGACGCACCGCGCGGCTCGCCCAGGTCCTTCGCCACGCAAAAGCCGCGTGCCTCAGGATGACAATCAAAAAGTGCTCAGCTTTTCACGTGACTGCAGTCCTTCGGACGCGGCGCTGCTTTCTCCAGCCGGAACAAAATAAGCAACAACGCGGCGAGAAACACGACTGTCGCCGCGGCTCCCAGCCGCAAAATGTTGTTCACCACTGCGCCGTATTTTCCAGTCGCGGGATCGTAGTGATAGCAATACAAAAGCACTTGATCAGTCAGGTTGCCGATCTTGCCCTGCGAGGCCTCGACCAAGCCCATGCGCAAATCTTTCGGCGGGAAATCCACGCCGTAGAAGTAGCGCGAGATGCGGCCTTCCGGCGTCAGCACCATGATCGCGGTGACGTGCGCGTATTGATTCGTCTTCGCATCGTACTGATACTGAAACCCGACTGCCTTGGTAAGCGCATTGATGGAGTCGGCGGGGCCGGTCAGGAAATGCCAGCCGGAAGCGGCGCCGGAGCGTCCGTAGCGCTCCACGAAATCCTTTTTCTTGGCGGCCGCGTCGGCAGTGGTCTCCTGAGGATTGAAGCTCACGGTGACGACTTCGAATTCCTTGCCTACGTCAAACTTCACCATTTTCATCGAGCCGGTGAGTCCGGCGAGTGCCTCGCCGCACAACATGGTGCAGTGGTAATAGACCAGGTTGAGAATGATCGGCTTCTTGCCGAAATAGTCACCGAGTTTCACGCTGCGGCCGGCGTCGTCGACGAAGGCGAGATCCGCAGGCACCTGGGCGTCGAGATGCTGCTCAATGCCGACGTTCTCCAGGCTCGGCGGGCGCACGCCTGCCGGGGGCGACATGATGCCTTGCGTCATGCCCTGGGACATCGCTTGGCCGCATGCGATCGTGATCATCAACAGGACCATCGCCGCACGGCATGTGTAGGGGCGGACGCATTCGTCCGCCCCCGAGCGCAGCGAGTCGAATGGCCCCAAGCAAGGCGAGTTGTGACTAGCGCTGCTCACTTCTTTTTTGTTCCCTTCGTTTTCGTGCCTGGCGCGGTCGAAGCAACTTGTGTTCTGCTCTGGCCACCCACACCCAGGCCGCGCTGGGCAATCAAATTCATCGCGTGCTCGATCGGAATGCGGACGATGCCGGCCTTCTGGTCCACGTAGTCGTAAGTGCTCAGAGTTTCTTCTTCGTTGAGCCGGATCTTGTTGAGTTGGGTGCGTTCGTCTATCTCCAGCTGCGGGCTGGGAAAGTTCTGCTTTAGGTAATCCCTGTAGTCGACCGACAGATGCCGCGTGTCGACCGGGGCGTTCGAGACCAGGGGGCTGACTGGAGCCTGTTCGGCGTTGGTGCGCTTCTCGAGATAGGAGTAAAGGCCGGTCATGAGAAAGTGCGCGATCAGGCCGAAGACCGCGAGGCCCAGCAGGAAATAGAGCACGCCGCTGGCGCCGATATCGCGGGGCTCGAAGCCGCCGTGGCCGTTCGAATTGGTTTGGTTCGTCATGCTTGATATCAGTGCTGTCCCTACGGGACTGTTACTTTCGATCACCTTTCCCGGCACTACCGTGCCGGGCTTTCACATCTCGCCGTTTCGCGGCGGCACTTGCTTCGACTCGCCTTATGTCCCTCCGTGATGCGGAGCCGGCTCCAGAACTTCCACCGCCTGCGCGTCGTACACCGGCAGCAACGGCAGCGACGCCAGATTGCGGAAGAACAACGCTATCCACAGGCAGCCGATTGCCAGCGGCACAACAATGTCGGCCAGTGTCACGCGGAACGTCTCGGAGAAATTCGGCTCAATGATCCAGAACAGGTCGACAAAGCGCATGCACAGCAGCCACACCGCCAGCCAGAACAGTTTGCGAATGTCGCGCTTGAAGGGTCGCGACAAGAGAATCGCGAAGGGGACGGCGAAATGGAAGATCACGATGAATAACCCAACGTAACCCCACCCGCCGTGCAGGCGCCGCATGTAGTACGTGATTTCCGTCGGTAGATTTCCCGCCCAGATGATGAGCCACTGCGAAAAGTTGAAATATGCCCAGACCATGATGAAAGTCAGCATCCACTTGCCGTGGTCATGGACGAAGTCGGGCTTGAGCAGGTCCGACATGGGTTTGTAATCCGCCAGGATCCGCTCGACGAACACGGCGAAGCACATGGCCGCCAGAACTTCGCCAATCAGGATCATCAGGCCGAAGATGGTCGAGATCCAGCTGGGATCGAGTGACATGACCCAGTCGATCGCGGCAAAAGAAATCGTGAATCCGTAGAGGATAAGCCCCGGTCCGCTGACCGCTTTGAAGCGCTGCGTGTTGTCGCGCGCGGAAGGTGAATCGCCTTCTTTCGACCACTTCGAGAGCAGGAACGAGAGCAGGTTCCAGATGGCGAAGTAGAAGACGGCGCGAAACAAGAAGCCGCGCGGCGTCAGGTAACTCTCGAGAATGAAACGGTTCTTGTCGAGATGCTCGCGGATGTGCGCATCGGTGATGGCGCCCAGCGGCATGGTCCACGGATACATTCTTCCCTGCCAGACCGCAATGAGCAGCGGGATGAAGAGCACGGAGAGGAACGGCAGCGTGCGCATGGCCGCGCCTTGCACGCGCCGGATCACAACGCCCCAACCGCCACCGGTCAAATGCCTGATCATGATGATGGCCATGGAGCCGAGGGCGACGCCGAGCCAGTCCATGAAGCCGAGCAGGTACGCACGATAGAACTCGTCGGGGCGCGCGAAGGCGAGCGCGAGTGCGGCGATCGCGAAGACGACGCCGGCAATCAGCAGCCGCTGGGCGAGAATCTTCACCACCGGCGGGGCTGCGAGGTCGAGTTTGGCGGGCGTCGTCATATTTGGCCGATCATTTCGTTTCTTCTCTTTGAGAAGCGGGCTTTTGAGAGGCGGGGTTCTCAGCGGATTTCTTTTCCGGCGCCAGGATTGGCAGGGTTGCTCCCGTGCCCGGCTCGGCGAATTTCGGCGACTGCGAGGGAATCTGCTGTCCCGCAGGCACGTCGGCCATGGTCGCGTTCTGGCTCAGTTGCAGGGCGCGCACATAGGCAACGATGTCCCAGCGGTCCTGTGGAGGAATCTGCGAAGCGTAGTCGGGCATGATGCCGAAGCCATTGGTGATCACGTCGAAGAAATATCCGAGGGGCGCTTTCTGCAGCCGCGGAATGTGGTACGAGGGCGGTTTGCGCGAGAAGCCGCGGGAAGGCACGAATCCGTTGCCGTCGCCCAGGCGCGAGTGGCAGGGCGCACAGAAAATATTGAAGCGCTCGCGACCGCGCTCGAGAACCGCCTTGGTAACAGGGAATGGCATCACTTCCCCGGGATTGTTGCCGATCTTGCCGGTGTAGAAATATGTGTCGGCGCGCAGGTCGCCGCGGGCGACCGTGCCTTCGACCAGGGGTCGCGCGGAGCGCTGGTCGGTGTAAAAGTCGCTGCGCGCCAGTGGATTCTCGCGCGGTTGCACATGCATGTCGATGCGGCAGGAGGATGTCAGGGTGATCGTGATCATCGCCACCGCCGTGAAAATCCCATGGTGCAGGCTGCACAGATTCCCACCCTTGCGCAAAAAGCACGCAAGAGTGGGGCGCCCTTTGTCGTGCCGCTCTGCCGAAAAGCCGGTCGAGTTTCGCTCGACCGGGCGGACGAATGCGTCCGCCCCTACATTGACCTTGCCGAACCCGGACAGCCGGGGGCGGCTGTCCCTACATGAATTTTGGCGGACGTGCGGCATCTAGCTGGGCACCTCCGAGACCGAGCGCGGGTTCAGCGCCTCCATGAACCTGCGCGTTTCCGTGGGATCGTACTTCTTGTCGGAGGAGAACACGATCAGGAAGAAACGATCTTTCGACGCCGAAGAAAATCGCGGCACATTGAATACCGGGTGATAGGGCATGGGCAGGCCATTGAGCGCGAGCATGCCGAAGACGGCGGAGATGCCGGCGAAGAGAATCGTCATTTCGAAGGTGATTACGATAAACGCCGGCCACGAGTGATACGGTTTGCCGCCGATGTTCAACGGATAGTCGACGGCGGACATCCAGTACTGCATCAGGTAGCCCGAGATGCCGCCGATCAGGCCGCCGATCAGGACGACCAGAGGGACTTCGTCGTGATGAAATCCGATTTCCTCCGCGAGGCCTTCGATGGGGAAGGGGCTGTAGGCGTCGATTTTCTTGTAGCCGGCTTCGTGCGTCTTGCGCGCGGCGTCGACCAGAGCCTGGGCGGAATCGAATTCCGCCATGATGCCGTAGATGGGATCGCGACGCGCCATTAGTCTCTACTCTTTCACCTCCGCCTCAGGCAGCAGGGTGCGCATCTCGAAAATCGAGATCGCGGGCAGCACGCGCAGGAACAGGAACATGAGCATCAGGAACAGGCCGATAGTGCCGAAATACGTCATCCAGTCCCAGCGCGTGGGGTAATACATGCCCCACGATGAATTCAGGAAGTCGCGGTGCAGACTCATCACCACGATGACGAAGCGTTCCAGCCACATGCCAACCAGGATGACGCCCGAGACGAAGAACAGTGCGACGGGACTGGTGCGCAGCTTGCGAATCCACAGCAGCTGCGGGATGAAAATGTTGCATATCAGCAGAGCCCAGTATTCCGCCGCATACGGGCCGTGCAGGCGGTTCCAGAGCGTGAAGGTATCGTAGCGGTCGCCGCCATACCATCCCATGAATGCCTCAATGCCGTAGCCGTAGGCGACGATGAGGCCGGTAGCGAGCATGACTTTGGCGGAGTTCTGCAGGTGGCGTTCGGTGATGAAATCTTCCAGGCCGTAGATCTTGCGAATGGGGATGGCCAGCATCAGCACCATGGCGAAGCCGGAGTAGATGGCGCCGGCGACGAAGTATGGCGGGAAGATGGTGGTGTGCCATCCGGGAACGATGCCGACGGCGAAGTCGAAGCTGACGACCGTGTGCACGGAGAGCACCAGCGGCGTGGCCAGTCCGGCGAGCAGCAGATACATGGTTTCGTAACGGTGCCAGTGGCGGGCCGACCCGCGCCAACCGAACGAGAGCATGCCATATACGATCCTGAGCCACTGGTTTTCGGTGCGGTCGCGCAGCGTGGCCAGGTCGGGAATGAGGCCGGTGAACCAGAACAGCGCGGAGATCGTGGCATAGGTGGAGACGGCGAAGACATCCCACATGAGCGGGCTGCGAAATTGCGGCCACACGCCCATGGTATTGGGAATCGGGAAGAACCAGTAGGCGAGCCACGGGCGGCCGACGTGTATCGCCGGAAAGATGCCGGCACAGGCGACG
>Ga0187770_10000077_pt1 | contig 42596 bp, 41 predicted proteins | sample 0116_SJ02_MP02_2_FD_133154 | JGI IMG/M metagenome (GOLD analysis project Ga0187770, IMG submission 133154) | Tropical peat soil microbial communities from peatlands in Department of Meta, Colombia - 0116_SJ02_MP02_20_MG | ecosystem: Environmental > Terrestrial > Soil > Wetlands > Peat | place...
CTTCCCCCGCAACTGAATGCGGGGGCAGGGATAAGAGAGCGGAGTGCGCGCTATGTGCGTGTTCGCGTCGGCTGAATGTTTGAAAAAAATAGTGGGGCGGGCCGCCGTGCCCGTCGTGAATTCGCGGGCGTCCTCGCCCGCGCATCCTTTTGGGAGAGAAACCTTCTCTTGGCGCGCTAGGGACCCGGCTGGGGCGGCGCTGGCGGAGGCATGCCCATGCCGCCGCCGCCATCGCGCCTGCCGCGAATGCCCCCGGCGAACATCGGCGGGGCGAAATCACGGTCGAAGATCTGCTGCTGGTCGGGAGTCAGGATGGCGCGAATCTGGACGAAAGCCTGCATGAACAGTTCGCGGCGGCGATTCACGAAATCGTGCTGCTCCGATCTCACCTTGAACCGCGTCTCCCGCATGATCTGCTGTATTTCCTGGCGTTGCGCGCCGGTTAGCCCGAGTTCGCGGTTCATCCGCTCGAACACCGGCTGCCCGGGCACGCGCAGTATCCGGTAGCGATAGGCGAGCGTGCTCGCCGCAAACCCGATGAGGAGGCTTGAAAGCGCGGCGATCGCAACCGGCCAGAAATTTAGCTTAGCTGCCAAAGTCGCTGTTCGAAGCGGGGAAGTCCTGCTCGAAAAGCTGGGCCGAGGTTTCGGTATCGGCAAGTTCGTCGGTCAGGCTCCCTACCGGCGCGGTCACCGAGAGGTATGCGGCGAAGCTCGCCGCCGCTATCACCGTCACCGACGCGCACATCGCCAACCAGCGCCGCGCGCCCGCCCCTGCGCCCGACACCGCGGCGATTCGCCGCGCATCGCGAGCGATCGGACGCGCGGTCGTGCGCGATTTCGGCTCGGCATCGGAGTAAAGCACCGGAGCAGTCAGCGCAAATGTGCGAAATGCGCGATCGCACTTGGCGCATCCCTTCATATGAGCCAGCAGCTCGGCGCGCCGATCCGAATCAAGCGAGCGCCGCCAGAAGGCGGGAAAGTCCTGTCGTGCCTCGAAGCAGTTCATGGTTGTTTGCCTGTGCGACCCGCCGCCATCATCCGCTCCGCCTGCTTGCGCAGCGCCTGACGGGCGCGGAACGCGCGAATCTTAACCTTAGCCTCGCTCCATCCAAGCATCCCGGCAATCTCGCTCACGTTGAGGTTCTCGCTGTCCCTGAGAATCAGCACCATCCGGTCCTCCGGGCGGAGCGTATCGAGCAGGCGATGCGCCAGGTCGTGCGCCTCGCGCCGCTCCTCGGCCGCGCCCACGAGTTCCTCGGGCGTGGCATCGTTGACCATTTGCAGCCATTGGACTTCGGGGGCGCTGAAATCGCCAATCAGCTCCTCGGGCCTCCGTTTGCGCCGGCGCAACTCGTCGTAGCACAGGTTTATAACGATCGCACGAAGCCATCCCGTAAACGGCATCTCGGCCCGATAGGTCGCAAGCGCCGTATAGGCGCGCAGGAAGCACTCCTGCGCTATATCGCGCGCAATCTCCGGGTCTGAGAAAAATCGCTGGCATATGCGTTCGACTCGCGGGCGATGCCGCCCGGCAAGCTCGGAGAATGCGGCCGAATCCCCCCCAAGGGCTGCCGCTACCAGTTCCTCGTCAGGTCTGACCGCCAATCTCCGACTGGTTATCCTGCCTGCGGCAAGGCCTAACATTACCAAACGTTAATACGCCAGAGCCGCGAGGCGGTTACAGGCACTTCGTGCGCCTACCCCCTCCCCCAATACGATTGCGCCCCCGCACTTGTTTCGGCAAGACCGGGCGTCACGTGCTTGAGGGTGGCCCAGGTAGGCCCGCGCGCTCCAGGTCCTCCGGAGTGTCGAGGTCGAGGACGATTCCCGGGTCGTCCAAATCGAGGTAGGCGACTCGCGACGGGTCCGCATTCACGACGACCCGGGCTCCCTGCTCCTCGGGCGCGGCGGCCAGTTCCGGAAATAATGTGCGGGAGAAAATCACCGGATGTCCCCGCCGGCCTCGATAACGCGCGATTAAAATCGGCTTGCCGAGCCTGCCGTACTCCTCAGCCAGCGCGCGAAAACTCGAACCCATCACGGTGGGATGGTCGATTAGATGGACGATCGCCGCCTCGCAGTCGGGCGAGATCGCAGTCAGCCCCGCCTTGAGCGACGAGAGCTGGCCGAAACGCCACTGGGGATTCTCGACCACGACGATCCGGGGGTGCGTGGGCACTGCGGCGCGGACCCGGTCCGCATGGGCCCCGATGACTATCACGAGGCGGTCGGCGACCTCCAACATCGCCGCCGCGGCGCGCGCGACAAAGGTATCGCCGTTAAGCTTGAGGAGCGGCTTGGGAAACCCCATCCGGCGCGATTCACCGGCGGCGAGCAAAATTCCTTCGATTCGCAAAACGTTCGCCACCACAGGCCGGATGGGTCGAATCCATCCTCCGACTGAAGAGGCTAGGAACTGGCTTTCAGGCGGCCGAGCTTCGTGCCGAGGTTGAACCGATCGCGCGTTGCGGTGCGCCGCTCGCGGATTATCTCAGCGATGATCGCGATGGCGATCTCCTCGGGCGTCTCGGCGCCGATATCCAGTCCGATCGGAGAATGGACCGCATCGAGGCGCTCGGGCGCGATGCCCGCCTCGCCAATCCGATCGAGCGTCACCCTGGCGCGGCGGCGCGAACCGATCATCCCGATGAACGCGCCGCGCGAGCGCGCAAGCGCCTCGCGCACGACTTCTTCATCGAAGGAATGGCCGCGGGTTACGCAAACCAGATAGCAGTGTTCATCGAGGTTGAGCTCGGCGATTGCCGCACCAAACGGCTTGACCACGATCGCATCGGCGGTGGGAAAGCGATCGCGGTTGGCGAAGGCAGCGCGATCGTCGATGACCGTCACGTGGAATCCAAGTATCGAGCCGAGCCGCGCCAACGGCTGCGCGATATGGCCGGCGCCGACGATCACGAGCCGTTGCGCGCCGGAGACCGGATCGAGAAAGAGCCGCATCGCGCCGGTGGATTCGATTTGGGTTACCGGATCGACGCCGCCGTTTTCGCTGATTTCGAGCAGCGCGGGGACGCCGTCGGCGGTGCGCGCCGCGATCTGCAGCATTGCGCGCCTGTTCAGCTCTACGGGCGCCTGGGAGGATCCCTCGGCGCGGCCGGCATCGACGAGCGTGTGCGCACCGATTGAGGCGGTCGATTTCACGCCCGGATCGACCAGCGTGAGCAGCGCCGCGGCGCGATTGCGCGCTGCGGCATCGGCCAGCGCGCGCGCAAGTTCGAGATCCGATCCCGGCGACCAGACGGCGAGGAGCACATCCATGATTCCGCCGCAGGTGCCGATTTCCTTCTGGTCGAAGTCGCCGGTGAGATCCACCTCGGCCAGGCGCGCGCCCGTGCCCTCACCGAGCATCACGCGGGCCTTGCCGAAAATTTCCGCCTCGCCGCATCCGCCGCCGATCGTGCCGAACTGGCCGTCCTCGCGCACGATCATCTTGGCGCCGACTTCGCGGGGCGTCGAACCGCGCACGTTGATAACCGTTGCGAGCACGAAGGGCCTGCCCCTCTCGAGCGTTCGCAGCGCCTCGGGCCAGATCTGATCGGCAGCCGTCATCGGGGAAATTCAATTGTCAGAGTATCAAAACGGGCGCGCGCAAAAAAACCACGCGAGGAACGCCGCACGGCGCGCTCGCAGGGATTCGGGTCCGGCTATCAGGCCGGGTAGTGGCGGCCTTGATGAAGACCGTCGATCGGGCGGCGAGGCGGGTTTTCCGCCAGCCCGTAGCGCGCGAGCATCCGGTACAGCGTCGAGCGCGACACGCCAAGCAGGTCGGCCGCGCGCCGGCGGTTGCCGTCGGTCTCCTCGAGCGAGCGGACCAGCGTGCGCTTGATCACTTCGTCGAGCAGCAACGGAGTGCTCTCGGAGGGGGCATCATGGGTGCCGGTGCCAGCCGCCGCGACGGGCCCCTCCAGGGCAAGCGGCGGGATGGCCTCTTCCTGGCTGGGCAGCGGCGCCGTCGCGCAGGTGACGTGTTCGGGCAAGTCGTCGGCGGTCAGGCGATCGCTCTCGCTCATGATGACTGCGCTTTCGATCGCGTTTGCGAGTTCGCGCACATTGCCCGGCCATTGATAGGCCCGCAACGCATCGAGGGCCCGGCGGGAGATGAAATCGATCTGCTTGCCAAACAGGCGGTTGTAATGCTCGATGAAATGTCCGACCAGGGCGGGAATCGCCTCGCGCCGCTCGCGAAGCGGCGGGAGGTAAATCGCGGTCGCGCTCAGGCGGTAGTACAGATCGTCGCGGAACAGGCCGACCTTGACCATCGCGCGAAGATCCCGGTTGGTCGCGGCGACCAGCCGGATATCCACCTTGTGGCTGTGCGCCGAACCTACCGGCTGCACTTCGTGCGCCTCGACGGCATGCAGCAACTTGGGCTGCAACTTGAGCGGCAGGTCGCCGATCTCATCGAGGAAGAGCGTGCCTCCGCTGGCCGAGCGGAAGTACCCGATCGCATCCTCGCGCGCATCGGTGAACGCGCCCTTGACGTGGCCGAACAGTTGCGATTCCGCCAGCGTCTCGACCAGATTCGAGCAGTTGAAGGTCACAAACGGTCCGGATGGTACCGGCCCCAGGGTATGCAGCGCGCGGGCGACCAATTCTTTGCCGGTTCCAGACTCGCCGTGAACGAGCACCGTCGCCTTATGCGGGCTGAGCCGTGCGATCGTCCGCAGGACTTTGCGCACCTGCGCGGACCTCACCACCATGCCGCCGACATGCTCTACGCCATGGCTGAGTCGCTCGACGGTCACCCAATCGGATCCGACCGCATCAAAATCCTCTCCACGGGCCTCAACGTCAGCCTCTTTCACGCTATTTGGATCTGGATCTTGCACGCGCGCGTCCTCCCGGAGAGCTGGAGAATGAAATCAACGCGTAATGCTCACGGTCACCGTTTATGAGCAAACGCCGGGCCACGCGCCGGTGGGTCAAACGCGAAACGATCTCTGTGCGATGGGCCGCGGCAGAAAACGACGAGTGGCAAAATATCGTCGCGTCGGCATTGGATTGCCCTCATACGCGCGCCAAATGCGGATGTGCGGGCGCAACCGGCCAGTGACCGCGAGGGAACGGATCGTGCCGCGCATTAGCTTGCAGCGATCTGGTAATGGCAAGCCCAGACCGAGCCGGAACGGATTGGACAAATCCAGCCGGCGCTTGACGAGCATGGCTCAAGTCTGCCGCGCAACGATCCGGCCGCGAATACGATTAGCTACTTCGATTCACTCGGCCGCGCCGTCCCAGCCCATTGCGAGCGCTCGCGCTATCACCCGCGGACTGTTGCAAATCGTCACGCCTCGTCGCGCCAGAGCATCAGCGAGATGGGATGCGGCAGCCGGCGCGGCGCTCAGTGGTTCAGCGTTCGCATGATTTGGATCATGGCCGGTCCCACGATCACGATCATCATCGCGGGAAGAATGAAGAGCACGAGCGGGAACAGGATCTTGACTGTGGTCTTCTGCGCAGCTTCCTCGGCGCGCAGCCGCCGCGCAGTGCGTATCGCGTCCGACATCGAGCGCAGCGCGGGACCGATCTGCGCGCCGAGCTGCTCGCTCTGAATTAGGGTGGCGGCCAGCGGCTTGATATCGGCCACCGCGGTGCGCTCGGCGAAATTGCGAAGCGCCTGGCCGAGCGATGAACCGGCGGTCAGCTCGCCCGCGATGGTCCCGAGCTCGACGCCGATTTCCTGCTTCTGGCGCTCGCAAACGGCGCCGACCACCTTGATCGCCTCGGCAAGACCGAGTCCCGCCTCGACGCAAACCACGAGCAGGTCGAGCACATCGGAGAGCTGAGTGGCGATCGCGAATTGGCGTTTTTTGGCCTTGCGCGTGAGGACGTAACTGGGCACGAAAGCGCCCGCCGCCGCACCGCAGGCCATCATCACGATCGGCTTGGCGTCGCTGGCGCCCAGGATGATCCCGCAGGCAAGCGCTCCGATCGCGCCCGCGACGGTCGCGGCCAGACGCAAAACCTGAAACGTCACGAGCGCGCTCGAGCGAGGGTAGCCGGCCTGCGACAATAAGTGCGCCGTCCTCTCGCCCTGTGCCGTGTCCGTGCGCGGCGGCGGCAGGCGGCGCGCAACCCAGCGCAGGAACGCGCTGGCAGCGGAATCCGTCATGGTGCCCGGCGGCGCGCCGGCCGCGTAAGCCACGCGCATCTTCACGCTCATATCGGTGATTCTTTCCTCGACTCTGCGCTGCTGGCTGAAGAGCAGAGCATAGGCCGCCAGCGCAACTCCCCCGATCAGAACCAGGACCGCGATGCTTGCCTGCAGTGGAGTCATCTCAGTACGCGACGTTGACCAGTTTCCGGATCATGAAGAACGCGATCAGGTCGAGAGTTCCGGCGATCTTGAGAAGCAGCAGGCCCTGCGGATCGTAAAACAGGGCGTGGGTGTAGGCCGGTTGGATCACGCTGAAGGCGGCGAGCAGCACCACCGGCAGCAGTCCTACTACCAGTCCGCTCATCCGAGACTGCGCGGTGAGCGCGCGGATCTGCTGGTGGAGCCGCTGGCGCGTGCGCACGATTTCGGACAGCCGCCCGACGATATGCGCCAGCGAGCTTCCGACCTCCGACTGCACCTGCACCGCCACGATCAGCAGGCGGAGATCGTCGATCGGGACGCGGTCGAGCATCTGCTCGAGCGCGCGCGGGAGCGGAAGCCCCAGGCGCGATTGCTCGATAACCGATCGGAATTCGCCGGCGACGGGATCTGAGAATTCGGCGACGATTACCTGGAAGGCGCGCAGCAGCGTATGGCCCGCCTCGAGCGACGACTTGATCAGATCGAGTACGTAGGGCAACTGGTTGGCGAACTCCTTGAGGCGGCGCTGGCGCCGAATCCGGATGTAAACGATCGGCAGCGATGCCAGCCCCGCGCCGAGCGCGAGCGACAGCGGCAGGTCATTCCAAATCGCATCTCCTCCGATCACACCAGCGCCGCACAGCAGAACCATGATCAGAAGCACGTCAGCCACCGGCGCATAGATGCCGGCCTGCCACATGTTCACTTCGAGCTGATGGAGAAGGTTGAGCCGGTAAAATGCCCTGAACAGCTCGCTCGATTTCTGCTGGCGCCGCCCGGCCCGCGTGATGTCCACGCCCTTGGGCGGTTCCGGGCGCATCATCCTGAGCAGCAGCGCGCGCGTCATCCCAGGGCGTCTGCGGCGGCGCGCAACCAGGAGCGCCACGACGGCCATCATCCCCACCAGCAACAGCGCGACTTTCTGATCCATCGCGTCACTGCTCCTGCTCGGCCTGGAACAGGCGCTGGTCGAGCTTGAACCCGGCCACTTCCAGGCGGCGCGAGAAAGTCGAGCGGACCCCGGTGGGACGGAAGGTGCCAATCACCTTGCCGTTGGGGCGCGTCTCCGTGCGCGCGAACTCGAACAGGTCCTGCATCATCACCATCTCGCCCTCCATCCCGGTGACCTCGGAGATTTTCAGCACCTTGCGCGTGCCGTCAGAGAGCCGGCTGACCTGGACGATCACGTTGATGGCGGATGCGATCTGCTGGCGCATCGCGCGCGTCGGAATCGAGAACCCCGACAGCAGCATCAACATCTCGAGCCGCTGGAGGCATTCGCGCGGGGAGTCGGCGTGAATCGTGGCGATCGAGCCGTCGTGGCCGGTCGACATGGCTTGCAGCATGTCGAACACCTCGGCCCCGCGCACCTCGCCGAGCACGATCCGGTCGGGCCGCATTCGCAGGCAGTTGCGCACCAGGTCGCGCTGCGTGATCTCGCCCTTGCCCTCGAGGTTGGGCGGGCGGGTCTCAAGCCGCACGACGTGGGGCTGCTGGAGCATCAGCTCGGCCGAGTCTTCGACCGTGATGATTCGCTCGTCGTCGGGGATGAACGCCGAAAGACAGTTGAGCATCGTCGTCTTGCCCGATCCCGTCCCGCCGCAAACCAGCACGTTGAGGCGCACGCGAACCACCGCCTTGAGGAACTCCACGATGTCCCAGGTGAGCGTCTCCTTGTCGACCAGCGATGCGATGTCGTAGCGGTGGTGGCCGAAGCGGCGAATCGAAAGCGCCGGCCCATCGAGCGCGAGCGGCGGGATGATCGCGTTGACGCGCGATCCGTCGGGCAGCCGCGCATCCACCATCGGCGATGCCTCATCGACGCGCCTGCCCACCCGCGACACGATTCGATCGATGATCAGCATCAGATGCTGATCGTCCTGGAAGCTCACGTCGGCGCGATGGAGCTTGCCGAATTTCTCGATATAAACCTGGTTGTGGCCGTTGACCAAGATGTCGGTGATTTCGTCATCGCGCAGCAGCGGCTCCAGCGGGCCGAGACCCAAAAGCTCGTTCTTGATTTGATCGACGAGCCGGTCGCGGTCGGCGTCGGTCAGAAGCCGGCCTTCCTCGATAAGGATCTCGTTGATGGTGGCGCTGACTTTGCTCGAGATGACCGCCGGGTCGAGGGTTTCGAGCTTGGAGACGTCGATAGTCTCGAGCAGGCGGTTGTGAACCTTGATTTGGAGCCGGCGCGCGCTCTCGCCGAGCTGGTCCTTGCGCCGGCGCACCGCGACTCCGATGAGCGAGCTGCCGGGACCTGCGGGCTGCGCCGGTGTGCCGCCGGTCTGCGAGACTCGATCCGTCAGTCCCATCGCATCCTCCTCACGAAGCCGCGCCCAGGGCCGATCTCAGGCGCGCCATGAATCCGGCCGCCGGCGCCGCCGCCTCGCCCTGAGGCTGAGGCACGATGCGCCGTGCGAGCGCCTCGAGCGCGCGCGCGAAATGCGAGTGGGGTGCGACCTGCCAGAGGTGCTCGCCCGAGATTTCCACGCGCTCGAGCGTCCGCTCATCGGCGGGAAGCCGCGCGAAGAGCGGATGGCCGAGCGTGCTCTCAAGCTGCTTTTCGCCGATGGGATGCGAGGGGCGCCAGCGGTTCAGGATGTATTGCGGCTGCAAGGAGCCGAGCCCCAGCCGTTCGAACAGGTCCACGAACCGCCAGGCCGATCGCGCCGCCGATACCGACTGCTGGAGGATGTAGAACAGGTGATCCGAGCGCTCCCACGCCGCAACCGTGTTCTCATCGACGTGATCGCCGCAATCGACGATCACGAAATCGAACAACTGGCGCATCAGGTCGAGCACCATCCCGACCGTGAGGTCGGAGATGAGTTCGGCCTCCTCGATCCGCTTGGGTGCAGCGAGCATGTAAAGGCCGGAGGGATGCTTGGTGAGCGCGGATTCGAGCTGAATCGAGTCGAGTTTGCGCTCAAGCCGGCTCAGCGGAAGGATGGTCATCTCGGGTTCCAGATTCAGGTAGATGGCGAGCCCTCCGGCCTGGTGGTCGAGATCGAGCAGCGCAACGCGCCGGTCGAGCACCACCCGGAACGCCAGCCCAAGGTTCGCCGTGACCGTGGTCACGCCGACGCCGCCGACCACGCTCGTGACCGAGCAGACCACCCCGCCCTCGCGGCGCTCGGTGCGCCAGCGCGCCTCGCTGATCTTGAGCAGCGCGCGGGCGGTATCGGCGGGATCGAGCGGCAGGAAGAGCAGTTCGTCGGCTCCGGCGCGCAACAGCCGCTTCATCAGGACGGGCGACCGGCCGCTCAGCAGCGCGAACATCGCGGGCCGCGGCGATTGCGCCGCCTGCGCCTCGAGGTAGGCGATCGCCGCTTCCTCGTTGCCGTTGAACATCACCATCGTGACGTCGGGAGTTTCGCCGCCGGGACGCGGGAGGCGGGTTTCCGACTCCACTACTTCGAGCCGCGGCTCCGTGATCGCCGCAAGCGCATTCTTGACCGCAGCGCGATGCTCGGGGGCATCGCCCACCAACTGCACCCGCAGGCCTGAATAAATCGTCTCGCCTTTGGATCCGAGGATTGGCATCTTCTTGCCTTGGCACCCGGCGGGCCTAGAAGCGCGGCCGGCTCGCATCGGCCGGGACAAGCCTGTGGGTCTCGATCTCCTGGCGCGTCATCGGAGCGCGCTCGCTCGGCAGGAACACCTCGCCGCCCGCCGGCAGCGGCGCGACGATCTGCGGGGTTACGCTCATCACGAGATCGGACTCGGTATTCGTCCACGAAGTATTGCGGAACATGCCGCCGACATACGGTATGTCCCCGAGATACGGCACTTTCTGAATCTGCGCGGTTTTCTGGCGTAGGATGAGCCCCGCGATGATCAGCGTCTGCCCGTCCTTGAGTTGCACCAGCGTCTCGGCGCGCCGCGTGACGAAGGCCGGCACCGTGAAGCCGAACAGGTTCACCCCTTCCGCGTAATTTGGCTGCGAGACTTCGGGCTTGACGAACAGCTCGATGTCGTGGCGCCCAACCACCGTGGGGACGAACTCAACCGAGGTGCCGTACTGCTTGAATACGATCGAGGTGTTGAGCGCCTGCGAGATGACGATTGGTATCTCGCCGCCCGAGATAAACTTTGCGGCCTCACCCGTGTTGGCGAGCAGATGGGGCTCGGCGAGAATCTGCCCGAGGTTGTGCTGCTCGAGGAACTGGAAAAAAGTATTGGTCGACACGTTCGAGTTCCTCGCCGAAAGGCCGTAGGTCACGTTCTCGGAGAGAAGCAGCGGGAGCAGCATGCCGCCCGGCGGCATTATGCTGCTGACCGTTGACGAGGTCGACTGAGTAAAGGGAGTGGCGACCAGACCGGGCAGCCCGAACAGCGTTACGCCGTAGTTGGACAACGCCGCTGAGTAGTTGATTCCCTGATTTTCCAGCCCGGTGCGGTCGAGCTCCGCCACTATACAGTTGAGGAGCACCTGCTGCTTCCCGCTCGCATCGATACGCACCTGGCGTTCGAAATAGCGGCCCTGGTCGTCCCAGACCGCCAGCGTCGTAAACCCGGGCACGTGACCTATAATGTTCAGTTGATTGGGATTGATTACCTGTATGTCGGCGACCTTGGAGTCAGCGATCGACACGCGCGTGAGCCTGCGCGGAAAGTCGATAATCTCCGACATCCCGGTCGTCAGCACGATCCCCTCACCCGGCATGTAATGAGTTCCGCCCGAAACTGAATCCGAGACGTAACCCTCGGGGGACGCCGCCACTGCGGGGTCGGTCACGAACCCGCCTTCTTTCATCGGCAACGGGTTCACCGCCTGGCTCTGCCCCGCCGGCGGCTCGAGTTGCGGCTCCTTGGCGGGCTGCGCGGGCGCCGCACCTCCATCGCGCGCCGGCGCGGCCGGCTCGGGAGCAATCGTTGTCGTCTCCGCGAGCGCGGCCACGTTCGCGGGCGACGATGCCGCCGGAGCCGGAGACGGCGGCGCCCATCCGGAGGAAACCGTAGTCGTCTGCGGGGACTCGGCTGCTTTCGCGGGCGACGATGCCGCCGCCGGAGATGGAAGCGCCGCGGCCATCGGATTGCCGATCGCGGGCGGGCTCTTGCCGGGCTCAAGCGGCTGGCCGGGAACTGCGATCGATTTCACTAGCACGTCATAGGTGATGCGCGTTCCGTCGCGGCGCGTCACCTTCACTGACCATTGGCCGGCTTCCGCTCCGAGCAGCACGACTTGCCCCGGATTTTCCGAGTGCACGACGAGGGCGTGAGGATTGTTGAGGACGCGGATCGATGGCGTGCTGTCGGGCGCCAGGTCGTGGATTACGTAGGACTCCCCGGCGTTGAGCGAGAGGCTCACATGCTGGCCGCCCGAATCTGCGGCAGCAGTTGCGGCGGCTGCCGCGAACACGATCGCACCGATGGTGGCGGCGAGAGAGGCCGCGAGCATTTCAATCTTCGGTAATTTCATCGCAGAGTTCCTCTCGAGTCCGCCAGATGATCACGGGATAACAATCGACTTCGGAGCGGGTGCGCCGCTTGTGCCCGGCGACTTGGGAAACTCCTGGGCCGGCGCGCCCGTGGCTGCAGCAAGCGGCGCGGGCATCGCAGAGGAAAAGGCTGCCGCTTCTTTGACATCGCGCGGCGGCGCGTCGGAGACGGCCGTCCCTGCGGGACTCGCCATCGCCGCCGGGGGCGCGTCGGCATCGGGTTCGAAATGGGTTTCATGGCCCGGCAGCGCGGTATTGATGAATGAAACCGAGCCGGCACTCTTGCCGTCGCGCAGAATCTCTACGCTCACGCCGCGCGGCCTTCTCGGCGCAGCCGGCAGCGCGGCGGGCTGAGTCTTGATCGCTGCCTCGCGCACCCCGGCGTAAAGCAGGTCGCGCATATCGGCGCCGCCCGTGATCACGAGCTTGTTGTCGCTGTAATTCCGCATCGCCAGGCGCAGAGTTCCCTCACGGCTGGCAAGCGACAGCTTTTCGGCGTCTTGCGGAGAGACGAGCAGCGTAACGACCTTGACCGCGATTGGCTGGTCCTTGCTGCCCTCGATCTCCTGGGCGACCGCAATCACTTCGACGTTTTGAAGCACGATACGCGAGAACGCCGGCTGCTCCGGTCCGTTGCCTGAAATCGCGGCCAGGACATCGACGCGAGTCTGCGGCAGCACGAACCCCGCAATATCGCTCACCTCATCGACCGCAACCGACATCGCGCGCATTCCGGGCGGAATCAGCAGCGGCATGACGCCGGAGACTTTTTGCCCCAGGAAAAGCTTGCTCGCCACGATCGGCTCGTTGGCGACGAACCGGTTCGTAACGTATGCGTTCATCAGGACGTTGCTATCGGAGAACGCGCCTTCGGGGATGCTGTCGCGCGGCCAACGCGCCACCTTGAGGCAACTCTGGTCGAGCTTCGTGCCGAGCGGCAGCTCGCGCGCCGCGACCACAATCTCCATCGACTTGGAAAGCGCGCTTTCGACCTCCGCCTCGCGCCGCTCGAGCGCGGAGAAGACGATAATAGCGGCCAGCACCGCCGCCGCCGCCGCGAGCATCACGAAAATTACCGACCGCCTCACCTTCACCCCCTCTGTTCGATTCGCCGCAGCGAATCGTGTGCTTCCGGAACGACCCTACGGCCCGCCTCCTACTGGCTCATCGCGCTCTCTATCGCCGATTCCCGCGCTCGCGCCGCCCTCAATCCCATCGCCTCGACATGTGTGCGGAAGCTCGAACCCGCCCGCGGCCCGGCCGAATCGCCCGGTGCGCCATCGGCGGCGGGCGGCCTCCCCGCCCGCCGCCGACCGCAGGCTTCACGGTCCGGACGATGCGAACCGTCGCGATCTGTCATCACGCGCCCTTGAGCGTGTTGGTCACGCTCGTGATGACGTTGTTGATTCCGCCTTCGAGCGCCTCGTACGCCACGTAACCGGCGATCGCGACTGCAGCAATGATTAGTACATACTCAGTCATGGTCTGCCCTCTCAGGCGCTCCCAAGCCTTCTTCACTGCTGTTCTTAGACGAATCATCGTGTCACCTCCTCTTTATTCCAACCGTAATTGCTCAAGTTCGGCATATCGATTCGGCGCAGGCCGGTTAATGATCTCTCGCGATTACTCACAAGCGATAATTGGTTCTCCGTTCATATAGCGGACAGCGTGTTAGCGAGGCTCGTAACGATGGTGTTGATCCCGCCCTCCAGGCTCTGGTAGGCGACGTACCCGCCGGCCGAGACCGCGACAATCACGAGTGTGTACTCAGTCATCGTCTGGCCTCTCAGGAATTCACCGGCGCTTACCAAGACCTTTTTCAGATAGTTCATTCTCGGGTCCTCCTGTTACTGAATTGAGTCGGAGCCGAGCCAACTCTGCTGTGAGGAACCGGTGCACGCGCCATGCCATCAGGGACGCGCAAATAAGCTCACGCGCGAGAACCACTGCACGAAGTTGATTAGCGGCGAAGATTAGCGCTGTCCGCTTGTGGCACAGGGATCGGCCGAAAACTGGCGACTCGATTCCAGGAAGGCACAGGACGCGCCGGGCCGATTATTGATCGGGCGAACGTAATTGCGCGGGTGAGGAAGGTGGAGACCGGGTATGACATTAATTGCGGTGCAGAAGTTGATAAAGCGCCGCAGGCCGGGCGCCGGCCTCTCTCTTCCAGCGATAGGCGATCGCACCTGCGATGGCACATAATAGTGGCGCGCCCGACGGGCTTGATTATGCCTCCCACGCGTGTCACCGCGCTCGGCCCGGCCTCTCTCCTGCTCGGCCTGGCGATTTCAATCGGCGGATGTGCGCCCAGCGCGCTTTCATCCGCGCGCGAACAACTGGCAGGCGGGCAGTACGTCGAGGCGCGCAAGCTGCTGCTCGGCCTCAAATCCCAGGAGGCGAACTTAAGCCTCCCGGAAAAGCGCGAGGTCGCCGACGACCTGTGCCTCGCCGACTTCATGATCGGCCGTCCCTCCATCTCGATGGCCGAGCAGCGCCGGGCCTGCGCCGAGGCATCCAGCCAGCCCAACAGCCAAAGCGGCGCGCTGCTTGTGCGGATCGATGAACAGATGCGATCCGAAGCGATCCGCCGCGTCGAGGCAGCGCTCGCCAGAAAGGATTTGCCCGCCGCCCAGGAGGCTGCGCTCGAGTACCGGTCGACTGCAGGTGCCGATCCCGCGCGGATCACGCAGTGGGCCGGCGAGATGTGGAAGGTCGTCGCCGAGGAAGAGACGGCGCATCGCGAGGGCGCGGGCAAGCACCCGCCGTCTGCCGCGATTGCAACGCTGCGCAAAAAGTATCAGGCCACGAGCAAGATGGATGATGCCGGGTTCACGCAGTGGATTCGCACCACCGCGACTGTCGGCAAATCGCATCTTGTCGCGCGAATCGATTTGAAGCCGGGCGCCCTCAAGCTTTGGATCGCCGAGGACGCCATGCCGGTTGCGGCGCTCAACCTCGACCGCTTCACGGCTATCAACGATGCTATGGCGGCGCGATGCGGTTGCGATGCGCGCACCGGAATCGGCGTCGCGGAGACCGGCTTCCCCGCCTATCTGTTGGCATTCGATCCCGAGACGCGCCTGTCAGAGGTGACGATCGTTCGTGGCGGCGTGTTGAGCGCGCCGCCCCCGCCGCCGCAATGAACGGTCAGACTGCCGGCGCGTGCTCCTCCAGGCGAAGTGGCTTTCTCGGAGAGATCGCAGTTCGAATCCGCGATTTTGAGCGGCGGTCCCCACACAGTCGCCGCCGATCGGGCGTGCCGAATCTTCGCGGATGCCCACAAGTCGTTGAATTGATTGGTGAGCCGTCCGGGACTCGAACCCGGGACCCTCTGATTAAAAGTCAGATGCTCTAACCGCCTGAGCTAACGGCTCACGTCCGCCAAGCTTACGTGATCGCGACTGCAACGCAAGCCGCGCTCGCCGCCACGGCCGGGCTTTGCCGTTTTTTCGCCGAAATTCCCCGGATTGCACATTTTGACGTAAAACTCTACAGGATTAGCGCGATGGTAGTGCTGAGCAGGGCCCATGTTGGCTAAAACGAGTACGTAAAATGTCACCGATGCACTTGACTGGAGTGACACAACTATCATATATGCTTTTCCTACAAGTTGTTAGGGAGAGTTGCCGGGGGCAAAAAACTCTCGCGCCGAGCGAGGGAAAGGGAGTCACGATGCGTCACAGCGAGATCGCTGGCCTGGAGTCCGCTCAGGCCCATTTGACGCACCGCCACGGCATCGATGCGGCTTCGAGCAGCTCGGAGTGGGTGAGCATAGACCGTTTGTCTCAAGGCTCGGAGCGCGTCGGGGGGATGGTGGTGAGGTCGGCGCAGGTTCGCAAGATACTGAGGACGATTTCGCGCCTGGGTCCGTACAAGGCGACGGTCCTCATCCACGGCGAGTCCGGGACGGGCAAGGAACTGGTGGCGCGCGCGCTGCACACGCTGGGGCCCACGCCCGACGGGCCGTTCGTGACGTTCAACTGCTCCAACCTGGTCGAGTCTCTGGCGGAGTCGCAATTGTTCGGGCACGTCAAGGGCGCGTTCACCGACGCGCGCGAGGACTCGCTCGGATACTTCCGTTCCGCCGATGGCGGAACCCTGTTCCTCGATGAGATTGCGGAGCTTCCGCTCAAACTCCAGCCCAAGCTGCTGCGCGCGGTCGAGAGCGGCGAGGTCCAGCCGGTAGGATCGGCAAAGAATTACCACGTCGATATTCGGCTGGTCGCCGCGACCAATCACGATCTGCGCGCGATGGTGAAGAACGGGCAGTTCCGCGACGACCTCTACTATCGGCTCAACACGGCCGCGATCTATCTCCCGCCGCTGCGCGAGCGGCGCGACGCGATCCCGGCATTCGTCGGCCATTTCATCGAGCATTACAACCGGTTGTTCGGCAAGGAGATAAAGTACGTCTCCAGCCGGGCGCTGGACGCGCTGGTGGCGCATAACTGGCCCGGCAACGTGCGCGAGCTGGCCCACGCGATCGAAAGCGCGGTCATCCTCACCGACGGCGATCGCATCACCCTCGATGAGTTGCCCGACCATGTTAAGGAGGACGGCGCCGTCGAAGGCGCCGAGCCGCCCGCATTCGAGGCCCCGCGCGCGGAGCTCGAGGTGATAGACGGCGGTGTGATGGCCGAGAAGCAATGGCCCTACGCGCTCGACGCGGTCATCCGCGAGGCATCCAAGATCGCGCTCATCCGCGCGCTCGAGGCGACTCACGGCAACTGCCATCGCGCGGCGGAGCTGCTCGGAGTTTCGCGCTACACAGTTTACCGGATGCTGAACCGCTACGGGCTTGCCGAGGGGCGCGCATACCGGAATCTGCGCAAGAACGGAACCGGCGCATCGTAGAACGCCGGCGGCCTCCGCATCCGCCCTGCCCCGCGGTTTCCCCGGATTGGCGCAACGCGCGAACTGGCGCGTCGCCTGATAGCTTCAGGTGGCGCGGCGGGCTTTTCCGGACAGCGCTTTGGCCAACGCGGGCGGCAGGAAGGTTCGCGCGAATCTAAAGTAATTCTTGAATCTCCACGGATCGATGCGGAGCGCGCGGGCGAGCGCGCGCCGGGCGCGGATGCGATCCCCCTCGGCGAGCGCGCGAAGCCCAATGTAGCCGAGAATGCTGCGCGGCGCGCGCTCACGCGACTTGACGTGAGTCAGGCCGCGGACCCCGTAGCGCTCGAACACCATTCGATCGAAAATGCGGCCCGCCTCCTCCTGTCCGCCAGCCGGCTTGAGCGGCGACGGGAACAGCGAAAATCGCCACACCGCCAGCGGCTCCTCGATATAGCGGAATTCCCCCTGTTCGCGCATCAGCAGCCAGAGGTACACGTCCTCGAAGCTCGTGAGTTGCTCGGGGTAGCCACCCGCGCGCTCGAGCGCATCGCGCCGAACCACCACGCTGCTCGGCAGGATCGGCCACAGCTCGTCGAGCATGTCCTTGACCGTGGGAACGCCGCGCGCGCCGATCAGGGTCGCGCCGAGCTCCCTGCCCTCGCTGTCGGCGAGCCTGAGATCGGTATAGACGAGCACGCAGGCGGGTTCGCTTTCGAGCACGGCGACGGTCTTCGCGAGAAACTCGGGCATCCAGAGGTCGTCCGCATCGAGGAATCCGATGAACTCGCCCGATGAGTTCGCGACCCCGAGGTTTCGCGCCGCCGATGGCCCGCGATGGCTCTGCTGAAGGACGCGCACTTGCGGGGCGTATGATCGCAGGATGTCGAGCGAGCCGTCGCTCGAGCCGTCGTCGACGGCGACGATTTCGCGGTCGGTGAAAGTCTGCGCAAGCGCGCTCTCGATCGCGCCTTTAAGCGTCGCCGCGGCGTTGAAGACCGGGATTATCACCGACACCCGAGCCATCGGCCTACCCTCGCTGAAAAGTTCCGCCCATCGATGACACCGCTTTTGCCGCGATCACATCTCGCGGGCGGCTTTGCCGCTGAGCGCGCGCCGCACACGCGCGGGAAGAAACGTCCGCGCGATTCTCAGGTAGCTCTTGAAATGGAGCGGGTCATACCGGATGACCCGCACGAAACATCGCCGCGCCCCAGCCATATTCCCGCGCTTCATCTCGATCACGCCGGCGTTCGCGAACATCCTGACCCGATGGCGAATGAAATTGCTGATTAGTCCGTTGGCGGCCGCCCCATAACGATCCCCGATCAGGTCAGTGACCACCTCCGGGCCGAAGTCGCGATCGAGCACCTTGGGATAGAGCTCGCCGAACGTAAACCGGACCAGGCGATCCGGCAGGTAGATGAAATGCCCCTGCTCGCGCATCAGCAGCCATAAGTGGATGTCCTCGGCGCTGACCAGATGCTCGCGGAAGCCGCCGGCCCGCTCAAACGCCGCGCGGCGCATCACGACCGTGCTGGGCGTAATCGGCCAGATTCGCGAGAGCATCTCTTCCATCGAGGGCGCGTGGGCCGTCTCGGGCTTGACGGGCGAGCTGTGAACTTCCTTGCCAGCCTCATCGACCACGATCATGTCCGAGTACACCAGCACCGCGCCCGGATCATCGCGCAGCGCCGCAACCGTAAGCTCGAGTTTTCGCGGCAGCCACTCGTCGTCGTGGTCGATGAGCGCGAGCATCTCCCCGCGGCTGGCCGCGACGGCCGCGTTGCGAGCCGCTGACAATCCGCGATTCGACTGGCTGATGACGCGGATTCTGTCGCCGTAGGCCGCCAGCACTGACGCCGTGTCGTCGGTCGAGCCGTCGTTGACGATCACGATCTCATAGTCGGTGAAGGTCTGCGTAAAGATGCTCTGGACCGCGCGACCGATCTTTTTCGCGCCGTTATAGACGGGGATTATTACCGATACCTGTGGCATCGCCGGACGAAGCACCGAGGCAACGGGTCAGGCGCCTGCAAAACCTCGGGCGCCCGCGCCGTGCCGTTCCTCTTCACGCGCCGCGCGCGGCCCTTTCCACGCGCTGAGGTCCCGCCCGATCATTTCTTCCAGCGCGTCGATATCCGGGCGGAGAAGCTCGCGCAGCCGCGCCCCGATTTCGGGGTCGAGCGGAGGAAATTTCCCGCCGCCGCCGAAGCAGAACCGCCACACCCCGGCGCGCTCGAGGAAGTTGCTCGTGCGGTAAGCTTGCACCTCCTCGAGCCAGTACATCAGGTCACGCGCCCGGCGCGCGAAGCTCGGCCAGCGCGGCAGGTCATTTATCGAATTGACGAGCTCGCCCGCCGCGGCCTGCTGCGGCAGCGGGTAGCGCTCAATTTCGATGAAGTCGCAAATCCGATCGAGGTAGCCCTGCGGGTCGGAGCGCAAGTCGTCGTTAATGCAGACCAGCACGCGGTCATCGCCGAAGCGTTTGCGCCAATCGGGCAGATGCTTTGCGTAGCGGGTCACTTCGATCGCCTGCGGGACGCGAACGAGGAACTCCTCGAGGTCGAACCGCGTCAGCGCGTAGTGGCGCCAAAGCTTGAACGCCGAGTATATCCGCTCGACCGGGTTTCTGAACGAGCAGATGATCCTGCAGTTCGGAATGTGCAGCGCGATTCGCTCGGCGGCCTCGGGAAATCCGAAGTACGGATTTATCTCCGCGATTGGCCGGCTGCCCGACGCGTGGCGAAAATGGTGCGCGTACCAGTCGATTCCCTTGTGATAGTTGGTGGTGAAGAAGTCGGTCTCCTTGATGTCCGCGGGCAAATCGACGTGTCCGCGGAGCACCTCGTACAGCCACGTCGTAGCGGTCCGGCCCGGTCCGACCGCGATGAAATCCGGCAGCGTTTTGCCCTCGAAGCGGCTCACTTCAACTCCCGCGCGCTATCGAGGGCGGATTATACACGGCGGCCGGATTCGTTTCCGCATCGGCGCTGCGCTGGAGACGCGGCGGGCGATCCGGTCATCGGCGTTGTCCCGTCGCGGCGGCGCTGGCACCGGCGGCGCGCGGGCGTTTCCAAGCCGACAGGTCGCGGCCGAGGAGCGCCTCGAGCGCCTCGACCTCGGGCCTGAAACGCTCGCGCAGGCGCGCATCGATTTCGGGGTCGATCGGCGGGAATTCCTCGCCGCCGCCGAAGGCGAGTCCCCAAAGCCCGATCGCATCGAGGGCGCGCAGCGCGCGATTCCACCGATGAAGACGCATCCAGTCGCGCGCGTTGCGCGCATTCTGCGCCAGGCGCCGGCTGCGCGGCGCGCGAGTCACCGCATTGACCCGCTCGGATGTGGCGGGCGTCACGATAACCGGCGCAATCCCGATGAATGCGCAAATCCGATCGAGATAGGCCTGCGGATTCGCCTCGAGGTCGTCGTACAGGCAGACGAGCACGCGCTCGGCACCAAAATGCTCGCGCCAGTTCCGGATGTGAAACGCGTAGCGGCTCGACTCCCGGATGATCTCATTGCGCGCGACGGTCTCCTCGAAACCGGCCCGCGTCCACGCATCGCGGCGCATCGTCCGATACGACGAATACGCCCGCTCGACCGGGTCGCGCAGCGAGCAGATGATCCGGCATTGCGGGATCGTCGCGGCGATCCGGTCGCACGCCTGCACGCTTCCGAAGTAGTTGGGATCGATCTCGCCAATCGGCAGGTTGGATGGGCAGCCGGCGAAGAACGCGAGGTACCAGTCGATTCCCTTGTCGTAATGTTTGGAGAAAAAGTCGGTCTCCTTGATGCTCGGCAGGCCGACATGCCCGGTCAGCACCTGATGCAGCCAGGTGGTGCCGGTGCGTTGCGGTCCCACCGCGATGAAATCCGGAAGTCTGTGCGTACGCGATGGGGTCATGCCGGGGCCGAACCATTCACCATGATAAAGTTCGCGAAGATTCGCGCGCCGTTCAAGGGCGGGCGGAGGAAAATCCGGCCAAATCGCCGATGCTCGACCGGGTAGGCCGCTCGCCGTGCGGGCGGGCGAATTCCAAGGCGGTCTGAACTGCTTCAAAATGAGCGGCGATGATGCCGCTGCTTCGGTCCTCCGTTCGCGGTCTGACGGCCGGGGTCCTGTGCGCGTTGCTCGCAGGCGCGTGCGCGGGAGCGCATCCGAGCGCCGTCGCGGCTCCGGCGCCGACTGCGCCTGCGCCGGCCGGTCTCGGCCTGGCGGACATCCGCGGCGATGGAATTACCGATGACGCACCGGCGCTGCAAGCCGCGCTCGATTCCGCGGGACAAGCCTCGCATCTCATCGATGCGCGCGCGTTCGGCGCGCTGCGGCTTGGGAGCGCGGTCACGATTCCCGCAGACACTCGCCTGACCCTCGGGCGCACCCGCATAATCGCAGCGTCGCCGGCGGCGTTCGTGATGATGAGCGGGGCCGAGTTGCGTGGCGCGGGGGCCGGCGCGACGGTCATCCGCTATGCCGCCGGCGCCGCGCGACCGCATCATGCGATGATCCTGAGCAAGAACTCGACCGGCGTGACGATTACCGCGCTCACTCTGGACGGCGACCGCGGCGAAAATCGGCTGGCCGGCGCCGATGCGATCTATCTCGCCGCGACCTCGCGCGCATCGGTCACCAATCTCGAAATCCGCGGCTTCAGCGGCAACGGCCTCAACGTCATCGATCCGCTGCGCGACAATTCATTCGCCGCCAACGCGATCTCGGACACCGGCGAGGACGGCGTGAACAACGGCCATGCGATCAACGTCCTGCGCAAGCGCGCGGGCATCACCGACGGCCTCACGATCGAGAACAACCGCATCGACTCGACCTCGCCCGCCTCCTCGGGCGCCGAGGGAATCAAGGTGCTCGTGAGCGACAACGCGGGCGATGCGTCGATCGTCAATGTGCGCGAGGCGGGCAACACGATCGCGCTCGGCCGAAGCGCAAGCGGCACCTTTGCGATCGAAAACTGGACCAACTCGCCGGTTACGCGCGAGGACGGCTTCGCGATCGCCGGCAACACGATCTCGGGAGCGGGCGGAATCGACGGCGCGGCGGGCAACGGCGATGGCGGAATCTCGCTTGGGGGACTCGATGGCGGCGGCCGGCTCGGCAGCGAGATCACCGGCAACCGCTTGAGCTGGCTTGGCGGGCTCACGCTCGAAGACAAGTGGGAGAATGTGAGAATCTCGGGCAACGTGCTGGAGTGGACCGCGTCCGCGGTCACGGATGCGCAGGGCTGGACGCGCGATTTCACGCGCGGCGCGGTGTGGGAGAACAACCGCTTTCTCCATGCGCTCGGCGGCTCGATGCGGGCGCTCATGATAATCGGCACCACCGCATCGATTTCGACCGTCGCCGTGCGCCGCAACTTCTTACTGACGCCCGCATCGGACGGAATCGACGTGATCGACAATTCGAGTTCGGGCAAAACGATCAGCGTCGCGATCGAGGACAACACATTTGAGATGGGGCGGCGCATTGCTGATGCGCGCATGGCCGCCCATAGCGCGCGGCTCGACTCGCCGAGCGCGATGTTCACGTCTGGCGATGTGCGCCGATGGGTGCGGGTCGAGGGTGCCGCATCGGGCGGCGATCTGCTCGCGGAGATTTCATCCGTCGATGGGCGCGCGACCGCGACCTTGAGCACGCCGGCTGCGAGGGCCGTCGGCGATGTGCACGCGCTCATCGCGGAGAGGTCCGGCGCGCGGGCGATCTGGCTGACGAACCCCGGAATCGTATCGAGCATCGTGCGCGGCAACCGGATCCGCGCGATGGACGGGCGGCCGTGCGACTATGCGGGCATCGGGGTGGTCAACGGCGCTCGCGCGACGCTTGTCGACAATCATTTCGAGGACGTCAATCCCGCGTGCCGCGAGCAGGTACGGTAAGCCGCACGCGCGCCGATTATTCGCCGCGGGGCGGCTCGGCACCCCGCCTAAAGCACTTCCGATCCGACGGTCCGACGAGCGCGGAGCGAGGCGATTGTGAACCGTACTCTTTGTAGAACTCGGGCCACGAACTGTTGCTCGCGTGAAACATTTTATCCAATCATTCGCACGCTTTGCGAAATTTTCTTTCAGTCGCTGAGCTTTTCTGCTCCAAAACCGCTGGCATGCCGCTTGCGACACAACACGGGGCATTAGCGCGGATTTACCGCAGAGTTGCAATCCGCCCGCGACGGGTACCCGGCGAACGTCCTTTTTCGCAAGCGACACCGTAGGGTTCCATAGTCCGGGTGTTATTTTTGGGAGGGCACATGCAAGCGCTGAGACGCACCTTGCGGACGACGAAAATCAGCACCTCTCGCCGCTTCCGCTCCGGACAGGCGGTCGTTCTTGCGACGGCATCGATCGTCGTGCTGATCGGCTTCGCGGCGCTCGCGGTGGACATCGGCATGTTTTACGCCACCCGCCGCCGCATGCAGAGCGCTGCCGATGCCGCAGCGATCGCCGGAGCTGGCGCGCTCCTGGGCTCGTCAAGCGTCGCCGCCGGGTATGCGACCGCGGCGCAGGATGTCGCCAAGCTCGACGGGTTCCAGAACTCGCAAAATGGCATAACAGTCACCGCCACCAAGGTGAGTTGCCCGGGCGCATCGAGCCAACAGTGCGTCCAGGTGAACGTCTCCCAGGCGGTGCCGACTTATTTCCTGAGAGCGCTCGGCTACAGCACCATGAACGTAAGCACCCAGGCGATCGCCGGGGGCGTGAACTCGTCGGGATGCGTGTACGCGCTCGACCCGACCAAGAGTTCCGCGGTGGGCCTGACGGGCACGCTCAATATCAACATGTCGTGCGGGATGCTCGTCGATTCCAGCAGCTCGACCGGTCTCAATGTTACCGGGACCGCAACAATTACCACGACCGGCGTAGGCGTCGCCGGAAATGGCTACGGTTCCACGGGGACGATTACGTGGAATCCCACACCGGTGACGAACATCGCCCCTGCTCCGGACCCGCTCGCATCGCTTGCGGCGCCGACTTTCTCTGCTCCGAGTTTATTGGCAACCAACCAATCGTATTGCGAGGGATATACCGGGACCTCATCGTCGGCGGTGAACATTCCTGCAGGCATTTATCCGACATCACCGTCGAATCCGTCGAAACCGCCGTTGTCCGGCATGACTTACGGTTGCGACGGCACGGACGGGATATCTATTACCGGAACCTTCAATAACGGCGTAACCTTCGCGGCCGGCAACTATGGCGGCGGCATCGTGTTGAATGGAACGGGGTCGGTAAACTTGAACCCGGGCCAGTACCAGATGGCGAGCGGAGGCTCGTACAGCCTCAAGATTGTAGGAACCACCAATGTGACGATGGCCGCGGGTAACTACACGTTCGATGGTCCGGTCCTGCTGACTGGAACCGGCAACGTAACGCTCAGCCCTGGCGTCTATTGCGGCGGCATCGATATAACCGGGACCACCAAAGTGACGTTTAATCCCGGCGAATATATTATCGGGGGCAATGGGCTGGTAAACACAGGCACGTCCACGATGACCGGCAGCGGAGTGAGCTTTTACAACACCACCTGCGGGAGCTATGCATACGCACCGATCGATATAACCGGCACGGTCACGGCCAGCTTGAGCGCGCCCACTTCGGGCTCGATGGCCGGAATCCTGTTCTTCGACCGCAATACGGGAACCGGTACGACCGTCACCGGCACGTCAAGCAGCACATACGAGGGCGTCCTGTATTTTCCGAACTCATCGCTCACTTACACGGGCACTTCCAGTTCTGCCGCCTGCAATCCCTCCGGCGGAACCGGTGGCTATACCGACATCATTGCCGACACGATCACATTCACTGGTACTTCAACCATAAGCGTTTGCAGCGATTATAGTTCCCTGGGAGGCAAGTCGCCGATTTCGTCGGACACGATCTATCAATAACCGCGGAGCCGCGACACTCTGATGATTCGTAACCATTCTCATCACCAACGCGGTCAGAGCACGGTCGAGGTCGCGCTGGTAGCGCCCGTGCTGGTGCTGCTGCTGCTCGCCGCGGCAGATTTTGCACGCATTTTCTACGTCAGTACGGCGCTGAATAATGCCGTCCGGGCAGGCGCGCAATACGGCTCGCAGAGCCGCGTGACAGCGGCAAACGCTACGGGGATCCAGAATGCCGTCACCAACGATGCTTCAAACATCACGCTCACAGGGACTCCGACGGTAAGCCAGTGCACCTGCATAAGCGGGTCGAACGTCCCGGTCTGTTCCGCGACTTACCCCTGCTCTGACAATCCGGGGGCAACGTTCGTAACGGTCACCGCTTCGGCCACCTTCAAGACGATCGCGAGTATTCCGGGAGTTGCATCCTCTACCACCATGACCAGCACGGCCATCATGCCGATCCAGCAATGACAACCGCGGCACGCGGCATTCAGAAGTGGCGCTCTCAGGCCGGCCAGGCGGCAGCAGAGTTCGCACTAGTGATTAGCGTCTTCCTGCTTGCCACCTTTGCCGTCACGCAGCTCGCATCGGCGGTGCTCGCCTATAATACGATCTGTTCCGCGGCGCGCGTTGCGGTGCGATACGCAATCGTGCACGGCGAAGGCACCGGTTCCGCCTCGACGATCGCAGCCCAGGAGTCCGCCGTTCAGCAGGCCGCTATCAACGCGGCGCCGCAATTGAGCCTCACTACCTCGAATGTTGCGGTAAGCTTCCCGGCCGACACCGCGGTACCATCGCAACTGGATGCGAAAGTGGTAATTACCTACAACTATAAAATCAATGTGCCATCTTTCAGTGCGAGCCACATCATAACTTTCAGCCCGATAACGTTCCCGCTCACCGCAACTTCCCAAATGCCCGTCTCACAATAGGCGGGGACTGGGAAAATATAGCTACCGCCAGTTGGTGCTTACTCGGTCTGGATCGGCCCGGGCGCTCACCGGATAGTTATTCCCGCTGCGCCTCGGTGGGGTTGGCTCCAATCGACTTGAGCTGGGTGAGCAGCGTGATTGCGCAGATCATCGAGATCGTCCCGCATACCGCCACCGACTGCCGCGGACCCCAGTGAGAGCCGAGATAGCCGACCTCGAGCGCGCCGATCGGCCCGAGCCCCATCGTCGAGAGCTGATAGGTGCTCATCACCCTGCCCCGCAGATCGTCCGATACGAACATCTGCACGAGCGTGTTGTTGCTAGCCCTGAAGTTGGTCAGGCCCGCGCCGATTATCAACTGCGCCGCCAGCGAGAGCGCGAACCATCGCGAAACCGCAAACGTCAGGATCCCCGTTGCGGTGAGAAACAGCCCTGCGATGAGATTGTTCCTGATGCCGCGGGTGGTCACCCGCGATGCGAGCGTGGCTGCGCCCAGCACCGAGCCGAGGCCCTGGATCGCAACCAGGAAGCCGTAGGTACGCGCGTCGCCGTGCAGGAGATTTCGGGCGAACAACGGAATCAGCACCATGTAACGGTCGCCGAAGCCGTTGTTCACCGCCGACAATGCGATCTGATGACGCAGTTGGCGATGGCGCCACACGTAGGTGAGGCCCTCGCGGAGCTGCTTGAAAAGATGGGCGTCGGGGAACGATACCGTTCTGCGCGGGACATCCATCTGCGTGAGGCTCCAGATCACCGCGAGAAAGCTCACGCCGTTCAGGAAAAAACAGGTCGCCGTGCCGAGCGATGCGATGATCAGGCCCGCCACCGCGGGGCCGATCATGCGCGCCCCGTTCACCATCATCGAGTTGAGCGCGATCGCGTTGGGCAGGTCGTCGCGTCCGACCATCTCGACCACGAACGATTGCCGGCCCGGCATGTCGAACGCGGCGACCGTCCCGTTGAGCGCCGCCAGCATCATCACGTGCTCGACGCGCACCACGCCCGTCCACGTCAGCGTTGCCAGCGTGAACGCGCTCAACATGAGAATCGTCTGCGTCGTGATGATCAGGCGGCGGCGGTCGAGCCGATCGACGGTCACGCCGGCGAACAGCCCCACCATCAGGACCGGCAGAAATTGCGCGAACGAAACCGTGCCGAGCATCATCGGCGAGTTCGTAAGCTTGAGCACCAGCCACGACTGCGCCGCGCTCTGCATCCAGGTGCCCGCAAGCGATGTGAGCTGTCCGCCGAAGTAGAGCCGGTAATTGCGATGGTTGAGCGCGCGAAAGGCGCCCAGGCGGTCGCGCGCCGCCGGCGCGGGAGGAGCACTCTCGGCAGGCTGGACGGGCTGCGCCTCAGGCGGCGCAGGAGAAATTTCGGATGGCATAACGGAAACTGAAAACCTCTTCCACGACCACGCGCCACGAGCGTAATGCCCGCCGGACCCGCGTGCAAACGCCGCCGCCGAGTTAAGCCGTGTGCCACAACGATATAACCGGCTGCTTCGTCCGCAGACGGCAAGCTCGGCCGGGAAAACGGTTCACCTGCCTTGCGCAATGCGCGGCAGTGCGCCTATAAGCGGCGTGGCTCAAACCGTAAATTCGGAAAATTCCCGATGAGTGGTGATTTCCCAGTTGACCCGATCGCGCTGCGCGAGGAAGTCAAGGCCAAGTATCGCGAGGTCGCGCTCCACCCGCATGGCAGCTTCCATTTTCATACCGGACGGCCGTTGGCTCGGCGCCTGGGCTATGACGAAGGACTCATCGCCGGAATGCCGGACAGCGCAATCGAAGCGTTCGCCGGCGTCGCTAACCCGTTTTCCGTCGGCGCGTTGAGGCCGGGAGAACGCGTCGTCGATCTCGGCTCGGGTGGCGGATTCGACTGCTTCGTCGCCGCCGAACAGGTGGGAGCCGGCGGTTGGGTGGTCGGCGTCGATATGACCGAGGAAATGCTCAGGCGGTCCCGGACAGCCGCCGCGGCGATGGGCCTGCGGAATCTGGAATTTCGCCAGGGCATTATCGAGCAGCTTCCGGTTGAATCCGGCTGGGCGGACGTCGTGATCAGCAACGGCGCGATCAACCTGTGCGCGGACAAGCGCGCCGTCTTCGGCGAGGTCATGCGCGTGCTGCGCCCGGGAGGACGCCTCCAGTTCGCCGACATCGCCAACGGCAAGGCGGTGCCGGAATCGGCGGTCCGCAATATCGACCTCTGGTGCGGCTGAATCGCCGGCGGCCTGCCGTGCGCAGGCTGGCGGCGGATGCTGGAAGAGTGCGGTTTCGTCGATGTCGAGATAGGGCCGCCCGTTGACGCCTTCGGTGGCTCGGCCGGGGAGAGCAACGCCCGCCTGTTCGAGGTCTACGGCTACGCGTTCCTCGCCCGCAAACCGAGATAGGCAAACTTACTCCGCCGATAGCATGAAACGGGCCGCCTGCCTTGCGCTACGCGCGGCACCGCGCCTATAAGCGGCGTGGCGGAGAACGGAAATTCCCGCTCATACAATTCCGGTCGAAGCGCTGGCCGGCCAACGAATGAAAGATCGCGCGCAGGCGGTGGACGCAGGTCTCTGAACAGGAGGTGACCGATGCTGCAATTCGGAATGCTCCATCTGCTCGAAAATCCGGCGGGCAAAACGGAACGGCAAATCGTGGAAGAGCAGATGGCGATTTTGCAGGCGGCCGAGGATCTCGGCTTCGATTCGGTCTGGCCGGCCGAACATCACTTTTCCGAGTATGGCTACTGCGTGTCGAGCGCGCTGATGCTGGCGGCGCTGGCCAAGACGACCAAACGAATCCGTCTCGGAACGGGAATCGTGGTGCTGCCGTTTCACAATCCGATCCGGGTCGCGGAGGAATATGCGCTGCTGGACCTGATGAGCGGCGGGCGGGTCGATCTCGGTATCGGCCGCGGCTATCAGCCGCATGAGTTTCGCGGTTATGGAGTCGCGCAGGAGCAATCCCGCGGCATCTTCAACGAATCGGTCGAGGTGATCCTGCAAGCCTGGACGCAGGACCGGGTCAATTTCAAAGGCGTCCACTTCAACTTCCAGGATGTGCAGGTGCGCCCGAAGCCGCTCCAGAAGCCTCACCCGCCGATTTGGATGGCGGCGCTGAGTCCGGAGAGCTTCGTGCAGGCGGGGCGCAAGGGCTTCAATCTGCTGTGCGCGCCGGTATTCGGCTTCGGCGGCACCTCGGCTCTGGAGAATCTGGATGCCTACCGGCGGGCGCTCAAGGAGGCCGGCTACGATCCGGCGACGAGGCAGATCGCGGCGCTATGCATGATCTATGCGGCGAACAGCGCGGAGGAGGCCGCGCGGGATTTTGCCGATCCCGTTATCTGGTACTACCGCACTTTCGCCAAGTACATCGCGCCGCCGGCCGGCCAACCGCCGATCAAAACCTATGAGCCTTACACCGCGACCCGGGATCTGGCCGCCGCGGTCACGTGGGAGCAACTCCAGCAGGTCGGCGCGGTGATTTGCGGCACTCCGCAGCAGTGCGTGCAGCGAATCGGCCAACTTCGCGAAGCGCTTGGTTTCAGCACATTGCTATGTTGGACGCGGCTCGGCGGTCTCGACCATCGGAAGGTGCTGGCAAGCATGGAGCTGATGCATCGCGACGTCATCCCGCGATTCAAGACTGAGCGGTAGCGCGAGGCGCCGGCGCGACGTTGCGATAGCGAGAACGCGACGCAGTCGGCCGGCCATCGGACCGCAAACGCCGGCCGAGAAACCGGGCCGACGCGCCGAATTTTCTTTGGCGTCCCCGACGGGATTTGAACCCGTGTTACCGACGTGAAAGGCCGGTGTCCTAGGCCGAGCTAGACGACGGGGACAGCGTGCCGAAGATGCGCTCGCGCGCTCTACGCGCTCAAGAGAGCCGACGCTATCAGAGGCTCAAGAATCGGAGCAAGTGCCCGGTCACTCGCGCGAAGCGCGATAGTGACCGGGCATCCTAAGCGCACGCGCTGCGCGGGCGCGAAGGATCACGGCGCGCGAAGCGCGATAGCGACCGGCCATCCTGAGCGATCGCGCTGCGCGGGCGCGAAGGATCACGGCGCGCATTGCGCGATGATAACGGGCCATCCTGAGCGCACGCCTTGCGGGCGCGAGGGATCACGCCGCGCGAAGCGCGACGATGACGGGCCACCCTGAGCGCAAGCCTTGCAGGCGCGTACCATTCCGCCCCGGGAAGCGCCGTTGTCAGCGGCGCATCCGATCGATAACTTCTGCACGATGGCTGCGGACCGGATTCTGATTGCGGGCGCGGGCGCGCTCGGTTCGGTTTTCGGCGGGATGCTCGCCGCGAAGGGGCATCGCGTCGCGATGCTTGGGCGGCGGGCGCATCTCGATGCGATCGCGCGCGACGGGCTTAAGCTTTCCGGCCTTTTCGGCGAGCGCGTGGTGCGCGGAATCGAACTCGCCGACGATTCGGCGCGGCTCTCCGGCCGGTTCGGGTTGATTCTTTGCACCGCGAAGGCATACGACACTGCGACGGTTGCGGACGCGGTTGCGGACCGGCTCGACGACGACGGAGTGATCGTCTCGATTCAGAACGGCCTGGGAAACATCGAGGCGCTCGCGGAGCGCTTTTCTCTTCGCCGCGTGCTGGGTGCGATGGTGATCTTCGGCGCGGAGATTCGCACCCCGGGCGCATCGCACGTGACGGTGATCGCCGAACCGGTCGCGATCGGTCCCGCGCCGGCGCTCCACGGCGCGCTCTCTACGCCGCTTGCAGAGCGGGCGCGCGAGGTAGCCGCGATAATCGCAGGCGCGGGCATCCCGGCCGTCTCCAGGGCCGACATCACGCCCGCAATCTGGGGCAAGCTCTTATACAATGTCGCGTTGAATCCGCTCGGCGCGCTGCTCGGGCTGCATTACGGCGCGCTGGTGGACGACCCGGGCCTGCGCGCGATCATAAATGATGCAATCGACGAGGCGTTCTCGGTTGCGCGCGGAGTCGGCGTCGCCCTACCCTTCGCCGATGCGGCCGCATACCGCGACGTCTTCTACGGCAAGCTGATTCCGCCCACCTATGAACATCGCCCGTCGATGATCGCCGACCTCAAGCGGCGCGGGCGCACCGAAATCGATGCGCTCAACGGCAAAGTGGTCGAACTCGCCGATCGGCTCGGGCTTCGCGCGGAGACCAACCGGATGCTGGTGCGGCTCATCAAGGCGGCCGAGCGCAAGGCGCGCGCCGCGCTCGCGGAGGCATCGTGACGGAGGTCAAGCTTACGCGCGCGAGCTTCGATGCGATCGTCGCGCAGGCCGAGCGCGAGTTTCCCTGCGAGTGCTGCGGATTCATTATCGGTGATGGCGCCATCGAGGAGGTCCGCCCGATTGCGAATATCCAGGATCGCAAGCACGCCGAGGATCCGAAGGCATTTCCGCGCGATGCGCGAACGGCATTCCTGATGGAGCCCAGGGAGCATCTGGCGGTTCTGAACGAGATCGACCGGCGCACGCTTGAGCTTCGCGCCGTGTACCATTCGCATCCGGACCACGATGCGTACTTCTCGGCGACCGATCGCGCGCAGGCATGCTCGTTCGATCCCGCCGAGCCCGACTATCCCGGTGCGGCATATATCGTGATTTCGGTCGTCGGCGGCAAATTCGCGCGCGCCGCGGCCTTCGCGTGGGACGCATCGAAAAAGGACTTCGTCGAGATGCCGCTTGCGATCGAGTAGCGCGAGGCGCTAGCCGGCGGATGATTCAGCGACGAGTTCGAACACCGGTTGGACCGCCGCGACCGGTCGGAACGCATCGACCGGCGCATCCGGCGCTACCGGATAGAAACGCTGCACCTGGCTCCGATAGCGGCGGAGAAATTCCTTCAGGATCGGCGGCTTCTCGGCGACAGCGAGTTCCCGCAGCGCAAACCGCTCGGTACGCGCGCCGCGCCTGAGCGTCACCCGGCCGGCGGCGCGGGCGTTTCGCGCCCATGCGGTCTCGCCCCGGCTCGCCACCAGGTAGCGGCGGCCATCCATCTCGAGCAGGTTTACCGGAGTGGTGTAAATTCGACCGCTTTTTCGGCCGGGCACTTCAAGCAGGCGATTGTACCCGGGCGACAACCCGAGCTTCACCAGTAATCCGAACGCTCGATTGAGAAACCGCTCCGGCCCGGTCAACTCGACGAAGTTGCGATCGGAGTTTGCCATCGCGGTCAGGATAGCCGAGCGATACCTATCAGCATACCGCATACCGCTGATTGCCGATTTCTACGCACGAGACGCGCTCAGCTCACCATCGAGAAATTGCGTTGACACCAAGATGTTCGCCCCATAATTTCGAAACCGCGCAGAAAGGAAAACGCGCGCCCGCAGCGCCCTAAACCAACGATGCCCGAAGCTCTCCGAGCACATCCGCAGGACCGCACCTTCGTCCGGCGGCGGCGACTTCGTCTCGATGCGGGCCAGGCCCGAGCTTCAGTTCACATTTATCCTCTAATCAAGGAGGGGTTCTGATCGATGGCATTCTACGACCGGCGCACGCTCGACGGCGTGTACAGCGTGCGCCAGAGCGTCCACCACATCATGAATTACCGCTATGCCGAGGAGCGCATGATGCGGATGATGGCGGGGTGGATCGCGCTCACGCCTGAACTTCCAGTCAAGCTCGAAATGGCCAAGCAGGTTTATGAAGACGCGCTTCACGCCGATGCGCTCGGAAAGCGGCTTCCCGAGTTGCGCGCGCAGGCGCAAGTCTCGAAACCCGCCAACGACCAGTTCGCCACCTTCATCCAGGAAGTCGAGGACAAGGAAGAGTGGGAAGATACGGTCGAGCGGCTGATCGGAATTTACCGCGTGCTCAAGCCGCATCTCATCTCGCACTACAGCGCCCACGTGACCGCAGCGAACCCGGTCTACGAGCCGCCCACGATCCGAATCCTCGCGCGGATGCTCGAGGAGGAAAAGTCGCACGTCGAGAAGGGGCTCGTGCTGCTCGACGACGTTCTCGACTCGCCGGAGAAGCATCGGCGCGCCCGCCAATGGCAAGCGCATCTCGAGGAGTTGCTGGACGCATCGGGGGGCGTTACCGGATTCGAGAGCGAAGAAGAGCCGGCAAAAAAGGTCGGCCGAAGCTAGCGGCATCCCGCATCAATCAAATCAGAGAGTCGGAGAATGGCAATGCCTGACCCGGGAGTTGGAGTCAATGTGATGGGGCCGCAGCCGATTTCGGCCCGCCGCCTGCCGCCGGATTCGCTGTTCGACGCCGGGGCGAGAATTTTCGCGATGCTCATCGGCGGCGACAAGTCCGGGCTGCTCGCGATGACCGAACAGCAAGCCAGGGACGAGACCGCCGCGCTTGCCGACGCGGTTAAGCGCGGCGCCTACACCGACGGAAAGATCATCGGAACGGCGCGCGCCGCGAACCATTACTACATCAAGGCTCGCCTGACCGGAGAAAACATCGAGCCGTTCAAACTCCAGGTGCGGCTCGGCGAGAACGAAGGCCGCTGGACGATACGCGAGGCGCTCAACCTGACCGGCCGGCGCTCAGGATGGTCCAAGTAGGAGAAGCATCATGCAGAGGATGATCCCAGTCGATAAGCTCGCGAGGCCCGAGGATCACATACTGGTCCGTTCACAGCAGTTGCGCGCCGCGCGCGCCGAGCAGGGCCTGACGTTCCAGGCGATGCCCTACGAGGAGGATTTCCTGAAGGCCCGCCTGCACGGCATCTGCGCCGGAGAGTTCCAGGCGATGGAGGCCGCGGGACGCACGCTTTACGACTTCCCCGACTCTCCGTGGGAGTTCCAGCTCGATATGGCGCGCCAGGTGTGGGACGAGTCGCGCCACGCCGAAATCTATATGAAGCTGCTTGAGTACGTCGGCTCCTGGTACGGCGAGTTCCCCGAGGGCGAGGTCTTGTGGTCGTGCACGCAGGCGGATGACCCGGCCGCGCGCGTGGCAGGGATCAATCGCGGACTGGAGGGGCTCGCCTGCGACGTTTTCGAGCAGCTCATCCGGCTCGCGCAGAAGATGGGCGACGCCGTGATCGAGCGCTCCGTCGATTACGTCCTCGCCGATGAGATCACGCACGTGCGGATGGGCTCGAAGTGGATGCGCAAACTGACCGAGGGCGACCCGGAGCGGCTCAAGAAGGCGCAGGAATTTCAGGACAGCATCGACCTCCTGTTCAGTTTCGGCGGCGGGCGTCCAAGCGTCGAGCAGGTCCCGCAGGTCAAGCAGAGCGTCGGAGGCAAGGAGTTCGAGTTCGATGCGCGCACGCCGCTTGCGCGCGAGTCGCGGCTGCTCGCCGGCTTCACCGAGGAAGAACTCGACCGGATGACAAAGGCCGCCGCGCGGAGCACCGCCTACTGAATCGAGCCTGCCGGTTCGCCTCTGGTAACCACCACTGCTGGTGGTAGAATCATCCCCGCGCTGTCCGCAGCAGCCTGGAGATTCCTGTAACTGACCCGCCTGATTCTGAATGGAGTTCCTCTCGTGACGCCATCTTCTGAGCCCGGCCAAACTATCGTTCGCAGCCGCGCGCTTCGCGACTGGGTCGCCGAAGTATCCCGGCACACCAAGCCCGACCGCATCGTATGGTGCGATGGTTCCGACGAAGAGCGCCGCCGCCTGAGCGCCGAGGCGGTCCGCGGCGGCGTCCTGATACCGCTCAATCCTACGGCCCGGCCCGGTTGCCATCTTCATCGCTCCAACCCCAACGATGTCGCCCGCACCGAGCAGCTCACGTTCATCTGCACGCCCTCGAAGGACGACGCCGGCCCGACCAACAACTGGGCGGCACCCGACGAGACGAAAGCCAAGCTCCACGGCTGGCTCGATGGCGCGATGCGCGGGCGGACGATGTACGTGGTGCCCTACGTGATGGGGCCGCTCAGCTCGCCGTTCTCGAAGGTCGGCGTGGAAATCACCGACAGCATCTACGTCGCCCTCAACATGGGGATCATGACCCGGATGGGCCGCGCGGCGCTCGACATGCTGGGCGATTCCGACGAATTCAATCGGGGACTGCATTCGACGCTCGATCTGAATCCCGATCGCCGCCTGATTTGCCATTTCCCGCAGGACGACACGATCATCTCGGTCGGCAGCGGTTACGGCGGCAACGCGCTGCTCAGCAAGAAGTGTTTCGCGCTCAGGATTGCAAGCTGGCACGCCCGCACCGAGGGATGGCTTGCGGAGCATATGCTGATCCTCGGGCTTCAGAGCCCCGACGGAGAGCTCACTTACGTCGCGGCCGCTTTCCCGAGCGCGTGCGGCAAGACAAACCTCGCGATGCTGATGCCGCCGGCGGCGCTCAAGGGCTGGAAGGTATTCACAGTCGGCGATGATATCGCGTGGCTTCGGCCGGGCCCGGATGGACGGCTATGGGCGGTAAATCCCGAGTCGGGCTATTTCGGCGTCGCGCCCGGGACGAGCGCAAAGTCGAATCCCAATGCGATGGCGGCGGTCCGGCGCGACACGATTTTCACCAACGTCGCGATGACGGCCGATGGCGACGTGTGGTGGGAAGGGATGGACGCCGAGGCGCCCGAGGGCCTGATCGATTGGCAGGGGCGGCCGTGGCGCAGAGGCTCGGCCGAGAAGGCGGCGCATCCCAACAGCCGGTTTACGGCCCCGATGCGCAACAACCCGGCTCTGTCGCCGCATGCGGACGATTCCGAAGGCGTGCCGATCTCAGCGATAATCTTCGGCGGCCGGCGCGCAAACACGATCCCGCTGGTGCTCGAATCGGAGGATTGGGCGCACGGTGTGTTCATGGGCGCGACGATGGGCTCCGAAACCACCGCCGCGGCTGCGGGAGCGGTCGGCGTGCTGCGGCGGGATCCGATGGCGATGCTGCCGTTCTGCGGCTACAACATGGGCGATTACTTCGGGCACTGGCTCGCGATGCGGCGCGCCATCAAGAATCCGCCCAAAATCTTCATGGTGAACTGGTTCCGCAGGGACAACGACGGCGCTTTTCTCTGGCCCGGCTTCGGCGAGAACCTGCGCGCGCTCAAGTGGATGCTCGATCGGATCCACGGGCGCGCCGGCGCGGCAGCAACCCCGGTCGGCGCCGTGCCGCATGCCGGGGATCTCGATCTCGACGGTCTGGATCTCCCCGCTGCCCAGCTCAAAGAGAACCTCTCGGTAAAGCACGGCGAGTGGAAGGCCGAGCTGGAATCCTCGGGCGAACTATTCGGACGGCTCGGCTCCCGCATGCCCGGGCAATTGAAGGAACTCCATCGCAACCTCGGCCACGCGCTGGACAACAACACTCGCGCACCTCGCACGCCGGCCGCGTAGCGCGAGCGCTTCCGAAACCCAAGCGGGCGCCCGTGCCCGCGTGTCCGCCGCGAAACACAGGCGCCGCCACCTTTCGCGCGGCGCTCAGTCGATCTGCTTGCGCAGGAAGGTCGGGATGTCGAGTTTGTCGTCGGCGTCGAGCAGCGTGTTCGGCTCCAGACCCTCGCCACCCGCAGCGGCCTCCTCTCCGCGGCGCTTGAAGGCCGGGATATCGAGGCTGCTGTCATCGACGATCATCCCCATCCGGCGCACCGGCTTGTTGCCCGGAAACGTCCTGACCCCCGATGGGGCCGGGGCTTGCGGCTGATCGGCAGGATGACCTTCTGCCGGCTCGACCGGGCGGGTGGCGGCGGCAGCGATTTGCGCCGTCAGCCGCGCACCTTCGGCGGTATATTTCGGCACGATTCGATCAATATCGCCGAAGCCGGTCGCGATGACGGTGACGCGAATCTCATCGGTCATCTTCTCATCGATCACCGCGCCGAAGATGATGTTCGCGTCCTCGTGCGCCTCTTCCTGGATGAGGCTTGCCGCCTCGTTGACCTCGTAGAGCGCCATGTCCGGGCCGCCGGTGACATTGATCAGGAGACCGCGCGCGCCCTTGATCGAAACATCTTCGAGCAGCGGGCTTGAGATCGCGCGCTGGGCCGCCTCGACCGCCCGGGTCTCGCCCGACGCCGTCGCCGCACCCATCATCGCCATTCCCATCTCGGACATGATCGAGCGCACGTCGGCGAAGTCGAGGTTGATCAGCCCGTGGACCGTGACCAGCTCCGAGATTCCGCGCACGGCCTGAAGCAGGACATCATCGGCCCTCTGGAAAGCCTCGCGCAGCGGCGTATTGCGGCTGGCCACCGAGAGCAGCCGCTGATTGGGAATCGTGATCAGGGTGTCCACTGCGCTCTTGAGTTCGCGCAGCCCCTCCTCGGCCTGCGACATGCGCCGGCGGCCCTCGAACTGGAACGGCTTGGTCACGACGCCGACGGTGAGCGCGCCGAGCTCTCGCGCAAGCTTCGCGATAACCGGCGCAGCGCCGGTGCCGGTGCCGCCGCCCATCCCCGCGGTCACGAAGACCATCTCGGCATCGGCGAGCAGTTCGCGAATCCGCTCTTCATCCTCGAGCGCCGCCTTGCGGCCGATGTCGGGATTGCCTCCGGTGCCCCGTCCGCGAGTGATCGATTGCCCAATGGGGAGCTTGGTCGGAGCGTGATTGTTCTCCAGGGCCTGCGCATCGGTATTTACTGCGACGAAATCCACGCTGCGAATTCCGACCGAAATCATGTGGTTCACCGCGTTGCCGCCGCATCCACCCGCCCCGATAACCTTAATCCGAGCACCCGGATCGGGATCGTTCACCAACTGAATCATTTGAGGACCTCCTCCACCGCCCATCACCGGCAACATTTGCTGACCGCTAAAGCGTTCTAAATCCCTGCGTTTCAAAAGAAATCCCTCACCCAATCGGAAAATCGCGAGCGCAGCCGGACCCATCGCCCGAAGCGGGCCGCACCGCCGCCAACGCTCTGCGACGTGTTCTGGTACAGGATCAGCCCCGCCGCGGTCGTGAACATCGGCTTCATCAGTTCCTCGGGCATCCCGCGCAGATTGATCGGCAGCCCGCGGCGGACCGGCAGCCCGAAAATTCGTTCGGCGAGTTCCTGCGCGCCCTCGAGCAGCGGCGTCCCGCCGACCAGGACCAGTCCCGAAGCAAGCGTGTCGGCGACGCCGGAGCGCGCAATCTCGCGCTGCACCATGGTGAAAATCTCTTCCATGCGAGGCTCGATGATGTCGGTGAGGCGCCGGCGCGGAATCGTCCTGGGTTCCCGCCCGCCGACTCCCGGCACCTGCACCATCTCCTCGCGGCGGACGACCTGCGCGGTCGCGGCGCCGGAGGTGGTCTTCAATTTCTCGGCATCGGCGATCGGCGTGCGGATTCCCGCCGCGATATCGCTGGTGAGATGGTTGCCGCCGAGCGGCAGCACCGCGGTGTGCATCACCGCACCGGCATGGAACACGATGATGTCGGTCGTGCCGCCGCCCACGTCGATCAGCGCCACGCCAAGTTCGCGCTCCTCGGGAAACAGCGCCGCATCGGCCGAGGCGAGCGGCTCGAAGACCATCTCGGCGGGAGTGACACCGGCGCGCTCGCAGCACTTGGTCAGATTCTGCCCGTAGCTCTGCGCCGCGGTGATGATGTGAATCCGCGACTCGAGCCTGACGCCCGCCATCCCGACCGGATCGCGCACACCCTCCTGGTCATCGACCGCGAACTGCTGCGGCAGGATGTGGAGGACCTGGCGGTCGAGCGGAATCGCGACCGCCCGCGCCGCATCGATCACCCGCTCGACGTCACGCGCGCCGACTTCGCCACCGCGCACCGCGACAATCCCGTGGCTGTTGAGGCCGCGGATGTGCGGGCCGGCCACGCCCACGACCACCATCCCGATCCGCACGCCCGAGGTTTTCTGCGCCTCGCCGACTGCGGATTTGATCGCCTCGACGGTGGCCTCGATATTGACGACCACGCCCTTGCGAAGGCCGGTGCACGGCGCAACTCCGTAGCCGAGCAACGCGATCTCGCCGTCGGCGCCCGCTTCGGCGACCAGCGCGCAGACCTTGCTGCTACCGACGTCCAATGCGCAAAGCAGATTTCTCATCGCATCACCGGCTCCCCCGCACCCGTCCCGCCCCCATCCGCATGGCGAGAGGCGATGCGGGCGGGCACTTTGCTGACGGCATCCGCGCGGCTGGCCAGCGTGGTGCCGGCACCTCGCAATCTCACCACCGCCTGGCCGGGCGTGGTCATATCGATCGCGGAAATCATTTGCTCGCGCCCGCGCCATTTCAGGAGGATCTCGTTGGCGCGCGCGACCTCGGTTGCCGCCTGTCCAAGATCGATCATGACTTCGGTGCGCGAACGCTCGAGAAACAGCGACGCCGTGCCGTCATCGCCGACATTCATTTCAGAGACGACTTCGGAAAGCTCAGCCTCGGCGCGCACCAGCAGCGCGGCATCTTCGATCAGTGCGCTGCCACTGGCGTTTTCCAGCGTGCGGCCGCTCATGATGGGAAGATCGCCCTCGGCGTTGGGAGAGACGGGGCCGCGAAGCTCCCCATCGGCAAGCAGCGCGTAGAAACCGTCGCGGTGCTCGACCATCGCGATCGCGTTGCCTGAAACCGGCCCGCGCGAGCGCGCTGGTTCGTGCGGCCGCGTGATTCCGGCTCGCGCCGCCAATTCACCGACGGTGGCCGAGACCTGCGCGAGCGCATCGTGGACGGGCCTCGATACGGGAATGTCGCCAAAGCGCTTTTCGCTCCGGCCGGCGAGCGCCGCAAACCGCCCCGCGAGCGCGCCGCCGTTCGCGCTGAACCCGGTAATCATCCCGAGGATGAAAAAGGCGCAGAGCACCAGCCCCGCCGTTCGCGGGTTCCACCCTGCCGCCTTGTCACCACCGCGCCTCGCCACCACCGCCTCCGCGCCGAACCTCTACCAATCGCCGATCAGCTTGACCTCGGGATCGAGCCAGACGCCGCTAAGCTCTTGAACCTTCGCGCGCGCCATCTCCATGAGCGCACGCACGTCGGCAGCTCGTGCACCGCCGAGATTCACGATGAAATTCGCGTGCCGCTCGGAGAATGCCGCGCCGCCCTGACGCGCGCCCTTAAGCCCCGCGCCCTCGAGCAGCCGGCCCGCAAAGTCTCCGGGCGGATTCTTGAAAATCGAGCCCGCGTTGGGAAACCCGTGCGGCTGTCGCGATGCGCGCCTGGCATGGAATTCCGCGACCCGCGCGCGAAGCTCATCGCGATCGCCCGCCGACAACTCGAAATCGACGCGTGTGATTACGAATCCCGGCGCAAGCTCCGTGCGCCGATACCCGAACTTGATCTCATCCGGGCTGAGCGCGCGCGGCTCGCCCTGGCGCGTCACGCCGTGAACGCGCCGAACGACCCGCGACATCTCGCCGCCGAATGCGCCCGCGTTCATCACAAGTCCGCCGCCAACGGTGCCGGGAATTCCCTCGCCGAACTCAAGCCCCTTAAGCCCGTGCGCGACCGTGGTCTCGACCAGTCGGCCAAAATCTGCCGCGGCGCCCGCGGTCACGCGAACGCCGTCGATGACGATCGTTGCGAAGCCCTCGCCAAGCCGGATCACGAGCCCGCGCACGCCGCGGTCGCTCACGAGGAGATTGGTCCCGGCGCCAAGGCAGAATGAAGGCACGCCCGCGCGGGCCGCCGCTCGCATCGCAGCTATCAACTCGGCCTCGTTCTCGACCGCGATATACAAATCGGCGGGGCCGCCAATTCGGAACGATGTGAGATCGGCAAGATGCCGATTCACTTCGAGGCGCACGCCGAAGCGCGCTTTAAGCTCGCACTCAAGTGGGCTCATGGAGCTTCGCCTCGTCGCCCAGCGCGGCGAGAATTTCGTCACCCAGCCGGTAGATGTCGCCCGCACCCAGGGTCACGACCAGGTCGCCCGCGCGAGATCGGCCGGCGACCTCAGCCGCCCGATTCTCGGGATTCAAGTAGTGGACGTCGGCGTGCCCGCGCGCGCGCATCGCCTCGTAGAGCCGGCGCGCCGACACGTCGGGAATCGGGTCCTCCCCGGCCGGATAAATGTCCGTCAGAAAGAGCACGTCGGCGTCGTCGAAAGCGCCGAGGAACTCATCGAAGAGGTCGCGCAGACGGGTGTATCGATGCGGCTGAAAGACGGCCACGACGCGCCGTTTGAACGCCGCGCGAGCCGCGGCCAGTGTCGCCCGAACTTCGGCGGGATGATGCGCGTAATCATCGATCACGATTCGGCCCGCCCGCTCGCCCTTGATCTCGAAGCGGCGCTGGATTCCGCCGAACTTCGCCAGCGCGCGCGCCGCGGTCGCGAAGTCCACGCCGATTTCGAGCGCCGCGGCGATCGCCGCAAGCGAATTCATCGCAACGTGAACGCCCGGAGTGGGAATCGTCACCGCGCCGAGCGTCCGATCTTTGCGGCTCACATCGAAGCGCGTGGAAAAGCCGTCGATTACGATTCCCTCGGCGCGCAGGTCCGCGTCCGGCGCGGCGCCGTACGTCACGATCGGCTTGCGCACCCGCCCAAGCAGCCCGCGCACGTTCACGCTGTCGATTCCCAGCACCGCGACGCCGTAAAACGGCACCCGGTTGATGAAGTCGGCGAACGCGTCGAGCACGCGCTCCATCGAGCCATAGTGGTCGAGGTGCTCGGGATCGATGTTGGTCACGATCGCGATGGTCGGGAGCAGGAGCAGAAATGACGAGTCGCTCTCATCCGCCTCGGCGACCATAAAATCGCCGCGTCCCAGCCGCACGTTGGTGCCCGTGTTTCGAATATTTCCACCAACCGCGACGGTCGGGTCGAGGCCCGCTTCCTCCAGGATCAGCGCGACGAGGCCGGTAGTCGTGGTTTTGCCGTGAGTGCCCGCAACTGCGACGCCGAGCTTCGCCATCCGAAGCAGCTCGCCGAGCATCTCAGCTCGCGCGATCACCGGGATCTTAAGTTCGCGCGCGCGAACCACTTCGGGATTCGAATACTTGACCGCCGATGAAATCACGACCGCATCGAGCGTGCCCGAAAGATGCGACGGATGATGGCCGTGGCTCACGTGGGCGCCGAGCGAGGTGAGCCGCGCGGTGGCGGCGCTCGGCTTGAGGTCGCATCCGCTGACCGCAAATCCAAGCCGCAGGCAGAGCTCCGCAATTCCGCTCATGCCCGCGCCGCCAATCCCGATGAAGTGGAGATGGCGTTGGCGCGTCAGCAGACCGGTTGGGCGGGTTTCGCTCATGCGCGCGGGTCCTTGGCCGACGCGGCCTCGAAGCAGATGTGCGCGATACGCTCGGCGGCATCGGGATGCGCCGCCTGATGCGCTCGCTCGCCCATGGCTGCAAGCCGCCCGGGATCGTCGAGGAGCACTTTCATCTCACGCGCGAGATTTTCGCCGAGCGCGTCGTCATCGCGGACTATTATCGCGCCGCCGAGCCGCTCGAGCACGAGCGCGTTTAGTTCCTGCTGGCGGTCGCGATGAAACGGGTAAGGAACGAAGATTGCGGGGCGGGCCGAGAGCGCGACATCGGTAACGGTCATCCCGCCCGCGCGCGCGACGACGAGGTCGGCCCGCTGGAGCTGTTCGGCCATATTATCGATGAACGGGATTACATCCGCACGGAAGGGTAATTCGCGATATGCGTCCTGCACCAGCCCCTCATCCCCCTCACCTGTCTGATGGACGACTCGCAGGTTTATAACACTTTTTCCCCAGATTTTAAAAGCCCTGATGACACCTAAATTGAGGCGATGCGCGCCGCTCGACCCGCCTAAAACAAGGATTTGCAATGGACGCCCCTCCAGAGGCGTCCGCTCCGGCCGCGCCTTGAACCGGACCGGGTTGCCGGTCACCTCGACCCTGGGCGAATCGAAGTAGGACCCCGTATCTTCGAACCCGACGCACACCTTTCTTGCGAATCGCCAGAGCATCCGGTTCGCCAGCCCGGGCACCGCGTTCTGCTCCATCATCACGATCGGCACGCGAGCGAGCGCCGCGGCAACCGCCATCGGAGCGGATGCGTACCCGCCGGCAGCGACGACAAGTTGCGCGCGGAACCGTCCGAGCAGCGAACGCGCAAGACGAACCGCGCGAATAAATTCGCCCATCGAACGCAGGCGCGCGATCGGGCCATGGCCGCGAATTCCGTGCACGTCGAAAAGTTCGTGACGATAGCCGCTTGCGGGAAGCCATCGCGCCTCGAGCCCGGCGCTCGTACCGACATACAGGACTTCGGTGTCGGGACGTTCGCGCACGAGTTCCTCGCCGAGCGCGACCGCCGGAAACAAGTGCCCGCCCGTGCCACCGCCTGCAATTATCACCTTCATCTCACCGCGGGCCGCCGCCCCAGAGCCAAG
>Ga0187770_10000078_pt1 | contig 42063 bp, 36 predicted proteins | sample 0116_SJ02_MP02_2_FD_133154 | JGI IMG/M metagenome (GOLD analysis project Ga0187770, IMG submission 133154) | Tropical peat soil microbial communities from peatlands in Department of Meta, Colombia - 0116_SJ02_MP02_20_MG | ecosystem: Environmental > Terrestrial > Soil > Wetlands > Peat | place...
GCCGGCGGCGGGCTGGCTCCTCTGGCGCACGCATTACGGACTCAGGCTGCGCGCGGCGGGCGAGCGGCCGGAGGCGGCCGATGCGCTCGGGCTGGGCGTGTACCGCCTGAGATGGGAGGCGCTGATCGCCTCGGGCGTGCTCACGGGGCTAAGCGGCGCGTATCTGACGCTCGCGTATGCGAACACGTTCGTCGAGAACATCTCGGCCGGACGCGGATTCGTCGCGCTCGCGGTGGTCATCCTCGGGCGGTGGAATCCGTGGGGGCTCGCGGCGGCATCGATTCTGTTCGGCGCCGCGATGGCGCTCCAGTTCGGGCTGCAAGCGCTCGGCACCGCGATTCCGTATCAGCTATTCCTGGCGCTTCCCTACGCGATTGCGCTCGCCGTGCTCGCCGGCATCGGCGGCCAGGCCGCATCGCCGTCCGCGCTCGGCGAACCGTACCGCCGCCCGTGATCGCGCTCGCGGGATGCTCCGCCTGATGACGCGCATCCGACATCCCAATTAGTCATTCGCGCGCGCGGCTAACAGGCTGTTGACAAACACTCTGTCGAATGCGATCGACCATCGTAAACGGTGCCGTACAGTAGCGCATCACCGTGGATTTTTTGAGGACGCAGGTAGCGGCGTAGTCGGGGCTTCAAGAGATCGAGCAGGGGAAAATGAAAATCGCAAGAGCCGCGGCGTTTGCCGCTCTTCTGTTTGGCATGATCGGCGTTGCGCCTGTCCGCGGCGCGACGGCCGGACTGACGAACAATACGATCTTCGTCACCAATCTGTACGATGTGACCGCCTATCCAATTGGTAGCTGGGGCGATGTTGCGCCGCTCGCTCTGACGACTGACATGACCTATCCAAGCGGCATCGCCAGGGACTTAAGCGGCAGAATCTACACGACAAATGCCGTGACTAATACGGTCACGGTCTATGCGGCGAACGCCAACGGCAACGTGCCACCGATCGCCGTAATTGGCGGTTCCAATACCGGGCTCACCAGTCCGCTCGCGATCGCATTGGATGCGAGCGGACAAATCTACGTACTGAACTCCATGTTCGGTTCGTGGGCCAGCATCACGGTCTATCCGCCGCTGGGGACCAGCACCGGGGTCGTTAATGAGGCTCCTATTGCCACCATTGCCGGGGGGTTTGATTTGCCTGCCGGTATTGCAGTGGACTCCCTGGGGAACATCTATGTCGCGAATGAAACGGGCGGCCCTTTCGTGCCCGGCACTGAGGATGCTGGGCAAATTACTGTTTATCCTCCCGGAAGCAATGGGGACACCGCGCCAATCGCCACGATCAGCGGAGCCGCGACTGGACTTGCTCAGCCTCTCGCCATCGCGCTCGATTCGAGCGGTAACATCTATGTGGCCAACTATCACACCGCCAATACCAGCGGTAATCTCGAATATGATTCCAGCATCACTGTCTATCAGGCCGGCAGCAACGGTGACGCGCGGCCTATGGCTATCATCACGGGGTCCCATACACTTCTTCCCGACTTCCCACAGGGCATCGTGTTGGATTCCAGCGGGAACTTGTACGTGACGGGCGGCAGCGTCAATGTTTATCCGGCGGGTAGCAACGGCAACGTCCCCCCTGCCGCAATTATCAAGGGCCCCGATACCGGCCTTGACGGGCCCTATGGCATCGCGCTGGATGCCAGCGGCAGTCTTTACGTAGCGAACGCTGATGGCGGGACAAATCACCTTGGCAGCATAACCATCTATGCGGCCGGTAGCAGCGGCGACGCAGCACCGCTGGTCACGATCACCAGCAGTTCCACCGGACTCGACGGCGCTTCCGGAATCGCGGTGGACTCCAGCGGGAATATATACGTGGCAAACCAGTTGGCTGGCGGCAGCGTCACAATCTATTCCCCGGGCAGCTATGCCGCCGCTGCGCCAATCGCGACCATCGCCGGAGACAAAACGCGACTCTATCACCCTTTTGGCATTGCGGTAGATTCCAGACGCAATATCTTTGTGCTGAATGACGACAAGGCTATCACTGTATATGGCGAAGGTAGCGCCGGAAATGTGACACCAAAGGCTACGATCAAGATTGACCGCGGCGAAACGAACGTCCCGACCGGCATCGCCGTGGACCCGGGCGGCGATCTCTATGTGGCGAATTTCCCCGGCATAGAATGCGATTTGGGATCATGCTCGCAAACCAGCACCGCGAACGTCACCGTTTATCCAGCCGGAAGCAATGGCAATGCGAAACCCATCGCCGCCATCAGCGGTCCCAGAACCGGGCTTAAATTCCCGAGGGCAATCGCCGTGGATCACGATGGGGGAACCTATGTGGGGAACCAGGGCCGCTCCAAATGCACACCCTGTGGCTGCTATCCGACCGGCCCGGCAAGCGTCACCGTCTATTCTCCAGGCAGCAACGGCGACGTTGCACCCGTCGCCACGATTAGCGGTGCGAACACTGGACTGGGCGTTCCCTACGGAATCGCGCTCGATTCAAAGCAGAACATTTATACGTTGAACGGCGGGAGGTTCGTCGTGGGGGGAGGAGGCGGTCTGTGCGTAGCCATGTTCCGTGAAACACCAACTCCGGTTGTAGCCTTTGCAGCCGACAGCTACGGCAATGTCGCGCCGATCGGCACCATCGGTGGTGCCTTCTCCGGGCTCGCTCCATTTCTGCTCTGGTCGGGCGGAATTGCAATTGGTCCGGCCGGTCAGTAGCGCCGTCAGCGGTGCGCGCCAGACACGCGCGCGGGAATGACGGAGAAAAAAGCGAGGAAATAAGGGAAAGTGCAGTCTGAACCGCTACCGCGGTTCATTCGAGAATGACACCGAGCGCGCGCGATGGTAGCCTCGATGACGATGCCGGATCCGAATTCAGTCGGCTCGCGGTTTCCGCTCGCGCACTGCCACAGTTGCGATAAAACCGTGCTGACCTGTCTTGCGATCGGCGCGGACGGGAACGAGCATCGCCACTGCGTCCATTGCGACAGCGCTATCGCGAGCGCGATCGAGTGGGTCGATGCGTCCGAACTCGAACGGACCGGTTACTACCTCGGCGCTCCGCCTTCGAAAGCCGGTGGATGCGGATGCGGCTCGTGCGCCGTCCCCGCATCATTTCGAGCGCGCGATTAAAGTACTGCCTGCGCAGTTGCCCGGTCGCAGATTCGCGGCGCATCAGACATCCGCGCCGCGAAGCGGTCGCTCACCCACACCTTCTCCCAGCTACAGGGAGAGGGCCCAGATTACCGCCCCTCCAGCCGGCGGCAAATGAAGGCCGCCCACTAGCCGGGCTTCAGACGCGCTTGCGCTTCTTGGAGAGGTAGTCCACCAGCATGTATTCGCCGAGATGGTCGGGGCGCGTGTAGAGCGCGCGGCCGTGATTGATCTGCGTCATCTTCTCGACGAATGCGCGCAGGCTCGGAGCGTCATCGAGCATGAACGTGTTGATCACGATGCCCTTGCGCGTGATGCGCTCGACTTCCTTGAGCGTCTCCTGCGCCGCACGCATGCTGATGCCGCCGAATGACAGCGGCCATTCGCAGTACAGCCGCTTGTTGAGGAAGTAGGCGGTCGGCTGGCCGTCGGTGATCACGATGATGTGCTGGTTGCGCGAGGGATGCCGCGCAAGCAGGTCGGAGGCGAGCCGCAGGCCGTCCTGAAGATTGGTGAACGGGTCGCCCATATTCCAGGACGCCTCGGGCAGGTCCTTGAGCTTGAGTTCGACGGCGCGCGTGAAGAACCCGACGATCGAGAAGAAATCGCGCGGGAACTTCGACCGGATCAGCGTCTCCATCGCCATCGCGACTTTCTTCGCCGCCGCGAACCGCCCCTCCCAGCTCATCGACCACGACATGTCCAGGCACAGGACCGTCGCCGACGTGCTCGCGTTGTCGGTTTCGAAAATCTCGAAGTCTTCGGGGTCGAGCTTGAGCGGCACGCCCGGCTTGCGCGCGAGCGCGTGCTTGAGCGTGGCGACCAGGTTCAGGTTGAGCGGATCGCCAAACGAGTACGGGCGGGTCTCCTCGGGGCGCATCTCGGTGATGCCGCGATAGTCGGTTGAGTGGCCGCCCGATCGATCCTTGAGCAGGTTCTGGTAGATGTCGCGCAGCGCGAGCTGTCCGATCCGCCGCACGCCCTTGGGCGAGAGCTGGAAGTGCTCGCCCTTGGGCATCAGGTATCCGGAGTCCTGCAACAGGATCATCACCTGGCGGAGATTCTGGAAATCGCGCGATGCCTGCTCGCCGAGCAGCTCGCGCAAATCGTCGAGCGACATGGTCTCGAAGTTGCCCGACATCAGGTCCTGCTCGAGCTGGCGCATCCGGTCCATCTCGCGCATCAAGTCGAGCGACTCGCGGTAGCCGAGGCTCTTGGGGCCGCGGAACATGTGCTGGTTGCGATCGCGGAAGTTCTCGAGGTCGCGGATGTTCTCGTACTCCTCGAGCAGTTGTTCGAAGTCGGATTTCGCCTGCGCATCCTCGAAGCCGTAGCTTTCGAGCTTGCGGATCGCCTCGGAGAGCCGGCGCGGCATGCGCGAGAGTTCGCGCTGCTTGTCCTCGACGCCGGGTTTTTGTCCCTTGAGGGATTCAAGGGTCTTGCGCTCGCGATCGAGGATGTCGGCGAGCTTCTGCTCCATCTCGGAGAGCGAATCCTTGAGATTGAAATCGCGATAGCGCTGGCGCATCTCCTGGCGCAGTTGCTCGATGAACTCATCGAGGCCCATTACGCGCACGCCTTCGAAGTCCAGCCCCTGGCGCATCATCCAGTCGAGCGCCTGCCGGACGTCGTCGGTGTAGGAAAGGTACTCGGCCAGCTTCTCGAACACCTTGTCGGCATCGAGCTTGAGCTTCTGAGTGCCGTCCCAGATGGTATAGCGCGCGATTACCGCCATGATGCGGCCCCGGGGGTCAGGCGTGATAGGCGAACCGCCCGCCCTGGCAATCCTTGTTGAGTTTCTGATGGAGATGGAGGCCCTCGAGGATGAATTCGCTCGCCGCCGCCATCAGCCCCGGCGTCTCGAACGGTCCCAGCGCCGCGATCGCCTCGCGCAGCCCCGCGATCTCGCGCAGCGGCTCCATATACTCTGAGTACGGCGCGCGATCGGAAACCTCGACGCCCCAACCCTGCTCGAAGTAGGCGATCACCTTCTTGAGATCGTCGAGCTTGACGCAGCGGTCGAAGACCTTGAGCACGGCGCGGTTGATGAGGCGCTCGACCAGGTCGCTCTCTTTCTTGTCCTCGCCGACGTACTCGAGCTCGATCTTGCCGGCGGTCGATGCGTATGCGGAATGTAGGTCGGAGATTCGCGGGACGATCTCGGTCTCTCCGTTCATCACCGATCGTTTCTCGGCATTGGAGATTACCGACTCGAAGTTGTTGATCGTCACGCGCACGGAGACGCCCGAGGACTGGTTGATCTCGTTGGAGCTGCGCGCCTCGAAGGTGATTTGCGCGAGAATCTCCTTGAGGAACTGCGGAATCCGGACCTCCATCCCGCTGCGCGGCGGATACGCCGCCTCCTGCTCCATGATCGCGATCTCGTCCTCTATCGTCTTGGGGTAATGCGTCCGGATCTGAACGTCGAAGCGGTCCTTGAGCGGGGTGATTATCCTTCCGCGCGAGGTGTAGTCCTCGGGATTGGCGCTCGCGACGAAAACCAGGTCGAGCGGAAGCCGGATCTTGTAGCCCTTGATCTGGACGTCCTTCTCCTCCATCAGGTTGAAAAGCCCGACCTGCACCTTCTCGGTAAGGTCCGGAAGCTCGTTGATCGCGAAGATGCCGCGATTGGTGCGCGGGATAAGCCCGTAATGGATCGTCTCCTCGTCGGCGAGGTAGCGCCCCTCGGCAACCTTGATCGGATCGATCTCGCCGATCAGATCCGCGACCGACACGTCGGGGGTCGCAAGCTTCTCGGCATAGCGATGGTCGCGGCCGATCCACGCGATCTCCAGTTCATCGCCCTTCTCCGCGGCCAGGCGGCGGCATTGCCGGCAAGTCGGCGCGTAGGGATCGTCGTTGATCTCGCAGCCCTTCACCGCGGCCACGTACTCATCGAGCACCTCCGCCAGCGCCCGGATGATCCTCGATTTCGCCTGCCCGCGCTCGCCGAGAAAGATCATGTGATGGCCGGCCAGGACGGCGTTTTCGATCTCGGGAATGACCGAGTCATCGTAGCCGACGATCCCGGGGAGAATTTTCTGCTTGTTGCGCAGGCGGTCGAGCAGGTTGTTGCGCATTTCCATGCGCACCGGGACGGTCTTGTAGCCCGCGGCCTTCAGGCCGCCGAGGGTCGTGATGTTGCGCAGATTTTGATCCATGGAATTTCCGATCGTAGTTCTGCTCCTAAGTTAAATCAGCCCCGATCGTTTTGAAAACCGGTCTTAAGCGCGCGTAACTGTCCTCAAGATGCTGCGATAGCACGCGCGTTGAAGCAAGTACCGGCATGAAATTTGTATCCCCACCCCAGCGCGGCACCAGGTGCCAGTGCAGGTGGTCCGCGAATCCCGCCCCCGCGACCCGCCCCAGGTTCGCCCCTACGTTGAGCCCCTCCGGCTTGAGCGCGCCGCGAAGGACTTTCACCGAGGACGCAACCAGCTCATTCACTTCGATTCGTTCCTCGCGCGTGAGCAGCTCCAGCGATGCGACGTGGCGGCGCGGCGCAACCATCACGTGCCCGTTGTTGTACGGGTAGCGGTTGAGCATGACCGTCGCCACCGAATTCTCGTAGAGCACGAGCCGCCTGCGCCGCTCGCCCTCGCGCAGCCGGCCGAAGCAAAAGATGCACTGACCGACTGTCCCCGCGGTGGCGGCCTTGAGGTAGGCGTACCGCCACGGCGCCCACAGCCTCAGGCCCGCGGCGGCCGGCGGCTTGGAGGCCCTGCCCTTAGCGCAGCGTCGGCGCGTCGGCATTTATCTCGCTTCGAAGTTCCTTGCCTGCGCGGAAGAACGGGATGCGCTTGGCGTCCACCTTCACCACTTCGCCGGTCTTGGGATTGCGGCCCTGGCGGGCGCGCCGATGCTTGACGCCGAAACTGCCGAACCCGCGCACTTCGATTCGCCCGCCGCCGGCAAGCGCGCCGGCAATCGAATCGAACATCACGTTGACGATCGTCTCGGACTGGCGGTGGGAGACACCCTGATGGCGCGCGAGAAGCTCCTCGATGATTCCGCGTTTGGTCATGGGCGTGAATGCAAAATGCGCCTTCGCGCCGCGTGCGCGCCCCGGCCCTAGCGATTCGGACCGCGGCCGCCGCGCGAAGAGCGGCCCTCGCCATCCTCGCGGTCGAGCCTCAGTTCCTCGTTGAGGATGTCTTCCATCGAGAAGCGCGCGGCCTCGTGCTCGCGTTTCAAGTACGCCTGCATCTCCTCGCGCTCCTCGTGAGCCTTGAGCGCCTTGATCGACAGCCCGATTCTGCGCTCCTTGGAATCGACCTGCACCACCAGCGCATCGACCTCATCACCCACCTTGTACAGCGCCGACGGCTTGTCCACCCGCTCATTGCTGAGCTGCGAGATGTGGATCAATCCCTCGATCCCTTCCTCGATTTCGACGAACACGCCGAAGTCCGCGAGCGAGGTCACCTTGCCGTGAACGCGAGTGTTGAGCGGGTAGCGCTCGCCGATCGTGTGCCAGGGGTCGGGCGTGATCTGCTTGACCCCGAGGCTCACGCGCTCGTTCTCGGCATCGATCCCGAGCACGACCGCCTCGACCTCATCGCCCTTCTTGAAGACCTCGGAGGGATGGCGGATTTTCCTGGTCCACGACAAGTCGGAAATGTGGACCAGTCCGTCGATTCCCGGCTCGATTTCGACGAACACGCCGAAGTCGGTAATCGACTTCACCTTGCCGGTGACGCGAGTTCCCACCGGATGCTTTTGCGCGAGCTCCTCCCATGGGTTGGGTTCGGTCTGCTTGAGCCCGAGCGAGATGCGCCGGTTGGCCTCATCGACGCCGAGCACCTGCACCTCGACGATGGAGCCCTCCTTGACGACTTTGGAGGGATGCACCGCGCGCTTGCTCCAGCTCATCTCCGAGACGTGGATCAAGCCCTCGATGCCCTCCTCGAGCTCGACGAACGCGCCGTAGTCGGTCACGCTGACGACTTTGCCCTTGACGCGGGTACCGGGCGGATAATTCTCGGCCGCCTTGGTCCACGGGTCGGGCATGATCTGCTTCATGCCCAGCGATACGCGCTCGCGGGAGGGGTCGTACTTGAGGACGACGACCTTCACCTTGTCGCCGACCTTGAGCACCTCGGAGGGATGCGAGACGCGGCCCCACGACATGTCGGTGACGTGCAGGAGGCCGTCGATTCCGCCGAGATCGATGAATGCGCCGTAGTCGGTGATGTTCTTCACCGTGCCCTCGAGGATGACTCCCTCTTCGAGCACCCTGAGGGTCTGCTCCTTGAGCGATGCGCGTTCGCGCTCGAGCACGCTGCGGCGCGAAACGACCACGTTGCCGCGCGCGCGATTGAACTTGAGGATCTGGAAGCGTCCGCGCTGTCCGAGGTAGCGATCGAGATTGCGCGCCGGCCTCAGATCGACATGAGAGCCGGGCAGAAAAGCGGGGACGCCGATATCGACCTTCAGCCCGCCCTTCACCTTTCCGAGTATCACGCCCTCGACCGGGGTTTCGCTCTGGAATGCGCGGTCGAGTTCGCGCCAGATTTTGTACTTCTCGGCCTTGGCGTGCGAAAGCATCACCATGCCGTTTTCGGTTTCGGTGCCTTCGAAGTAAACGTCCACCTCGTCGCCTTCCTTGACCGTGACGTTGCCTTGCGCGTCAAGGAATTCGGCGAGCGGGACTTGCCCTTCGCATTTGTAGTTGATGTCGATGATGACGTAATCGCGGGTGATCAGGAGAACTCTTCCGACCAGAACATCACCGGGCCGAGGAGCCTTGAGGCTCTCTTCCATCAGCGATTCGAAATCATTCTTTCCTCCACTCACGTTATCAGCCAAACCTTTTTCCATTTAGGGGGGACCTTTTGAGCAACTTCGAGACTGCTGCGATACTTACAGCCGGATTGTTTTGGTTTCAAGCCCTTGCGGGCGATGTTTTTCGTTCGATCGTCACTTTGATCGCCGCCACCACTTGCGCGACGGTAAGATTGGTCGCATCGATCACGACCGCATCATCGGCGCGCTTAAGCGGAGCAAGCGCGCGGTTGCGATCGCGCTGGTCGCGCTCCACAAGCTGGCGCAGCACTTCCGCGCGCGATACGCGCTCGCCGCGTGCCTCAAGCTCGGCCCATCGGCGCTCCGCGCGCACCTCCACGTCGGCGTCGAGATAGAACTTGAACTCGGCGTCGGGAAAGATCGCGGTGCCGATATCCCGCCCTTCCATCACGACGCCGCCCTGCGCGCCCGCGGCCCGCTGCAACTCGCGCATCCGCGCGCGAACCGCGCCCAGGGTGGAAAATCGCGAGGCGAGGTCGCCCACCTCGGGCTCCGCGATTCGCCGGCTCACGTCGCGCCCGTTGAGCAGAACCCGCTCGCCGTCGAACGCGATCCGGATCGATTCCAGGATCGGGCCAAGCCGCGATTCGAGGTCCGCATCGGCGGGCGCAACACCACCCTCGCGCGCCGCCAGCGCGACCGCCCGGTACATCGCGCCCGTGTTCACGTAGGAAAACCCAAGCTCGCGCGCGAGCGCCCGCGCCACCGTGGACTTGCCCGCGCCGACCGGCCCGTCGATCGCGATTATCGGACGCGCCCGGCTCATCCGATCCGCGTCCTCATGCGCCGTCCGCGCTCGAAGAGCTTTTCCAGTCCGGCCATATCGCCGGCCTCGACCAGGCGCTGGAACTCGGCAAACGTCGCGCCGTATAGGCGCAGTGCCTGCGCGATCGCATCGCGATTGGTAATAAATATATCACGCCACATTTCCCACGATGATGCTGCAAGCCGGCTCGTGTCGCGAAGGCCGCTTGCGCCGAAGTCCGCAGCAAGCAGGCCTTCCACGCGCTCATCGGCGAGCGCCGCTCCGAGCACGCTTGCGACTACCTGCGGCAGATGGCTTGCGCGGGCAAGGATAGCGTCGTGCATCTCGGGAGCCATCAGCTCGACCCGCGCGCCGGTCGCGCGCCAGAGCGTCTCGACTTTGGCGACTGCGGCCGGGGTGCTTCGGGCCGACGGGGTGATTATCACGCGCCGATCGACGAACAGGTCCGCGTCGGCGGCGCCCGCCCCGGTGGTTTCCTTGCCGGCGACCGGGTGCGCCGCGACCAGCGCCATCCCGGCCGGGATCAGCGGCTCAAGCTCGCGTACGACCCATCCCTTGACGCTACCGACGTCGGTGATGACCGCATCGGGCGCGCAATGCGGGACCATCTTTGCGAGCGTCTCGCGCATCGTAAGAATCGGTACCGCCAGGACGATGAGATCCGCGCCGCGTGCGGCCTCGACCGCATCGCGCGTGGCCAGATCGCAGATGCCGCGCGCGGTCGCGATGTCGAGATTGGCCTGCGTGCGGCCGAGCGCGACGATGCGCCCGATGAGATCGTGGCGGCGCGCGGCAAGCGAGAGCGATCCACCGATCAGCCCTACGCCGCACACCGTCATCTGCTTGAAAAGTTGCGCCATCAGATTTCCTTCACTTGCGCCCCGACGCCATCGCGACTGGCGCGCCTGCGCGCGCGCCGCCGCACTCCGCCTCTAACGCGCCAACACCTGCTCGAGCGCCGCCACGAACCGGCGGTTTTCTTCCGGCAGCCCGATGCTCACCCGCACGTGGCGCGGGTATCCGTATCCGTTCATCGGACGGACGATCACGCCCTTGCGCAGGAGCTTGTCGTAGATTGCGCGCCCGTCGCCGACGTCGGCCAGGATGAAGTTGGCGTGGCTTTTGACGAAGGCGCATCCGAGCCGGCGAAATTCGCTTTCGAGGTAATCCATTCCCTCGGCGTTGACCTTGAGCGTGCGCGCCACATGCGCGCGATCGTCCATCGCCGCGACCACGGCGATTTGCGCAAGCGAAGTCACGTTGAACGGCTGGCGCACCTGGTTGAGCAACCGGATGACGTCGGGGCGCGCGACCGCGTACCCGACGCGCAGACCGGCCAGCCCGAAAATCTTCGAGAAGGTGCGCAGCGTAACGATCAGCCGCTCGCCGTCGTGATCCTCAAGCGAATCCGGGTATTGCGGATCGCGCACGAATTCGAAATACGCCTCGTCGGCGACGATCACCGTGCGCTCCGGCACGCGCGCCAAAAACCGCTTCCATTCGGCGCGGCGATAGATCGTGCCGGTAGGATTGTTCGGATTGGCCAGGTACACGACCCGCGTGTTGGCATCGATCGCGGCGGCGATCGCATCGAGGTCGTGCGAATATCCGTCGCGGGTCGGCGCAACTTTAACCGCGCCGCCGGCCGCGGCTGCCGCGATCGGATAGATCGCAAACGAATGGTCTGAGAAGACCGCGTTCAGCCCCGGCCGCAGGAACAGGAACGCGATCAGGTGGATCACCTCGACCGACCCCGATGCGGCGAACACGCGGGCGGGATCGATTTGGTGGCGCGCCGCGATTTTTTCCCGCAGCTCCCAGCTCGCGCCGTCGGGATAGCGGCTCAACTCCGGGAGCGCAGCCTTGATCGCCTCGAGCGCCCGCGGCGACGGACCGAGCGGGTTCTCGTTCGAGGCGAGTTTGATTGGCTCGGAAATCCCGAGTTCGCGTTCGAGCTCCTCGACCGGTTTGCCGGGCTCGTAGGGAGCGATCGCGGCAACCGACGGGAGCACCAGGTCTTCTGCTTTGATCAAGCGATGCGAAAGGGCCTTATTAGACCGCGGCCGGCTTCCCTTCAGGATACGATCCCAGAACCTTCAAAAAAAGGGCCTTGCGCCCGAGCGCCTGCAGCGCGCGCTTGAGCTTGGGGTCATCGCGATGGCCGCCCAGGTCCACGAAGAACAGATATTCCCACGGGCGCGATCGCAAGGGCCGCGATTCGATCTTGGAAATATTGATCCCGTTGCGCGCGAACAGCCCCAGCGCCTCGTACAGCGTGCCGGCCCGATGCGCTACCGCGAACAGCACCGTGGTCTTGTCGGCGCCCGAGCGCTCGGCCGGCCGCTTGCCCATCACTAGAAACCGCGTCGCGTTGGCGGCAAGGTCCTGGATGTTCTCCGCGATTATTTTTAACCCGTAGGCTTCGGCGGCGGCCACGGATGCGATCGCGGCGGTCGATGGGTCCTCGGCCGCGCGCTGGGCGGCAAACGCATTCGATGCGACCGCCTCGAGATCGCAGTGCGGGAAATTTGCCGACAGGTATCCGCGGCACTGCGCAAGCGACTGCTGATGCGAGAAGATGCGGCGGATCGCACCGGCGTCGCCCGTGAGCGAAAGCAGCGCGTGGCGGACGGGAAGCAGAATCTCCCCGACGATCACCAGCGGCGTATCGATCAGCAGATCGAGCGTGAGCGGCACCGAACCCTCGGTCGAGTTCTCCACCGGCACCACTCCCAGGTCGCTGCGCCCGCTCTCGGACGCCTGGAACACGCCGGCAATCGAGCTCTGGGGCGAATATTCCACGTTCGCTCCGAAGCGTCCCCGCGCGGCCTCGTGCGTGTAGGTGTGCTCGGGTCCGAGGTATGCCACGCGCAGCGGATGCTCGAGCGCCCGGCATGCGGAGATAATCTCGGTAAAGATGGTTCTGATCGCATCCGCGCCGAGCGGCCCGGCGTTCTCGGCGACCATCTTTTCGAGCACGTCTCGCTCGCGCGCGGGCTGGTAAACCGCTTCCGCACTGGCGCCCTTGAGATGGCCGATCTCGGTGACGAGGTTCGCGCGCAGCGAGAGCAGGCTTAAGAGCTTCAGATTGATCTCGTCGATTCGCGCGCGCAGCGTCTCGATCGACGGCGGCTCAACCGCGTTCTTCCTGGCACTCCGTGTTGGCATGCGTCGGAAATGGCTAACCGATCGGCGCTGGCTTTTCAACGCGCGGCTGGGAGAGGTATGCGGTGCCCATCGCCGCGAATTTGCGCTCACGCTCGCGGCGGAGCTGCTGCGGGGCGAGCCTTGAGAGGGCGGAGAGGTGGCGCGCGATCGCCGCGCCGAGCAGGCGAGCGGCCTTTTCGGGCGCCGTATGCGCACCGCCGGGCGGCTCGGAAACGATCTCATCGATGATGCCGAAGCGCAGCAGGTCCGGGGCCGAGAGCTTGAGCGCCGATGCGGCCGTGGCGATTCGCTCCTCGGTCGCCTCGCGCCACAGGATCGCCACGCAACCCTCCGGAGTAATCACCGAATAGCACGCGTTCTCCTGCATGAGCACGACGTTTCCGACGCCGAGCGCGAGCGCGCCGCCGGAGCCGCCCTCGCCGATCACGCACGCGATCACCGGCACGGTGAGCCGCGCCATCAGCTCGAGGTTCGCCGCGATCGCCTCGACCTGCCCGCGCTCCTCCGCGCCGAGGCCCGGGTCCGCGCCCTGGGTGTCGATAAACGTGATGAGCGGCAGGCCGAAGCGATCGGCGAGTTCGAAGGTGCGGGCGGCCTTGCGATAGCCCTCCGGATGCGGCCGGCCGAAGTTGCGCTTGATCCGTTCGGCCGTATTGCGGCCGCGTTGCTGTCCGGCGATCGCGACCGGGCGGCGGCCGAAGTAACCCAGGCCGGTCACGATCGCGGCGTCATCCGCAAACCGCCGGTCGCCATGGATCTCGAAGAAGTCGTGAAACAGCCGCTCGATATAGTCGAGCGTCTGCGGCCGGGCGGAATTTCGCGCAAGCCGCACGCGCTCGATCGCGCTGAGCTCGGCCACCGGCGCAGATGGGCGGCTCGCCGCGCGGGCGATGCGCTCCTGGCGTCGAGTTGCGCTGCGTTTGGGCTTCAACTGATCCTCTAATCGGCCGCCGGCGCGCTCGGGAATCGGCGCGGCGGCTTCATGCGGCGACCCCGGCGCGGCCCGCTGCAAAGAAATCCGAGAACAGCGACAGAGCGTGCTCGGCTGGGCGGCTCGGATCGAGCCAGACGATCTCGGGATCGTGCCTGAACCAGGTCAATTGCCGCTTCGCCAGCCGGCGCGAATCTCGTTTCGCAAGCGCGATCGCGGCGGCCTCGGTCACTTCGCCGGCAAGATGAGCCGCGATGTGCTTGTATCCGATCGACGAGAGCGGCGCGCGGTCGGGCCGCAGGCCGGCGGCGAGCAGGCCGCGCACCTCGGCGGTGAAACCGGCAGCCATCATCTCGTCGAAGCGGCGGTCGATCGCATCGTAGAGTTGCTTGCGATCGGTGGCGATGCCGGCCGTCAGGCAATCGAAGTCGCGGGCGGAAAAGGCATGGCGGCGCTGATGCGCGCTGATCGGCTCGCCGGTCAGCTCGAAAACCTCGAGAGCGCGCACGATCCGGTACAGGTCGCCGTAGCCGATCCGCGATGCGGCCTCGGGATCGATCTCGCGAAGCCGGTCGTGCAGGCGCCCGGCGCCGTGCTCAGCGGCGATGCGCTGGAGCCGCTCGCGAATTTCGGGCGATGCCGCCGGGCCGCTGAAGATTCCGCCGCGAAGCGCGCGAAGATAGAGGCCGCTTCCGCCCACCACCAGTGCAGCGCGTCCGCGCGCCGCGATCTCGCGGCACGCCTCGCGCGCAAGCGCCGCGAACGCAGCCACGTCGATCGGATCGGCGGGGCTTCGCACGTCGATCAGGTGATGCGGAACTTTGGCGCGGTCCTCGCGCGATGGCTTGGCGGTGCCGATATCCATCCCGCGGTAAATCTGGCGCGCATCGGCGTTCACGATCTCCGCGCCGAGCCGCTCGGCTATTTCCATCGCAAGCGCGGACTTCCCCGCACCCGTCGGGCCGACGATAAATCCGACCCGCGGCCGCTCATGCGGCTTCACGCACGGCGTCCGATCGGCCGCCAATGATTGCCCGCTCGCGTTCATCGCCGGAACATCCGCTCGATCTGGCCACGCGGGAAGCGGATATGAACCGGGCGGCCGTGCGGGCAGTTGGTTTTGAATTCAGTGCGATCGAGTTCTTCAAGTAATGCTTGAATTTCAGCCGGCGCCAGCACCCGCCCGACCCGCACCGAGCCGTGACACGAAAGCTGCTTGAGCAAATCCTCGAAGGCGGCCTCGCCGCTGCGGTTCCATCCGCCCGCGCTCATGCTGTCGATCATATCAGCAAGAAGCTCGGCGCCGCCGCTTGCTCCGAAGGCGGCCGGGGTGCCCTTGAGCAGGAGCGCGGTCTGACCGAATGGCTCGACGTCAAACCCCATCGCGCGAATCTCAGGCAGCGCCGCCAGGACTTGCGCCGCGCGCGCCGGGTTCAGTTCCACGGTCCGCGCGGTGAGCATCGCCTGCACCTTTATTCCCCCGCCGCGAAGCTCGCTGCGCAGCCGCTCGAACGTGACGCGCTCGTGCGCGGCGTGCTGATCGACCAGGATGAGGCCCTCGTCGCTTTCGAGCGCGATATATCCGGCAAAGAGCTGGCCGACGATCCGCAACCGCGAGTACATGGGCACCGCCGCCTCGCCCGCGGCCGGCGCGCCGGAGAGACCCTGGCGCTCGCGATCGAAGCCGAGACCCAACGGGCGCTGGAGTGCGGAAGCCCTGGCCGCATCGGCGACCAACTTAAGCGGGCGCTCGGGCGTAACAATCGAAGGCTCCTCAACCGGCGCGATTGGGCGCGAGCCGAAACCATCAACGGCGACCGCCGCCGATGCGGCCGCATCGCGATCCGCGGCGGCTGCGCCGTCCGATGGCGCGGCGGAGGGCTGCGGCGATGATGCAATGGCGACCGCCGGGGCCTGTGACGGCGCAACGAAGACAGGCGATGCGGCAGCGGTCTGGTCGGAGAGCCGCGCGCGAAGCGCGCGATAGACCGCCTCGAAGACCGCTCCGGAGCTGCGGAAACGCACCTCGGTCTTCATCGGATGGACGTTCACGTCCACATCCTCGTGCCTGAGATCGACGCATACGACGGCGGCGGGATGCCGTCCGCGCGGAAGCAGGGTCTGGTATGCCTGCGCGATCGCGCGCTGGAGAAGCTTGTCGCGCACCGCGCGTCCGTTCACGAACGTGAAAATCAGGCGCGGCGATGCGAACGACTCCTGGCTCATCGAGGTAAGTCCGCTCACGCGAAGCCCGGGCTGCTTGAGCTCGAATGCGAGCATCTGGGCGGCGAGCCGGGGGCCGGCGATCTGGCGCAGGCGCTCCAGAAGCGATGATGCGCGCGGGAGATCGAAGAGCACGCGGCCGTCGGCGGCGAGCCGGAACGCAACCGTACAGTTCGCAAGCGCCAGACGCTGAATCGCATCGGCCACCGCGCCCTGCTCGGTCGCCTCGGTCTTCAGGAACTTAAGGCGCGCCGGGGTGTTGAAGAACAGGTCGCGGACCTCGACGCGGGTCCCGGCCGCGATCGCGCATTCGCGCGCCTCGGCGATCTCGCCGCCCGATGCGGAAATCTCGACGCCGTGCTCATCGGCGGCGGTGCGCGTTACGAGCCGCAGATGGGCGACGCTCGCGATCGACGCGAGCGCCTCGCCGCGAAACCCAAGCGTGCGAATCGCGGTCAAGTCGGCGGCGGTGCGAATCTTGGAGGTCGCATGCCTGCGCAGCGCGACGATCGCATCCTCGCGGCTCATCCCGCATCCGTCGTCGGCAACCGAGATGAGAGCGCGGCCGCCGCGCTCGATTTCGACGGTTATCATCCGCGCGCCCGCATCGAGGGAATTTTCCGCGAGTTCCTTGACCGCCGACGCGGGCCGCTCGACCACCTCGCCTGCGGCGATTTGGCTTGCGACCTGTTCGGGCAGAATGTGAATCAACCGCGCCGCCATCCGGTTGCACCGCCTCGCTAGACAATGCGGGTTTTGCACCGGATACTCAAGCGAGCGAGCGCGTGGCCGAGCCGATGTGCGCGGCGCAAGTTGAACCAGAGCGGGGATTCTGGGAAGCTGTGCGCTTCAAGTCGCGGGGCGGCGCAACTCGACATGAGCAAAGCAACAGCGATCATATTGTGCGCGGGTATTCTCCTCATCGCCGCGACCGCGCGCGCGGGCGAGGTCCGGATCGGCGTCGGCACGGTCGGGCCCATCACGCCGCAGACCGAAACCGATCTCGACCGCCTGGTCGGCGCGCTGCCGAACTTCCATTTCGTGCCGATTCAGCCGCCCGCCGACGTGGACGATGCGGTAAAACGTTTCGTCGCGGGTGAGAAGGACGACCGGCTCGACGGAATCGTCGTCTTCAAGCTGCCGACTGACTCCTTCAAGACCGAGCAGACTGCCACGGAAGCCAAGTTCACCGGCACTTACGAGATCTGGACGCTCAATCTCTCGACGCTCGCCGAGGACCGCCATCCATTTACCTTCACGGACAGCGAAATGGTCGTGGGCGGCCTCACCGCGATCATTTCCATCCCGGCGCAGCTATTCGTCGAGCGGGCGAGCGGTCAGAAACTGATTTCAGGAAACACCTGGCAGGCGTACGAGGCGGTCCAGGCTCGCGTCGAAAGCAAGCTCATCGCGGGGACCAAGCTCTACCTCTCATCCGCGTCGATTCGCGACACCGGGCCGCTCAACATGCTCGATTGCGCCCAGCATCTGGTCGATCGCGGCGATGGCGACATGGCGCTGGCGGTCTTCAAAGCGGCGGGTATCGATAATCCCGAGGTGCGCCAACTGATGGCCAACGCGCAGGCGAAGCTCAGGCGCGCTCATGCCGAGGCGCTGCTTGGCCGGACGCTCGGCGCGATCGCGGGGGGAAACTCGCGAGGCGCTGCGACGATCCTGGCCGAGTACGAAAAGACGCCAGCCTCCGAGCCGGCGCGCGCCGATTCGATTCGCCGCATCCTCGGTGCGAATGAGGACCGGAGCGCCGAAAACGCCGCGCGCCAGGTGCTCAAGAGCGACGTGCCCGAACTCGACCACGCCGCGTTCGTCGCGATGGTGCGGCAGATGTTCGGCGATGAGGCCGGCTCGACTCCCCAAGAGGTGATTGTGGCCACCAATGACATGACCATCCAGGACAAGAGCGCCGCCGACGGGGTCAAGAAGCACCTCGACAATTACGCCTCGGCGCTCGGAAAGGCGGCGTGGCTGATGAGTCTCAAATGCGGGTGCGAGGCGCGCGCGTCGCTCACCTCGGACATCGCCGGCTCAACCATCATCAAGGCGCACTACGCACCCTCTTTCACGCGCGCCGAAGTCGGCATACCCTGAACGATTATCCCTGAGCAGTCGGACGAATCCATGCGAAAGTGTGAAATTTGCGGCAAGCAACCGTCGGTCGGAAATAACGTCAGCCACGCCAACAACAAGACCAAGCGGCGATGGGAACCGAACCTGCAAGAGGTTCGGGCGCAGATCGGCGGCGGCGTGAAGCGGATCCGGGTCTGCACCCGATGCATCCGCAGCGGCAAGGTCCTCAAGGTCGCCTAGCTTCTCGCGCTCCAATCAGCGACACCGCGCGCAAGCGCATCGAATTCGCGCCACGAGCACGGCCGCATCTCGCGCGGCTTTAAGTCGGCCGCGCGAGCGCGCCTCGCATAGATCGAGGCAAACCCGGCACGCGCCGAATCAGCGCCGGGAACTGGCGAGAAAGACTTGATCGTGCGTGCGCGTCAGGAGGGCTTGGCGGCTTTTTCTTCGGCGGCGGGCTCGGCGGTCTTGGCCACGGCCTTGGGCGCCTCGTCGGGCTCGTTCATCGCCTTTTTGAAATCGCGAATCGCCTTTCCCATCGCGCCGCCGACATCACCGAGTTTGCTGGGACCGAAGATCACCAGGATGATCAACAGGATGACCAGCAAATGCCATGGGGCGAAGAGATCCATACGTGTCTCCAGGGCAGCCGCGCGCGGCCGCCTATGATGAAGTTTATATCGCGGTCCGCTGCATTGCCACCACCCGTCTCGGAGAGGGGGGCGGAGCCTCTCCAACCGGCCCCAGGGCGCTTCGTCGTTAGTCGTGACGCAGACACCCCCTCTTTATTTCTCCCCCATATCAAAAAATGGAGGAGAAAATTTAGGAGTTATTCCCATATCAAAAAATGCGGGACCAGATAATCGCGGAAGAGAAATGGGGGAGAGGAAAGACGGCCAAGGCCGTGTATCGTGGCCACCCCTTTAGGACGACGGCGGGGAGGGCTCGCGATGAGGCGGCGGCTCCTCGTCGAGGCGGTAGCGCTGGACCTTGCGGTACAGCGTCGAAAGATGAATCCCGAGCGCTTGCGCCGCGCGAGCCTTGTCGCCATCGACCTTCTCCAGCACGCGCCGGATGTGCTCGCGTTCGAGTTCCTCGAGCGTGAGTCCCTCGCCGTCGATCGTTGCGACAGAGGCGGCCGATGCGCTGCGCAGCTTGTCGGGCAGGTCGCGCGAATGGATGACGTCGGTCTCGGCGAGGATCGCTGCGCGCTCGATGGTGTTTTCGAGCTCCCGGACGTTGCCCGGCCACGAGTAATTTATCAGCAACCGGATTGCGCCCTTGGAGAAGCGCGTCCCCGACCGGTTGAGCGACTTTTCGTACTTGCGCAGGAAATGGTTGGCGAGCAGCGGGATATCATCCTTGCGCTCGCGCAGCGGCGGCATGTTGATGTTGATGACGTTGATTCGGTAGAGGAGTTCCTCGCGGAAGCGGCCCGCCTTGACCTCGGCATCGAGGTTGCGATTGGTCGCGCACAGGACGCGCACGTCGAACGACACCGGGTCGTTGGAGCCCAGCGGGTAGCATTCGCGCTCCTGGAGCGCGCGCAATAGCTTCACCTGCAATGACAGCGGCATCTCCCCGATCTCATCGAAAAAGACCGTCCCCTTGTCGGCCGCCTTCAGAAGCCCGATCTTGTCCTGCGATGCGCCGGTGAAGGCGCCCTTCTTGTAGCCGAACAGCTCGCTCTCGAGCAGGTTCTCGGGCAGCGCGCCGCAATCGATGGGAAGGAAGCGCGCATTGGCGCGCTCGGAGGTAAAATGGATCGCGCGCGCGACGAGTTCCTTACCGGTGCCGGATTCCCCGGTGATCAGCACGCTGGAGTCGGTCCGCGCGACCTTCTCCATGACGCGGAAGACCTGCTCGATCGCATCGCTCTTGCCGATGATCGCCTCGAACCGGTACTTCTCGCGAAGCTCCTGGCGCAGGTACCGGTTTTCCTGGAACAGCCGCTTTTCCTTGAGCGCGTTGCGCACGACCGTCTTTAAGTGCTCGTTGGCGAACGGCTTGGTGATGTAGTCGTAGGCGCCCTTGTGCAGCGCTTCGACCGCGGACTCAACGCTCGCGTACGCGGTCACGATTATCCCCATCAGCTCGGGATCGCGCTCGCGCAGCCGGCCGAGCAGGTCGAGTCCGCTGCCGCCGCTGGTCAGGTTGAGGTCGAGAATCGCAACGTCGATTTTTTCTTTTTCGAAAAACTCGAATGCGGCTTCGGCGGATGCCGCCTCGACGACGTCATAGCCCTCGCTACGCGCCAGCCGCGCGATTATCGAACGCATCAGCGGCTCATCTTCGACGATCAGCACCCGAAAAGGCGCCGAACGCTGGCTTTCCCAGGCCGCCGATTCAGTGCTCATCGCAGTTCAGCGCGCCGGCCCGGTTGAGGCTCGTCGAAGGGCGGCAGCAGAAGGGTGACCTCGGTGCCCTTGCCAACTTCGCTATCGACCCGAATCGTGCCCTTGTTGGCGAGAATCAGCCGCTGGCAAAGCGAAAGCCCCAGCCCCACGCCGGCGCCTGCGGGCTTGGTCGTGAAGAACGGGTCGAATACCCGTTCGAGATTCTCGCGCGGAATTCCGATCCCGTTGTCCACAAGTTTGATCATGACCCTGGAGAGGCGTTCGCCGTTGGAGCCGCCGGGCTTGTTCTCGGTGATCACCTTGATCTCGCCGCCCTGGGGCGGCGTGGCGTCAGCGGCGTTGAACAGCAGGTTGAGGAGCACCTGCTGGATTTCGTTCTCATCGGCGAAGGCGGGCTTAAGATCGGGAGCGAGCACGGGCTCCAGACTTATGCTGTGGAAGCGCTTGTCGAACGCCACCACGCGCAGAGTCTCACGGATGAGTTCGTTGATGTCGACCACCTTCTGATGGCCGGTCGAGGGACGCGCGAAATTCACCAGGTCCTTGAGCGTGCTGGAGATCCGCGTGATCTGCGCGAGAATCGTGTGCAGGGTGGTGCGGCGCTGCGGGTCGTCCTCGCCGGCGACCAGGGATTGCACGAGCGACGAAATCGACGCGAGCGGATTGTTCACCTCGTGCGCGACCCCGGCGGCGAATGTGCCGGTCGCGGCCAGCCGCTCGGCCTTGAGCAGCGAGTCCATCATCCCGCGCCGCTGGGTTTCGTCGTGCAGGATCATCTGGATGAACTGCTTGTCGCCGTATGGAATGACCGCCATGTTCACGTCGAAGTAGCGCGGACCAATCGGGACGTCGATCGCCTGCCTGGAGCCGTGCACCAGGACGTCTCGCAGGTGTTCCGTAAGCTCCACCCGCATCTCGGGCGGCACCAGGTCGGGAATCGATACCCCGACCAGGCTTACCGGCTCGGCATCGGGCATGATCGCGTGCTGCTGGGCAGCGGAGTTGGCAGCCAGGATTCGCCAGGTGTGCGGGTCGATCTCGTAGATTGGGTCGGGCGATTGTTCGATGGAGTTGCGGTACTTCTCCTCGGAGGCGCGCAGCAGGCGCTCGCGCGACTCGATGTAGAACTGCGAGACCATCAGGCGCCGCTCGTCCACCGCCGCGACCACCACGTCGCGCACCAGTTCCATGTGCGGCCCGTGCATCGTGGTCCGCACGTGCGGCAGGATCACCTGCTTGAGCGCGATGTGGATGGTGTTGAACTCCGACGGCTTGGCGCGCGCGATCAAGCCTTGCTCGCAATGCCGCCGCAAATACACGTAGGTGGTGAGGTCGTCCGGGTTGCGCAGATGGGCGATCATCCTGATGAGCGCGTTGGACAGGTTTTCGCGCAGGTCCGATGAGTGTTCGCGGCCGCCCAGGCGCGTATCCCCGAAAATCGCGAGCGCGCTCTGCTCCCACTGATCGACAATCCCGTCGAAGTGCCGGTCGATCAGGTCTGCCGCTTCTGCGCGCGCCTTGAGGCTTTCCGGCTCGCGGCTGTACACGATCTTCCCGAACAGCCTCGCCAGCAGATCCTCGATTGAGAGCATCTGGCGGCGGAGCGATTCGAGCTCCTGCGCGGTAGCCTCGATCGGCGCATCAGTAACGGTGCGCGGCGCCGCCAATTTGGATACGCGATAACATCCGCAAAGTCTTAATGCCTTCATCTGACTGAACTACTTCGGCGCTAGCCGGGATTTTCAGGAAATCTAGGATAAGACTGAAGCCGGACGGAGGAGACCGCGGTCGAAGTCTTTTTCATCCATCGCTTTCACTTTCCATATACGCTTCGCAAAATAACGAATCCAGCGGCCAAACCTTCGCGCGCAGCCCAGCTCTCGCAGATTGCGAATCGCCCGGCGCCGTAACAATCTACCCCGGCGCGGTAACGATTTAGTCGCAAATCGTCGAGCCTCCATCCCAATTGGGCGGGGAAATGCTGCGATCGCCCTACAAGGTCCTGAACCGCTTGAACTTTTCCGTGGCACATCTTTCGCTGATTGTCCAGCAGCGAGGGGACGAGCTTGATACAGACCACGACCGGCACCTCATCCAAGGTCTCCGCTGATGGAAAATTCTTTTCGCGCTGCGGGCAGAAGTTCTTTTGGAAGGCGATGCGCCTGCCGGACGTCAGCGCGACGCTCGATTTCGCCGAAAAGCTCAGGCTGCGCCGGCGGCTGGACGAACTGAAAGCCGCCCATAGCACCGGGCTGGTGCTGAGCGAGGCGCAGACCGGACCGATCCTGGATATCGCCGCGCAGGCCGGGCTGGCCGCAATGGTCGAGCTCGGGATCGACCCCGGCGATTTGAGCGATCGCCCGCGATGGCGAGGCGTGATCTCGCGGGTCGCCCACGTTTCCAACGTCTATCGGGGCCATGGCGCCCTGTTCGGATACCTCATCGACTGCCCGGTTAGCCAGGATGCGCTGCGGGCATGCGGGCTGGAGCGCGTGCGGCGGCGCCTTGGCGAGGTCGCCCGGACGATCAAGCGGCGCGACCCGGATGCGCTGGTCGCGATCAAGGTTCGCCCGGAGACGCGCGGGCTGGCGATGCTCGATGAGGACCTGATTTACAGCGAAATTCCCGCGCTGGAACCGGTCGAGCTGCGGGACTTCGTCGTGAGCTTGCACAATATCGCAGAGGCCCGGCCCGTGGTGATCGAATTCGCCGAAGCATCACCGGGGCAGGACGAAGCGGTGGCGGTTGCTTTCGGTACGGGTGCGGCTGGGGTAGTGGCTCCGCCGGTTCCTGCCCCGGCCTCCCACAACTGGTTGGGAATCCGGATGCTGCGGGCCGCCGAGCTGATGCCGTTCATGACGCTCAATGGCAGTTGCCCACCGGGGCCGCAGGAGACCCCGATGGTCTCGGTCGTCATCTGCGCCTACGACGCGGAGCGCACGATGCGGCAGTGCCTGGAATCGCTGACGAAGCTCACGTACCCGAATTGCGAGGTAATAATCGTCGATGACGGATCGCGCGATCGGACCGCCGAGATCGCGATGGACTATCCGCAGTTTCGTCTTATCCGCCAGCCCAACAAGGGGCTGAGCGCCGCGCGCAATGTCGGCCTCCATGCCGCGCGCGGCGACATTATCGCCTATACCGATTCCGACTGCGTGGTCGATCCCCACTGGCTCACGCTGATGATTCGCGGGATGACCGAGGGGCGGTTCGACGCGTGCGGCGGGCCGAACTACGCGCCGCACGAGGAGGGCCGGATCGAGGGGTCGGTGGCGGCATCGCCGGGCGCGCCGTGCCATGTGCTGGCGGGCGAAACCGTTGCCGAGCACATCGCGGGCTGCAACATGGTCTTCTCCAAGTCCGCCCTGCTCAAGGTCGGCGGATTCGACCCTCAGTTCACCTCGGCCGGCGATGACGTGGACATTTGCTGGCGGATGCTCGATGCGGGGCTGAAGATCGGCTACTGCCCGTCGGCGTTTGTCTGGCACTTCCGGCGCAACACGATTCGCGCCTACTACGGGCAGCAGCGCGGCTACGGGCGCGCCGAGGCGATGCTCTACGCGCGGTACCCGGAACGATTCAATTGCCTAGGACAGATAAAATGGCGCGGCACGATTCCAGGACTCGCCCGGACGCTGCCGGGCGGAAGTCGCCGCCGCGTCTTCTGGCGCGCGCCGCGCGCGGGGGCGCAAAACGTATTCGACCCCGCGATTCGGCTGGCGGCCTTCCTGCCGCAGACGTTCGAGTGGTCCGCCTTCTGGGCGCTCGCGATAGTGGCGTCGGCCGTGGCCGGAGTGACGGTTGCGCCGGCGCTCGCGATGCTCTCGCTCGGGCCGCTATGGGCGCTCTATTACGCGTGGCACGCGCCGGTCGAAAAGTGCCATCGCGGGATCGCCTCGCGCCTGCTGATTGCGTTCCTCGCGTACACCGGACCGATTCGGCGCGCGGTTGCGCGTTACAAGATGGTGCTTGCGATGCAGCGCCCGCTCGATGCGAGCCGGATGCTCCGCCAGCGCCCGAGCATCGACTGGTCCGCGCGCGCAATCCGGCTTGCCTACTGGAACGAAGAATACGTCACGCGCGAGACCCTGCTCGACCGGATGCTGAAGCTGTTTGCGCGTTCGCGTCATCCCGCGATTATCGATCCCGGATGGAACGACTTCGACATCGAGGTGCGCCCCGATCCCTGGACCCGCGTCGAGCTCAAGACCGCCGATGAAGAGCATGAGGGCGGCAAGCTCAAGAATCACGTCATCGCACGAGTCCGGTTGAGCCGGGTGAGCTGTCTCGGCCTGGCGGCGGGCTTTTGCGGCGCGGGCGCGGCGGCGATTCTCGGCATGCCCACAGTTGCCGCCGGATTGGCGGCAGTTTCGATGGCCGCGGCGGCATCGGCGTTGGTCCAGCTAATCGGCGCGGGGCGCGCGGCGTATCGTGCGATCGAGGAATGCGCGGGCGAGTTGAACCTTATCCCGCTGGGCCAACTCGTCGGACGGCGCGCTGTGGAACCCCTCCCGGTTGCGATTCCTGCACCGGCGGTGGCCAAACCGGCACGCTCGGTGGAACTCGTCCAGGCCAATCAGTCCGCGGCCGATTGAGCGCGGCTTCCCGCCCCGGCACGCGGCTCTGTTCTCATCCGCAGCCCGCCCCGATCTTCGTTCGGAGCGGGCTGCCTACAAAAAGTTCTCTACTTCAACGGCGGGAGAAAGTCGGGGAAGTCCTTCGACGCTTTCATCTTCCAGGCCGGCTTGCGTTTCTGCAGAAATGCCGTGACACCCTCGACCGAGTCGGCCTGCTTGCCGACCCACCAGAACGCCTTGCTGTCGATCGCATGCGCAGCCTCGATCGAAGGCTCGGCCAGCAGGGCATAGATGAGCCGCTTGGTCATCGCGACCGACACCGGCGCGGTGTTCTGCGAGATATCGAGCGCCATTTCGCGCACCTTGCCCTGGAACTCCGCATCGGGCCACACGTGGCTCACGATTCCGAACTCGAGCGCCTCGCGGGCGGTGATGATGCGCCCGGTCAGGAGCAGCTCATTCGCCTTGGTGATGCCGATCGCGCGCGGGACGGTCCAGGTGCCCAGCGCCTCCGGAGTGATGCCGCGGCGAACGAACACAAACCCGATTCGCGCGCTTTCGGCCGCGACCCGAATATCCCACTGCATCGGGAGCGTGATTCCCATCCCGACCGCCGGTCCATTAATCGCCGCGATGATCGGCTTCTTCATCTCCCATGGGCGAATCGGCGCCGCCTGCGGCATATCGCCGCGCGTCTGGCGGGCATCGGCGTTGAACGTACTGCCGCCGCTGGAGAGGTCGGCTCCCGCACTGAACGCGCGGCCCGCTCCGGTTACGACGATCACCCGCACGTCGTCGTTCTTGTCGAGGTCGGCGAACGCGCCGTAAAGTTCGGCGCTCATCCGCCCGCTGAAGGCGTTGAGCTTCTCCGGGCGATTCAGCGTGATGGTCGCAACACCTTCGCTGATGTCGAGCAAAATCGCCTCGTACGCCATTGTTGGTTCCTCCTGATTTCGATTCGGACGCTTAGGAGCGCGGTTATAACCTTAAGCCGCGCCAAAGAGAAGCGCAGCTTCAGTCGCGTCGATACGATGGCGGCGCGCGAGTGCTACCTGGTGAACTCGATCGGCTGCCCGCAGGCATCACCGCCCGCGTTGTAGTCGTACACGAGGCGTCCGCCAAAATCGGCGCCGGTCGTCAGGATCGCGAGCATCGCGAGCAGCCCGGCGAGGAACACCAGCCGTCCCCGCGCGGGCATCGGCCGCGCGAGCAATGCCCACGCGGTTAGGCCGCCCGCGGCGATCGACGTGGCGACCATCCAGTGCCTGTGACGATCGAGCAGCGCCGCGCGCACCGATTCGGCCACCATCACTCCGTCATTGGCATAGTAGCCCGTTGCAACCGCCGCCCCCGCACCGAGCGCTCCAAGGCCGAGCACCCAGAGCGCGGTCCAACTGGCCGTTTCGCTCCGGCCCATCCAGGCAAGGAAATAAAGCAGCGCTGCGCCGTAAAGAAACGCGATCGGAAAATGCACCACCAGCGGATGCGGGTTCTGAAGGTGCTGGAACCCCGGCAGCAGCCAGCCGCTCACGGACTCACTTCACCGATTCGACCACCAGGAAATCCACCCCGCCCTTGCTGTATTCCTTGCCGGAAATCGTCACCTCATCCTCCATCTTGTCGATGACATCATTGGGTAGGGCCATGCCGTCCTTGGCGGGCAGCAGGATGTAGATCTTGTCGGTGCCCTTTTCGACCAGCGACACGGGTACGCCCTTCTTCGCGCAGCCGATCGCGCATTGCTTATGGCTCGAGCCTTTCGCGCCCATCGTGCCGTAGCAGAAACTGTCCTCGAGCGTGCCGGTCACCGACTTTGCGCCCGGGCTATCCGCGGCGATCGCGGGTGCCGCAACTCCAAGGGATAGCACCAGGCCGAGGCCTGCAATCATCAGATTCTTCATCGCTCACCTCCGCTCTTCATGATTGATTTGCCGGCCCCGATGCGCGCGGGCGGGATTAGGATGATGCCGCTGCGAGCGCGTTGAGCCGATTTACGGATGGCTGAATTATCGCCGAAAGAGGCCGATCCGGCTAGATAAAATTTACGCTGAGGACGCTCTCCGTCCGCGCGCGCCGAGCAGCGAGGTCAGGGGCGCGCTGCGCGATACGGCGGGCAAGTGCGGCGCGAATCGTCCTCAAGATCGACGCTTTGGGCCTGCAAGTCGCCGAATGTTAAGTTGAGCGGGGCGCTACGCACCATGGCTCGAACCAAGAATCGCACCGCCGCGGATCGCTCCATTGCGACGTCGCCGCCATACGAGTCCGTATTCGCCTCGTTGCTCCGGCGGGGGTCATTCTGGTTGTTCGCAGTCGCCCTGGTATACGCCTGCGAGTTCTTGTGGACCTTTTCCTATCGGGTGAGCCAGATCGATTTCAGCCACTACTATGTCTCCGCGGTGGCAATGCGCGCGGGCATCGATCCCTACACGACGGACCTCACGCCGATCGCGACGTCGTTCGGATTAGACCTGGAGGAAATGAAGGCCGCCACCTATCCGCCGACGTTCGTTCTATGCTTCGAGCCGCTGACTCTGCTGCCGCCTGTTCCCGCCTACTGGGCTTGGACCGCGATGAACGTCGCGTTTCTCGCGATCGCGCTTTACCTGCTGCTCGACGGATTGCCGGCGGATGGCGAGCTGCGCCTGGCGCTGGCCGGGCTGGCGATTCTCTACGCGCCGGTGACCGACAACTTCTTTTTCGCGCAGACCCAGATTCTCATCCTGTTGCTCCTGGTCTTATTCATGCGCTGGATGAAGTCGGGGCAATATGCACTCGCGGGCTTAGCGCTCGCCTTCGCCGCGTTGATTAAGGTGTTCCCGGCGATAGTTCTCGGCTATCTCCTGCTCCGGCGCCAAGTCAAAGCAATTGCCTATACAGGAGCCTTCCTCGTTATTGGCGGCGTCGCGACGTTTGCACTGGTCGGGGTCGAGAGAAGTTCGCATTTTCTGCGAGCGTTCCCGTTCCTGACCAGTCCCTACTTCTTCGACCAACTGGTAAACGTGAGCCTCGCCGCCATCGTATCGCACCTTATCTGGACGATTTCGGGAGATGCGCGGCTGGAGCCTGTTCGCCAAATGGCGATAGTGGCGGCTGACCTGGCTCTGCTGGCTCTCACGGTGCGCGCCACACTTCGAACTTCGAAGCGATCCAATGACGGCGACGAGGCTGTTTTCGGTCTGTGGGTGGTGACTACGGTACTGCTCTCACCAACCGCGTGGATGCACTACCTGGTCTTGTTCCTTCTTCCGTACGCGGTCTTGATGCGATTGCATCTTCGCGGAGCGGCGTCGCCGGTCGTCGGGTGGCTCGCACTAGTGAGCTACGCGATCGCCGAGCTCCAAATGGCGGCCTACATTGGCTTCGGACAACTGGCCGATTGGACGCACCGGATGCCAGCCTGGGTCCCGTTGCCATCGATGTTCACCTGGCATCTTTCATTGCTGCTCGCGTACGCGGGCTTCTACCTGCTGGCGGTTCAAACGATGCCGGTGCGGGCTGCGGTCCCCCGGGCGATCGGCGCGAATCGGTCCTTAAGACCGGCGTAATGGGCGTGCAAGCCGCCGAATGTTAAGTTGGGGCGCCTGGGAGTACGAGCCGCGTGAAGAACAGCACCGCCGCCAATCGCACCGGCGAGACCGCGCCGGCATCCGGGTCCCTATTCGCCTCGCTTCTCCGGCGGGGGTCCATCTGGTTGCTCGCAGTCGCGCTGATTTACGCGTTTGAGCTGTTCCGGGATTTTTCCGCGCTGTCGACTCAGATTGATTTCAGCCACTACTACGCCTCCGCACTGGCGATGCGCGAGGGTATCGATCCCTACACGACCGACCTCACGCCGATCGCAGCGTCGCTCGGGTTGGATCTCGCGGAGATGAAGCTTGCCACGTATCCGCCGACGTTCGTTCTATGCTTCGAGCCGCTGACCTTGCTACCGCCGGTTCCCGCGCACTGGGTTTGGGCCGGGATGAACGTCGTGTTTCTCGCAATTGCGCTGTACCTGCTGCTCGACGGATTGCCGGCGGACACCGACCTGCGCCTGGCGCTGGCCGGCCTGGCGATTCTTTACGCGCCGGTCACCGACAACTTCTTTTACGCGCAAACCCAGATCCTCATTCTGTTGCTCCTGGTTTTATTCATGCGCTGGATGAAGTCGGGGCGTTACGCACTGGCCGGCTCGGCCCTCGCGTTAGCAGTATTGCTTAAGGTGTTCCCCGCGGTACTCGTCTGCTACCTCGTGCTCCGCCGAAAAGAAAGAGCGATTGCTTACACAGGGCTCGGCGTCGTTCTTGGCGGCGTTGTTACGTTGGTGCTGGTCGGCGTCGCAAGGAGCTTGCACTTCCTGCAAGTGTTACCCTTCCTTATCAGTTCGGACTTCCTCGGCCGTCCCGAGAACGTGGCGCTTGCCGCGATGGTTACGCACCTCTTTCGGGCAGTTTCCCAGGCGGCGCGGCTGGAGCTCGCTCGCCGCGTCGCGGTATTGATTGCCGACCTGGGCTTGCTGGCTCTCACCGCGCACGCCACACTTAAAAGTTCGAAGCTGTCCGATGGGGGCGACGAGCACGTTATCGCCCTGTGGGTCGTGGCGACGGTCCTGCTTTCTCCGACCGCATGGATGCACTATCTGGTCTTGTTCCTTCTGCCATTTGCCGTGTTCGTACGATTGCATCTTCGCGGAGAAGCGCCGCCCGTCGCCGCGGGGCTGGAACTGGCAAGTTACTCGATCGTCGAGCTGCTGATGGTGGTCTATTTGGCGCTCGGAGCACTGGCCGGATGGATGCGACAAGTGCCAGCCTGGGCCCCGGTGCCATCGATGGTCGGATGGAATATTTCGTTGCTGCTCGCGTACGCGGGCGCCTACCTGCTGGCGGTTCAAACGATGCCCGCGCGGGTTGCGGCGGCCAGCGCAGCGCCGATCCGGCGCTGACGCCTCGGGCTTCTCGACTGGTCCTATAGCGCCGCAGACGCGCGGCAAAGGAACGTGATTTTTTGCTATCGGCGCTCGGAGCCCGCCTCGACCGGCGAGCTGACGCCACCGAAAATCTCGCGCCAGCGCCCTGGCCGGCGCGGACGAACACCCAGCTTGACGAGCTGCTCCTCGAGGAATTCCTTTAGCTCTTCGTTGAGCCGCTCGATTTCGATTTCCTCGGGCAACTTGGGCCGCGGCTGGCCCTCTGGCAATCCCTGACGGCGGCGCCCATAAAGTTGCTGAAGCCTCAGCTCCGCCTTCCCGAGCATCGCCTTGTACTTGTAATCCAGATGCCCCAGCGCCTCGGCCATCTCCGCCAGCACGACGTAGCGCCGGCGCATCCGCCACCACTCGAACAGCGTGACCAGCATCACGCCAAGCATCAACATGGCGCCCGCCGTGCCTGCGAGCGCGGCCGCCCGCCACCACGGCAGGATCCGCAGCGTCTGATTGAGCGACTGATTGTCAGCGCCGAGTTCATCCACCTTGTCGCGCAGCGAACGCAGCTCGCTGTCGGCGGCGCGAGCCTTGTCGGCGGCTTGCCGGGACTCGCCGTTTAGCTGCTCGACCTGCCGCTTGAGGCTGTTGACCTCGGCGGTGAATGGATTTGGAACTTTGAGCACCGCTCCCGCCAGCAACTCGTCGTCGGGCTGCATGCGATTGGCGCGCGCCAGGTCTGCCGCGGTCACGCCAAACAGATTCGCGACCGAGCCGAGCGAGTCGCCTGGACGGACGGTGTAGGGAATCCAGTTGTGCGGCCGAGGCGGCGGTTGCGGCGCGCCAGCCGCCTGCGGCGCAGCCGATTCGGAGGGCTTCGCCGGGCTCGCCTCCGGGACCTCCGCCGCACGGGGCTGCGCTGGTTTGGTGATCGTTGCGCGTCCGGCCGCCGGCGGCACCGCCTCTTCGGACGGCTGCGCTTCGTTCTCGGGCGCCGCTTCGGGTGCCTGCGGCTCGGCAGGGGCTGCAATCCTTGAAGGAGGGCCTGAGGGCGGAATCGATTCTTCGGAGTACGAGCCGGACTGCGCCCAGCAAAGCCCGCATGCCCCAAGGGCGATGGCAATCGCAAGGCCGGTCAACGGAACGCTGGTAACTAACCGTCGCACCATCGTAAGCCGCCGCAGAGCGATCAGGTTACAGGGTATGCCAAGCGCACTCGTGAAGAAACGGGCCAATTCGAGGCTCTAGGAGCCTACCGGATGAAGCGCGGCGTAGGCCGCCCCGACCACGCCGCCTTCCACGCCGAGCGATGCGCGAACGATCCTGGCATCCGCCGCGATCGGCCTTGAAGCGCGCGCCCTCACCTCCGCCGCCATCGTACGGCGCATGAAGCCGAGCGCGCCCGCCACTCCGCCTCCGATCACCACCAGCTCGGGGTTGAAGATATTGAGAAACGATGCGACCGCGATGCCGAGGTAGCGTCCCGCGGTCTGAAACACCTCGATGGCGACCGCGTCCCGCGCGCGTGCCGCCGCGGTCATCCGGCGCACGCTGAAATTGCCGAGGCGGTCGAGATAGCTTGCGGGCCACGCGCCGCCATCGAGGCCGAGCCGTTTCGCAACCAGGCCGCGCATGCCGGACGACGATGCGTACGCCTCGAGGCATCCGTGAGAGCCGCAGTCGCAGGGCATCCCGCCGGGCTCGACCGTCACGTGGCCCAGCTCGCCGGCCATCCCGCTGCGCCCGTGGACGATTTTCCCATCCACGATGATTCCGCCGCCCACCCCGGTTCCGAGCGTGAGCAGGACTACGTTGCGATATCCGCGCGCCGCGCCGCGCCAGAACTCGCCGAGCGCCCACGCGTTCGCATCGTTCTCGACTACGACGCCGCGGCCCAACGCGGTGGTGAGCTTGCGCTTAAGCGGGAAGGATCGCCACGCGGCAACATGCGGCGCCGTCATCACGGTGCCGGTGTACACGTTGAGAGGGCCCGGAACCGCAACGCCGATCGCCGCCGGCGCTCCCAATCCGCGCCGGCGCGCCTGGTCTTCGAGCGCAAGGACCTGCTCGGCAATATTGGCGGCCACTGCGGAGGCGGTCTCATCCGCGCGCGCCGGTCCGCGCCGCAACATCAACACGCGCCCGCCGGGCGTGACGGCACCGCATCGGATGTTGGTGCCGCCCATGTCGAGGCCGATGACGTAGCGGGAGGTCATCGCGCGCGATGGTGCAATTGAATCTCCCGCGCAGACGAACCCGATCGGCTGGCGCGCTCGCGCAAATTCGCCGGGAGAGAGAAGCGGGCGGAACGGGAAGAGTCGGGCATGATCGCGGCGCGCTCAGAACGGAGGATCGCCGTTGTCTTTCGTTTCCCGCGGCTTGTCATCGGCCGCCGGTTCGAACGGTTCGGTCTCGAGCACGCCGGCGGCGCTGCGGGTCAGCAGCTCGACTTTCCGCTCGACCTCATCGAGTTTCTGATTGAGGGACTTAACCAGGGCGACGCCGCGCTCGAAGGCGGCAATCGAGTCTTCCAGCGAGAGTTCGCCCGCATCGATCTGGTTCACGATCGATTCGAGGTCCTTGAGTTCGTCTTCGAATTTCCTGACCTTTGCAGCCATCGCAATTCTTAGACCTCGCGCGCGATCGTGCGCGCCCGAAGCCTGCCTCTCTTCACGCGAATATCCAGCTCATCGCCAACTTCGACTCGCGCCGCATCGAGCACCGCGCGGCCGTCGCGCGAGTTGATCACGGCCGCATAGCCGCGCTCGAGCACCTTGAGCGGAGAAAGCGAGTCCAGGCGCGCGGCAAGCTCGGCGAGATGATGACGCCGGGCGGCAAGCGAGGCGGCGCCCGATGCAATCAGGCGGTCGCGAAGATGGGCCGCGGCGAGCGCATCGCCGCGCCCGCGCGCGCGCATCGCATGCGCCAGCGCGAGCGCAAGCCGCCCCGCGCGAAGCCGCATCTCGCGCAGGCGGCCGTCGGGACGGCGCAGGCGGCCGGCGAGATCATCGAGCGTTTCGCGCGCGCCCGAAACTTCGCGCCGCACCCCGGCGGCGAGCGCCGCACCCGCCGCGGCGACCCGCTCCTTGAGTTCCGCCCTGCTCGGCACGGCCATCTGGGCCGCCGCGGTCGGCGTGGGTGCGCGCGCATCGGCGACAAAGTCGGCGATGGTGTAATCGATCTCGTGGCCGACCGCGGAGATGACGGGAATCGCGGAGCGGAAGATCGCGCGCGCGACCTTCTCCTCGTTGAACGCCCACAGGTCCTCCAGCGACCCGCCGCCGCGCCCGACGATCAGCACCTCCGCGCGGCCGTCGCGGTTCAAGTCCGCGATCGCATCGGCGATATCGCTCGCGGCGCCCTCGCCCTGCACCTTGGCGGGACGCACGATCGCGTGAAGATTCGGGAAGCGGCCGAGCAGCACGGTAAGGATATCGCGAAGTCCCGCGCCGTGGCGCGCGGTGACGATCCCGATCGTGCGCGGCAGGAACGGCAACGGGCGTTTGCGCGCCTGGTCGAACAGACCCTCGGCGGCAAGCCGCTTCTTCAATTGGTCGAAAGCGATTTGCAGCGCGCCGACGCCGCGCGGCTCGATCTCCTCGGCATAGAGCTGGAGCGCGCCGCGCGCCTCGAACACGCTGACGCGTCCGCGCACGATCACCTCCATCCCGTCTTCGGGCTTGAAGCGCACGTGCTGGAAGGCGCGATGGAACATCACGACGTTGATCGCCGCGCGATCGTCCTTGAGTGTGAAGTAGAAGTGATTGGAGGGCGCCAGGCGCGCGTTGGAAATTTCGCCCACTACCCAGAAGTCGCCGAGGTTGGCCTCGAGCGTCTCGCGCACCATCCGGACCAGAGCGGTGACGCTGAGCGCGCGAGCGCGCCCGCCAGCTAGCTGGAGATCGAGCCGCTCCTCCATGTCAGCGCAACTTATCAGAAGCTCGCGGCCCAAACCTAGCCGCGATCGCCGGGGAGCGCTTCGGGGTCGGAAAGGACGAGTGTAAGTGAGGCAGCGGCGAGCGCGATTGGGCACCCTCCCGCTCGCACCGATCGGCGCGGCAACCACGCCGGCAAGCCGTTATTGATTCGCGACCGCAGAGCCGCCCTGGGCATCACCCTTGGCGAGCTGCAACTTGAAGCTGTCCCAGTGCTTGAGGATATCGAGCGCCTTATCGAGTTGGACGTCCTGTTCCTGCTCGGGCTTCCTGGCGGTCGCAGACTTGCCGCCCGGCGCATTGGAGGGATGCTCGGCGCCTGGCGCCGGGGCCGCCTCGGTAGCGCCGCCGCTCGACGGCGCATTCTCGCTGCCGGAGTCGTGCACCTGGCCGTTCTTGAAGTGATGCGGCAGGTCGCGCTCATGTATCTCTTCGTTCTCATCGGCTTGCGCGCCGGGAATCTTGAGCGCGGCAAGCGTCGGCTTGGGCGGCTCGACCGCTACGTCGGGCGTGATGCCGACGGCCTGGATCGAACGGCCATTGGGGGTGAAGTAGCGCGCGGTGGTCAGGCGCAGCGCCGACCGATCATCAAGCGGCAGGATGGTCTGCACGGAGCCTTTTCCGAAAGTCTGGGTGCCGACCACTACGGCGCGCTTCTGATCCTGGAGCGCGCCCGCAACGATTTCGCTCGCGCTCGCGCTGCCGCCGTTGACCAGCGTCACCATCGGATAGTTCGAGAAGTCCTGCTTCTTGTGCGAGAAGTACTTCTGCTGCTGGTTTTCCTGGCGGCCCTGCGTATAGACGATCAGCCCGCCATCGAGGAATTCATCGGAAATTTTCACGGCCTGGTTCAGCAGTCCGCCCGGATTGTCGCGCAGGTCGAGCACGATGCCCTTGATGTGGCCGTGGCCGTCCTTCCTGAACTCGTCGATCGCCTTCTCGACCGCATCGTCGGTGTTTTCCTGGAAGGTGCTGATACGCAGGTAGCCGTAGCCGTCGATCTCCTTGGCCTTGACGGACTTGATCCGGATCACGTCGCGGGCGAGCGAGACCGTGAACAGTTCCGGCACTCCCTGGCGATGGATCGTCAGCTTGATCTTGGTGCCCTTTTGCCCGCGCATCCGCTTGACCGCCTCGGTCAGCGTCATGTCCTTGGTGAAGTCGTTGTCGATTTTGACGATCTGGTCGCCGGCCTTCAGCCCCGCGCGCCAGGCGGGCGTGTCGTCGATGGGCGAGACCACGGTGAGCACGGCGTTCTTGATCGTGATCTCGATTCCCAGTCCGCCGAAGCTGCCGCGCGTCTCGACTTCGAGATCGCGGTAGAGCTCGGGGGTGAGATACGCGCTATGGGGGTCCAGCGATGCGAGCATCCCGGTGATCGCGCCGTCGATCAGCCGCTTGGTAGTGACCGGCTCGACATAGCTCTTCTGAACAATCGCCAGCACATTGGCGAACGTCTCGAGCTCCTGGTAGGTGTCGTTCGGCAGCGCCTGCGCGCGGCGCACCGCGATCTCCTCGATGCCCAGGAAACAGGCGACGAGAAGAATCGCGAGCGTGATAGCCCATCGATTTCGCTTCATCACTGACATCGAATAAAAACCGCCCCGGTTGAATTCACTGGGCTTATCTATTTAAGCAGAGGCGCGCGCGTGATGCATACCCCACTCGTGCGCGCCGCCGGTGGCGGGCGGCCTCGATGGCGCAAACCGGCGCGGCGGCCGGCTTCGCAATTGCGCGCTTATCCGGCTTGAACAGGGCGGAAGCCTTATTGCGTCCCGGTTGCGGACTCGCCCTGGGTTTCGCCCCTGGCAAGTTCGGTCTTGTACGCGTCCCAGTGCTTCAGAACATCCAGCGCCTTTTCGAGCTGGACGTCCTGTTCCTTCTCGGGCTTCCTGGCCGCAGCGGATTTGCCGCTCTGCTGGCTGGAAGCGCCGCCGTGGTCCGGCGCCGCCTCGGTGCTCGGGCCGCCTGAGGAGCCACCTTGCTCGTTCGTGGTATGCGACTGGCCGTTCTTGAAATGATGCGGGAGGTCGCGCTCGTGGATCTCCGGGTTGCGGTTGATTTCGATGCCCGGGATTTCGAGCGCGGCAAGCGTCGGCTTGGCAGGCTCGACGTCGACATCGGGCGTGATGCCGACGGCCTGGATCGATCGGCCATTGGGAGTGAAGTAGTGCGCGGTGGTGAGCTGCAGCGCCGTGTTCTGGTCGATCGGCAGAGTGGTCTGCACGGAGCCCTCGCCGAACGTCTGAGCTCCGACTACTACTGCGCGATTGTGGTCTTGCAGCGCTCCCGCGACGATTTCGCTCGCGCTTGCGCTGCCGCCGTTGACCAGCACGACCATCGGATAGGCGGTGAAATCCCGCTTCTTGTGCGCGGAGTACTTGTCCTGCTGACTTTCGATCCGGCCCTGCGTGTAGACGATCAGGCCGCCATCGAGGAATTCATCGGAAATCTTGACGGCCTGGTCGAGCAGGCCGCCCGGATTGTCGCGCAGGTCCAGGACGAGACCCTTGATGTGGCCGTGGCCATCCTTGGTGAACTCGTCGATCGCCTTCTCGGCCGCATCCGCAGCATCGTCCTGGAAATTGGTCACGCGCAGATAGGCGTAGCCGTCGATCTCCCTGCTCTTGACCGGCTTCACCCGGCTCACCTCGTGGGTGATCGAGATCGTGAACAGCTCCGGCACTTCCGGGCGGTGGATGGTCAGCTTGACCTTGGTCCCGATCGGCCCGCTCATCGCGGCGGCCGCCTCGGTCAAGGTCATGTCCCTGGTGAAGTCGTTTCCGATTTTGACGATCTGGTCGCCGGCCTTCAGCCCCGCGCGCCAGCCGGGCGTGTCATCGATGGGCGAAATCACGGTGAGCGTTCCGTTGACGATGGTGACTTCGATTCCCAGCCCGGCGAAGCTGCCATCCGTGTTTTCGTGGAGGTTGCGATAGAGCTCGGGCGTCAGGTACGCGCTTTGCGGGTCGAGCGCGGCCACCATCCCGGTGATCGCGCCGTCGATCAGTTGCTTGCTGGTGACCGGATCGACGTAGTTCTTCTGCACGATCGCCAGCGCATCGGCGAACGTCTCCAGTTCCTGGTAGGTGCCGTTGGGCAGCGCCTGCGCGCGACGCGCCGCGATCTCCTCGAGCCCGAGGAAGCAGGCGACGAGGAAAACCGCAAACGTGATAGCCAATCGATTGCGTTCGATTAATGACACTCGATTACCACCGGATTCTGATTGACCGTGCCGCATCCATTCTATGCGAAACCGCGCGCGTGATGCATCGGCCCTTCGCGCAAGCTTCATCCTTGCCTGGAATCAAGCAGCTCGAGCAGCGCCGCCTTGACGTCGGGCCGCGACCAGTCGAAAGCGCCCATGTGATGGGCGACGATGCGGCCGGCGCGGTCGATGATGAAGGTTTCGGGGACGCCGCTCACCTCGTAAGTCTCGCCGACCGTGTTCTCGGGATCGAGCAGGACTGTGAAGTGAAAACCGTTCTTGCGCACGTATGACTGGATCGCGTCGCGTCCCCTGGTGTCCTGGCTCACGGCGAGCATCACGAAGTCGCTGCGCGATTTGAGTTCATCGAAGAGCGTCTCCATCGACGGCATTTCCTGGAGGCACGGTCCGCACCATGTCGCCCATACGTTGAGGAAGACGACCTTGCCGCGCAGCGCTTCCAGGGAGACCTTGTGGCCGTCGAGGCTGTCGAGGTTGAAGTTGGCGGCGCGATCGCCGGCCGCAACTCGCCCCCCGGCCACGCCCGCCCCGCCGCTCGGGACGTTGCGGCCCGAACGGACGCTGGCGACCACCAGGAGCACGATCCCGGCGAACAGGATTCCCGCGGAGGCGAGATACAGCAGTTTGTTCCTCGGGTCCATCGCCGCCCTATGCTCTGGCCGCGTGCCTGCCCGCCGATTCAACCGCGGGCCGCTTTTCGCCCGAGAAGTACCACGCCGCAGCGCCGAACAGGATCATCCCGACCGCGATGAACTGCGCCTCGCTCAGTCCCCAAAGGACGCGCGGGTTGATGCGCACGAACTCGACCAGGAATCGCGCTGCGCCGGCCAGCATCAGGTACAGGTACAGGAGGCGGCCGTCGGTCCATCCCTTCTTGCGCGATGACCACAGGATCGCGAACACAGCCGTGTACAGGATCGTCTCATAAACCGGCGCCGGATGGACGCGCACGCCCGGAAAATAACCGGAGACCAGCCGGTAATGTTCGTCGAGCTTGAGCACCGTCTCGGCGTTCCAGCCGACAATCGCGCGAGGGTACGCCATCGCCCACGGCAACGTCGACGGAAGTCCCCAGTCGCCGTCGCCCGCAAGCTGGCATCCGATTCGCCCGATCGCCTGCCCGATCGCGAGCGCCGGTGCGCACATGTCGGCGGTTCTCGGAAACGGGATCCGGTAGCGGCGCGCGACAAGATAGGTGGCCAGGATGCCGCCGAACAACCCGCCGTACCAGACGAATCCCGATCCCGAAAAGATCATCGAACGCGGGTCCGCAAGATAGGCGTTAAAGTTGTTCGCGATGTCGAGAAGGCGGGAGCCCGCGATGCCGATTACCGCCGCCCAAACCACCAGCGACGAGGCATAATCCGAGGTGATCCCGCGCCGGCGGCACTCCAACGTGATCACGTAGTCGGCGGCAAGAAACCCCGCCGCCATCATCAGGCCGTAGCTGTAAACGGTCAGCGGGCCTATCCGGAAAAGAACCGGGATCATAGCCAAGCCATTCTATAGCACGCGCCCGAAAGCGTCGAACGAAGAAGCCTTCCCGCCTTGCGCGCGCCGAGCCACACATTATAGGACGCATCTGTGCGCGCAGTCGTTCAACGAGTGAGCCGGGCCGAAGTGCGATGCGGCGGGCGCCGCCTCGGCCAGATCGGGGCCGGGTTCGTGGTCCTGCTCGGCGTCGCGAAGGGCGACACCGACTCCGATGCGGCCTTCATCGCCGACCGCGTGCTCGGCCTGCGCGTGTTCGCCGATGCGGCCGGGAAGATGAATCTCGCGCTCGGCGCAGTCGGGGGAGAGTTGCTCGTCGTGTCGCAATTTACGTTGCTTGCCGATACGGAGTCGGGGCGGCGTCCTTCATTTATCAATGCCGCGCCGCCCGATGAGGCGCGCCGGCTGTACGAGCACGTTCTCTCGCTCGCCCGCAAGGCGGGTGTTAAAGTGGAGACGGGCGAGTTCGGGGCGATGATGGAGGTCGAGCTGGTCAACGACGGCCCCGTGACGATTATCCTCGACAGCCGAAGCCGGAAGTAGCGATGCCGCGGGCGGGATTTTACGTCATCGAGCCGGGGAATATTTCATTCCGGCGCGATGGAAATTGGTATCGCGATGGCGAGCGGATCGAGAACCCGCGCATCGCGGAACTGTTCAGCCGCAGCATCCACCGCAACCCCGACGGTTCCTACTATCTCCAGGTCGGCGATGAGCGGGCGCCGATCGCGGTCGAGGACACGCCTTACGTCGTGACTACGCTCGAGGACGACGAGCTGGGCGGGTTCATGCTCGTGCTCAACGACGGCACGCGCGAGACGCTCGATCCGGTGACGCTCGAGATCGCGGCGGACAACGTGTTGTACGCGCGCGTCAAGGGCGGCCAGTCGCGCGCGCGCTTCCTGCGCAACGCCTACTATCACCTGAGCGATCGGCTCGAGTTGGGCGATGACGGCGCCGTCGTGCTGACCATCCGCGGCAGGCGCTATCCGATGCCGGCCGCGCCGGCGGCCGCGCCCGGACACCCCTGAACCGGCGCACGCGCATCGCGATGGGTCCGGTGCTCAATGTGGTGCTGGTCCGCCCCGAGATTCCGCAGAACACGGGATCGATCGCGCGGCTGGCCGCCGCGGTTCGCGCGCGGCTGCATCTGGTGGGGCCGCTTGGATTCTCGCTCGAGGACCGCTACCTCAAGCGCGCGGGCCTCGATTATTGGCCATACGTGGATTTGCGCACCTACGCGGGATGGGACGAGTTCCAGGACGCGCATCCGCATGCGGACGCGAAGTTCTTCTCGGTTCACGCAAGGAGGTCGTACCACGAGGCGGATTACCGGCGCGACGATTACCTCGTGTTCGGGAGCGAGACGCAGGGTCTCGGGGCCGGGTTTCTCGCCGAGCGAACCGCGCAATCGTTCAGGATTCCCATTTTCGAGCCCGCAGTTCGAAGCCTCAACCTCGCCAACGCGGTGTCGATCGTCGTGTACGAGGCGCTGCGCCAGACCGCCGCGTTGGACGGCTGATTAATCCAGTAGGGCGGCCCGCCCTACTATTCTCTTCCCCCGCACCCATCCACCCCGAAAACACCGCTTTCGTGCGCGTCCTCCGAGTCTGTCATTCCCGCGCGTCTGAGTTGTCTGGCGCGCGAGGAATCCCGGATCCTCATTTCGTTTTTTCGGAATCACATGTCGTGCGCTCTCAGAGCGCGCGCGCGACGCCGAGGACCCCCTTCCTATCCTTCCCCCGCAAAAGAATGCGGGGGCAGGGAAAGAGGAAGAAACGCGCTCGATGACGATCGCGCCACGCCTTAAACGCCCGGCGATTCGAGCGGGGCATTCCTGAAGAAAACGCGACTCCGCGCTAAACCAGCTTTAGCTGGTTGGCTAGGTCTTCGAACAGCGGCGCGAGCAGCAGTTCCAGAAATGGCATCATCGCGTCGGAGGTGCGCCCCTCGATGAAATCCCGGATGCCGGTCAGACAGATGACCGACATCTTCGCGTTGCCGAGCACCTGGTAGAAAAACAGCCGATCACGATCGACTCGGTGCCCGGTCTTGCTCTCATAGAGACGGTAGAACGCCTCGCGTTCCATCATCCCCCCGGCAAGCTCCTCGCGGCCCCAGAACATCATCGAGGCCCACCCGAGGTCCTCCATCGGGTCGCCCAGGTGCGCCATCTCCCAGTCGAGCATCGCGACGATCCCGTTGTCGTCGTACAGGTAATTGCCCGAGCGGAAATCGCCGTGGACGATTGTAATCCGGTCGGCCGTGACCGGGTTTGCGCGCAGCCATGCGAAGGCGGCGCTGAGCACCGGATAATGCTCGCCCATCCGGTCGCGCTCGTAGATTTCCTGCCAGTGCGCGGCCTGGATGCGGGCGGGCTCGGCGAGGTCGGCCGGATCGCCCAGCCATTCCAGTCCGAGCGCGCGATAGTCGAGCGACTGCAAGCGGGCCATCTCGTCGAGAAAATCGTTCGCGATCTTCTCGCGCAGAGCGACGGGCTCGGTGGCGGGCAAGGCGCCCTGCGTGACGCGCCCGGTTGCGCGATGCATGATGAAGAAGGGGCGGTCCCACACCGACTCGTCGAGCTCGAGGAAGAGCGGCTCGGGTACGCGCAGTCCCGCCCGATGCATCGCCTCGAGGACTCTGAATTCGCGCGCCCGTTCGGTCTTGAGAAGCCCCCCGGTGGGATCCCGGCGCGCGATCATCGGACGCATCATCGGCCCGCCCTCGCCGGTCCATTCGAGATCGAACGAGAACGTTTCTCGCGACGAGCCGCCGGCGATGCGCTTTAAGCCGGTGACGCGCAGGTCGCCGGCGCGCGTCATCTTGCGCCTCAGATAATCGGTGAGTCTTCCGTGCTCCATGGGGTCCTATGGTGATGGTGTTGGATAAACCTGTGGTGCGACGTAAGTGTTGGAGCGGGCATTTACCGCGGCGAGGAACCGGTCCATCTGGTCGTGCAGGCTGCGGGCCTCATCCGTGTGCCCTTCCCGATTAAGCTCATGCTCGACGGTTTGCTCATCGCGCTGCACCTGGTCGAGCTGGTCGCGCGCCGCGGGAGCGTTCGCAGCCGCCGCGCCGGCGGTCGCCTGCCACAGCGCCATCAAATCATTGTACATGTGCATCGCGGTCGCCGACGTTGGCTGCGGCCCGGTTCCTCCGGCCAGGTTTCCGAGCAAGCGTCCGTAAGCGGCAGAGAGCGACGGCTGGCCGCGTGCGCCGATCAGCATCTGCGCCTGTGCGGGGTTGGATGCCCCGTCGATGAACGATCCGTCGGGGGCGGGCTGCGCGGCCGGGTCGGTGTAGGAGAGTTCGAGTCCGGGCGTGCCGCCAAGCTGGCTCAGCAGGAAGATCGAATCCTGGCGGACGACGTTTGCGTGCGACGAATCGATCTCGACTCCGATCTCGCTGTCGCCGCCGGCGGTCGGCGACACGCTGGTGACCTTGCCGATCACGGCGCC